>Ga0315906_10004862_pt1 | contig 17028 bp, 16 predicted proteins | sample LakEriMetagenome_4_FD_203526 | JGI IMG/M metagenome (GOLD analysis project Ga0315906, IMG submission 203526) | Freshwater fungal communities from buoy surface, Lake Erie, Ohio, United States - Buoy 2 MA122 | ecosystem: Environmental > Aquatic > Freshwater > Lake > Lake biofilm | place: USA... | reverse complement strand
CAGCTACTCCTGGTAATTATACTATGAGACTTACTAAAGGAGATGGTTCTTTCTTTGATGTAACTCTTACAACTCCTGCTCCTACTCCCCCTCCAGTCACAGACACAGGATCATTTTTTACAAATGCTACTTTAAGTAGTGATAAAATAGTTTTTACTAAAGGTGATAGATCAAGTTTAGATTTAAGTTTGACTAGTTCTTATGTTTTAATTAGTCAAACTAGTTCTTTTACCCAAACTTCTTCTTTTAATACTTTTACTCAAAGTATTCAATCTAGTGTTGATTCTTTAATTAACAGCACAAGCTCTTTTGTACTAAATTCTCAAACTAGTTCAATGTTAGAACCTTATGTTCTAACATCTGCCACTAGTTCTTTTGTTCAAAACTCTCAAACTTCAAGTTTTGTTCAAAACAGTCAAACTAGTTCAATGTTAGAACCTTATGTCTTAACAATTGTCACTAGTTCAATGTTAGCACCTTATGTGTTAAATTCTCAAACATCTAGTTTTGTTCAAAACAATCAAACTAGTTCTATGACTGTTTTAAGTAGTTCATACTCTTTAACAGCCTCATACCTTAACACTCCTCAATTTAGTAGTGTAGTAGAATTAGGTGGGACATTAACAATAACAAATGCTAATTATAACACCTACCTTGGCAAAACCATTATATTAACAGGTAGTTCAGCTAAAAATTTTAATTTAAATTATTCACCCACATCACCTGGTTTAGGGGATGAATTTTATATCATACAAAGTGGTAGTGGTCAAGTAACAACCTCAGGATCAGGTGTCACAATACTTTCAGCTACTGGAAGTTTGCCAAAGACAAGAGCAGAGTATAGCAGTATGGCTGTTAAACATATTGGAAGTAATAGGTGGATAGTAGTAGGAGATATAACAGCTTAATATGAGTTTTTTATATAACATAATTGCTTCTAGTTATGAGGTACCAATAATACCAACCCCTCCACTTGTTACATCTTCTTTTGTTACAACTAGTTTAATGGATTATTGGGACCCCGCAAATATTAGTAGTAGAGTTGTTATATCTGGTCAATCCCGTTCTCTTAACCTATCATCTAACTATACAAGTAGTGTTTATGCTACAAATGGTAGTAGTAGTTTAGGTTTAGTAGGTCCAATATTTACAACCTTTACAAGTGGAAGTATTAGTACTGATGTTTATTATTTTGATGGTATTAATGATTACGCTCAGATAACCCCTATTAACTCACCAGTATCTGAATCAGGTAATCCTCGTGTTGTTACTAACTTGAAAAATTATACCCTTGAAATGTGGTTGAGAAATAGTGGCAGCTGGGTAGCTAATGGTAACTGGGTTAGTATGGCTGGTAATACTGGTACTAGGACTAGGGCTAATGATGCTAGTGGAACTAGATGGTTTTATGCTCCTGCTGTAACAGCTGGGGGGACCGGAGGGACTATGGTTACAGGTTCTTGGAACCATTTTGTTATAACAATGGCTGATTTAAATGCTACAAATGATAGAATGACAGCTTATGTTAATGGTGTTCAAGTATTTCAAGATTTATTTGGTAACTACAATCCTAACTATAACTTCGCTCAAGTAATGTACGGTAGCTTCTTTGGTAGTAGTGAATTTCAAAGAATGTATGTTGGTGAAATTAGAAGATATAATAGAGAACTAACCTCAGCTGAGGTAATAACAAATTATAGTGGTAGTAAAGCTAGATACGGATTATAATAAATTATGAAAAAGTATAGAATATTAGCATCCCCTGATTTATTACAGGTAAATTGGAGTGATACAGATCATCTAAATGAGAATGAAGCAAGGTATTCTGTTGATTATCAATGGGCTATAATTGAATATAAAGAAGAACAAACCAACCCAGATTGGGATATGTTCACAGCAGATGAGATAATAAATTATATAGAAGCCCACTACAGTGAGTGGAATCCAGATACAACAATAGAACCTTGGTTATCTTATCCTAACAATACAGAACCCATTTAAAAGTTATATTTAGTATTTTTGTATGGTTGTGATATTTATAATAAACCTTATAAATTATGGCAGCCGGAAAATATTCCTTTACTATAGAACAAGGAGCTACAGTAGACTTTGAGATATCTTACAAAGATTCTAACGGAGATCCTATAGATTTAACAGGATATCAAGCCCGAATGCAACTTAGACCCTCCCCGGGATCAAGTACCTTATACCTTACTTTATCTAGTAGTTTAGACCCTTGTGGTACTGGCTTAAATCTAAGCGGATCAGGAGGTACTAACCCGCCCACTTCAGGAACTATAGGAATATATATTTCAGCTGCTTCTTCTTCTTTGTTAGATTTTGATTTAGCATCTTATGACCTTGAAATCTCATCAGGAAGTGGTAATTGCTACATAGTAACTAGATTGTTAGAGGGTAAAGTCAAACTAAGTAAAAATATAACTTTAGGTAGTTTCTAATGAGTACAGCTAACTCAGTAACCCCTGGAAGTGATAATACAACTGTAGTTATTCAAAACTCAGAAGGACAGATAACTACAATAGTCCAACCAAATGTAAATGTTGTTGAGGTAGAATTGAGCCAAGGTCCCCCAGGCCCTCAAGGAATTCAGGGACCATCAGGATCACAAGGTTTAACAGGCCCTGAAGGTCCTATTGGCCCTACTGGTCCTTCTGGTTCACAAGGCCCATCTGGTTCACAAGGTCCTATAGGACCTGCTGGTCCTTCTGGTTCACAAGGTCCTTCTGGTTCACAGGGTCCCATAGGACCTGCTGGTCCTTCTGGTTCACAAGGTCCTTCTGGTTCAATTGGACCTTCTGGTTCTCAAGGTGTTCAAGGAATAACTGGTGTTGGCTATCTCCTTTCCTCATCTACTTCTCAAACCATTTCAACTGAGGTTAAAGTTTGGACTGTTAATAAAACCCCTTTAGAATCTGCTTATACTGTAGGTTCTAGAATCAGAGCCTCATACTCATCTACCCAGTATATGGAGGGTGTTATAGGATCATATATAGGTAATAGTATAGGTGTAACTATTGATTATACAACAGGAGCAGGTTCAAATCTATCTCCATGGTATTTTTCAATAGCAGGTGAAAGAGGAGTCCAAGGTCCTACAGGTCCTACAGGCCCTACAGGCCCTTCAGGTTCACAAGGTCCATCAGGTTCACAAGGTCCATCAGGTTCACAAGGTCCTATAGGCCCTTCAGGTTCACAAGGTCCATCAGGTTCACAAGGACCTAAAGGAGACCCAGGGACTTTAACTAACTTTACAGATCTAATTGTAACAGGATCTATTTGGGCTAGTGGATCAGGTAATATAACTGCTAGTAATAATATAATAGCTAATGGTTATATAAGTTCAAGTATAATGTATAGTCCTACTGGGTCATTTAGTTATATTCAAGGTAATAGCCCCATAACTATAAAAGATGATACTACATTCCAAAATGAGTTATACGCCCCTAGACATCCTAGAGTTTTAGATTTTTATGAGATACCTGGGAGGTCAAAAAGTAAAAGTAAGGGAGGTGGATATTCATATGGACAAATTTCTGGCGTATCTAGCAGTTTTATTGCTCCTTCTAGTGGAAAAATTATTATAGAATTAGGATCTGTATTTTTTAGTGTAGATACAATAGTTAATAATGAACAAGGTTATCTTTTTGAAAATGGAGCTTCTGATATAGTTTTAAGTACAACACAAAGTCTTTTTGGAACTTCTTCTGCTGCTAACACTGATGCCGTTGTGACCAATATCCTTAACCCACCCTCAGGAGGAAGATCTACTGTATTACTTAGAAGTAATGGGTGGGTTAATAGGTATATAGGACCTCATAAGTTATTTATTACAGATCTCACTCCAAATACTAACTACACATTTTATTATTATGTTTACGATAACAATGGAGTAACATCACCTTCTTCCCAACGTTTAGCTGATGGAGCTGATGTACAAATAAGTAATTACATCCAAGTAACAGAAGTTCAATAACTATGCCCCAAATAATACAAATAACAACCCAAGGTCCACAAGGCCCTCAAGGTCCTATAGGATTAACTGGCCCTTCAGGTTCTCAAGGACCATCAGGTTCACAAGGTCCTTCAGGTTCTCAAGGACCAATAGGTCCTTCTGGTTCACAAGGCATACAAGGTGAACCTGGCCCTTCAGGTTCTCAAGGACCAATAGGTCCTTCTGGTTCACAAGGTCTACAGGGTATCCAAGGCCCTTCAGGTTCTCAAGGACCAATAGGTCCTTCTGGTTCACAAGGTCTACAGGGTATTCAAGGCCCTTCAGGTTCTCAAGGCCCACAAGGTATCCAAGGTCCTTCTGGCTCTCAAGGTTTACAAGGTATCCAAGGTCCTTCTGGCTCTCAAGGTTTACAAGGTATTCAAGGTCCTTCAGGTTCTCAAGGCCCACAAGGTATCCAAGGTCCTTCTGGTTCACAAGGTCTTAAAGGAGATCCTGGGAGTCTAACTTATTTCCAAGATCTAGTAGTTACAGGATCAATATGGGCTAGTGGTTCAAACGCTAATATAACAGCTAGTAATAATATAATAGCTAATGGTTATATATCTTCTAGTGGAACAGTTTATGGATCAACAGGTTCATTTTCTTATTTACAAGGAAATTCTCCTATAACTGTAAAAGATGACACTACATTCCAAAATAAACTTTACGCCCCACAACATCCTAGAGTTTTAGATTTTTATGAGATACCTGGAGGTTCTGCGACAAGACTTTTTGTAACAGGTTATTCTTATAATTTTATCCCTAATGTTTCTAATAGTTTTCAAGCCCCGGCTAGTGGTAAAGTTATTATAAATTTTGGAAATGTTACTACTGGTTGGTCTTCTTATACTTTTGGTGCTACCGCCGATTCCGCTCCGGGATTTTCAGCTATATTTATAAGCCAAACTGCTAGTCTTTTTGGGACAGCTAGTTTCGGATCTATTGGGGAAGATATAGCAGCCAGACTTAATTCTCCTTCAGGAGGATATATGGGAGTTCATAATAGAAATTTTGACGTTGGTACTAGCTTTTCCAACCCTGTTAATAAACTAATTACAGGATTAACTAGTGGTAGTAATTATACTTTTTATTACTATGTTGGTAATTTAGATGGTACTACTGCTTTTGAGGACGAAGATAAAGCAACTATGACTTTACGTGACTATATTCAAGTAACAGAAGTACAATAATAACTCTGTTATTTATTGATTTAGCCTTATTGATATTTATAACAAAACATCATGGCAAACACTCCTATTTGGCCTGGCTCTTCATCATTCTTCCCAGGTGATACACCTTTTGGATTTTATGATAATGACACAGATTTTCAAACAGATGCTGATAGAGTAGCTATATTTGTAGCTCGCAGGTTAGGATATCCCTTAGTAGATGTTGAATTACAAGATATCAACTTTTATGCTGCTTTTGAAGAAGCAATAACAACATATGGTAATGAAGTTTACGCCTACCAGGTAGCTCAAAATTATTTATCCTTAGAAGGAGCTTCAACAGGATCAAATTTAAATAATACTCTTGTTAGGCCTAATTTAGGTACTATAGTTAGAATTTCTGAACAATATGGTGTTGAAGCTGGAGCTGGGGGTAATGTTACTTGGAGAACTGGGAGTTTAAATTTAACTCGATATGTTCAAAAATATGATTTAAATCAATGGGCTGTTAGCCAAAGTATAGAAGCTGGGGATTTAGAAATAAAGAGGGTTTTTTATGAGGCACTCCCTCCAATTGTAAGATATTTTGACCCTTATGCTGGTACTGGTACTGATGTTCAAGGTCTTTTACAAGCCTTTGGCTTTGGTTCATATTCACCTGGGATTAACTTTTTGTTGATGCCTATTAACTTTGACTTGCAAAAAATTCAAGCTATTGAGCTTAACGATCAAGTTAGAAAATCTAACTATAGTTTTGAATTGATAAATAACCAACTTAAAATATTCCCAGTACCTATTGAAGATAAAATTTTACACTTTGAATATATTCTAAAATCAGATCGTAACAATCCTATAGTGTCAGGTAGTATGGGGCAGGGAAAAATAACAAATGTTTCTAATACTCCCTATGATAATCCTACATACTCTTATATAAATTCAATAGGCAGACAATGGATATTTGAATATACTTTAGCTTTATGTAAAGAAATGTTAGGTTATGTTAGAGGTAAATATTCAACTATACCTATACCTAATTCTGAGGTGACTCTAAATCATGGAGATTTAATATCGGCTGCTACATCTGAAAAAACAGCTTTAATTGAAAGATTAAGAGCATATTTAGATGAAACCTCTAGAAGTAAATTACTAGAAAAAAGAGCACAAGAATCTGAGAACCTTCAGAAAGAATTAAGTAATGTACCATATACAATTTATATTGGCTAATGGCATTATTTGGTAGACAAAGAGACATTAATCTATTTACAACTATCACTAGAGAGTTGATGGGAGATGTTATTACCCAACAATGCTCTTTTTACAAATATAGATTAGAACAAACTATAGTTAATATATATGGTGAAGCTTCTGGGGGTAAATTCTTTGATGGGCCTGTACTATTTAATTGTTTGATTGAAAGACAAGACCAACAATTTACAGTTGATGACTTTGGAGTAGAATACGCTAGAAATGTAGTATTTAGATTTTTAAGAGAAGATTTAATAGATGCTAGCCTAGTCCCTGAAGTGGGTGATGTTATTTTATACAATGGAGGATATTATGAGGTAGATTCTACCAATTCTAACCAATATCTTTTAGGCAAAGACCCAGACTATCCAAATGAAACTAACCCATTAAATCCAGGATTAAGCCAATTTGGTTCTAACTACTCAATAATTTGTTCAACCCACTATACCCCAGCTGATAAGTTAGGTATAGAATTAACAAGACTCTAATGGCTACTAAAGGAAGAACTCCAACCCCTAAATCTCAATATGAGATTTCAACTGGTCAAGCTAAAGAATTAAATAGAGGAAATAAAAATTCTTTTAAAGGAGATACTACTAAGCCTTTTTCTATAGAATTTAAAGATATAGATGAGTCTATAATGTATTATTTTCAAAATGTTATCAAACCTTTTGTAATACAAAATGGACAAAGAATAGCTGTTCCTGTTATATATGGCTCACCTGAGAGATGGAAGTCTATTCAACGTGATGGATATTATAGAGATAAGGAGGGAAAGATTATGGCTCCCATAATAATGTTTAAAAGAAATTCTGTTACTCCTATTAAAGGTCAATATAATAAACTAGACGCTAATAATCCTATTAACGTAGCATATTTTCAAAAAAGATATAATAAGCAAAATGCTTATGATAAATTTAATATCCTTAATAATAGAGTTCCTATAAATGAATTTCACGCTGTAGTTGTACCAAACCATGTAACAGTTAGTTATAGTTGTATTGTTATGACTTATTATATGGAACAACTTAATAAAATAGTTGAATCAGTTACATATGCTTCTGATTCATATTGGGGTAATCCTGAAAGATTTAAATTTAAAGCTAATATAGATTCTATAGCTACTGTTACAGAATTAACAGATGGTAAAGATAGAATAGCCAAAGCTACTTTTGATATTAGTATGAATGGATATATTATACCTGATATTCCACAAAAAGATTTAACAGTAGATAAAAAAATATTTAGCACAGGTCAATTTGTTGTTGAAACTGAGACTGTTGTTGATATAAATGAGATTAATAAACGTTCCAAAAAACAGATTGATATAAAAAATCCCCAAAATACAGACACCGGGAATTTTTGAAAAAAATTCTAATATTTATAGAAAACATAAAATATTTATATTATGAGTGAACAAATACAGTTATCCAAAGAAGAACTTGAAAATATCAAGCAGTTACAAACTACTCAACAAAATTTAATTAACAATTTTGGACAGGTAGAATATCAATTACAAGTGTTAGAAACTCAAAAAGATAAATTAATTGAATCTTTAGCTCAATTGAGAGAAGAAGAAGTTAATTTAGGAAAATCATTGACTGAAAAGTATGGTAATGGTTCTATTGATTTAGAATCAGGACTATTCACAAAAACCTAATAAGAATTAAACATATAAAACAACATGGCAGAACAAATAGTATCACCTGGTGTATTTACAAGAGAAAATGACCAGTCATTTATAACTCAACAACCGGTACAGGTAGGTGCCGCTATTGTTGGTCCTACAGTTAAAGGACCAGTTGAAATCCCTACTGTAGTAACTTCATATAGTGATTATCAGAATAAATTTGGCACTACTTTTGTTAGTGGTAATCAAACATATTCTTATCTCACCTCAATCTCAGCTTATAACTACTTCCAAAATGGTGGTACTACTTTGTTAGTAACTAGAGTTGTTAGCCAATCCTCAGCTTGGACTTCATCTCTCAGTACACCCATAAGTAGTTCAGCTGGGGCATCTTCCCAACCGGCTTTTGTCTTAAAGACAATATCTAAAGGAGCTATAATGAATAGTAGTGGCTCTGAAAACTCAGCTGGGGTTTTAACTAATGGGACTATTGACAATGTTAGATGGGAAATTTCTCAAGCTGATACAGGATCAGGAACATTTACTCTTTTGATTAGAAGAGGAAATGATACAACTAATGATAAAGTTATTTTAGAAACATATGCTAACATCTCACTTGACCCTGAACAGGGTAATTACGTAGCTAGGGTCATTGGTGATACTTATCAAGAAGTAGTCACAGATACTGATGGTAAAACTTATGTTGAAACTATTGGTACTTATCCTAATGCTAGTAGATATGTTTATGTATCCTCTGTAAATAACCCAACTCCTAGTTATTTTAATAGTGATGGTACAGTTAAGTCTGCTTTTACAGCTTCTATTCCTTTAGTAGCTAGTGGAACTTTTGGGGGTGCTGTAGGTACTTTAAACATTGGTGGAGCTAATTTTTATGATAAAATTAATTCTACAAATACTCAAGGATTAACAGGAGCAGCTTATACAACTGCTTTTTCATTATTAGCTAATAAGGATGAATATTCTTATAAAGTAATAACCACTCCTGGTTTATACTATGCTGATTATACTTCTCAATTGGGTACTCTTATGACAACAGTTCAAAATAGAGGAGATGCTATAGCAGTTATTGATTTAGTAAAATATGGAGCTACTATAAATGAAACTACAACCCAAGCCGGTGCTAATAATACTAGCTATGCCGCCGCTTATTGGCCTTGGGTTCAAATTCTAAACCCAGATACAGGTAAATTTAATTGGGTGCCAGCTTCAACCCTAATTCCTGGTGTTTATGCTGCTAATGATACTTCAGCTGAGCCTTGGTTTGCACCCGCTGGTATCAATAGAGGAGGACTATCTCAAGTTATTAGGCCTGAAAGAAAACTCCAAAGATCAGACAGAGACACATTATATGAAAATAATGTTAACCCAATAGCCAACTTCCCAGCTACCGGCCCCGCGGTATTTGGTCAGAAAACATTGCAGAAAAGAGCTAGTGCTCTTGACAGAGTTAATGTTAGAAGATTGTTAATTGAACTTAAGAGCTTTATTGGTCAAGTAGCTAACAATTTAGTATTTGAACCAAATACAGCCGCTACAAGAAATGCCTTCTTAGCCCAAGTTAACCCATATCTTGAAAGTGTTCAGCAGAGACAAGGTGTGTATGCTTTCAAGGTTGTTATGGATGATTCAAATAATACTCCGGATGTAATTGATAGAAATCAATTAGTTGGTCAGATTTTTATCCAACCAACCAGAACAGCTGAATTTATAGTACTTGACTTCAATGTATTACCAACAGGAGCTGAGTTCCCAGCCTAATAATTAAAAACTTAGATATATAATATTTATAATAAAATACAACAATGGCAGTACTAGATCCAAACGAAATATTTTTCACACCATTTGAGCCTAAACAGCAGAATAGATTCATTATGTATATTGATGGATTCCCAAGCTATCTAGTAAAGGCTATTGGTGCTATAACAGTATCACAAGGAGCTCTTGAGCTTAATCACATCAATATTCAAAGATTTGTAAAGGGCAAAACAAAGTGGGGTACTATTCAATTCACTCTATTTGATCCTATTACACCTTCAGGTGCCCAATCAGTAATGGAATGGGTAAGATTACATCATGAATCAATCACTGGTAGAGACGGATATTCTGATTTCTATAAAAAGGATTTAACATTTGATGTTTTAGGTCCTGTAGGGGATGTTGTATCACAATGGATTATTAAAGGAGCCTTGATTACTGAATCTAATTTTGGTGAATACAATTGGGACAATGAAGGAATAATCAATTTAACAATGACAGTTCAACCTGATTACTGTGTGTTGAATTTCTAATAGAAAATAATTATAGAAAGAGAGCGCGATTTTTCGCGCTCTTTTTTTATTTTCATATATTTATAATAAACAAAGTTATTAAAAATGAGTGAATTTAAATTCCCAACTGAAATTATAGAATTACCTTCAAAAGGTTTACTATATCCTGAAGGCCACCCTTTAAGAAGTGGCAAAGTAGAAATGAAGTATATGACAGCTAAAGAAGAGGATATTTTAACTAACCAAGCTTATATTGAAAGGGGTATTGTTTTAGATGAACTTCTTAAATCTTTAGTTGTAACTAAAGTTAATATTAAAGACTTAATTATAGGAGATAAAAACGCTTTACTAGTAGCAGCTAGAGTTTTAGGTTATGGTAAAGATTATTCTTTTAGTTATAATAATAGACAGTACACTGTTGATTTATCAACTTTAGAAAATAAATCTTTTGATGAATCTTCTATAATCCCTGGGGAGAATAATTTCCCATACACCTTGCCTGACAGTGGTACTCCCATAACATATAAAATATTAACAGGGCATGATGAGAGTAAAATAGATGCTGAGATTAAAGGATTAAAAAAGATTAACAAAGATAATTCCCCTGAACTCTCAACTCGATTAAAATATATAATTACCTCAGTTAATGGTTCTTCAGAACCTAAAGATATTAGAACTTTTGTAGACACTTATCTTTTAGCTAGAGATTCTAGAGCTTTAAGAAAACACATTAAAGAAACCCAGCCTGATGTTGATTTAACCTTTATAGATGATAGCAATGAGGAGATTGCTATCCCAATAAATCTAAACTTTTTTTGGCCTGACATTTGATATAATCCCTCAAGCTAGACTAGGTTTATTTAAGCAAATTCATGAAATAGTATTTCATGGTAAAGGAGGGTACTCATGGAGTGAAATTTATAACATGCCAATATGGCTTAGAAGATTTACTTTTAATGAGATACAAAATTATTACTCTAAAGAAAGAGAAGAATATGAAAAATCTTCTAGTCAAGGTAAAACCACAGTTATAGATTCTAAAGGTAAAATCCAAGCCCCTGAGTTTTTGAAGACCCCTACATATAAGTAAGGGTCTTACTTTTTTATATTTATAATAAAATAAATTATACTAAATGGCTACTCCTACTCCTCAAGAAATCCAAAGATTATTAGATAAATTAGATGCTGCTTATAAACGATTAGGAGAAGAAGATAATCCTTTTAAAAATTTTAATGTTAATCAATTTAAGGATGCTGCTACTGCTGCTAGAGCTTTAGAAGATGCTTTAAGAGGAGTTGAAGATAGATTAGACAGTGTTAGAGGTGATTTAGATTGGATTAATAAATCTCTTACTGATAGTTTAAATGAACTTTCTAAACAAGATGTGTATCTTAAAATGCAAAAATCATCTCTTAGTGATATTAGTAATATAGCTAGACAAGCTTTAGCTATTAGAAGAGGTGAAAGTGATCTTAATGATAAGATTCTTAAAAAATTAAAAGAACAAACTCGAGAAAATATAAGAAATCTAGAGAATGTAAGAGATGCATACATAAAACAAGGAAAATCAACAGAAGAGATAAATAAACAAATAGCATCATCTAAAGATTTAGAAAAAAATTTAAATGATATTGAAGATACTTATGAAAATATAAATAGTAAGTTAGGCTTTATGCCTAAAATAGCAGGTGGAATTGACAAAGCTCTTTCAAAACTTGGACTCCCAGACCTTGGTTTTTCAGATGCTTTAAATGATACCTTAAAAGCTGGTCAAGCAGCTGAGGGGTTGGGTCAAAAATTTAATGTTGTTGAAGAATTCACTAAAAGAGCAGGAGAGAATTTAAAGGGAATGCTTTCTAAAGCTAATCTAATTCAATTCGCCATAACTCAATTAGTAGATGCTTTAATTAAAACTGACAAAAACACAGGAGAATTAGCTAAAAATATGGGAGTTAGCTATGATGAAAGTCTAAAAATGGCTTCATCAATGTCTGATATAGCTAACCTCTCAGGTGAAACTTATGTTACAACTGAAAATTTAATTAAAGCCCAAACATCTTTAAGTAAAGCTTTTGGAACCAATGTTCTGTTAAGTGGAGAATTATTAAAAGATTACGCCCAAATAACAGAACAAGCTGGTTATAGTGCTGAAGCTGCTACTTCTTTAGGTAAAATTACCCAAGCTACAGGTGGTGATTTATCTAAAAATACAGCTTCTATATTAGGAACAGCTGCTGCTTTTAACGCTACTAATAAATTAGCTCTCAATGAAAAAGAAATTGTTGAAGAAGTAGCTAAAACAGGTGCGGCTACAGTTTTAACATTTAATAAAAATACTAAAGCTTTAGCTGATAATGTTCTTCAAGCTAAAAAGTTTGGTCTTAATTTAGAACAGGCTTCTCAAATATCTGAGGGATTACTTAATTTTCAATCTTCTATTGAATCTGAATTAGAAGCTGAATTATTAACTGGTAAACAATTAAACTTTGAACAAGCCAGATTTTTAGCTTTACAAGGTAAAACCGGGGAGGCTGCCGCTGAGGTTGCTAAACAAGTTGGAAGTTCAGCTGATTTCGCCGATATGGGTGTTCTAGCTCAAGAAGCTTTAGCTAAATCTGTTGGATTATCTCGTGATGATTTAGCTCAATCTATTTTAGACAGAGAAGTTTTAGCTAAGTTAGGAGAGAAAGAAGGAACAGCCCAAGAAGCTTATAACAACCTTAAAAAACAAGGTCTATCAGATGATGCTATAGCAGCTAAATTAGGTGATGAAAAATTAGCAACCCAACTTAAATCTCAGTCTATACAAGATCGTTTTAATGCTTCTATAGCTAAAATGCAAGAATTATTTGTATCTGTAGCGGAACCTATATTAGCTATTGTATCTCCTTTAATGGATCTAGTTATGATAGTTTTACCTCTTATTAATAAGTTACTTCAACCTATTAAAACCACATTTGATGGTATAAGTAAAATAATATCAGGAGACTTAGAAAATCTTTCATTTTGGGAAGCCGCATTAGGAGGAATAGCTGTAGTTTTAGGGGGTATATTAGGTTTAAATAGAGCTATATCTGTTATAGAAGCAAGAGTTACCTTAGCTAAGGAATTACAATTAGGTCTAGGGGCTCAAATATTAACTGGTTTAGGGCTTCAAAATATGGCTTTAAATTATCAAATAGCTCGAGAGCAAGGTATGAATGTTTTAAGAGCTATAGGTGTGACATTAGAACAAACTAAATTAGGAGCTATAATAGCTCAAGGTGTAGGTATTGTTAAAAATATAGGTAAGTTAATAATAGAAAACGCAGCTAGATTCGCTGGGGCTATAGCTGCCATAACTACAGCTTCAGCAGCTACTTTAGGTATAGGTATAGCAGCGATTGTAGCTGGAATAGCTGCGGGAGCTATGGCTTTAAAATCAGCTCAAAAAGCAGATGATATGGTATCTGAAGGAGGGTATGGTAAACGTACTCTCTTAGCCCCCGAAGGAGCTATTAAATTAAATGATAAAGATACTGTAATAGCTGGGACTAATTTAGGTGGTGGGGGAGGAACACAAGCTTCAACATCATCTCCTTCAATAGATTTAAGTCCTCTTTTAGCTAAAATGGATCAAATGAACACTATCTTAAATCAACTATTAGCTAAAGAAGGCACTGTTACTTTAGATGGTAATAAAGTTGGTACTGCTTTGACTATGGGATCTTATAAAATACAATAATTAAATATTTATAAACATGGCAATAATTAATCAATTACTTAAGCAAGGATCAATTTACTCTAACTTAGATGGAAGAGACGCTGCAATTCCTAATTTTAAAGAATCTAAATTACATAATGAATATTCTTTAAATGGTAAACCTGGATTAAAAAACAAACCTGCTCCTTCTATTTTAGATTTAAACGGTAAAATCCCTTCAAATAATTATAGAAATAATGCTCCTGAAGGGAGAACTTTCTAACTAGATGCCTTTAGTTGATCTAAAAACAAATCTCAAGTCTATAAAATATGGGCTTGATAGACCTAATATGGGTAGTAGTAAAGAACCTTTTATTACCAAACCCATACCGGATGAAATACCAGTTGACATTCCTGATTTTATATTAAGGGATGGGGCTTTAAAAAGAGGATTTGAAGATGTTTCTAGATTAACTCAATTATTTACTACTGTTAGAGGGCTTAGATTCATAGCTAATACTAACCTTTTAGCAGCCCAAAACCCTAAAATACCAGGATCACCAAGAAATTTATACTTACCAACCAGCACTATAGCTCAGGTTGGTGTTAATGCTATAGGTACTCATTTAAACCTTTTAGGTGAAACCCCTATTGATTTACCTAGTACCCCTATTAATATAGGTAATTTTTCTTTTAATATAGGAGGAGATACCTACTCCACTGAGTATAAAAATAATCATTCAGATCAAGATAGTAACAGGTTAGTTATTTTAACTCGAAAAAAAATAGGATTAAAAGGAGAAGAAGAAGGAATTGGAGATTTTTATATAGATCCTACTAAAGCTATTAAATATGGTATTGCTCTTTCTAATGATAGGTTAATATCTAACTATTTAGGTGGACCTGGGGCGGGCTTAACTGGGTTAAATACAACTATTAATAGGACAGAGTTTACAGTAGGTTCCAAAGGATATAGTGGTGAAGATATATCAACATCTAAATCTAATTCTAGAAACCAAATAGCTAACTCTAAAACTTCTTTAAATTTAACTAACTTATTAGGAGCTTCTAGTGAATACTTCACTTATACTGAAGTGAGTGGTATTCAAGTCCCTGATCCTGATCCTGAATTTTTAGGAATTAACCCTGGAGATGGGTCTCAATTAAAAACTTACGGTCCTCAAGATAATAATAGTACTTTAAGTATTAATTCTGATAAAGATTCTCTTATTTCTTCATCTTTACAAACTTCTTTTAACGAATCTAATAATTCTAAAACCTCAATCAATGGTTATAAATTATTAGGAGCATCTATCAAAGAAGGAATAAGTGATTGGTCTGATGCTGGATCAGGTTCAGTTGAAGTTGGGTTTAATTATGAAAATGGCACTCAAACCAAATTATATGGTCCTCAAGACAGTAATACTTCTTTAAGTAAGGATTCTAATAAGGATTCTCTTATTTCTTCATCTTTACAAACTTCTTTTAACGAGTCTAATAATTCAAAATCTTCAATAAATGGTAATAAATTATTAGGTGCTTCCCTCAAAGAAGGAATATCTGATCAAAACAATACAGGTTCAATTAAAACTGGTTTTGATGCAGATGGTAAACAAACCAAATTATATGGTCCTCAAGACAGTAATACTTCTTTAAGTAAGGATCCTAATAAAGATCTTCTTATTGCTTCATCACGACAGGTTTCTTCTGGTGTTACTTCTCTTAAAACTCTCTCATCTTATAAAAATTTGTTAGGAGCTTCTAAAGTATATGATGAGAGAAATAGTGTTAAAGAATCTTCAACAGCCCCTTTTACTGAACCTGAAGTTGATAAATCAGGATTTAATAACCTAAATCAACAGCTTAAGAGATATGGCCCTCTAGATAATAATATAGTCCCTGATAAAAACTATTTAGATTATAGATACCAAGGAACCCCAGCTTTAAGAGAAAATATAAGTTCATCACTTTATGAAATAGGTAGGCAAGGTAAAGTTGATATGTTGACTACACCTAATAGCCCTTATGGTCAAACTTTTTTTCCTAATTACACTGTAATAAATTCTCCTTTTATAGGAGATAAAAATTTTGATGCTATAAGAAACCAAAAAGATCAGTTTAACAGAAATAATACTGAAAAACTAAATCTTAGTAAATTTAGTGGAACTACACAAGCTTTAACCCCATTTTTAAAGGGGGCGGATGGGAAAAAAGAAAAAGATAGTGGAGGAGATGAAACAACTAATGAAGGCCAATTATATCCTTTCATTTTAAACCTAATAGACGCCGAATCCCCAGATACTAACCAATATCTTTATTGGCAAGCTTATATAGAATCATTTAGTGATAAAATTAACGCTGATTATGAAAATTATGAATATCCTGGTTATGGTACCTCTTTTCATAGATATAAATCATTTAGTAGAGAAATAAATTTAGATTTTACTATTGAAGTTCCTCATCCTGATCAAATGGTTATCATTTATCGTAAACTTGAAGAACTTATAAGACATTTAGCACCTAACTATGGTCAAGGTGGATATTTGCGTGGGAATTTTGTTAAACTTACATTTGGAGATTATCTAAGAGACACCCCATGCATCTTAAAAGGTTTCACAATAGAGCCAATATTTGACGGGGGATTTGACATAGGTCGTTCTGGTTATGGATCAAGAGGAAAAAGTTCAGGCTATCAATTACCAAAAGTTCTCAAATTAAGCGGTTTTAATTTTATAGTACTTGCTGATAATAATAACCAATTGATAAGAAAAAGTTCAACTTTTATTTCAAATAAGGAACATCCTTTAAATTAAAGTTAATATAAATGAATAGATATGTTAATATAACACCTATAGTAACCTCTTCATTAGGAAAACAATATTATTATGGAGCTAGGTATCCTGAGGTGGCTTATAGAAATACTGATTTTTATGTTATATCCCAAGAAGAAGATAGGTATGATTTATATGCTAATGAATATTATAGAGACCACACTTTATGG
>Ga0315906_10004861_pt1 | contig 17030 bp, 33 predicted proteins | sample LakEriMetagenome_4_FD_203526 | JGI IMG/M metagenome (GOLD analysis project Ga0315906, IMG submission 203526) | Freshwater fungal communities from buoy surface, Lake Erie, Ohio, United States - Buoy 2 MA122 | ecosystem: Environmental > Aquatic > Freshwater > Lake > Lake biofilm | place: USA... | reverse complement strand
AGAATTATCAGTTCGGCCTTGGGCACGACGCCCTTGATCAGCCACTCAATCGGCTCTTGGTTAGCCATTTCGTGAGCGAAGCGCGACGTGAAGCGCCCGCCACCGCGCTCCTCAAGGATCGCCTCGACGCGCGCCATCATCTCCTCGGTGGTAGGCGTCTGGCGCTCCTTGTAGCCCGCCTCCTTCGCCATCTTGATCACCGAGGCCATCGTGACCTGCCTCTTGCCCGGTGCGGGCTTGAGGCTCTCCCACTGGTGGCGCAGGGCCTCCGTGCCGGGGTAGTTGTGCCCCTCGCTCGACCACTCATCCCACAGCGCGAAGCCGGTATCGTCTCCGTCCGTCTCGTGGTGTAGGGCCATCCCCACGCGCAGCCACGGGTCGCGGCCCATTCCCGCGTCGAGGTAGCTGAGATAGGTCTGCATCTCCTCGATGCTGAGGCCGAGGCGCGGTTCGCGCCCAGCCATGAAGTCGTCGGGGTCGAAGGTCGCGCTGCTGCTCGCGCCGAAGCGGCGAAGGGACAACGAGCGCGTCGCCTCGTCCACGTCGGCGATGCGGTCCTCGTAGCCGAGCATCTCGCAGCCGGGCAGGATATTGCCCGTGAAGGTCACGAAGCCTGCCGTGCTGAAGGTCTCGAAGCCGTACTGGTCTGCGGTGGCTTGGCTTTTGTGGTTGCCCAGATCGCCCTTGAGCACGGCGCGCACGCCCGTGCCGCTCGGGCTGTACTCGGCATAGGTGCGACCGACGATCGCCTCGACCTCGGCGGGCATGTGCCCGTCGCCGTCCACGCACTTGTCGAAGTCGAGGAAGGTGTAGCCGAAGTCGGGCAGGGGCGCGAAGCCCACGCCGTCGTAGCTGCCACGCACAGCCGCGTCGCGCGCCTCGGCAAAGGTCGTCAGACGCGCGCGGTCACTCGGCGCGCCCTGCTGCCCGTGCCGACGCGTGCCGTCCGCCCAGTAGGGGATTTTGCGAGGCTTCGCCTCGCCTGTGAACTGCTCGAAGCGCCACACGAGCCACGCAGGCAGCTCGCGGAGCGGTTCGGGCACGCGCACGTCCCCTATGGGCGGGAACAGCGGTACTACGTTTGTCATTGAGCCCTCCCGCTCGTGCGATGCCGCGCCGCCGTCAGCCATTGCTGTCTGGCGACGCGATCAGGACGCGAGCGGCGGACGGGTCCATCGTCTCGTAGCGATTGATGCCGAAGACGGCCTCGATCGCGATCGCACGTTCAAGGGGCGCCCAGCCACGGTTCCGCCAGTTGTAGATGGCTTGATGCGTGACGCCCATCGCCTTCGAGAAGGCGACGATGCCGCCCCCTCGCTTGATCGCCTCGTCGATAGCGGCGACGCGGCTTTCCTTGGTGCTCATGTTTGTCTCCTCGACGGTGCTCATCGCGTGAACACCTCCCCCCTGCGCCCTAGACGCCCCGTTTCGGGGTTGCGATAATGTCCGTCCGCGATGATCTTTTCAAGCCTCTTGATCTCGGCCTTGAGATTGTGGACCGCGAGGGCTTGCGCCTTCTCGTCCGTGGCGGCCCGCTCTCGCGCTCCGCGAAGCTCAATGTGCGCCAAGGCGTAGGCGACCTTGTGGTCGGCGAGGGTCCGGCGGGCCGCGCGCAGCGCGCCCCACGGATTGATGATGTCTCCCAGTGTCATGCTACGTCCTCTCAACCTTTGATGCTCAGCGGGCAGGTGCGGTAGCCCATGTTCAGCACGGTGCCATTGCCATAGCGGCACATTTGATTGCCGTTCTCGTACCACTGCGCGACGAGGTAGTAGGTCATCTGGTACTGCGCGGCGGCGGAGGTGGCACTCAGGGCCAAGGCGGCTGCGATGATAAGCTTCTTCATTTCACTTCTCCTTTGTGATGCTAGTGTCGTTCAACGCGACCTCGACCTCGGGCCACTCGCGGCAGATTTCGACCATCTCCGCTTCGCTGATCTGCCCGCTGCGGTAGCAGGCGAGGATTGCTGCGATGTCTGTCATTTCAGATGCTCCTCCCTCTCAAGCATCATGGCGATCTGCCGCATCCCGTGTTTGCGCAGCCACTGCATGATCAGCGCCTCTCGCGCCTTCACGGCGATGTCGATCTCGATCTGGCGGGCAGCGGCCTGCGCGTCGAGCACGCTATCGAACGTCAGCACCTCGCCCTTGGCATCTCGCACCCAGTAGAATTGGTCGCTCTCCGACCAGTTGACTTTCGGTGTTGTCATTTCCCGTACCCCTCTTCCCAAAGTTCGATGGCGCGGACGCTAATCCACGTTGTCGGCGCTCCGTCGCCCTCACGCCATTGCCTCAACGCTTCCTCCGCACACAGTAGCTTGCGATCCACGGGCGGCTGCTCGTAGCGTTCGATCATGTCGCACAGGGCGCGGAAGGACGGGGCGCTACCGCTATAATACCTGCGGATACAACGAAGGTCGGCATCCCAATCACTCCGCTTCGCAGCTTCGATCAGCACCCAGTCGGGCGGTGTTTGTTTGTCGGTCATTCCGTCTCTCCCAGTGCGGCGCGGTGGTATTCGAGGGCGGCCTCTCCGACACGCTTCCACGCAGCCATCGTGTGCGGGCACGCCTGTGCCCTGTTCTCGGCAGGTATCTGGTCGGGCCTGACATTCAGCCAAGCCGCCAGCATCGCCAGTTCGAGGGGTGTGCGTTCCTCACTCACCAGTCGGCTCTCCCAATGCGCGGGCTTGGCGGGGGCTCATGCACACCCTGCATCCGAACTGTCCGTGATCGTCACATATGCCATCGTCGTTAAGGCCGGGCATAAACGCCTCCCGCAGCCGCTTGATCTCAGCCGCTTGGGCTTCGATGCGGTCGGCGGCTTCTAGAGCGTCCTCGTCTTCCCATTCAACGCGCTCATATCCACCGATCATTTCGGCTTCCCTGCGGCTGCGCAGCCGCTTCACCAGATCATCCATGCGCCCGCTCCCGGACATCTACCATCTCAACCTCGACCGCGCCGCTAGTACCTTTGCGGTTCACGACGCGTTGGATAGCCTTGTTGCCCGCATCAGTCTGAGTGCGGGCCTCGATGCTCGGGAACCACGACACTTTACGCGTCGGCTTGCCCTTGGTCCGGTAGTGAACACGTACATGGTATTGGGTCATACTCACCAGTCGTTCTCCTCATCAATCAGTTCTGGCATGTGCTCACGCATCCATGCGCGGCGGCGGCACTCGGCCATGTAGTCGGCTTGCTTCTCGGCCCACTTGGCGAGGTAGCGGTCGGGGATCATGTGCGCCTCCACACGTGGTTGCAGTCGGGGCACCTGAAAGCGACAACGCAGTCCTTCTCAATGCTGTAACGCGCAATCTGTCGGCCCCAGCGCCCCTCGGTTCTGGTCGCGCCATACATCGCGGCGATGCGGTCAGCCTCGGCTTCGTCCTTATGTTTTTCAAAGAACGTGTCCCAGATCAGATCGCCGTCGAGGTTGTTGCCGCACGATGGGCAGTGGTGTGACTGCGCGGGGTCAATGGCCCGCATGGTGGGTTCTCCGTTCTTGCTGTTCGCGCCAGATCAGCACCTCGCCGATGCTGTAGAAGGTGCGCGTGGATCTCACCCGCTTCTCGTCGTCCGAGGGCACGTAGGAGCGGGTCATGTGCGCGGCTCCTTGAAGGCGGCAAGTACCTGCTTGGCGATATGGCGAGAAAGCAAGCCTGCGTATCGCGATCCGATGTAGTGCCTGCGGCGGGAGCCCATTGAGATCGCTTCCAACGCCTCCCTCGCCCCCGCCAGTTCCGCCTCAAGCTGGGCGATGCGGGCGCGAGCGGCTGTGCGCTCCTTGCGCCCTGCCTCAAGGCTGTCGGCATAGTATCGAGCAGCCTTGGCAGCTTCGTCGGCTTGCGTCAGCACCATCTGCTTGAGTTCATCGCGCTCGGCTTGCAGGGCTTCGAGCATGGCCTTTAGATCACGGGCAGCACCTTCGGGGCCGTCCACAATGGGGCCTTTCACCAGATCAGCCATGTGACAGTTCCATCATCTATTGCTCCATCATGGGAAGTTTCAGAAATCCACCCCACCGCGCGGGTGGTGCTGGCCGTCCTAAGTCAATACCCGTGCCTAGGCAGTGGCCGCACTCTCGACGCTCATAGCAGTGCCCGTGAGGCCCTACGACGACCCGCTCAATCCGCCCGCGACCGCTGCAACGTGAGCAACGGCAAAAGCTAGTCGAGGAGCTCAGCATCACCCTTCCTCCCGAGCGATCTCGTCGCGGAGCTTGGCGAGGGTGGTGCGGGCGCGGTCGAGAGAACCGACGGCAGGAAGCGACACGGTATAAGTGTGACCATCGCCCGCCCCCACCGGGGTTACCGGCGTAAGCAGCCCCTCCAGCGCCTCCATCGCCTCCCGCATCAGCGCGAGATTGTCGGAGGTGGCTGCGATGCGGTGGCGGGCGAGCTCCTCGTCAAGCACTTGGCTTTCGCCTACGCCCTCGGTCAGCATCCGCTGCTGGACGCGCTTCTTTGCCTCCCGATCCGCCTGCGTCACGGTGATCTTGTCCGGCGGGGTCATGCCGATGCCTCCCACGCCGCCACGCTTGTCCCGGCGAGCACAAACGGCCATACCAAAGCGAGAAGATAGCGCCCGAGGGCATTCCAGTTCGCGATGTTGAAATCGGCGGCGGCAAAGGCACCTGCCAGATAAAGGACGGCGCTCACTATGATGGCCGCGAGCAAGGTCACGGCGATCCGATACGGCGGGGTCATGCGGGGTCTCCCTCGTTCTTGTAGCCGGGAAGGAAGCGGACGCCGTGGGTATTCACCTTGGCCGGTCGCCAAACGATGCCGCATTCCTGACAAGCGTGCGTGTGGTGCGCGACCTCGGCGAAGTCCTGCTCGTCGATGTGCCTGTGCCCGTTGGGGCAGAACAGGATCATCGGGATCGTGTACAATTCGGCCAGTTTGCCGGTTTCTAGAAAGAAGGTCATGCTTCTTCTCCCGGAATGATGCGGTCGATCCAACCGAGAAAGTCTTGGTAGACCCACCAGATGGCGGTAAAGGCAACGACCTCGTAAATCATGCCCCACCCCCTGCGCCCATGCGCTCCTTGAGGCGGCGGGCCATTTCGAGGGCGGCGTCCTTAACGTGATAACTAGCCCCCAAGAACCCTTCTCTCGCAATGGCGCGCGCCATCTCCCGCAACTCCCCCTCCCCCGGCCAAGAAGGCACGCGGGAGAGGGTGCGCCTGTCACGCTCGATGATCGCGCGGACCACCTTTGAGCGCCATGCCCCAACACGCTGGTCAAAGAATTGGGCAAGGTAGTCGGCAAATTCCTCGGCGCTCTCCTCCCCCATCGGCGGGGCCGCAGGCACGCGGCGCAGGGTCTCGCGGATGGCGTGTCTGGCAACACAAGCGTTGTTTGGCGATACGGCGTCCCTTTTGGCAGCGCGGAGTGCTTCATCCACTAACGCCTCGATCTCATCCTCCCCCATCGGCGGGGCCGCAGGGGCGAGAGGAAGGGCGGCTTGGAGGCCAGCCTTAACCGCAGGCTTGTTGACCCGGCCTCTGGGAATTTCCAAACCGACGGCGGCGCACATCGCTGTTATGTAAGCCTCGACCGCATCATCCCACGGGTCCGGCCCCGCATCCAGCGCAGCCAGCTTGGCGTCGATCTCAGCGCGTTGCGCCAGAAGTTCTTCTCGGGTCGGGGTCATCGGGCGGTCTCCGCTAGGGCCTTGAGCGCCGCAGCAGTGAGGGCGTGCGCTGGGGTGGCGGCGTTGATGCTTTCGACGAGCATCCCTTCGGCATCCTGCAACGAAGCGTGAGCAAACTCGCCCCGCGTCTGAATTTCGGCATCCCACCCTTCCGGCCGGAGCGACATGGCCGCGTCGAGGGAGGCGGTGTAAAGGTTTGGCAGCCCTTCGCCCGTCCAATGCGGCGAGACGGCGTGCTCGATCTCGCATTCTGTGGCAAAGCAAGGCTCCTTCAACGCCTCCACGCGCTCCGCCAGCGCCAGCAATTCTTCTCGGGTCGGGGTCATGTCAGGCTCCATACGATGAGTGCGCCCAGCGCGATCAGATACGCGCCCAGCAGGCAGAGAATGACGAGCCAAGCGATGCTGGCCGTCCGGTCGAAGGGTTCTCGGCTCATGATTTTGTCTCCTGTCCTTGTGGTATCCCCAATCCTTCCGGCTGCCAAGAAAAAACTTTCTCAACTTTTTCAGCGTAAGCCGGGTAGCGGCGCATCAATTCCTCTGCGGCGCGCACACCATAAATGATCGTCGAGTGGTCGCGGTTGCAGAACATACCAATCCGCGGATAGGACCAGCCCCGCTTCCGCAACCCCGCGTAGAGCGCCATGCGGGCGTGCGTGATCCGCTGCCGGCGTTTGCTGCTGAGCAAATCCTCCGGAGAAATATCGAACAGGTCCGCGCACAGCTTAACAATCTCTCTCTTCACCTACGTCTTCCTCAGTTAACGTGCGACCAGTGGTCGCCTTCCTCAATACTAATCGCCACATCCTCAAGGATCGTGCAAATAATCTCGGCCCTCTCTAGGTTCATCTCCGGGCTAACCATAGCCATCGCCAAGATGTGTTCGCCTGTGCTTCGAATGTGTTCTACAATCCGGCCGCGCTCGATCATCTTTACATCACTTCTCATAGCGCAGGCCCGCCTTTCCTTCTGCCGCAATCGGGCACCCCTTGGCCCACGCCGGAACCTCGACCATAAGTTCAATCATCTCGGCGAGGACGCCGCGCTCGGCCGGGACTTCGCAGATGATTTCGTCATGCACGGACATGACAACGGGATAGCCCGCCATCTCCAGCCGCATCATCGCTCCGGCCATCAGGTCACGGGCCGTGGCCTGCACCACGTTCTCCGTAAGGAGTCCGCCCCAGATGATTTGCGATGTCCACTGGCGGGTTACACTGTTGAGGGTATCGACTTCGACGCTCTCGCGCTTCTCGCCCCACGGCGTCTCACGTTCCACAATGCGAGGGTTGTGGTACGTAAGGCACCGACCAGACTTCAGCGGCAGGCGCGCAAACTCTCCCCCTCGCGCGATCACCCCGCGGCAGTTCTCAAGGAACTCTTCCTCTAGCTGGCGCCAGTAACCGGAGATCGCGCTGTTGGCTTCGCGGTAGACCGAGACGATGCGCTTGGCTTCCTCTACGTCCACGGCGATACCCATTGCGGCGCACTGCTCGGCGAAGCGTTTACCGCCCATGCCGTAACCGCATCCCAAGATTGCCATCTTGCCAACTTGGCGCTCGTTGCCGTCGATCTTGTCAACCGGCTTGTTGTAGATATCCTTTGCCATGACTTTGTACACGTCTCCTCCTTTTGCGAACGTCTCCACCAACGTCGTCTCCCCCGCCAGCCACGCCAGCACACGCGCTTCGATGGCGCTGTAATCTGCGAAGAGCAGACGGTGCCCCGGCTTGGCGATTAACATCGAGCGCAGCAAGTCGGAGGCAATCTGCGTGCCGGCGCCGTGGTCGGCAACAGATTCGCCTCGCTTCAACTTCGCAATGATTTCATTAAGTTCGTCCTGCTTCTTCGCAGGGCGCGGGAAGTTCTGCGGCTGGACGAGCTTGCCACTCCACCGCCCCGTGGCTGCGCCGTGGTAGACCAGCAGCCCACGCATCCTGTCGTCCGGCCCGGCCGCGTTCTCCATGCTATCGAGCTTGGCCGTGCTGGACTTGGCCCCGTCTTGGCGAAGCTCCAGCACCTTGCGGATCACCGGGTGCAGGTCGTCGCGGGCCAGCAGCGCAGCGACGTGCTGCTTATCCACGCTCTTCGTGCGCACGCCATAACTATTGAGCCACTTCACAAGGTCAACGCCTTTGGTTGCGCCGGTGACTTTGCCTTTAGTTAGACGTGTACTCTCCGCGTCGATTTCTTCTTTGCTGTTGTCCGCCAATACTCTGACACGGTTCAGCAGGTCACGGTCGAGCATCACGCCGCGGTCGTTGATCCGCTGGTCAAGCAGGAAGACTTGGCGCTCTTGCGCGTCCATCTCCACCAGCCGCTCGGCCACGGCGATCTCCGTGCGCACGTCCTGTTCGCAATAGCTGATGAGCGCGGCCATCTTGTCCGGGGTATCCCACCACACGTGCGATCCGTCGGGGTTGGTGCGGCGGGGGCGGGCCATGCGCATCATCAGGGCTTGGCCCGACTTGTCCTTCTGCTGCTCCACGCCGAGAACGTCGGCGGCTTGGCCGAGGGCGCGGGGCAGGCCCATCGCGCTGGCCTGCGCCATCGTGCAGAACCATTGCGAAGCTCCGGTGCGCGGCCAGTTGTAGCGCGGCACCATGATCTTGTTCCAGATCACTCTTTCGAAAGAGCTATTCCAAGCGCGCAGCTTCCCGCCCTCGACAATGTAGTCTTCGAGCCGCACGTCGATGGGGTCGCCCGGCGTCCAGACCTTCGGCTCTTCGTCGTCGAAGGCGTAGGCCATGCACCATACGTCCGTGGAAGGATCGTCGGCGTAGATGTAGACACCAGTCTTGCGCAGATCGACGGCGCTGCGCGTTTCAAAGTCAACGGAAACAATCATGTTTTCTCCTCGTCTCCCTTAACGCTCGCACACCCATCCACAGGTAGTCAAGAAAAAAAATCGTGTTGCCATGCGGCTGCTTTCTGTGCCAGTTTGCCCGGCATTTCCAAAGACGAGAGGACTTCATGCTTACATTTAAGAAGCTCTATGAGGCTGGTTTCAAAGAGTTAGTCAGCGTCATACCGCCTGCTGCTCCGCTGTCGGAGTTGTCGAAGATCGCAGCGGACCAAGCGGGCAAGGCGCCCGGCCGGCAGAACGCTCAGGGCACGTGGGGTGGCTACGCGTGGCAGACATACGATCCGACACCTAACGATATTGAGAGGTGGGACCGCAGCCACGCCAACATCGGCCTGAAGGCGGGGAAATACCCGGCGCTGGACATTGATGTGGTGAACGAGAGTTTGGCCCGCATCATCGCGGACATGGCGACGAAGGCGCTGGGCGCGGCGCCGCTGCGTGTCGGCCGGGCGCCTAAGCGGCTCCTCATGTATCGCACCGATGACGCCATTGGCCGGATGCGGCTGCGGTTTAAGGACGGCAAGGGCGTCGAGCAACTGGTCGAGCTTCTCGGCGATGGCCAGCAATACGTGATCGCCGGTGTGCATCCCGTCACCAAGGAACCTTACACCCTCGACCAAGATATCACGGCGCGGGGGCCGCGCTGTCTGCGCAAGGTGGGTAGGGAGCAGGTCGAGAAGTTCTTTGCGGACCTTGTCGAGACGCTGGAGATGACGGGGTGTGAGATTATTCATGCCGACACGGCCGCTGAGAGGGCCGTGGAGCGTTCGAACGTCAATCAGGCTACCCTAGTAGCTCCGAGCGTGGAAAGGCTCTCAGCGGCCCTTAGAATGGTCCCTAACACGTCTGAGCATTTTCCGGATCGGGACGACTATATCCGGATGGGGTATGCGATCAAGGCCGCGGCTGGCCCGGACAATGAGAGTGAGGCGCTGGCGTTGTTTACGGAGTGGGCGCTGTCGTGGGAGGACGGGGTCAATTCGGTAGAGAATATCGAGGCGGACTTCGGCCGTATGCACCCGCCCTATGAGTTGGGTTGGGACTGGATCGAGGACAAGGCGCGGGCGTTCGGGTTGAAACCTGAGGTCACGGAGTTCGATACGATTGATCCGGACGATGAAGATTACTCGGACTTGCTGGCGAGTGATAGTGAGACGCCGGTGGAGTATTCGGACAGCGCGTTGGCGAGCCGGCTGGCCCGCCTTCACGTGTCCGACATACGGTATGTGGCCGGTGGGCTGGGCTGGATTGCTTGGGACGGGGTCAAGTGGGGGCGTGATGTGGCCAAGAGGCACATGGCGTTTACGCGGAGTGTTTGTTCGAAGGCGTCGGCCGAGGCGTTGCAGAAGGTGACGCCGGCGACGAAGGGCGAGAGGGTTGCCTCGCGCGTGGCGTCGTGGCCTGTGATGCGCAACGTGGCGCAGATCGCCGAGACGGACCCGATGATGCAGGTGACGACGGAGCAGTTGGACAGGGATATTTATATCCTCAACTGCATGAACGGGATCGTCGATCTGCGCACGGGCGAGTTGCATCCGCATGATCGCTCGAAGCTTTGCACGAAGGTGACTGCCGTCGAGGTGGACTTCGACCGGGGCTGCCCGCAGTGGCACGCGTTTCTGAATGAGGCGTGCAACGGGGACATGGAGTTGAAGGCGTATTTGCAGCGGCTCGCGGGCTACTCGGCGACGGGTAGCGTGAAGGAGCACGTGCTTGCGTTTGCGCATGGCTCCGGGGGCAATGGCAAAGGGACGTTCCTTGGCGCGGTAGGTGCTATCCTTGGCGATTACGCCGCGGTGGCCAGCGCGGATGTTTTCTTGGCGTCGAACAATCAGCGGCACCCGACTGAGCTGGCTGCTCTCATGGGAGCACGCCTCGTTCACGCGCAGGAAATTGATCCGAGCAGGAAGTGGGACGAGGCCAAGGTCAAGAGCCTTACTGGCGGGGACAAGATCAGCGCGCGCTTCATGCGGCAGGACTTGTTTACGTTCGACCCGCAGTTCACGCTCGTCATCGCCGGGAATACGAAGCCGGAGATTACTAATGTGGATGATGCAATGCGGCGGCGTATGCACCTCATCCCGTTCGAGACGAAGCCGGCCCGGAAGGATGTAGACTTGCCGGATAAGTTGAAGGAGGAATACCCGGCCATCCTTGCGTGGGTGGTGGAAGGGGCCAAGCTTTGGCTGGCCGAGGGGTTGAACCCGCCCGAGGTGGTTGTCCGAGCGACGCAGGAGTATCTTGAGGGTGAGGATGCTCTCGGCCGGTGGATCGAGGAGCGGTGCGTCGTCAACCCCAACAGCGAAATGGGGACGACCGATGCGTTCAATGACTTCCGGGACTGGGCGCGGCAGAGCAACGAGGCCAAGGGCAAGGACTGGAGCCAGCGCAAGTTCAATGCCGAGATGCGATCTCACGGCTTTGAGGCGGCGAGGGACAGAGCTACGCGGACGAAGAAGGTGTTCCGTGGTCTGGAGCTTCTCATCGGCGAGGAAGATGAGATGGTGATTGATGCAATGCGGCAGGATGCGGCGTCCGAGTTCTTCGGTGTGCGCGTGGTGTTTGATGATGGTGACGAGGAAGGAGATTTTCTGTGACGGATATGGTCAACCGGCCGGAGCATTACCGGCAAGGGGGCGTGGAATGCATCGAGGCGATTGAGAGTTCAATGAGCCGCGAAGAGTTCCAAGGCTACCTGAAAGGTAACATCGAGAAGTATGTCTGGCGCTACCGATACAAGAACGGGGTGCAGGACCTCCACAAAGCTCGGTGGTATCTCGACAGGCTAATCTCGGCGTTGGAGGAATGAGAAAGGGGGCCAATCGGCCCCCTTTTTTGTGGCCGGGGGCGAAAATGGGCGCGTGCAGGGTTTGAGCGGCTCCGTGCAGGGTTTGAGAGGCTCCGTGCATGGTTTGGTGCACGGAAAAACCGCAGAAAACCGCCAATGTGCACGGAGTGCAGGGTTTGTCTGAGTTAATACCCCTCTACGTTTCTGTTAGGGCGTCTTAGAACGCCTTACCAGTTTTTTGGGGGGGTCAATACCGGACTAAACCATGCACTCCGTGCACATCGGCAGAAATCCGCCATTTTTCCGTGCACCAAACCATGCACGAGGCCGGATAAACCGTGCACGAGAACGGCCAAACCATGCACGGATTTGAGTAATAATATTGCTTTCGGCCGAGAAGTGTTAAGTGTTAAGGCGATGGCAGTTAAGGCGTCCGGCGACTTAACAGATGCCGCTAATCCCACATGTCGTCGCTGTTCGGATCGGGCAAGTCGTCCACATCGAGGTTTGATGAGGCGACTTGCTTGATCGGTACAGAGACCTCAACGGTGGTGCCTTCGTTGCCAAGGCTGAGCTGCTTGAGGGCATCGAGGTGCATCTGGTTGACGTTCACTTGCACCGCCGCTTGGACAGGGGCCGACTTGTATTTGTCAGGGTTGGTGACACCGGCCAGCCACTTCCTAGTTTCTACGCGCAGCCTGTCAGCGTTGGCCGTAACGCCGTCCGCTTGATCCGCGATGTCGAGGCACTCTTCCGCCCACGCATCGGCCGCAAGCGCGCGGGCCTGCCGGAAGCGTTCCTGCCTGTCGGGGTCTTGCTTGATCCAATGATAGAGCGAGAGGTTGCTGATGCGTAGCTCACGGGCGAGGCCCGCCATTGTCATGCCGCTGGCAATCTTTTCTAGCAGCGTGTGCTCGCCGACCTTGTCGAGATTGCTGGCGATAGTGCGCCGCTTGATATGTCCGGCCATGTCATTCCTCTGAGGGTTGTTGAACGGCGGACAATATAAAGACGGGCCGACCAATAGGCCAGCCCGTCGAGGTTAGAGCAGATAGATCAGCCAGAGGCCGAGATATACTAGTAGGGTGATGCGCGCGTCCCGTGTCGCCTTATCCACTTGCCAGCAAGCCTAGCAGTTTTGCAGCGGGGCTAGAGATAGGGACGCGCCCGGCTTCATAGTATTTAATGGTTCGCACGCTGACTCCGAGCTTGTCTGCGATCTCTTGTTGCGACCAGCCGAGGCGTGCTCGTGTCTCCTTAAACTCTGCGCCGGTCACAGCAGGAACCCGCGCGCCTTGCAGGCTTGCTCGAAATGGTTGAGGCCCATTCCAAAGACACGCATCTTGTCGCGGTATTCGTTGCGCTTGCTGGCCAGCAATGACTCGACCTCGGCAAGATCGCGTTGCAGCTTCTGGCGGCGGCGGAACAGCAGCGCCGCGTCGGAGCAGATGGTGTCGGTCTCGATCTTAAGAATGTCCATGTCTCAGCCTTCGTCTTCTAGTGCTTTGCGCCGCGCCCGCTCGTCTTCGAGACGTTCCGCAAGGGCGATTGCCAATTCGTGTCCGCTCGCCTTGCCGGCCTCGATAAGCCGGACGGCGCGTTCCGCACGCCAGTATGTGCGGTCTTGCGTTGTCGGTTTCACAGCTCGTCCTCCTCGATTGCATACGCCCAGCCGTCGCCGATGATACGCGACGCGGCGGCTTCAGCGTGATGAATGTCGGTGAACCGCGCCGCTTGCGCTTCATGCGGTGTCGTCTGTCCCTCGGCGGCGAGAAATACCTCGCCGTCTTCGGGGTTCCATAGGGTCACGATGTAAGTTTGCATTTGCTTCCTCTCTCACTTGTTGCGGTAACAGACGATGAAAATCATCACGGCGAATATGCAGAATATGAAAAGCTCGAAGGGCATCGTCTGTTTGCTCCAATCAGATTGCGTAGGAATGGGTGGCGGGCTTGTCGCTGGCGGTAATCGCCACGATCACGCCGCGCTTGGCGAAGATGTCGTTAGCAGCGGCGCGCGCTTCGGCCTCAGTGGCGAAGCGCCAGGGCTTGCGGTTGGCGTGAACTTCGTAGGTCATGGTCGTTGTCTCCTCTGTTGACGCCTTGAGAATGGGGCAAGCATTGCACCTAGTCAACAAGTTTTTTCGCATCCCCTACATTTTTCTCGCATCACACTGGAAACGCTAGGATATTTTTTTCGTATCCTGGGAAAGAGACAGCGAACAGCTTGCCCTTCCGACCCGCCTCTGACCCGATTTGGAAGCGCCGTAAAACGCCTTAACAGCCAATTTGCACACGCCCGGACAATCCGGCGAGGGAATACCGTAGCTAAGTCATTGAGATATATGATGGTGCTAAGTGATGATATAACGTATCATGCTATGATATAACATATCATGTGCTGTACCCATCCCCCTTTGACCCCCCCGGCCCCGGCCCTCGCGGGGGGCGGCGCATATACAACCTGACAGATACCGATTTTTGGCTGAAACCCCCTACCCCCGCCACTTGCCGAACAGACTGCCCCTCTCAAAAATTCTGCAATTTTGTGCTTGCAGAGTGTTAAGGCGTTCGTTACGTATCGCATTACCAACTGAGGAGAAGCACAGTGGCAGTCTACGGATACACCCGCGTCTCGACCGAAGATCAGGTCGAGAATACCAGCCTTGAAGATCAGGCCCGCCAAATCAAAGGCATAGCGATCACGCACAACCTGGAACTGGAACACATCTACGAAGAGCGTGGTGTGTCCGGCGCCGTCCCCCTCCTGCGCCGAGAAGAAGGGTGCAAGCTGGCGTTCCTCCGGGCCGGCGATACCGTCATTGTATCGAAGCTCGACCGTATGTTCCGCGACGCCCGCGATGCCTTAAATGTGATCGGGGACTGGGAAGAGGCTGGGATCAACCTCATCATCAACGGCTACGGGAACGTGATGGACAAGAGCAACCCGAACGGCCGGTTCATGCTTGAGATCATGGCCGTGTTCAGCGGCGAAGAGCGCCGCCGGATTCGGGAGCGCGTTCTGGCCGGGCGCCGCGCCAAGCAGCAGGCGGGCGGCTTCCTTGGGGGCGAGCCGCCATTCGGTTATTCACGATCTGGGAATGGTCGCAATTCGCGGCTGCGGGAGAACCCGGAGGAGCAGGACGCGATCATCACGATGAAGGCGGCCCGCTTGAAGGGCCACAGTTATCGGGACATAGTGAAGATTGTGGCCAAGAAGCACGGCATCGACATCAGCCACGTCACGGTCCGCAAGATCATCACAGGAGAGCACTATGACTTCGTCCACCAGCCCTAAGCCGCGCCGCCGGCGCACGGCTGCTCCTAAGTCGGCCGAGCCGAAGCTGAAGACAGACAATCCGTCCCGCGCCGCCAAGGCTGCGAAAGAGGCTGCGGACCTTATGTCCCAGAGCAGCCAGCAGCAGCCGAACTTCTTCCTGATGTTCCTGAAGAAGTATCGTGACGACCCTGTCGGTTTTGTCCGCGATGTCCTCCGCGTGAAGCCCGACCCGTGGCAAATCAAATTCCTTGAAGCCATCAGTGCAGGCCACCGGCGCATCTCCGTGCGCTCAGGCCACGGTGTCGGTAAGTCCACGGCCGCGTCGTGGGCGATGTTGCACTACTTCCTCACCCGCTATCCGGTGAAGGTAGTCGTCACAGCGCCGACCTCTAGCCAGTTGTTTGACGCTATGTTCGCCGAACTGAAGCGATGGGTCAACGAACTACCTGACGTGCTGAAAACGCTGGTCGAGGTGAAAAGTGACCGCATCGAACTCAAAGCGGCCCCCACAGAAGCCTTTATCTCTGCGCGTACATCGCGTGCTGAAACGCCGGAAGCCTTGCAGGGTATCCACTCCGACCACGTTTTGCTGGTGGCCGACGAAGCGTCAGGTATTCCGGAAAGCGTTTTCGAAGCGGCGTCTGGTTCCATGTCGGGTCACAGCGCCACCACGCTTTTGCTGGGTAACCCTACCCGAAACACTGGCCTCTTCTACGACACGCACAACCGCCTCAAGGGCGAATGGAAGACGTTCCATGTGTCGTGCCTCGACAGCCCGCGTGTGTCCGACGCCTTCGTCAAGGAGATGCAACTGCGGTACGGCGAGGACAGCCCCGCCTACCACGTGCGCGTTCTGGGTAACTTCCCGCCGCGGGAAGAAGATACGGTGATCCCGGTCGAACTCATCGACGCCGCGATGAACCGCGACATGAAGGCCAGCGAGACTGCACTGGGTGTATGGGGTCTGGACGTGGCGCGTATGGGCAGCGACGCCAGCGCCCTCGCCAAACGCCGCGGTTCGGTTGTCGAGGAGATACAAACTTGGAAGGGTCTCGACTTGATGCAGTTGACCGGGGCCGTCGTCGCTGAATACGAGGCCCTGCCGCCCAGCAAGCAGCCCGTCGAAATCCTCGTAGACTCTATCGGTCTGGGGGCGGGCGTGCTTGACCGTTTGCGCGAACTGGGCCTGCCGGCGAGGGGGATTAACGTGGCCGAAAGCCCGGCGATGAAGGGGACGTATGCGAACCTGCGCGCCGAACTCTGGTTCAAGGCCAAGGCGTGGCTGGCTAATCGTGACGTGAAAATCCCCAAAGACGAGACCTTGTTCGCGGAACTGGCCGCGCCAAGGTATAGCTTCACGTCTACTGGTAAGATGCAGGTAGAGAGTAAGGAGAGCATGAAGAAGCGCGGCCTGTCCAGCCCCGACAAGGCGGACGCGCTGTGCCTGTGTCTGGCGACAGACGTAGCGACTGCGCTCCACGGGTATTCGATGTCCGCGGCCAATAAGGGGCCGCTGCGCCGAAATATAAGAGGGCTTGTGTAGGCGGCCCGTATTAGATTATACGGGGTATAGCTCCTCAGTTTCTGGGTACGAGCGGCGTAGTAGGGTGCTGTCTCCTCTCTCCTCCCCTTCTGCGCTTTCAGGGGGCCGGCACGCCACATGCCGGCCCCCCTTTTTATTGAAACAAAAACCGCGTATTAGAAAGTCCCGCATCGACAAGAGGGGGGTCTATGGGGAAAGACACGCGAGTTTGCAATCGTTGCGGCCAAGTCCGACCCGCGTCGGAGTTTACAGCACGCCGGCTGTTCTGCCACCGTTGCAATAATTTTCGTCTCCGGTACAGGACGACCTACGACGAAGTGAAGGCGCTTTGGGAGGCGCAAGATGGCGCGTGTGCGTTGTGCGAGACGCCCTTAGATATACACTCGAACTCGCGCTCGTCGCACGAAACGGCCCACGTAGATCATTGCCACACGACGAATAACATCCGCGGGCTTCTCTGCCGCCACTGTAATTTGCTATTAGGCCATGCCAAAGACCGCATAGTTGTGTTACAAGCGGCAATTAGGTATTTGGGTAAGAGCGCGGCGGATTTTCCCGAAAAGGATACGGCAGATGAAACCCACCAAGATGCAGAAGAAGATCGGCAAGGTGATGGGTGAGTTCAAACGTGGGACTTTGCATAGTGGCAAGGGCGGCCCCGTTGTAAAGAACCGTAAGCAGGCGGTGGCTATCGCCATGTCGGAAGGCCGCAAGGCTTCGCGCAAGCGTAAATAGGAAAATCTACATGGCGAAATACCGCGACAACAGCCGTCCCTCCGACGAAGAGATTGAAGACGCCGCGAACGGCGAACTTCCCGAAGATACGGAAGACGACGAAGAGTTTCAGGGCGTCAGCGAAGACGACCTGCACGGCATTGTCTCGGCCGAGATTGATGACGCTG
>Ga0315906_10004860_pt1 | contig 17032 bp, 19 predicted proteins | sample LakEriMetagenome_4_FD_203526 | JGI IMG/M metagenome (GOLD analysis project Ga0315906, IMG submission 203526) | Freshwater fungal communities from buoy surface, Lake Erie, Ohio, United States - Buoy 2 MA122 | ecosystem: Environmental > Aquatic > Freshwater > Lake > Lake biofilm | place: USA... | reverse complement strand
CGGGCTTGTACATAGGCGTTTGGGTTCTGATTGGCAAGCTTGCACTGGCCGTTGCTGCAGGAGTCACGCTACCCACGCTTAGTTTTTTTGATTATCAACCTGGTGTTCCGGCTAGCGTTGCTCCGCTGATCACCTTGTATGTGTTTCTGCCAATCGTTTTTAAATTTGCGGCAGCGGCAGTCTTGATTCTATTCGTCTCGCCAGCTCGTGCGAACCCTTAAGCTCTTTTGAAGGATTTACTGATATGAAACTAAAAGCATTCATTGCGTCCATCAGTGCAGCGGTCTTGACTGCCTGTGGCAGCGTAGATGTAGAGCATTATGCACGTGAAAAGCCTGAACTCGAGTTGTCGACCTTTTTTAATGGAACCATTGACGCTTGGGGTATTTTTCAAAAGCGCAGCGGTGCAGTGGCGCGTCGTTTTCACGTGACAATCGAAGCCAGTTGGAAAAGTCCTGATGAGGGCGTGCTCGACGAGCGTTTTGTTTACTCGGATGGCGAGACTCAGCGCCGAGTATGGCATCTAAAACGTCAAGCTGATGGGACGTGGCAAGGCACGGCTGATGATGTTGTTGGCGTCGCAGTAGGCAAAGTTTCAGGAAATGCGTTGCGTTGGACATACGTCTTGCGCCTGCCGGTTGATGGTAAAGAGTATCTCGTGGATTTTGATGATTGGATGTGGCAGCTCGACGAGCATTCGATGATGAATCGGTCGGTCATGTCAAAGTTTGGTGTAGATCTAGGCGAGGTTACTTTGTTCTTTAAGAAGCGCACACCGGGTGGGCAGTGATGCGAAATTTTTTGTCACCTTTAAATACGCCAATTCATCAGTGGTCTGAAAAAAGGGTTTGGATCGTTGGTGCATCGAGCGGTATTGGTCTGGCACTTGCCAAGGCTCTGTTGGAGGCGGGGGCTTACGTGACGCTCTCGGCTAGGCGTGAGGCTGAGCTTTTAGCGTTCGCTTCAAAGTATCCGCGCGCGACCGTGGTTGCATTTGATTGTGCTGACCGCCAGATTTGGCCTACCGCTTTAGGTTCGACCTTGGCCTCGATGGGGCATATTGACCTCGTGGTGCTGGGTGCTGCGCGCTACGATCCCATGAACAGTTGGGAGCTGAACGTCGAGCAAGTCGAAAAAAGCTTTGAATTAAATGTTGTAAGTGTCTATCGCGCGTTGGCGTGTCTAGTCCCTTATTTTTTAGCGCGTCAGTCTGGCGGGGTTGCCTTCATCGCAAGCATTTCCGCATACACGGGCTTGCCTCGTGCGCTGGCTTACGGTGCAACCAAGGCGGCATTAAATAATCTAGCAGAGACGCTTTATTTTGAGCTTGCTCCTAAAGGTCTTAGCGTCTATTTGATTAATCCGGGCTTTGTCGAAACGCCAATGACAGCCAAGAATGATTTTAAAATGCCAAGTCTGATATCACCTCAATGCGCTGCGGCCCATATTGTTTCTGGATTTGAGCGCGGAAAATTTGAAATTAGTTTCCCAGCGGGTTTCGCTGGTTCTTTACGTCTCTTGAGCCGTTTTCCCTACCGGTTTCGGTTTCCACTACTGCATAAAATGACGGGGCTATGATGCTTGAGCAAACTGGAGAGCAAACAGAACGCTTTCAACTCATCGCAAGATGGTTTGAACAGCTCGTGCCTGACTCATTAACGAAGATTGAGTCGATCTACGCTCAGCATGCTCGATTTGTCGATCCGTTTAATGACCTGCAGGGAATTGAGTCTGTGCGACAGGTGTATGAGCACATGTTTAAGACCCTCGATGAGCCACGATTTTTGGTCACACGCATTGCCTCGACGGGACCACTCGGGTTCATGACCTGGACCTTCTCATTTTCTTGTCGTGGACGGGCGCAGTCTATTGAAGGGTGCACGCAATTTGAGTTGGATGACGAAGGATTGATCACCCTACACCTTGACTACTGGGATGCTGCCAAGCAAGTGTATGAACAGATTCCGCTTTTAGGCAGTGTGTTGAGAATGCTGAGGCGAAAACTGAGCTTGCCAGCCACGGTTAAATAGTCAAAAAAAATGCCCCCGAAGGGGCAAAAAAGCCGATTGAGCGCAGCAGTCTCGCACGGCGGGGGAAATATTCTCCTAATTAGGCACGAATCGTTGGGTAACGCACGTGATCAACCAGGTCTTGGATATCTTTGCGTGGTGCTGGTGTGAGTAAGCTCACAACAATAATCAGGGCAAAGCCAAGCGGTACACCGAAGACACCTGCAGAAATCGGTAAGATCCCGTACCAGAGTTCGATTGGCGAGGTGACACCAAACACGCTACGCAGCCAAGGCTGAGTCGTCACCATGTAGTAGAAGGTGACGCCCAGACCGCCGATCATTCCGGCAACCGCGCCCCACTGGTTCGCCCGCTTCCAGAAAATCCCTAAGGTCAGGGCAGGGAAGAACGCTGCTGCAGCAAAGGAGAACGCTGCAGACACCAGGAACAGAATGTCAGCAGGTTTCTGAGCCGCAACGTACGCCGCAGCAAGCGCAACCACGAGCAGTAGGATCTTCGAGATCAACACCCGACGTGCGGTGGGTGCATTTGGATTGATCATCTTGTAGTACAGATCGTGGGACAGTGCGTTGGCAATGGTCAATAGCAGGCCATCGGCAGTCGACAACGCTGCAGCTAAACCGCCCGCGGCAACCATGCCCGACACCACATAAGGCAAGCCACCGATTTCAGGTGTGGCCAGCACGATGATGTCTCCACCGATCCGCATTTCACCGAGTTGCAAGATTCCGTCTTTGTTGACGTCCACCACGGACAGCAAACCTGGATCCACTGAGCTCCACTGCGCAATCCAGGCCGGTAGCTTGTCAAACGGGGTTCCGACCAACACATGGAACACTTCGTATTTGACCAGAACTGCCAAGGCAGGTGCGGTGAAGTACAGCAAGAAGATGAAGAACAGTGACCACGTAACCGATTCACGCGCTTGCTTGACTGACGGAGTTGTGTAGTACCGCATCAGAATATGCGGTAACGCAGCAGTACCGACCATCAAACAAAAAATCAACGCTAGAAAGTTACGACGTGATGTGTCAAAGGCTGCTTGTGCCTTGGCATCACCATTCGGATCGCCGGCGAACTGCGTCGCATGGCGGGGCATACCGGCCAGAGGAGCCGTTCTGGCATTATTGGCGTTACGATCGGCTGTGTACCTAGCGCGCGCAGCAGCCTCCGTGGCGGGAAGGGCAGCCAACGCATTCGTTGCAGCAGTAATAGCAGCTTTTGACCCGTTCGCAGCTTTCAAGTCTGCCAAGGTTTTTTCTGCTGCTGCTTTGTCAGCGGCCATTGCGGCAGGGACATTCTTGAGTTTAGCTTCAGCTGCGTCAGCGCGCTGTTTAAAGATGGCGCGGACTTCAAGCTCTTTTGGATCCTTAATGAGCTCTGCTTCTTTTGCGGTTACCTTCTCAAGCTGATAGCCATAGATTGCCTGTGGAATTGGCACGCCTGTTTGTTTCACAGACAGCCACACCACGGGGATCAGGTAAGCAATAATCAGAATGATGTACTGAGCGACCTGCGTCCAAGTCACCGCGCGCATACCACCTAAAAATGAGCAAACCAAGATGCCGCCTAGACCCAAGAAAATACCGATCTCAAACGGTACGCCGGACAAGCGCGTGGTGATGAGGCCTACGCCGTAAATCTGCGCAACCACGTACGTGAAGGAGCACAGAATCGCAGCGATGATTCCCAGCAGACGTGGTAGGTTGCCGTCGTAGCGAGCACCCAGAAAGTCAGGAATCGTGAACTGACCGAACTTACGCAGGTAAGGTGCTAGGAACAGAGCCACCAAACAGTAGCCACCGGTCCAACCCATAATAAAGGCGAGACCTGAATAGCCAGTCAAATACAGGGTGCCGGCCATACCGATAAACGAAGCGGCCGACATCCAGTCGGCGCCCGTCGCCATGCCGTTATACAGCGCGGGGACGCGCCGCCCAGCGACGTAATACTCCGCCGCATCGTTTGTACGGCTCATCACACCAATGCCGGCGTAGAGCAGGACAGTCGCACCTAAGAAGATGTAACCAATCCATGCACGTGTCAGGCCCATTTGCTCAGCAATCGCCAATACGACCACGAAAGCAAGGAAGCCGCCGGTATACCAAGTGTAGACCTTATTTAATGATTTTTTGAAAGCTGCATTCGTCGTGTTTGACGAAAACATGCCGCCTTCATCAGGTGTCATTCCGGCCATGTTATTCCTCCTCGTCTTCGCTGACGCCGTGTTCTACGTCGAGCTTGTTCATGTATCGAGCGTAATAACCGATGATTACGCAATAGACTATCAGGGAACCTTGAGCGCCCATCCAGAAACTGAATGGCCAACCAAAGAAGTTGAAGCTAAGATCGCGAGCGAAATAGCTGACCACAAAAGTGACAACAAACCAGATACCCAGCAAAATCGCTGTGATATTTAGGTTTTTTTGCCAGTACGTCCGATGTTTTTCGGTTAGTTGCACAATAATGCCTCCTCATCGTTTCGGGCCAGGTCCCCCTGGTTCCATTGATAACACTGGGTGATACGAAACTTCACTACTATTTCTTAAAACAAGCACTACAGAACTACAAATAAAATCTTCCAAGTGCCACGGCTGTTGATGCTGTTACGCCGATACAGCTAAGCCTGTTTCACGCTCAAGCTGTGCCGCAAATTTTGGCTCAAACCCTTTCAAATGCTTAATAATTTTTGTGGTCTCGTCAGGCGCCTGGCGATCCATGTGCACGCGACCAAGCTGATACCAGGCGTAAGGGCTCATCGGTTGTAGCTGCGTGTTGCGCTCCAGCGCTTGAACCGCCTCGTCTAGCCTTCCTTGTTGTATGAGCGCTAAGCCAAGGCCGTACCAAGCCTTATCGAGCTGTTCGTTGAGTGCTAAGGCTCGCCGAAACGAGGCCTCGGCTTCGACGGGATGCTCTAACTCCTGCTGCAAGAATCCCAAATTAAACCAAGCGTAGGCTGGAGCATTATTTTGTGTAACCAGTACTTCATAGGCGGCGATGGCGCCTTTCTTGTCGCCAAGTTCTGCCTTTAGATGCGCCAGACTTCCAAGTGCGTAGCTATCATTGGGGTAGGCTTGCAGCATCTCTTCAAACACGGTGATTGCACGCGCTCGCTGACCCAGAACGATCCACGTGATCGCCCGCCATTTGCGCAACATCCAGTCAACATTAAATTTCATTTGCAACCCACCATGCCAACGGACACGCAGTGTTCAATTTTCGCGACCGTTACGGCCACATAAAGTATGGCGACAATACAAAACGCAACAAAAGCGTGGTGTCGCTTCGCGATCTGTTTCGGCGCGATGAGTGCCGCGAGGTAGGTCCACGGCTTGTTGACGACGACAAACAGCTGATAGAACATATTGGTGTCGCGTTTAGCGCCAGCAAGAATAAAAAGAAGACCTTGCCCGAGCAAGGCGAGAATGCCGATGTATAGCAATAACTGCGCCGCGTTCAAAAAAAGCAACAACCTGAGTCTCCATCCGCATGATTTTTACCCTCGAGTTCGGAAGGTGTTTGCATGCTGGTGTTCAATTGCTCGCACTTTAAGAGAGCTAGCTGACAGGTATCTGACAAACGGGCAAAGCTAGTGAAACTCCCGATTAGGAGAGTTGCCTGGGATTTGGGCTGTGAATATTTTTGCAGTGCAGCAAACTTGTCTGCGAAGAACGCCTTCATACACTAAGCAACGGCCAGAAAGTGAATCTCGATTCGTGCGCCGGAATCAAAAGGTGCCTTGTGCTTGGAGTCCGTGATCAAGATCTTGGCATGGTGCCTGTTTGCTATTTCTCGAACAATCGCCAAACCTAGTCCACTTCCCTCGGCTTTCGAGCCAAGAACTCTGTAGAAGCGGTCGAAGACGCGTTCCCTTTCCTCGGCGGGTATTCCAGGCCCCGAGTCCTCCACAGCCAAGACAACCTGACGGCGTTGGCTGGTAATGCTCACGGTGATTCGTCCAGGTGATGGCGTATAACGCAACGCGTTATCAATCAGATTATTGATTGCCTCGCCAAGGAGAATACTTTGGCCCCGAACCATCACTGGGGAATCGGTGCCTTCAAAGCCCAGGTCGATCCCCGCTTCAATCGCAGTGTCTACCCAGCGCAGTGTTTGCTCTTTCGCAAGTTCGGCGAGATTGATGGGCGGCATCGCAATCGAGTTAGGATTTTCTGCGTTGGCCATCAACAATAGCTGGTTAACTAGACGAGTTGCGCGAGCGGTACCCGCGATAATTTGCTCGAGGCTGACTTGCGTGTCCCCGGGAGGAGCATTGCGCATGGCGAGTTCGGCTTGAGTACGCAGCCCGGCAAGAGGAGTCTTTAATTGGTGGGCTGCGTCGGCGACGAACCGTCGCTGAGCAAGCATGGTTGAATCAAGGCGCGTTAACAAATCGTTCATCGCAATGATCAGTGGTCCGATCTCACTTGGGGCGACTCGTACATCGATGGGGGAAAGATCGTCGGGTCTACGCGCACGCAGGCGTTGTTGCAGCGCGTTTAGGGGGGCAATACCGCGAGATAGTCCAAACCAAACGAGAAGCACTGCAATTGGCAGCACAACGAACTGGGGAATGATCACACCCTTGATGATGTTGTTGGCCAGTTCAGTGCGGCGATCCATGGACTCGGCCGCGACAAGCAGGATGGGCGTCGTACTGCGCGTGCTGAGATTAGTCCAAAGATACGCGAGTCGAATTTCAAAGTCGTGTAGGGTTTGTGTTTCGTAGTAGATGGTATTTATCTGTGTAGAAGCCTTGAGTTCCGGAGTAGGTAAGTCACCATCTCCGCCAATCAAATCACCCTGAGGGCTCATTGCTTTCCAAAAAATGCCGTCCTGCTCTCGGGTGCGCAGAGCGAGACGAGCAGAGGCAGACATGCGCAACGAAACAGCTCCGTGGTCTGTTTCTACCTGTTGCTCCAGCACTTGTAGTGCGTTGGCTAATGTATGGTCGTAGGGGACATTTGCAAGGTTTTGTGCCACGACGTAGGTAATGGCAATACTCATGGGCCAAAGCAAAAATAAAGGTGCGAGCATCCAGTCGAGAATTTCACTCAGCAGTGAGCGCCGTGCGGGAGCAATGCTTGCGGTGTCTGAACTGGCCCGAAGCACCTCGAGCGCTTCAGGATTGCCGCTAAGGTTTTGGCTTGTCACGAAGCTGCCGTTTCACGCTCAAGGCAGTAGCCGAGGCCGCGGACGGTAGCAATTTTGACTCCGCTGGGCTCAAGCTTTTTACGGAGGCGATGCACATACACCTCGATGGCGTTTGAGCTTACCTCGTCGCCCCATTCGCAGAGATGATCAACGATTTGCGATTTACTGACCATTCGACCGGTGCGTGTCAACAAAATTTCAAGCAAGCTGACCTCGCGCGCGGAAAGCTCAAGCGCTTGTTGATCAACAGAAGCGACGCGCCCGGTTTGGTCGAACTCTAACCGGCCGTGTTTAAGAATTGTTCCACCACCTCCTGCGCCTCGCCTCGCGAGCGCTCGAACCCGCGCTTCGAGCTCAGAGAGTGAGAAGGGCTTGGCCATATAGTCATCGGCGCCTCGGTCAAGCCCTCGCACGCGTTCTTCGATACTGTCGGCCGCCGTCAGAATGAGTACTGGAAGATGAGAGTTCCGTGCGCGTAGTTTGGTGAGCACCTCGATACCCGACATGCGCGGCAGTCCGAGGTCCAAGATCAGCAGGTCAAACTCTTGAGAGGAGAGTGCAGAATCGGCTGCGACACCGTCGCTTACCGCATTCACGGCATACCCGCTCTGACGGAGAGATCTCGTCAAGCCGTCTGCCAAGATGCTGTCGTCTTCGGCGATTAAGATTCTCATGGTGCGATTTGTCTTATTGGAAACGAATTGTCTCGCGGTTATTCTTGCACGATGCCAAAGTAAATCCGACAATCCTAAGCCTAGTTAAGGGTAAGTACTTAGTTTGCAGTTCGCATAGATAAGTATTGACACTGTTTATTTATACAGTACAATCCAATGTAATAATTTAAAACAGCCTAGAGCGCTCGTCGAATTGCGCTCATGTTTGCCCAGTTTGCAATCACCGTTACCAAGGATCCAGTCATGGACGACAAATCTCTAAAGTCCGGCTCAGCCGAAAAAGGCAAAGCTCTTGCGGCTGCACTTTCCCAGATCGAAAAGCAGTTTGGCAAAGGCTCGATCATGCGCTACGGCGACAACGAGATCGAACACGATATTCAGGTGGTATCCACCGGATCGCTGGGCCTAGACATTGCCTTGGGCGTCGGCGGGCTCCCAAGGGGTCGAGTCGTCGAGATCTATGGACCGGAGTCCTCAGGTAAAACGACCCTGACCCTGCAAGTGATCGCAGAAATGCAGAAAGTGGGTGGCACGTGCGCCTTCATCGATGCCGAGCACGCTTTGGATGTGCAGTACGCATCAAAGCTTGGCGTCAATTTAACTGACCTGTTGATCTCTCAGCCTGATACGGGCGAGCAAGCGCTCGAGATCACAGACGCATTGGTGCGGTCCAGCTCGGTCGACCTCATTGTGATCGACTCTGTCGCGGCTTTAGTGCCAAGAGCAGAGATAGAAGGTGAGATGGGCGATTCGTTGCCAGGCCTACAGGCGCGTTTGATGAGTCAGGCCTTACGTAAACTCACTGCCAGTATTAAGCGGACGAATTGCATGGTTATTTTTATTAACCAAATCCGCATGAAAATTGGCGTGATGTTCGGGAACCCAGAAACGACAACCGGAGGAAACGCCCTCAAGTTTTATTCTTCCGTCCGTTTAGATATCCGTCGCATTGGTGCCATTAAAAAAGGCGAAGAGGTCGTTGGTAACGAAACGCGTGTGAAGGTCGTCAAGAATAAAATTGCACCGCCCTTTAAACAAGCGGAGTTCGATATTATGTACGGCGCTGGCATTTCCCGTGAAGGTGAAATCATCGATCTAGGCGTGACTGCTGGCATTGTGGACAAGGCCGGTGCTTGGTTCAGTTACAACGGCGAGCGGATTGGTCAGGGTAAAGATAACGTGCGCGAGTATTTGCGCGAGCACCCAGCCATGGCGATCGATATTGAAAATCGTGTGCGGGAAAAATTGGGCGTGGTGCCCCGTGCACCTGCAGTTGGATCCGCTCCTGCGGCTAGCCCAAAAGGCTCCGCGAGCAAGGCAACCAAACTCGCGGCCGCTGAGCCAGACAGCGAGGATGATATCTAAGGCGCGCCCGGGTCTCTCCCTAAAGGCTCGGGCTGTAGGCTTGCTTTCTAGGCGGGAGCACTCTCGCCTTGAGCTTGAGCGCAAGCTTGCGCCTTTCGCTGATTCTGCCGAGGAACTCGCGCGAGTGCTGGACGAACTGTCAAATAGTGGGTGGCAGTCTGACGACCGCTACATACAGGGCTGGGTGCACCGTAAAGCAGCCTTGCACGGTGCTGCGCGGATTGTGCAAGACCTTCGTGAAAGGGGGATCTCAGCTAGCCAGGCCGCTCAGGCTCAAGAGCTACTTAAGTCGAGCGAGCTTGACCGCGCAAGAGCGGTTTGGCATAAAAAGTTCGCGCATGAACCAAGGCCCAGTGACGGCAAAGAATACGCCCGACAGGGGCGTTTTTTGTTGTCTAGAGGTTTTTCTAGCGACGTGGTGCGTAAGGTCTTGGGCGGATGGGAGCCAGCCGACATGTAGCGGCAAGGGAGGGCTCTGCGCTATACTCCAATGCTTTGCTGCATTGTGTCAAAAGATACAAACCTTTGTATGCCTCTACCTAAGCCCGACTATCCGCGAAAGCCCATGCACAATCGCTCGATTCAGGTGCATTCCTTTGAGCGTGAAGACGGCCTTTGGGATCTTGAGGCTGAACTTATCGACGATAAGTCCTATTCCTACGTGAAGCGTAACGGAACAGAGCAGCCAGCGCGCAAGCCGTTTCATCATATGCACATCCGTATCACGATCGATACGAGTTATGAAATCAAGCAAGCCTTTGCCATGTACGACGCGTCGCCGTTCGGTGAGCCCTGCACATCCGTGACCACCGCGTATCAAGACTTAGTCGGTATGAATTTGCTCAAGAGCTTCAGACAGCAAGTGAAAGAGCGTTTTGGTCGAACCGCGGGGTGTACACATATGACCGAGTTGGCAACTGTTCTACCGACAGCCGCGGTACAGAGTATGTCTGGTATGAAGCGTTCAGAGGCCGAAAACGCAGGACGAAAGCCCTTTCAGTTAGGCGGCTGCCATGCCTGGCGACTAGATGGCGTGGTGACGAAAGAGCATTATCCCCAATGGTATGTGGCGCAAGAAACACAGACCTCAACCTAGGCCCTGGTGCATAACTTTTAAATGGTCAGGCATCGTAATTAGTTTATTTGGACGGAAAGCAATCCCATGAAAATTCATGAGTATCAAGGCAAAGAGTTGCTAAGACAGTTTGGCGTGATTGTGCCCAAGGGCATTCCTGCATTTAGCGTCGAAGAGGCTGTTAGCGCCGCACAAAAACTTGGTGGTCCGGTTTGGGTCGTCAAAGCGCAGATCCATGCGGGTGGTCGTGGGAAGGGTGGCGGCGTTAAGCTCGCGCGCTCGATCGACGAGGTCCGTAAGATTTCCTCAGAAATTTTGGGTATGCAACTGATCACGCATCAAACAAGCGCTCAAGGCCAGAAAGTGCGTCGCTTGTTGGTCGAAGAGGGCGCAGATATCAAGAAAGAGTACTACGTGGGTATCGTCACAGATCGTGGGACACAGCGCGTATGCGTCATGGCGTCAAGCGAAGGCGGGATGGATATTGAGGAAGTGGCCGAGCACCATCCAGAGAAGATTTTGAAGGTCTTTGTTAATCCTGGCGCAGGCTTGACGGATACCGAGGCGAGCACGCTTGCTCGTGGGATTGGTGTGCCCGAAGCCTCTGTCGGCAAGGCCGCCGCTGAGTTTCAAAAACTCTATAAAGCGTATTGGGACACTGACGCATCGTTGGCCGAGATTAATCCTCTGATTTTGACTGGTTCAGGCGACATCATTGCCTTGGATGCAAAATTCAACTTTGATAGCAATGCTTTATTCCGTCATCCAGAAATCGTTGCTTATCGCGATTTGGACGAAGAGGATCCGGCGGAAATCGAAGCCAGCAAGCATGAGCTCGCCTATATCCAATTGGACGGGAACATCGGTTGCTTAGTTAACGGGGCTGGCTTGGCGATGGCCACAATGGACACCATTAAGCTGTTTGGTGGCGAGCCTGCTAACTTTCTGGACGTTGGCGGAAGCGCAACAGCAGAGCGCGTGACCGAAGCGTTCAAAATTATGTTGGCAAACAAAGGTACCAAAGCTATTTTGGTGAACATTTTTGGCGGCATTATGCGTTGTGATGTTATTGCCCAAGGCGTCATCACTGCGTGCAAGGCGGTCAATCTGAAAGTGCCACTCGTTGTGCGCATGAAGGGTACTAACGAAGAGCTAGGCAAGAAAATGTTGGCCGAATCAGGTCTTCCTATCATCAGCGCAGATACGATGGCGGATGCCGCCACTCGCGTTGTTGCCGCAGCTAAATAATTTGTTACGGATTCCACTATGTCTATCCTAATTAATAAAGATACAAAAGTTATCACCCAAGGTATTACTGGCAAGACAGGGCAGTTTCATACGCGCACGTCACGCGCCTATGCGAACGGCCAAGCTGCTTTTGTTGCCGGTGTGCACCCCAAGAAAGCGGGTGAAGACTTTGAAGGCATTCCGATTTTCGCTTCTGTCAAAGATGCCAAGGCGCAAACGGGCGCAAATGTATCGGTGATTTATGTTCCGCCAGCAGGTGCTGCCGCGGCCATCTGGGAAGGAATCGAAGCTGAACTCGATCTGGTGATCTGCATCACCGAAGGTATTCCAGTGCGCGATATGCTTGAAATCAAGCACCGCATGGCCGAGCGCAAGAGTAAGACGCTGCTGCTTGGGCCAAACTGCCCAGGCTTGATCACACCTGATGAGATCAAAATCGGAATTATGCCCGGTCATATTCACCGCAAAGGCCGTATTGGCATCGTCAGCCGCTCGGGCACGTTGACCTATGAAGCGGTTGCTCAGGTCACCGAACTCGGCTTGGGTCAATCGAGTGCCGTGGGTATCGGCGGCGATCCCATCAACGGACTCAAGCACATTGACGTCCTCAAGTTGTTTAACGAAGACCCCGACACGGATGCAGTCATCATGATCGGTGAGATCGGTGGTCCTGACGAGGTGAATGCTGCATTGTGGGCGAAGGACAACATGAAGAAGCCGATGGTGGGCTTCATTGCTGGTGTCACAGCCCCTGCTGGTAAGCGCATGGGTCATGCTGGTGCTTTGATTTCTGGTGGTGCTGACACAGCGGACGCTAAACTTGAAATCATGGAAGCTTGCGGAATTCGTACAACGAAGAACCCATCTGAGATGGGTAAGCTTCTTAAGTCGGTGTTGAAGTAAACGCAGGCGCTTTGACGCCTGTGCGATCGGCATAGCAAACGGCACTTTCAAGCCGTTTGCCATGTTGTCTAGGCTCTCTGACCGTTTCTACCTATCGGATGCTATATGAATGCGCCCAAACCCCCACAACGTAGTCGCACTATCCTACAAGGCTTGATGCTGCTAGCGTTGATCGGCATCGTTTTGACGATTGGCTTGAGCTACTTGCGCTAAGAGCGACGATATTGGCAGCCCGTAAACTCGTTATAGCAACGCGCGCTAGCCGACTAGCACTCTGGCAGGCCGAGCACGTCCAAGCTCGCTTGGTTGCGTTGTATCCCGGTATCGAAGTTGAGCTACTTAAGCTCAGTACCAGAGGCGATGAAATTTTGGATCGCAGCCTTGCTAAGGTTGGGGGAAAGGGCCTGTTCATCAAAGAACTAGAAAATGCGTTGTTGGACGGTCGAGCAGACCTCGCAGTGCATTCGCTTAAAGACGTTCCTGTGGATATTGCAGCACCGTTTGAATTGTCGACGGTGCTGGCTCGTGCAGACTGTCGCGACGCGTTTGTGTCGAATGCTTACGCAACGTTATCTGAGCTTCCTGCTGGCGCAGTGGTCGGCACCTCGAGCTTGCGTCGCGAGGCGCAGCTTCGTGCGCGATACCCCCTGTTAAAGATCGAGCCCTTGCGTGGTAATTTAGACACGCGGCTCGGTAAGCTAGACTCGGGGCAGTATGCGGCGATTATTCTTGCAGCAGCCGGTTTAGAGCGGCTTGAACTTGGTCATCGAATTCGTATGCGTATGTCTGTAGCCGATTCCCTTCCGGCGGCGGGTCAAGGTGCACTGGGCATCGAGATTTTGCGGACACGTGCGGATCTGTTAGCGCTCCTAGCACCCTTAGCCTGTCCCCACACAACCGTCTGCGCGCTGGCAGAGCGCGCGGTGTCGCGAGCCTTGGGCGGTTCTTGCCAGGTGCCCTTAGCCGCCTACGCTGAGGTCAGCGGAGTGACTGTCTCGATCCGTGCCCTCGTTGCAACGCCAGACGGGACGACGATTTATCGGGCACAGGGTACCGGCCCAAGTGACCAAGCCGAGGTTATTGGGCAGCGTGTTGCTCAAGAGCTTATTGACCTAGGTGCGGGGGCTATTCTGGAAAGTTTGGCGGTTTCGCCTTGAGGTCGTTCTAGTAATGGCCGCCGGTTTGCAGATCGCGGTCTTAACACGACCCGCCGGACGCAATGTTGATGTCATGCATGCACTAGTCCGCCGAGGGTGGCTCGTACGAGAGTGTCCCGCTCTCGAGATCCAGTCCAGTGCGGTCATCTCCGAGCGTGAGACGCCTGACCCAAATAACTTCGATTTGGTGGTTTTTGTGAGTCGCGCTGCAGTGAGTGGTTTTCAGCAGCAGCTCGGTCCAGATTATGTTTGGCCTTCGGCTGTGCGTGTTGGTTGTATGGGGCCCGCTACAGCGTCAGCCGTCGAGCGTGCGTGGCCGACTGCTCGCACTGTTTTGCGACCTGAGGCACAGCAGGCACGAGATTCCGAAGCGCTTTGGCCCTTGCTACAGCAACTGCCCATTACCTTGCGCAAAGTCCTGATTGTACGAGGGCAGGATGGGCGGGATTGGTTGGCTCAAAAACTCGCGAATGCGGGTGTTGAGGTCGTGACGCACCAGGCTTACGAGCGTGTCTACGCAGGGTGGTCAGACGAATCCGTTGCTCAGTTTAGAGAGTGGGCTGAATTGCAAGCCGAGGTGGTTTGGCTATTGACGAGCGCCCACGGGATAAGTGCCATCGTTGAACGCCTTGCAGCACTTGAGTTGTTGGACTGGTTCCGCTCGGGGCAGTTTGTCCTGACCCATGAGCGTTTGGTGCAGACGCTTGCGTCGGCAGCCGACACGGATCCCTCCGCCTTGCGTATCCGCGTGTGTCCGCCAGAAGATTCGGAAATTGTGTTGTGTTTTGATCAGATTTTGCCGGCTGGTGGCGTGCCATAGTCTTGTGCTAATGGCTGTTTAAGGTGCCTAGCGACTACAATAAGGGTATGACTGATATCTTGCCCAATGTATCCCCATCTAGTGCGTCGACTGCCTCAACCGTTCCGAACGAACCGGTTGTCACCCCTGTTCGGCCTGGTCGCAAGGCAACTGGCTTGTCCTTGCCTGCCACGCTAGCGATCATTTTCTTGCTGGTCGCGGTAGTGGCGTCTGCAGGAGCATGGTTCGCGCAACGCCGATTTGAGACCGCCACTAAGCAAATTGGCGCGCAAGTTCTCGCGTTAAAAAATCAGGCCGATGACGCTCGACGCGATGCAAAACAGGCGCTTGTGGTTCTCGATGCACAACAGCTGCGTATCCAACAAGCCGAGGCGGCATTGCGCGACGCGCAGAGCCAATTCGCCGCTCTCGAGCAAGTTTGGCAAAACTTTAACAGAGGCATGGAGGACTCCATGCTCGCCAATGACGTTGATCGATTGCTAACGGTGGCTGGTCAGCAACTGCGTGTATCTGGCAATGTTAATAACGCCATTCTCGCGCTTGAACATGGTTTGTCGATGTTGGTGCGTGCCGAGCGACCGCGCTTTGCGGCATTACAACGCGCGATTAGTGTTGATTTAGATCGGCTGCGAGGTGTTGTGACCGTCGATATTCCCGGCGTTTCAGCCAAGCTCGAGCAAGTCACGACATTGCTAGGGCGTGCGCCCTTGCTCCTTCCGGATGCTGCGGTGCCGGAACTCATGTCTGCCCGGGATCGCAATGCCTCTTCTCAGGTCGCCGTTGCAGGCGCGCGTGCCAATGTCGGCACGGCACAAAAGGCAGAGGCGTCTGCTGAGTGGTGGGAGACAATTTGGCGACAGGTGCGTGCTAGTGTCAAAAGTGGAGCGGCATTTGTGGTTCGCGAGCTATCGGATGTAATCAGTGTGCAACGCGTGACAGATAAGAACGCGCTCTTGATGACTCCAGAGCAGGGGGCTTTGTTAAGAGCAAATTTGCGTGCGCGGCTTTTGACCGCGCAGATGGCGTTATTGATGCATCAGTCGACCATCTGGCGTCTTGAGCTTTCAACGGTTGAAAGTGCTGTGGCTTCCCGTTACGACGCAAAGTCTCCTGACACGATAAATGCATTGCGGCTTTTGCGTGAACTTGGTTCAATCAATATCGCCGTTACGATTCCTGATGTGATTGAAAGCGTCGCCGCACTTGAGGCTATTCGTCAAAGCGATACGAACCCCAAAGGCGGACAATAAGCATGCGCATTTGGCTATGGACACTTGTATTAGCCACTGTTGCTGTCGTTCTGGCGGTGATCTTGCGCGAAAACACTGGGCACGTGTTGGTGTTGGTGAACAACTGGCGTATACAAGTATCTTTGCCATTTGCGGTCTTGGCAATAGCGGCCAGTTTTTTTCTGTTGTACCTCACGGTTCGTTTGCTTTCCGTATTTTTGGGGCTTCCTGTCAGTGTCAAGGCTTGGCACCGCCGGCGAGCGCTGCGTCGGGACCATGAGCTGCTCGAGCAGGGTTGGACCGAGCTTTTGGAAGGGCGCTATGCGCATGCAGAAAAAGATCTAACCAGACTGCTTGGTCGTAGTAAAAGCGTCAACCAGAGTGTACTTGCAGCCTTGTCGGCCGCGAGAGCAGCGCATGCGCTTGGTGAATATGAGCGGCGCGATGGCTTGATCGTGTCGGCAAAAGAAAAAGCACAAGGCGAAGTTGCTCTAGCAGAGGCTGTAGCCACCGTCGCAGCTGAGCTTTATTTGGATCATGGTTTGTCAGATAAGGCTTTAACTGAACTTAAGACCTTACAGAAGTCGGGTGCTAAGCAGGTCCATGCGCTTAGGCTGTTCCTGCGAGCGTATCGTCAGTTAAACCTTCATGAGCAGGTGTTTGTGCTCGCTCGTACCTTGAATCGTCGTGGTGCGCTTCACGATACTGAAGCTCAACAAATCATTGAGTTAGCGGTCGCGGCGCGGATTCGCGAGACGTCACATTCAGGCACATGGCAGAAAGTGTGGTCTGACCTCAAGTCCAATGAACGGATCTTGCCCGAGGTGGCTCTGGCAGGAGCACAAGCCTTTGAAGTTGTCGGACAATTGGATGAGGCTTCGCACGCTTTAGAGCAAGCGATACCCGCTTCCTTTGATCCGAGGCTTCTTGCTGCCTATGCGCGAGCAGAGTCTTCTCAAGTGACTCGTCGCTTGGAAAAAGCGGAGGCGTGGCTCCAAAAGAATCCTAGCGACCCAGATCTTTTAGCCACTGTGGGTAACCTGTGCTTGGCAGGGCAGATTTGGGGGCAAGCTGAAAGCTACCTCGTACGAAGTTTGGCACGCCGTAGCGATGCGCGTGTCCATGTCGCACTCGCCTCTCTGTATGACAAAATTAATCGACCCCAAGACGCGGCGATGCAGTGGCGGGCGGCGACTGCCCTAGGAGTTGTTTTGCCAGTCCTCGCACAAGAAGTCTTCTTGCCTGCAGCAGATACTGACTCCGATCCTAGTCTGCTGCATGCGGATGGTTTGACTTACCTCGCCGATACGGGCTTTCCTGTGGATTGGAGTGAAGACCGCACTGCGTTGCCTGGATCTTCGGGTTTGGTATCTGTTG
>Ga0315906_10004859_pt1 | contig 17035 bp, 22 predicted proteins | sample LakEriMetagenome_4_FD_203526 | JGI IMG/M metagenome (GOLD analysis project Ga0315906, IMG submission 203526) | Freshwater fungal communities from buoy surface, Lake Erie, Ohio, United States - Buoy 2 MA122 | ecosystem: Environmental > Aquatic > Freshwater > Lake > Lake biofilm | place: USA... | reverse complement strand
CCGCTGGTCAAGCCCAAGACCAAATCACCAAGCAAGTCACGGACGACCTCTCTAAAATCTACGCAGGCATTGAAGTTGGTGCGCGTCCGAACGGAGCGCAAATCGCTCTTCAAGTGATCCAGTCGTACACGCAGCAGCCTGATGTTATGCAGCGGCTGCAAAACGACCAAGCGTTCCAAGCCCGCTTCCAGAAGTACGTCCAGCAATATCAGTTCCAGATGACACAGCAGCAGAACGCCCAGATTGGGCGCATTGGTACTGCTCCTGCCGCGATGGGTCAGACTAACACTCAGACCATGCAGCAGACTCCGACTGCCTAATGAACAAGACCGACAACCTCGACTCGCTCATTCACATCGACGCTTATGTCGATTTCCTTCAGGGGATTTACGCTATCCGTGAATCCCTGATTCAGCAGATGCACGATGTCCCATCTGATCGCATCCAACAGATTAGCGGACGTATCCTCCAATGCGACGACATCTTATCCATGGGTGGGTACGATAAGATTGTTTCTCGTAGAGGGAATGTTTGATGTTTCGTTTCACGCCGCTTAACGAGCGGCGGAACAACTGAAATAAAAGAAACCCCTTAAAAGAAAGGGGGGTTGTAGGGGGGAAATAAAGTGGGTGTCAAGCCTATTTTCACACCCCACAACTTATTGGCTAATTTCTCGTTCCCTGTGCTGTGATATGATGCAGCTATCGCCAACGCGAGGCGTTAAAACGCGGAAACCCAAAATGTCTGAAGAAGCTACGTCCGTCGCCGGGGACGCTAAAACGTCGGTGGAGTCAGAAAAGTCCAACATGACAGCGAGCCAATACGCGGTTCGCCGTCTCGGTGAGTTGAAGGCCAAGCCGGATGGGGCATTGAACCCAGCCAGCCGTCCTCAACCCACTAGCCAATCCGCGCCAGCGGCAGAGCAGGAAGAGGAGCAGGCGAGCAACGACCAAGCCTCCACTTCTGAGTCTCAGCCCGCAGGCAAGGACGTTCCTTCACAAGTCGAACTCTCGGAACTCTCCGATGAGGATATTGCAGAACTAGCTCAGAAGGGTAAGTCTGGGCTGCTGAAGCGCATTGCTGAACTTACAGCCAAGCGAAAGCTCGCCGAGGAGAAGGCAGCGCAACTGGAAGCCTACATGGCCCAGCAGCAGAACAACAAGCCCCTTGAGCCGAAAGTAGAGAACAACCCCTACGCTAACATCGCCTCTATCGAGGACTTGGGCAAGAAGGCTCAGGAAGTGAATGATGTTGTTGAGTGGGCAGAGGATGTTCTGGATCGCGCTGAAACCCTTGGCTACGAAGACATCGCAGCTACGGTTGATGGCCGCGAACTGACTAAGGCTCAGGTAAAGGAGACTCTTCGTAATGCCCGCAAGGCTCGCGATAAGTACCTCCCGGCGCAGAAGAAGGAGATTGAAGCTGTAATGCAGCGTAAAGGTCTCCGCTCTGCTTTTGAGCAACAGGCTGTCAAAGAGCTTGATTGGCTTGCCTCGCAAGAGGACAGCGACATCAAGCGCCAATTCTTTGCAATGCTTAACGATCCGCGCCTCAAGGATGCGGAAAAGGTGTTGCCGGAAGTGGCTCCTCAGTTGCCTTACATCTTGGCCCATGCGGCTAATTCGATGTTTGCACGCAAGGTGATTCCGATGGACGGCAAGCCGTCTCCGAAGCTGACGCCCCCCGGCGCACCGTCTAACGCGGTTGCTGCTGGTGATCGGACGCCAACGGCGGGAGAGCGCAACGTAAAGGAAGTGTCTAAGCGATTGGCGGACTCAGGAAGCGTAAGCGACTTCATTGCCCTTCGTGCTGCACAACTCTCTAAACGCAAATAACCTACTACTACAATGGCCTTTTCTAATACTTACGATACGACCAATCCGGGTTCCGCTGTTTCCAACCGCGAAGACCTTCTCGATGTCCTGACGATCCTCGCCCCCGAGGAGACTCCGGTTCTTTCCTCCGCTGCTAAGTCCAAGGCGTCCGCTACCTTCGTGGAGTGGACCGTTGACAGCCTCTCGGCTCCCGTCACGACGGGCGTTGCCGAAGGTTCCGATGTCACCGTCTTCACGGACAAGTTCGCCAACCGCGCTCGTCTGGGTAACTACATCCAGAAGTTCCGCCGCGATTACATGGTGTCCGACCTCCAGAACGCTGTTGATAGCGTTGGTCCGGCCAAGATCGCTCAGGCTGAGGCGAAGGCTGTCCGCGAGATCAAGCGCGACATCGAGGCGACCCTGTGCTCCAACAACGACCGCTCGGTTGAAGATGGTGCTGGCACGCCCTACGGCCTGCGCGGCCTCGGCGACTGGATTGACTCGGCTGGCCCGGCGGACGTTCCCGCTGCCTACCGCACCCCGGCTGGCTCCATCCACGCTTCGAGCACCTTCAACGAGACGGTGTTCAACAACCTCATCACCTCGATCTACCGCGTTACGGGTACGTCGAACGGTCTGACGCTGGTTGCTGACACGGCCCTGCGCCGCGTCATCAGCGACTTCGCCCGCACGTCGGGTAGCTCGGACTACTCGGTTCGCCGTGTGGCGTATGAGGGTGGCGAGGCTTCGATCAAGCTGTCCGTCGAACTCTATGAGTCCGACCATGGCATCGTGTCCATCGTCAACATGAACCCGGATTGCGCTCCGGACACCACGAACAAGGACACGGGCTACCTCGTGAATCCGGAGTTCTACGGTGTTGCGGAACTGATCCCGCTCGGCTCGACCCGTCTGCCGAACCTCGGTGGCGGCGAGCGCGGCTATGTTGATTGCGCTCTGACCCTGCTGGTCAAGCATCCGGGCGCGCATGGTAAGATCACCACGCTCAGCTAACCCTTAGCATAGGAGATCACTAACATGGCTAAACTCACGATTAACGAAGCCGCCGCTGGCTTCACCCACAAGGTGGCGTTTGATTACGTTGACCTTCAGCGTTCTGGCTTCCTCACCACCATCGGTGCGGCGAACCAGTTCAAGGCTGGCAAGCTCGGGGCTGGTGGTATCATTGATACTGCGGTTCTCTATCAGGTGGTTGACCCCGCTGGTGCGACCAACCTCACCATTGACTTCGGTGTGACCGCCGCTGACCCGGACGAGTTCATCGACAATGGCGATGTTGATGCGCTGACGAAGGTCATCTGGAACACGGGCGATGCCTTTGTTGGCACCGACTCGGGTGCGGCCACGACCTCCAATGTTGTTAACGGTTACGCCAATAACACGGCGTCGGCGGTTGACCTCATTGTTGAGTTCAATGGCACGGTTGGTGACCTCACGGCTGGTAGCTGGGTGCTGGCGTGGCGTCAGATGGAAGTGCCGACCTCGTAAACACTTCTTGTGTTAGAATAAGCCACCCTCTTAACTGGGGGTGGCTTTTTTATGCACATCAAAGTGGCCCAGACCGAGTTTTCTAGAGAGGAAATTGACGCCGAACTCCGTAAGGAAATTGTTCGTAGTCTTGAGCTTGAGAAGGCGACAGAGATTGAACGTGTTAATGTAGCTAAGGCGCAAGCAAGCATGATGCGCGACCACAAGTCCATCCCCGGATTGGGCAAGTGTGTCGGTGTTATGCCTGCCCGCGAGTATTTCCGCTTGGTGAAGAAATATGGGCATGAGACGGTGCATAGCCGTGAGTTCATGTCCTACTTCAACAAGAAGATGCCCGAGCTTTCGCCTAACAAAGCATGACCAACCGCACCTACGCAGATTTGTTCGATCTCATCGAGTCGCTTGCTGGCGTCGATGAGTTCGCGCCAACCGAATCCACCAAGATTCTGGCAATGGCTAATCGTCGTCTGCGTCAGGCGTATGATGCGTGCGACGTATGGCCGCGCTACCAGAGGCTTGATGCCCGCCCTGCGCCGGATGGCTACGTCCCGTACAGCTACGATGCTAGTGCTGGCATTCGCAACTCGTCTTCAGTTACGCGAGACGGAACCACGGTTACGTTTGTAACCAGCGGTGTTGACTTTAATGTTGTTGTTGGTCAGAAGGTTATGGTTAGCGGCCTATCTGGCACCGTCGATCCGAATGGCACTTTTGTTGTCACTTCGGTTGATGGGCAAACCGTAACGTATGAGCTTACCTCTGGAACTGGAACCGAAACGTACACAGGCACGGGCCTTTTTACCCCGGTCACCATTCCTAACGTTGAGGTGTTTGTCCGACTCCACGACCACAACCCGACCAGCGGCATCGGTGGTTACGAATACGACTTCTTTGTCGATACGAACGGTGCAAATCCCATCGGCAATGATCCGGGCATTACGGGCTTCTGGGTGACGTATAAGGCCATTTGGGATGGCCCGTATAACACGTCATCTGCTAATATTCCTCAAGAGTGGTTCTATTACGCCGCGCACGCTACTTATGCCGACTTTCTCCGCATGGACGGTCAGGTGGATAAGGCCATGGCTGAGGAGCAGGTTGCCCAGATGTATCTCGACACCGAGATGGCTAAGGCCAACCAGCAGCGCAATATGAACGCCTTGTTCCGCCGTATCTCTACTTATACCTCCCGTCAGTTTCGCTAATCATGAATAACTCACTTGTCGTTAATCTCTATCCGCAGCCCACGGGCGAAGCTGATGAGCGTTTGGCCGTTAGCACCGCTGCTGTCAGTCTTACGGCTGGCTGGACCTCCTCGAAAACGAAGTACGTCCTGATCGATGTGCAGACGGCTGACGTGATGGTTACTTTTGACGGCTCCACCCCTACGGCATCCAACGGTCATCTGTTTAAGGCCGGGGTGCAGCCGTTCCTTTGGAACAAGGAAACTGCCCGCGTAGCCAAGTTTATCCGCGCAGGCGGGACGGACGCTGCGGTACACGCCACCCCTTTCTCTGTCTAAGCCATGCCTAACGCACGCATCGTCAATACCCCGTCGCAGGCTATCCCCCAGAATGGCACGACCCACAAGCAGCGCACGGTGAGTTCTTCGGCGGTGGCGTTCCTTGATTGGACGCTGGCTGCGGACACGGAGCACGTTCTGGTGCAGGTGACTAATGCTGACATCCGCGTTACCTTCGACGGAACCACCGATCCTACGGCCACCAAGGGCTTCCGTTTGCCAACCAATAGCTCGGCCTACTGGACGCGCACAATGGCCCTTAAAGCCCGCGCAATCCGCGAAGGATCGACGGATGCGGTGATCGAGGCGCAGGAACTTAACTACCTCTAAAATGGACATCTTCAAGACGCTGTTGCTGGACACCCCGGTGTCTACGGCGATTAGCGGCACAGTTCCCATCAATCAGGGCGGAACTGGGCTGGCTACGACGCCGACCAATGGGCAGTTGCTAATTGGCAACGGCAGCGGCTATACGCTGTCCACCCTTACTGCTGGCTCTGGCGTCACGGTAACCAATGGCTCTGGCACGATTACGCTGTCTACGACGGGAGACCAGACGGCGGCAAGGATTGTTGCCACGGTAACTAACGACGAAGCCGTTGCTATTACCAAGGGGCAGGTGGTGTATGCCTTTAGCGCGACCGGCAATCGGATGTCGGTTAAGCTGGCAAATAACACCTCTGATGCCACTTCTGCGAAGACGATTGGCGTTGTTAGCGATGCTAGTATTTCGGCTGGCGGCACCGGAACCATCACGATGGTTGGTGTAATTGATGGCCTTAACCTTGGAGCCTACACGGATGGCGACACGGTGTACCTTGATTCAACCAATGGCGGGTTTACAGCCACCAAGCCTTACGCCCCCAACCACCTTGTTTACGTTGGCATTATTGAACGCGCCAACAACGGTAATGGTCAGCTTTATGTCCGCGTCCAGAACGGCTATGAGCTGGATGAGCTTCACGACGTTCAAATTACGGGAACCCCGGCTGCTGGTTCGCTGATTATCCGCGACAAAACTAATTCGCTTTGGAAGAACGCTACGCTGACGGCTGGCACTAACATCGCCGTTACCAATGCGGATGCTTCCATCACCGTTGGAATTACGGGAACGATTGCTTCCTCTAACGGCGGCACAGGCAACAGCTTCACTAAGTTTTCTGGCCCGGCCACCAGCGAGAAGACATTCACGCTGCCCAACTCTTCGGAGACCCTGCTCTATTCCGGTGGCCCGCTCGGCACTCCGTCTAGTGCTACGCTAAGCAATGCTTCTGGCCTGCCCGTTAGTACGGGTATTTCTGGTCTGGGAACCAATGTTGCTACGGCCCTTGCTGTAAATGTTGGCACGTCTGGAGCGTTTGTTGTTAACGGCGGCGCACTCGGCACTCCTAGCAGCGGCACGCTTAGTAGCTGTTCCGGCCTTCCAATTAGCACAGGCGTTTCTGGTCTTGGAACTGGTGTTGCTTCGGCTCTTGCGGTTAACACGGGAACTGCTGGTGCGGTTGTTCTGTTTGATGGCGCACTTGGAACTCCCACTAGCGGCACAGTTACTAACCTTACGGGTACTGCCAGCATTAACATCAACGGCACCGTAGGAGCCACTACCGCTAACACGGGTAAATTTACGACGCTAGACGCTACGGGTAATGTTGGCTTTGACGGCGGAACTTTTATTTTCAACGAAACCGGGGCAGACAAGGACTTTCGCATTGAGGGTGATAGCAAGACCCACTTGTTTTTCAGCGATGCCTCCGTAGATCGCATTGGCATCAACCAAGACACCCCCCTTGCCCGTCTAGACCTAGACGGCAACTACGCTTCCAACATTACGGCTGTAGCTGCGTTGGACATCGACTGCTCGACGGCTAACTACTTCACGAAGACCATCAATGGTGCGTCTACGTTTACGTTTAGCAATCCTCCGGCTACCCGAGCCTACGCCTTTGCCCTTGAGCTAACCCATACGTCGGGCGCAGTAACATGGCCCACTACGGTTAAATGGCCTGCTGATACTGCTCCCACCTTGACGGCAGGCAAAACGCATATCTTTATCTTTGTGACGGATGATGGCGGCACCCGTTGGCGCGGCGCATCCCTCGTGGACTACGTTAACTAACACTTATGGATCCTAACATCCTTAGACTTGCAATGGGTGCTGGTGGCGGTGCTGCTACTGGTTTGAATCTATACATGTGGGGCCAAAACACTTGGGGCGGTGTTGGAAACGGAACCGCAGTAAATCAAATTAGTCCCAAAAGAATTGGTTTGCTTTCAGATTGGTCTAAAGTTGCTGGTACTTCTAGTTCTTCTGCTGCTATTAAAACAAATGGAACCTTATGGGCTTGGGGAATTAATAGCAGCGGCCAACTTGGAGATGGCACTACTACAGCAAAATCATCCCCAATTCAGGTAGGAGCATTATCTACTTGGTCTCAGATTAAAGCAGGCAATGCCTTCTGCCTTGCCCGTAAAACAGATAACACTCTATGGGCTTGGGGTCAGAATAATTCTGGACAATTGGGGCTTGGCGATACAACCAGCTACAGTTCACCTGTTCAAGTTACATATTTTGGAACAACAACGGACGTAGCTTGCGGTAGTAATTTTTCACTAATAATTTCTGGCGGCGCCTTATGGGCAGTTGGGGATAATGGTTCCGGCCAATTGGGACTGGGGGATGATATAAATAGATCTACCCCAGCTCAAATCGACTCAGGGTTTTCAAAAATAGCCGCTGGCAGCGGCCATAGTCTTTCTATTAAGACAAATGGAACTTTATGGGCGTGGGGAGCCAATGTCAGCGGCCAACTTGGAAACGGAACTACAACCTCAACATCTTCTCCCATACAAGTTGGGACTCTTAATACTTGGTCTAAAGTTGCTTGTGGAGCGCTTTTTTCTGCTGCAATCAAAACAGATGGAACTCTTTGGACTTGGGGAAGTAATGTTGCTGGTCAACTTGGTGATGGTACTACTACTAATAGGTCATCTCCGGTTCAAGTTGGTGCTCTAACAAATTGGTCTGAAGCTTATTGCCATCCATCTAGCAATACAGTAATAGCTATTAAGACAGATGGTACTCTATGGGCTTGGGGGGAGGGGAGTAGTGGGCAAATTGGCGACGGAATTATTCTTAGTAGATCATCTCCCGTTCAAATCGGCTCTCTTTCTAATTGGTCTCAAGCGGCTGCTGGTGGAGATTTCAATCTTGTAATAAATACTAGCTCTGAAATTTATTCTTGGGGAGGCGGTAGCAGCGGCCAAACTGGCCTTAATCAAGATAATTATTCATCTCCAGTACAGGTTGGCAGCAATGAGTGGACCTTGGTTTCTGGCAGCACTCAATATTCTGCTGGAATAAAAGCCGACGGCAGTCTTTGGGTTTGGGGGCTTGGGAATTCTGGTCAACTTGGTAATAGTCGTACTATTGATGCCGTCTCTTCGCCGATTCAAGTTGGCTCTTCTTATGATTGGTCAAAGGTTGAATGTGGCGGCACTAACGTAGTCGCAATCAAATCAAATGGGACTCTTTGGACTTGGGGAACTGGAACTAGCGGAGAGCTTGGCGACGGAACCACAACCTCTAAATCATCTCCCATTCAGGTTGGTGCATTATCCGATTGGTCGCAGGCTTCATTTGGAAACGGTTATGCTGTTGCTATTAAGACAAATGGTACGCTATGGGCTTGGGGGGCTGGGGCTTTTGGTAGGCTTGGCGACGGAACTACTGTTAGTAAATCATCTCCCGTTCAAATTGGAGCATTGTCGGATTGGTCGCAAATAAGTGCAGGTAGCGCATTTTGTTTGGCAATTAAAACTAACGGCACCATTTGGGCTTGGGGAAATGGAACTAGCGGAGAGCTTGGCGATGGAACTGCGGTAAGCAAATCTTCGCCTGTTCAAATTGGTGCCCTTTCAGATTGGGCGCAAATTTCCGCCGGATCCGCTCATAGTTGTGCCGTAAAAACAAACGGAACTCTTTGGACTTGGGGTGCGGGGGGATCAGGACGCCTTGGTCACAATAATGCTGTTAGTTTAAGTTCGCCAACGCAAGTTGGTGCTTTGTCCAATTGGGCGCAAGTTTTGGGAATGGGATCGCATACCATTGCTGTAAAAACCGATGGAACCCTTTGGGCTTGGGGAGCTAACTCTGTTGCGCAACTTGGCGATGGCACTACAACAGCGAGGTCTTCTCCTGTTCAAATTGGAGCCTTGACAAACTGGGATTCAACTTTAGTTGATGGCTCACAATCAGGCACATCTGGTGCCTTAAAACTATGACCGTTCACCCGTTAGACATGGCCCTTACGGCCTGCATTAACGGTCACCCAGAAATCTCCGAAGACATCCTCCGCTCTCAACCAGAGCAGGGCGATGCGCGGATTGTTTTCAACCTTGGGTGGCACGAAATGCGGCATGGCAATCTCAAGAAGGGATTGCAGATGATGGATGCCGGACGTTTTATCAACGTCTTTGGCCTTCCGCGTATTCCCGGCGAAATCTGGAAAGATCAGGATCTGACCAACAAAACCCTATTGTTCCGCTGCGAGAACGGGTTTGGCGATCAGATTATGAACTTCCGCTTTGCGAAGGACTTCGTGAAGAAGGGAGCGCGGGTAGTGGTGTCGTGTGCTCCAGAGCTTATGTCTTTGTTTGCGCGGCATGGCTTTGTCTGCATCGACAACGGAGCAACGCCCTACATCCACTACGACTATTGGGTTCCGTCCATGTCGGCGGCACACATCCTCGGCTACGACACAGACAACTTCCCCAGCCAGTTCTACTTGGATGCTGAGCCTAAGCAGCTTTACAGCAAGCCCGACACGTTCAAGGTAGGCATCCGCTGGGCGGGCAACCCCAAGTTTGAGCATGAGCAGCACCGCAAGTTTGACCCACAGCCGCTCATTGACCTGCACAAGCTAGATGGGATTACGCTTTATTCGTTGCAGCGCGACGACAACCTGATTGACGGTTTGCCGTTTGCCGACTTGCGGGACCAGATGAAAACCTTCGAGGACACGGCAAGCATCATCAAGGGGCTTAACTTGGTGATTACGTCCTGCACGTCTATTGCCCATCTTTCAGCCGCGTTGGGGGTCAAGACGTGGGTTATTGTTCCAATCATGCCCTATTACGCATGGGCCGAGCCTAAAGACACCTCTGTGTGGTATGATTCCGTAAGGCTTTTCCGTCAGCAGAAATACGGCGATTGGTCGCATCCGCTGGAAGAAGTTAAGTCCGCACTTATCCAATTCTTAAAATGAACTACTGTTATGTTGAGAACAACACCATCGTAGAAGGCCCGCGTGGCCTTCCGCGTTCTTGGCGCAACATTTCCGGCTTGGACATGATGGATGCTGATGGCCTTCGCGCTATTGGTTGGTTTCCCGTCCGCCTAGACGAAGGCATCGTAGATGAGAAGTTTGTTGGGTCCATGTTCATCATCCATACGAATGAGGTGGTGGAGATGAAGCTGTGGTCTAAGTATACGGCTGACGAGAAGGCAGAGATGGATCGTCAGGCTGCTTCCGCTATCCGCGCCGAACGCAACACCAAGCTAACCGAGTGCGACTGGACCCAGCTTAACGACACCCCGTTGGACAATCCCTCCAAGGTGGCGTGGACCACCTACCGTCAGGCTCTCCGCGACATTCCTAGTCAATCTGGCTTCCCGCATAATGTAGTCTGGCCCGTAAAGCCCTGATATACTTAGGCCATGGCCCAGATTCAAAAAGGCACAACCTATGGGACGACCTCGCCGTCGAATCTCGTAACCTCAACGAACCTCAACAACCACGTTGATGATGCCGTTTTGCTTCCCGGTGCCATTACGGATCAGACGGCCAAGACGGCCCTAGCCTCGGCTGACACCATCCTTGTCCACAGCTCGGCTGATGTAGCCCTGCGTAAGACTACGGCTGCTCAGTTGTTTGCCAGCCCGCTTGCTATTGGCTCCACTACGGCCAATTCCGGCAAGTTTACGAGCCTTGAGGCCACGGGACAGTATAAGAGTGCGGTGACGGCTGTTTCGGCCCTAGATGTCGATTGTTCGCTGGGCAACTACTTCACCAAGACGATTAACGCGAACAGCACGTTTACGTTCAGCAACGTCCCCAGCGGTGCTTATGCTTTTGCCCTAGAGGTGGAGAATACCTCTGGCACTATCACTTGGCCTACCGAAGTGAAGTGGCCGAATGACACCGCCCCCAGCCTGTCCACGGGCAAGACCCACCTATTTGTGTTTGTAACCGACGACAGCGGCAGTCGCTGGCGCGGAATCGCATCCGTCAACTACGTCACCTAGCCATGAGCCTGTGGTCGGAGCTTCTGTTTAACGCAGGCACCGGGGGTCTCTTTGGGCTATTCGGTAGTGTTGCTACGTCTGTCATCCGCATCTGGGAGAAAAAGCAGGATAACAAGTTTGCGCTAGAGATGCTCGACAAGCAAGCCGCTAGTGCTGAGGCACTTGCAGCATGGAACGCATTTGCGGCGTCGCAGTCCGCATCTGCCGCTGACATGACAGAGAAGGTGGCCCCGTGGGCGGCAAACATCCGCGCCGTCACCCGCCCCTTCCTCACCATCGGCCTAGTGCTTGGCTCCTTCATCAGCTTCTTCCTGATCGAGGACCAATACCTGAAGGTCGAAGCCATCCAGAGCTTTATGATGCTGGCTGGTACGTCAGTTGCGTGGTGGTTCGGTAGCCGTATGACTAGCCTCATCCGCAAATGATCTTCGACAACGACATCACTAAGGTTATGGCCGTAACCGTGGGAGGCTCCTTGGGAACAATCACCCTTACTCAAGTGAATGAAATTGCGGCCTTCATCCTCGTTCTGGTGTCGATTGCGTACACTGTCGTAAAGCTGATTAAGCTCCTAAAGCGCGATGAATAAGAAGGCCATGAAGTGCAATGTCCCGCGCCGCGAGGTGCAGGGCGGCAAGAAGTTTGTCGTCAAAGCCTGCCAGAATGGACAGGAGCGCATTGTCCGCTTTGGGGATGCGAACATGACGATTAAGAAGAACCAGCCTGCCCGCAAGAAGAGCTACTGCGCCCGCTCTGGCGGCATCAAGGGCAAGAGCAACAAACTTTCCGCTAACTATTGGAGTCGGCGGGCTTGGGACTGTTAACCATGAAAGAAGAACGCAACAACCGCTCAATGAAGCAAGAGCGTATGCTCTACCGCCGCATGAAGGAGGCTGAGGAAGCCATCGAGGATGCGGAGGAAATGATGGAAACCGAGGAGAACTACAAAATGAACTGTGGCAAACGCAAGTGTGAGATGGGCAAGCGCAAGCCCTGCAAGTGAAACGTCGCTCGACAGTAAACTCTGCTGGGGTGTACACCCAGCCCACCATGCGTAAGCGGCTCTTTGAGTCGATTAAGGCTGGTGGCAAGGGAGGCCGTCCGGGCCAATGGTCCGCGAGGAAGGCACAAATGCTCGCTAAGAAGTACAAGGCTAAGGGCGGCGGCTACAAGACCTCCAAGTGAAACCCCAGCAACGCAGCCTAGCCGATTGGACCCGCCAGAAGTGGCGCACGTCCTCTGGCAAGCCCAGCCTCAAGACGGGAGAACGCTATCTCCCTGATGCCGCTTGGAAGAGCCTGAGTCCCGCCGAGAAGGCCGCGACCAACAGGGCTAAGCGCAAGGGCATGAAGGCCGGGAAACAGTTTGTTAGACAGCCCAAGAATATTGCTAAGAAAACCGCTAGATACCGCTAACCATGCCACTCACCAAGAAGGGTAAGAAGATCAAGAAAGCCATGATGGAGGAGTACGGGAAGAAGCGCGGCGAACAAGTGTTCTACGCTTCCCGCAACAAAGGCACCATCAAGGGCGTTGACTTCAAGCGTCGCAAGATGTCGTAACTGACATCTGGGTAGCGGATAGATAGGGTAAACTATCATCCATGCCACGTTATAGCAGCTACTCAGGTAGGGACACTCCGGTTGCTGAAGAGGCCGATGTTGGCTTCTCACGCTTCAACAACCGCTTGCGCCCGGATCAACTTCAGCCGGGTGAGCTTGCTATGTCCATCAATGGACGGATGAACGTAGACGGGACGTGGCAGGTACGCCCCGGCGTTGATACGTTTGGCCCCAAGATTGGGTCTATTGATGAGTCGCTAAGCCTGCCGTTCAATGTATGGCCGCAGGTCGTGATTAGCTCGGCCACCCGATCTGGCACGACTGTCACCATCACTACGTCTACCAACCACGGCTTCTCGTCGTCCTACGTTGTGGCGATTGTGGATGTGGGAACGGGAACAGTGAACCCCAACGGCAACAAGACCATCACCGTTACGGGACTCAATACATTCACCTACACGATTGCTGGAGCTACAGGCAGCGAGACCTACTCGGTTACTGGCTCCTCTAAGGCTGGTGGCGCGATTGTTGGTACGGCCAACATCAATGGAGCCTTCGGTTCCTGCTTGTTCTCCAACCCTGCGTCCAGCAACGCGGAGTACATCATCCTCGCCCTGTATGGCAATGCGGTTGCAATCAATATGCAAACGCAGGCATCCACCACGATTAACTACCCCACGGGCATCAACATTGCCTCGGAGGTGAGTATGTTGCAGGCGTTCAACAAGGTGTTCATCTTCCGCGACGGGCAAACCGCGCTGGAGTGGAACGGTAGTTTCAGCGGTACCCCGGCCTTCACGAAGGTGGCTAATGGAGACTACGCTACAAGCACCTACTTGGATGCATCCAATAACACGAGTATTACGGATGGCATCGTTACGGTTACGGCTACGTCCCACGGCCTGCTAGTTGGAGACCGCATCTTTGTTGTCGATAACGGCACAACCACCCTTACGGAGAACGGAACTGGCTATGTCGTAGCTACGGTGCCGGGAACGGGCAGTTTTACATTCTTTGCAGAGGTTCCCGACTCAGCCGCCACTACGGTGGTGTACGCCAAGAAACAGCCCTCCCAGCTTGGCTTCACGCATATGCCCGCGCCCCCGTGGGGCGTCTATCACCAGCGGCGCATCATCGTCCCCTACTACTACACGACTACGGGTAGCAGCGGCAGCGAAACGGTTACGAGCCGCAACGTCCGCGACGAGATTCTCCTGTCGGATGTCTTTGACTCGGATACCTACGACCGCATCCAGAACCAGCTCAAGGTAACGGCGGGCATCGCTGACTACCTTCAGTATGTTCACCCATTTACTGAAGATAATGCTGTCATCTTTAATCGCAACTCCATCCACCTGATGATGGGGCTTAGCGGGTCGATTGCGGACATTGCTCTCAAGGAAATCACCCGTGAGGCTGGGTTGGTGGCGCGGAAGTCTGTTGTTACGATTGGCGACCGCATCTTCTTCCTGTCCGACAACGGCGTCTACTCCACCTCGTTCCAAGATCTGTACAATCTGCGTGGCGCGGGGCTACCCCTATCCGATCCAATCAATCCTCTTATCAAGCGGATTAACCCTGAGTATGCCCAGAACGCCGTGGCGGTGTACCACGACAACCGTTATTGGATTGCTGTGCCGATTGACGGCAGCACCCGCAACAACGCCATCCTGATCTACAACCTGCTTAATCAGGGCTGGGAGAGCCTCGACCTCATCGACAATACGGGGTGGGACATCAGCAACCTCATCGTGTCTGGGGCTGGTGGCATTAACAAGCTATACGCCGTCAACCGTTTCGGTGGCATCCATGTTATCGACGAACGCCCTGACGCCTTTGACTACATCTACACGGCACCCGGCCTAGATGCCCAGCCATTCCCGATTGAGTCGGAAGTGACTACCCGCCAGTACATCTTTGGTGATGTTGGGCGCAAGAGCTTTAATGCCTACGAGTTGCACGTTGAAAGCTCAGAATATGAACTGAGCGACGGCGACCTGACGATGATTACGGAGAATATCGACAAGGAAGTGGAGATGTACTCCCTAGCCGAAAGCCTTGGCTTTGACCTTCCCGTGGGCGAGGACAGCTCTATTCGTGGCCGCATTGGCAATGTGCGCGGCTATGGGATTCAGGCTAAGTTCACCCCCACCAAGGGCCGACCCAAGCTGCGAATGGTGAAGATTGAGGCTTCCCAAGCGTTCCGCTCTGTGACAGAAGCTAGCTAATGAAGCCAGTTTATGAAGCCAAGAAATTGGCTTTGGAGTTGGGCGTCTCCTTCGAGCAGGAGCTTGTAACCCATCTGTCCCACGGAGTAGTAATTAGCCTTCCGGATAGATTTATCATGGCTAGGCCAATCCAGCTTAGCTTTGGAGAGGATGTATTAGACCCCCCGCAGCCAGACTGTTGGCTAATGACCTGTGCTGTCGGAAAGAACTGTTTGCTATGGTTTAATGAGCAGTTGCCCATGAAGTTGCCATACATGGCATGGCGCAGACATAACGATAAAAGCAATCGATTTAGGTGTTACAATGTCCGGAGTCTTGAGAGACTTGCGCGAATGAAATGTATTTAATCTTATGAGTTTTAAGGTTTCCTCCCCGCCCCCGCCCCCTGCCCCGGTTGATCCGGGTAAAGCTAGTTTGGATTACATCAATGCGATGGCGGACCCCGCCTTGCAGGAGCGACTGCTTGGTGCGGAACAGCAGTTCCGTCCGCAGTATACGCAGCTTAATCTCCAAGAGCAGGAGCAGTACCTTCGCGGTGTTGGCGGGCAGGCTGGTGCTATTGACATTCTCAAGCAGATTACGCCGGATCTAGTGGCGGCTCAGGAAACTGCGGATCGCCTTCAGCGTGATGCAGATATTCGCGCCCTTCAGAGTCAGAGCGGTGGCTATCTCTCTGCTTTGATGAAGGCTAACCCCCAGATGTTCGCCCAGCTTGAGGCTGCGCGGGCTATGGGTGGCAAAACTGACCTCTATGGTGGCCTTGAGCGTGCTATCACCGGAGCGCAAACCTTTGGTGATGTAACAATTACCCCAACGCAGGCTGCGCTAATTGGGACTGCTCCTCAGATGACGGCGCAGGGCTATCAGGCTGCTCAAGGACAAGCTGCTCTTCTCGGTGCTGCTCCTACGGCTCAAGCTGCCCTATTGGGTGCCGCACCCACGATTGCTGCACAGGGTTATTCTGCTGAAGGCTATGACGCTGCCCGTGCAGCCCGTGTGGCCGACATTGCTTCCCGTGATGTAACACAAGGTGCGCTTGGTCAGCAGCTCTACGGTCAGGCCATGCAGGCTGCGCCTACTGCGGCTTCCGAGACGTTCCGCCGCCGTGCAGCGGAGATGGCTGTGTCTACGGGTCAGATTAGCCCCGAAGAACTTCGCAATGCCCAGCAAGCTACCCGTGAGGCATTTGCTGCTCGTGGCCTAGAGATGAGCAATCAGGCCATTGCTGGTGAAGCTATGGCGCGTGCTGAGGCCGTTCGTCAGCGTCAGGCTCAGGACATCCAGCAGGCTGCTGCGCTCAATCAGGCTTATCTTGCCGACCTTAACGCCAGCCGTGGATTTGCTACGGGTGTTTACGGTCAGGACTTGGGTATGCAGCAGGCCAATCAGGCGGCTGCGCTTCAAGCTGCCCAAGCCAATCAAGCTGCTGGTCTTCAGCTTTCTTTGGCTGACCAACAGGCTCTTAATCAGGCTGCTCAGTTTGGTGCTGGCGCACGCAATCAAGCGGCTCAGTTTGGTGCTGCTGCGCAGAACGCAGCCGCACAGGCTAACGCGGACATGATGGCTCGTTTTGCTATGGCTAACCAAGCTGCGCAGAATCAGTTTGGTCTATCCAACGTGGAGCGTGAAGCGCAGTTTGCTTTGCAGAATCAAGCTGCTCAGCGTGAGATGGCTGCTGCTAATCTTGCCGCGCAAAACCAAGCCCTTCAGTTTGGTGCGCAGGCTGGCAATGTTGCTGGTCAGGCCAACCTCGATGCGGCAATGCGTGCTGCTCTAGCCAATCAGGCTACGCAGACTCAGGTTGGTCTTAGCAATCAAGAGATGATGGCTAACCTTGGCCTTCAGAACCGCGCTGCCCAAATCTCTCAGCAGCAGCAGAACATTGCTAACCTTGGTCTCCTTGGTCAGGCCCGTCAGGGTGAAACGGCCGCCAACCGCGCCTTCCAGAGCCAGCTTGTCGGAATGTACGGTGCGGCGTTTGACCCTATGGCTACGGTGCTTGGTCGCACTTCTGGTGCGCTTGGCGTTGGTCAGCAGCAGCAGGGTATGGCTGCGGGCATGATGCAGAGTATGGGTGGTCAGGTGTTTGATCCC
>Ga0315906_10004858_pt1 | contig 17036 bp, 11 predicted proteins | sample LakEriMetagenome_4_FD_203526 | JGI IMG/M metagenome (GOLD analysis project Ga0315906, IMG submission 203526) | Freshwater fungal communities from buoy surface, Lake Erie, Ohio, United States - Buoy 2 MA122 | ecosystem: Environmental > Aquatic > Freshwater > Lake > Lake biofilm | place: USA... | reverse complement strand
TGTTTGACCCGGTCTCGCGGGTCGATGCGGTAGACCAACACGTTGGTGTCGACGAGGCGAACCACGGTCATGGGGTCAACCTCGGGTGTAGAGGTCGTCGCGGGTCCAGCCGCGGTCGGCAGGCGACCCGTCCGTCCCCAACCCGCTCGCAGCGAAGGCGGCATCGCGCTCGGCCTGCCGCGCGGACGCCTCGCGGAAGAGGCGCAGCCGCTCGGCCATGCTGAGCTCGGCGCCCGTCCCCTTGCCGACGGGCGCCATGCGAATCGCATCGCCAGCCACGGTGAAGTCGACTTCGCTGCCGGGGCCGATTCCGACCTGCTCGGCCAGCCGCTTGGGGACCGTGATCTGCAACTTTCGGGTGACCTTGGGCATCCCTTACTTTAGCAAGGATTTTTACCTTGCTCTAGGCGGCCGCCCGCCTCGGCGGACTCCCCGCACCGCACGAACAGCCACAGCACCGCAGCCAGGACCGCGAACACCGCCCCGATCACCCAAGCGCTCGTCCAGTCGCCGCCGGCGACCAGCGCGGCGACCATGGGCTGGCAGACGATGCCGCCGATGTTGCCGCCGGTGTTGAGCACGCCGGTGGCGGCGCCGGTGTCGGCGCGTGCGACGCGCATCGTGGCCGCCCAGTACGGCCCCTCGTTCACCTCCATGGCGAAGAACGCGAGCGTGAGCGCCGCGACCGCCAGCAGGACGCTGCCCACCGCGGGGATCGCGACCAGCATCACCGCGCCGAGCGGCAGGCTCACGAGCGGCAACAGCCGGTAGCCGCGCGTGGCGCCGTAGCGCTCGGCGAGACGGTCGGCGAGCACGCCGCCCACCGCGGCGCCGACGGCGGCACCGATCCACGGGATCATCGCCATCACGCCGCTCTCGAGGCCTTTGAGACCGCGCTGCTCGACGAGATAGATGAACGACCAGAAGCTGATCATGTAGAACACGACGTTCATGCACAGGTAGGAGAACGCCAGCAGCAGGATGTTTCGGTCGCGCAGCACCTGCCCCATGCGCGCGAAGGTCAGCGGCGGCGCCGGTGGCACTGCGTCGAGTTCGGCGAGCTCCTCGGAGGTGACCCGCGCATGCTGCTGCGGGCGGTCCCGGCCGAATCGCCACCAGAGGACCGTCAGCAGCAGCGGCGGGAGGGCTGTGAGGAGGATGGCCTGCTGCCAACCGAGCGCGGCGATCATGGCGACCAGCAGTGGCGGCGTCAGCGCTCCGCCGAGCAACATCCCTGAGGAGATCGTGCCGTTGGCGAGCGCGAACTGGCGCGACGGGAACCACCGCTCGACCACCGTCGCGAACACCGGGAAGATCGGCCCCTGCCCGAGCCCGAGCAGGGCTTGCGCCACGAGCAGGGCGCCGAGCAGCGCCGCGCCGCCGACCACATAAGGCGAGAGCGCCGTGGCGAGGGTCGCGATCACGCCGAGCAGGCCGACCCCGGTGAACACCGCGCGCGGCCCGAAACGCTGACCGAGCGCGCCGCCCGGCAACTGCGCGGCCGCATACGCCGCGGTGAACGCGAGGAAAAGCCAGCCGATCTGCTGCTTGGAGAGCTGCAGCGCCGTGGTCAGTTCGGGCGCCGCCACCGAGATGGTGGTGCGCTGCACATAGGCCAACGCCGCGAAGCCGAACATGCAGGCGTAGATCCACCATCGGATGCGCAGTGGTCTCACGGGGCGCATCCTGGCTTCATCACGGCGTCAGACCTTCGGGTCCGGATTCTCGGTGTGCCCATCGAGCGTCAGCACCTGACCGGAGATACGCGCACCACCCGGTGAGGCGAGGAAGAGCGCCATCGCCGCGACATCGTCGGCGGTCACGAAACTGCGCAGCGACGTGCCAGCTTCGTAGGCGGCGCGCACGGCTGCGGGCGTCGTGCCTTTGGCAGCGGCCTCGCGCTCGATGACGCGCTCGATGCGCGGGCCTTCGACGCAGCCCGGCGCGATGGTGTTGGCGCGGATCCCGAAAGGACCTGCCTCCATGGCCACCGTCTTCATGAGGCCGTTGACCGCCCACTTGGCGGCGACGTACGGCGCGCGCAACGGCGTGCCGAACTGGCCCGAGGTGGATCCGGTGAAGATGATGCAGCCCTGCCGCGCACGCTTCATCAGCGGCAACGCGCCCTGCGCGGCGAGCACGGCACCCCCTAGCGTGATATCCATGCATTCTTTGAATTCTGCGTAGTCCTGATCTTCGAGCGATGCGGTGCGCCCCGAGATGCCCGCATTGGCGCAAAGCACGTCGAGCCCGCCCCACTCCCCCTCGATGCGCCCGAAGAGTGCGCGCATCGCCGCGGGGTCGGCGACATCCACCCGATCACGCCGCCACTCGACCGGGCATGCATCGAGGGCCGACCCGTCGATGTCCGTGATCCACACGCGCGCGCCCGCAGTCGCGAAAGTCTGTGCGATGACACGGCCGATGCCTGAAGCGCCCGCAGTCACGAGCACACGCTGCGCGCCGCTCATCGCCGCACCGCCCGTCGTCGCGCTACCCACAGTGACACCGCTCATTCCGACCGGATGCGCGGGCCGCTCTTATCGGCGAAGGCGGCGAGACGCTCGCGCGCCGCGGCCTGCGTGTTCACCACACCCGCGATGCAGGCCTCGGCATAGGCCGCATCGAGCGACGACATGTTCTGCATGTGACTCACCCCGGAGCAGATGGCGAAGTTGGTGAGCGGCAGATTCTGCGCGCAGCGGCGCGCGATCGCGAGCGCCTGCTCGAGGCTGGAGCCATCGGTGAGGTACTGCGCCAGCCCTAGGTCGACCGCCTCCTGACCCTTGTAGACACGGCCAGTCAACATCATGTCCACGAGCCGCGACTTGCCGATGAGGTCGGCGACGCGGATGGTGGCGCCGCCGCCTGTGAAGAGGCCGCGCTGGCCCTCGGGCAGCGCGAAGTAGGTCGTGGCATCAGCGACGCGGATGTGCGCGGCGCTCGCCAGCTCGAGGCCGCCGCCGACCACCGCACCCTTCAGCGCTGCGATCACCGGCACACCGCCGTACTCCATCTTGTTGAAGGCCTCGTGCCAACGCAGGCAGATCTGCCAGAACTCGGCGGGGGTCCGGTCGGCGCGATGGTGCTCGACGAGGTCGAGGCCCGCGCAGAAGTGGTCGCCGGCCGCTGCCAGCACGATGGCGCGCGCGCCCGCGACCTGCGCACCGGAGAAGAGGCGCACCAGCTCCTCGATGGTCGCGGCATCGAGCGCATTGCGCTTGGCGGGACGGCTCAGGGTGACCACCCACACACCGTCGGGTTGCCGATCCACCAGCAGGTTTTCGTAGGTGTCGGTCATCGTCTTGCTCATCGTCATCCCTCCACTCAGATGAAAGGCAGCTCGACGAGCGTACCGGGCTGCATGATGCCACCGACCCGCGCCTCGACGCGCGCGCCCACCGCACAACCCCGCTCTATCAGGGCGAAGCCGATGTTCTTCTTCATGCGGTAGGAAAAGATGCAGTTGGTGAGATCACCGACCTTGCGGCCGCCCTGGAAGATCGGGTTCCAGAGGAACCCGGGCTTCACCGGGTCGCCGGCGTCGAGCACCATGCCGAGCGTGTGGCGGCGCGGCCCCTCGGCCGCGATGCGGCGCAGCGCCTGAATTCCGAGAGTGTCGTCGGGCACGCCGAGATCGACGTACTTACCCATGCGCACTTCGTAGGGGTTGGTGCTGCGATCGGTATCGCCTCCGTAGGACACCAGCCCCGACTCCACACGCTCGCACCAATTCGGCCCGCCGGGGCCGATGCCGTACGGCCGGCCCGCTTCCTTGAAGATCTGCCACAGCCGCGTGCCCTGCGTACCGTCGCGCAGGTAGATCTCGAAACCGCCCTGCTTGGACCAGCCCGAACGCTGCACGACTACCGGGATTCCGTCGACATGGGTCTCACGGAACCAGAAATATTTGAGTGTGCGCACCCAGTCGCCGCAGACGCCCGCGACGACATCCTCGGCTTTCGGGCCCTGGAGAGCCATCGGCGAGACATCGGGTTCGCTGACCTCGACATCGAGGCCGCGCTCTGCTGCGATCGCCCCGGCCCAGAACCAGATGTTTGAGTCGGCGATGGAGAGCCAATAGAGGTCGTCGGCGAGCTTCAGGCAGATGGGGTCGTTGATGAGCACACCCTGATGGTCGCAGAGCGGCACATACTTGCCCTGCCCCACCTGTTGTCTCGACAGATCGCGCGGAGCGAGGATCTGCGCGAGGCGCCCGGCATCCGGTCCCGTGAGCTGCACCTGGCGCTCCACTGCGACATCCCACTGGCTCACACCGTTGATGAGACGCCAGTACTCGGCCTCGGGATCACCGAAGGCCGTCGGCATCAGCATGTGGTTGTAGGTGGTGAACGCGGTGACGCCCTCGGCGAGCGTGGCCTCGAAATACGGCGATGGTCGCAGACGGGCAGAGGGCGTGATGCCGAACACGATGACCTCCGGATCAGAACCAGTTGAAGTTGAACGACAGGCTCACCCGCTCGGTCGCGGCGCGGTTCGCCGTGACCTCGTGCCGCAGCCAACTCTCGAACAGCACCACCTGACCGGCGCGCGCTGGCACCGTGACCCAGGGCTGCAGATCCGGCGCTGCGTCACGGCGGCGCGGCGGCGCGGCCATGAAGCGATCGAGCCGGGGGTCCTCGAACTTCAGGCCCGGTGAACCGCTCGGCACGCGTACATAGTAGGTGCCGCTGATCGTGGAGACCGGATGCAGGTGCAGGCCGTGCACGACACCGGGCGGCATGATGTTGACCCAACAATCGGTCATGGCGAGCGCACGGCCTTCGAGGTCGAGTCCGAGCTCGGTCGCATAGTCACGGACATGCCTCTGGAGGCGTCGCTCCAAGAGGGCGAAGGTCGGCGACAGCCGGTGCATCCGGCTCTGCGAGCCGTAGGAGGTGTATCCGCCTGGATAGTTGCGGGCGGACCAACGGCGTCCGGCCTCGTCATCGACGCTCAACTGACGGCACTCGGCGAGCAGGCGTTTATTGAAGGTGGCCACGCCGCTGCGCTGCAGCGGCGCGACATGGATCAGCGTCGGGAACAGGCGCCGCGTCGCGCTCATCTGCGCGCCTTCGGCTCGGGGCGACCGCGATAGGTCCGCATGAGCACGGCGCGCAGCAGACGATGGAAGTGCCGGGACAGGAACACGAGCACCTTGCCGTGCCCTGTGACCACGATCTCGGCGCGGCCGCGGCGCACACCGCGGACGATCTCGCGTACGGCCTTGTCGGTGGGCACGCGCAGCCAGGCCGGCACCGGATCGGGCGCGCCTTCCTGCACGACACCGCGGTTGTCGGTGCGACGGATGTCGGAGTCCACGAACCCGGGCGACACCAGCGTCACCCCGATGCCATCGTCGCGCAGGTCGCCGCGGAGCGATTCGGCGAGGCCACGGACCGCGAACTTGCTCATGGAGTAGGCCGAGGCGCCCGGCGCCGCCACGTGACCGGCCACGCTGCCGATCAAAACCAGGCGGCCGCGCGCATGGCGTAGACCCGGCAAGGTCTCGTAGAGGGTGCGCAGCAGGCCGATCACGTTGGTATCGAGCTGGCGCTGGTAGTCGGCGAGCGTCAAGCGCTGCAGCACCCCGGCTACGCCGAAGCCCGCATTCGCATAGACGAGGTCGAGCCCGAGACCGCGCGCGAGCAGCGCTTGCACCGGCCGCGCGACATCGCCCTCGCGGGTGACATCACCCTCGTGCACCTCGACCTCTGCCGCACCGAGGCCGCGCAGCTCCTCAGCCAACTGTTCGAGCAGCCCTCGCCGACGGGCGAGCAGCACGAGCCGCGCGCCCTCACGGGCGTACGAGCGGGCAAGCTCTGCGCCGATGCCCGAGGATGCGCCGGTGATCAGGACTGTACGGGTCATGTCATTCTCCTGTCGGTCCATACGGTGATCAGTAGGCACATCCGCCGTGCCGGCCCGGCTGCTCCGGTTCGGCAGGGGGTACACCCGAGCGCAAGACGGTCGAAAGATAGCAAAGTGCACCGGTCATCGTGCGCTCGGGGAGCCTGCGCGGGCAGCGCAGTCGCGGCGGGCACCCCGGTCAGGCACAATCACGGCATGTACCGACTCTTCATCGCGAACAAGAACTACTCCTCGTGGTCGCTGCGACCCTGGGTGTTGATGCGCAGCCTCGGCATCGACTTCGAGGAATGCCTGGAGCCCTTCGCCGACCACGACAACGGGGCGAATTTCCGCCGCTTCTCGCCCACCGGCAAGGTGCCCTGCCTGCACGATGGGGCGCTGCAGGTCTGGGACTCCCTCGCCATCACCGAGTACCTCGCCGAACGTCATCCGGGCGTCTGGCCGAGCGACCCCGTCGCACGCGCCTGGGCGCGTAGCGCGTCGTCAGAGATGCATTCCGGGTTCGGCGCGCTGCGCGAACACTGCAGCATGAGCGTCGGTCACCGGATAGTGCTGCGCGAGCGCCCAGCCGCGCTCGAGGCCGACCTACTGCGCCTGCGAGAACTCTGGCACCAGGGTCTGCGCCGCTTCGGAGGCGACTTCCTCGCCGGCGCATCGTTCACTGCCGTCGATGCGTTCTTCGCACCGGTCGCCTTCCGGCTGCAGACCTATGGCCTCGCGCTCGATCCCGTCGCAGATGCCTACGCGGCCCGGCTACTGGGCTTGCCGGCGATGCGCGAATGGCAGGCCGCCGCCGTGGTCGAGCCCTGGCGCGAGATCGCCCACGAACGCGACGTCACCTCCCGCGCCTTGCGGATCGAAGACCTGCGAAGCCCGCCGCCCCACGCCGTCCCATGAACCTGCCTCCAGCGAACTCTTCGGCCTCCGCTCGACAGACGAAGGGCGATGTTTCCCTGCGTACGCACCGACTGCGGGCCATCGTCGTCGCGCTGCTGTTCATGGTCGTGTCCGACAGCGCGATCGCCGGCACCGCCGCGGTCGCCGCCCCCGACCGCCACGGCGCCGAAGCCGCCCGTCAGGTCATCGAAGAGGGCGGCAACGCCGTCGATGCAGCGATCGCCACGGCCTTCGTGCTGGCGGTCACCTTCCCGGAGGCAGGCAATCTCGGCGGCGGCGGGTTCATGACGCTGCACCTCGATGGCCGACAGGACTTCCTCGATTTCCGTGAGACCGCCCCGGCGGCAGCCAGCCGCGACATGTACCTCGACGCCGCAGGTGCGGTGATCCCCGACGGCAGCCTCGTCGGTGCGCGCGCAGCCGGCGTACCGGGCACCGTCGCGGGGCTCTGGGCCGCGCACCAACGCTACGGCACGCTGCCCTGGAGGCGTCTCGTCACGCCTGCGATCCGGCTGGCGCGAGAGGGTTTCGCGGTCGAACCGCAGCTCGCGGGGCTGCTCGCCGAGCAACGGACCGAGCTTGCGGGCCGCACCAACTTCGACCGTTACTTCGGCGGGCTTGAGACCGGCGACACACTGCGCCAGCCTGAGCTCGCCGCGACGCTCGAGCGGATCTCACGCGCGGGCCCGAAGGGCTTCTATCGCGGTCGCACCGCCCGCCTCATCGTCGCGCAGATGCGCCGTGGCGGCGGCCTCATCACCCAAGCCGACCTCGCCGCCTACACGCCGGTGTGGCGCGAGCCGTTGCGCTTCGACTGGCGAGGGCGACAGGTCGTCACGGCACCGCCCCCGAGCTCCGGTGGCGTCGCGCTCGCGCAATTGCTCGGCATGAAGGAACGCTTGGCGGCCGCGTTCGCCGGACAGCCCCTCAACGGCACGCGCTATGTGCACCTCATCGCAGAGATCTCCAAGCGCGTCTTCGCGGACCGCGCCGAATACTTGGGCGATCCCGGGTTCGTGGAGGTGCCGGTCGCGCGCCTCATGGCACCTGACTACCTCGACCGGCGCACCGCAGAGGTTTCCCTTGAGCGCCCCTCGCCCACGCCGACGGTGCGACCCGGTCTCGCCGATCGCCCACAGACGACGCACTTCTCGATCCTCGATGCGCAGGGCAATGCGGTCGCGGTCACCTACACGCTGAACGGCGGCTTCGGCAACGGCGTGGTCGTCACCGGCGCGGGTTTCCTGCTCAACAACGAGATGGATGATTTCAGCATCCGTCCCGGCCAGCCGAACCTGTATGGGGTCGTCGGCGGTCGCGCCAACGAGATCGCGCCCGGCAAGCGCATGCTTTCATCGATGACACCCACGATCGTCCTGGAGGCCGGTCGGGTGCGCACCATCGTCGGCACCCCGGGCGGCTCGACCATCATCACGGCGGTGTTCCAGACCCTCATCAACCTGCGCGACTTCGGGTTGCCACCGCTCGCGGCGATCTCGGCCTCGCGATTCCATCACCAACTGCTGCCGCCCGATCGCATCATCTACAGCCGCTGCTGTGCGCTCGAGGCGCAGACCGTCCAGGAACTGAGCGCGCTCGGCTACACCGTCGAACCGAGCAGCTGGGAGTTCGGCGACATGCAGGTCGTGACGGTGGACGCCGACGGACGGGTGGAGGCCGCCTCCGATCCCCGCGGTCGCGGACAAAGTGCAGTGTTCACGGTGGCGCCCCGCACGGGGCGGTGAGCGACGACGACCGCTCAGGCGCGGCGGCTGAGAGCGACATCGAGCAGGATCGGCAACAAACGTCTGCGCGCCTCATCGAAGGACAACGCCGAGAGCGCGAAGCGCACCGCCACCGCCCCGATGGGCTCGCCCTCCAGCATCACCGGCACGGCGATGCTGCCCTGTTCGGTGAGGCGTAGCGGTCTGATGGCGCGGGCGAACCCGCGCTCGCGCGTCGCATCCAACTCCCGCTCGAGCGCAGCGCGGTCCGGCCAAAGGTCGTAGAGCTCCGGCGCACGGGACGGCCATAGGAGTTCGATGAGTGTCTCGCGGGCGCGTGGAGAGGAGAAAGCCAACACGGAACGGCCCGATGCGGTCGTCAGCACCGGTAGGGAAACGCCTCGCTCGAAGAGCTCTACTGCGAGGCCGCTGTCGCGGTCGCTCGAGTCCTCCACGAACATCTCCGGGTACCGCAGCCTCGTCAGGCTCATCGGCCACTGCATCCGCAGCGCAGCGGCGTGCATCGCCGCGCGGACCGGCTCAAGCCGCTCGACCGCGGCGTCGAAGCCATGGCTCAATGTCTTGGCCTTGAGCGTCAAGGCATAGCGGCGGGTCTTCAGGCGCTCGGCAAACCCCATCGCCTCGAGCGTGGCAAGGCAACGGTTCACCGTGGTCCGGGCCAACCGCAATCTCTGGCTGATGGCAGCGGTGGTGAGCGGACCGTGGCAGTTCAGCAGCGCCATGACCTCGAGACCACGGACCAGCACCCGCACCGGCGCCGGATGCCCCGGCGGCATGCGATGCGGGATCTCCTCGACGGCCTGCGCCGAGGGATCCCGCTCGCCTGCGGATCGGCGGCTTCCGGGTTCGTCTCCCATCACCCGCCCCGCACGCTCAGCGTGCCGCGCCCTCTTCCTCGCCGACGGACGGCGATTCGTCGCCCTCTGCGCCGACCGTGCTGCCTTCGTCCATGAAGCCCGCCGAGCGCACGCCCTCGAGCTTGCGACGACGATGGGCGTGGGCGGCGAAGCCCGTACCGGCCGGTATCAGGCGACCGACGATGACGTTCTCCTTGAGACCGCGCAGATCGTCCTTGAGGCCGCGGACCGCCGCCTCGGTGAGGACGCGCGTGGTCTCCTGGAACGAGGCCGCCGAGATGAACGATTCGGTGGCCAGCGACGCCTTGGTGATGCCGAGCAGCACCGGCGCGAGCGAAGCGATCTGCTTGCCCTCGCCGCCGATGCGGTCGTTGATGTCGAGCGCACGCGAACGGTCGAGCTGCTCGCCCTTGAGCAACGGCGTCTCGCCGATGCCCGTGACCTCGGTCTTGCGCAACATCTGCCGGATGATGACCTCGATGTGCTTGTCGTTGATCTTCACACCCTGGAGGCGGTAGACGTCCTGGATCTCGCGCACGAGGAAATTGGCCAAGGCCTCGACGCCCCGCAGTCGCAGGATGTCGTGCGGGTTCGGCTCGCCGTCGGCGATGACTTCGCCGCGGGTGACCTGCTCGCCCTCGAAGACGTTCAGCTGACGCCACTTCGGGATCAGCTCCTCGTACTTCTCGCCCTTCTCCTCGGTGATGACGAGACGGCGCTTGCCCTTGGTCTCCTTGCCGAAACTGACCGTGCCGCTCTTCTCGGCGAGGATCGCCTGGTCCTTCGGCTTGCGGGCCTCGAAGAGATCCGCGACACGCGGCAGACCGCCGGTGATGTCACGGGTCTTGGACGACTCCTGCGGGATGCGCGCGATGACATCGCCCACCGACACACGAGCGCCGTCCTCGAGACTGATGAGGGCGCCCGCGGGCAGCGTGTAGACCGCCGGGATCTCGGTGTTGGCGAACGGCACTTCCTTGCCCTTGGCGTTGACCAGCTTGATGGTCGGGCGCAGCTCCTTGCCGCCGCGCTGCTTCGTGCCGTCCATGACCACCACGGACGAGAGGCCGGTGACCTCATCGACCTGGCGCGTGACGGTGAGTCCGTCGACGAAGTCCTGGAAGCGGAGGAAACCCGCCACCTCGGTGACGACCGGATGGGTGTGGGGATCCCAGGTCGCCACGACCTGGCCCGCCGGCACATGCGTGCCTTCGGCGATGCTGATGTGCGCGCCGAACGGGATCTTGTAGCGCTCGCGCTCACGGCCGAACTCGTCCACCACGCCGATCTCACCCGAACGCGACACCGCGACCAGGTGACCCTTCTCGTGGGAGACGGTCTTGACGTTGTGGAAGCGCAGCGTGCCCTTGTTACGGACCTCGAGGCTCGAGGACGCTGCAGCACGCGACGCCGCACCACCGATGTGGAAGGTGCGCATCGTGAGCTGCGTGCCGGGCTCGCCGATCGACTGCGCCGCCATGACGCCGACCGCCTCGCCGATGTTGATGATGCGACCACGCGCGAGATCGCGTCCGTAGCACATCGAACAGACACCGTAGCGGGTGTCGCAGGTGATCGGCGAACGCACCATGACCTGGTCGACCCCCTGCTGTTCCAGCAGGCGGACCAGCTCTTCGTCGATCAACGTGCCGGCTGGGAGCAGGACCGTACCCTTGCCGCCCGGCTTGAGGACATCCTCGACGACCACGCGGCCGAGCACTCGCTCGCCGAGACCCTCGACCACATCGCCGCCTTCGACGAGCGGGGTGACCATGAGGCCATTGGTGGTGCCGCAATCGACCTCGGTGACGACGAGATCCTGGGCCACGTCGACGAGGCGCCGCGTGAGGTAACCGGAGTTCGCGGTCTTCAGCGCCGTGTCGGCGAGACCCTTGCGGGCGCCGTGGGTGGAGATGAAGTACTGCAGGACGTTCAGACCTTCGCGGAAGTTCGCCGTGATCGGCGTCTCGATGATCGAACCGTCAGGCTTCGCCATCAGGCCGCGCATGCCGGCGAGCTGACGGATCTGCGCCGCGCTGCCGCGGGCGCCCGAGTCGGCCATCATGAAGATCGAGTTGAAGGACTTCTGGCGCTGCTTCTTGCCGCGCGAATCGGTCGCCTCCTCGGTGCCGAGCTTGTCCATCATCGCCTTGGCGACCTGGTCGTTGGCGCGCGACCAGATATCGACGACCTTGTTGTAGCGTTCGCCGTTGGTGACGAGACCCGAGGAATACTGGTCCTGGATCTCCTTCACCTCGCGGTCTGCCGCGGCGACGATCTTGACCTTCTGCTCGGGGATCACGATGTCGTCGATGCCGAAGGACACCGACGCCCGGGTCGCATAGGCGAAACCGGTGTACATCAGGCGGTCGGCGAAGATGACGGTGTCCTTGAGGCCGAGCTGGCGATAGCAGGCGTTGATGGTCGCCGAGATCGCCTTCTTGGTCATGTCCTGATTGACGATGTCGAAGGACAGCCCCTCAGGCAGCACCTCGGACAGCAAGGCGCGACCGACGGTGGTCTCGACCAGGCGACGGCGAGGGACCTTCTGCCCATCGACCAGCGTCACCTCGTTGATGCGCACCTTGATGCGCGCCTGCAGGTGGACCTGCCGCGTCTCATAGGCGCGATGCACCTCGCCGATGTCGGCGAACGACATGTACTCGCCCTCGGCGCCGATGCGCTCACGGGTCATGAAGTACAGACCGAGCACCACGTCCTGCGAGGGGACGATGATCGGGTCGCCGTTGGCGGGCGAGAGGATGTTGTTGGAGGACATCATCAACGCCCGCGCCTCGAGCTGGGCTTCGAGCGACAGCGGCACGTGCACGGCCATCTGGTCGCCGTCGAAGTCGGCGTTGAAGGCGGTGCAGACGAGCGGGTGCAGCTGGATGGCCTTGCCTTCGATCAACACCGGCTCGAAGGCCTGGATGCCGAGACGGTGCAGCGTCGGCGCGCGGTTGAGCAGCACCGGATGTTCGCGGATCACCTCGGAGAGGATGTCCCAGACCTCCGGGCCTTCGCGCTCGACGAGCCGCTTGGCGGCCTTGATGGTGGAGGCGTCGCCGCGGACCTGCAGCTTGTGGAAGATGAACGGCTTGAAGAGCTCGAGCGCCATCTTCTTGGGCAGACCGCACTGGTGCAGGCGCAAGGTCGGGCCGACCACGATGACCGAACGGCCCGAGTAGTCGACGCGCTTGCCGAGCAGGTTCTGACGGAAGCGGCCCTGCTTGCCCTTGATCATGTCGGCGAGCGACTTGAGCGGACGCTTATTGGTGCCGGTGATGGCGCGTCCGCGCCGGCCGTTGTCGAGCAACGCATCGACGGCTTCCTGCAGCATGCGCTTCTCGTTGCGCACGATGATGTCGGGCGCGCTGAGCTCGAGCAGCCGACGGAGGCGGTTGTTGCGGTTGATGACGCGGCGGTAGAGATCGTTCAGGTCGGAGGTCGCGAAACGACCGCCATCGAGCGGCACGAGCGGCCGCAGGTCGGGCGGCAGCACCGGCAGGATGGTCATCACCATCCACTCGGGCTTGTTGCCGGACTCGATGAAGGATTCGATGAGCTTGAGGCGCTTGGAGAGCCGCTTGAGCTTGGTCTCGGAAGCGGTGTTCGTCATCTCCTCGCGGACCTTGACGAGCTCCTCCTGGAGATCGAGCGAGGAGAGCATCTCATGGACGGCCTCGGCACCCATGAGGGCATGGAAGCCGTCACCGTGGGCCTCGATCGCCTCGAGGTAGAGCTCGTCGGTGAGCAGCTGGCCGCGCTTCATCTCGGTCTGCTCGGGGTCGATGACCACGAAGGCCTCGAAGTAGAGCACACGCTCGATCTCGCGCAGCGTCATGTCGAGCATCAGGCCGATGCGCGAGGGGAGCGACTTGAGGAACCAGATGTGGGCCACCGGCGAGGCGAGGTCGATGTGCCCCATGCGCTCGCGGCGCACCTTGGACTGGGTCACCTCTACGCCGCACTTCTCGCAGACCACGCCCCGGTGCTTCAGGCGCTTGTACTTGCCGCACAGGCACTCGAAGTCCTTCACGGGCCCGAAGATCTTGGCGCAGAACAGGCCATCCCGCTCGGGCTTGAAGGTGCGGTAGTTGATGGTCTCGGGCTTCTTGACCTCGCCGAACGACCACGAACGGATCATCTCGGGCGAAGCGAGCCCGATCTTGATCGAATCGAAGTGCTCGACCGGCGCGTTGTGCTTGAAGACGTTGAAGAATTCCTTCATGGCTGCAACCTCAATCCTGTTCCAGGTCCACGTTGATCGCGAGGGAGCGGATCTCCTTCACGAGCACGTTGAACGACTCGGGCATGCCGGCATCCATCTGGTGATTGCCGTCGACGATGTTCTTGTACATCTTCGTACGGCCGTTCACGTCGTCGGATTTGACCGTGAGCATCTCTTGCAGGGTGTAGGCGGCACCGTAGGCCTCCAACGCCCAGACTTCCATCTCACCGAAGCGTTGGCCGCCGAACTGAGCCTTGCCGCCGAGCGGCTGCTGGGTGACCAGCGAGTACGGCCCGGTCGAGCGCGCGTGCATCTTGTCGTCGACCAGATGGTTGAGCTTCAGCATGTACATGTAGCCGACGGTGACCGGACGCTCGAAACGTTCGCCCGTGCGACCGTCGGTGAGCTGCGTCTGGCCGGAGAGCGGCAGATCGGCCATCTCGAGCAGACGCTTGATCTCGGCCTCCGAGGCGCCATCGAACACCGGCGTCGCGATCGGTACGCCACGCGAGAGGTTCTTGGCGAGCGCGACCAGGTCCGCGTCGCTGAAGCTGTCGATGTCTTCCTTCTGACCGCCCGTGTCGTTGTAGACGCGCTTGATGAAGCCGCGCAGATCGGCGACCGCTTGCTGCGCTTCCAGCATGCGCCCGATCTTGAGGCCGAGCCCCTTCGCGGCCCAGCCGAGGTGCGTCTCGAGCACCTGACCGACGTTCATGCGCGAGGGCACGCCGAGGGGGTTGAGCACCACGTCGACAGGCGTACCGTCCTCGAGGTAGGGCATGTCCTCGACAGGGACGATCGTGGAGATCACGCCCTTGTTGCCGTGACGGCCGGCCATCTTGTCGCCCGGCTGCACGCGGCGCTTCACCGCGAGGTAGACCTTCACCATCTTGAGGACGCCGGGCGAGAGGTCATCGCCCTGCACGATCTTGCCACGCTTGTTCTCGAACTTGGCCTCGAACGCCTTGCGCTGGGAGCGCACCCGCTCTGCGGCCGCCTCGAGCTGGGCGTTCGCGTCTTCGTCGTCCAGACGGATCTCGAACCACTCGTCGCGGTTCAGTTCGTCGAGGTACGCGGCGGTGAGCTTGGTGCCCGACTTGAGCTTGCGCGGCCCACCGGCCGCCACCTTGCCGAGCAGCGTGCCGCGCACGCGCTGGAAGATGTCGTCCTCGAGGATACGCTGCTGGTCGCCGAAGTCCTTGCGGACCCGCTCGATCTCGGCCTTCTCGATGGAGAGGGCGCGCGAGTCCTTCGCCACACCATCACGCGTGAACACGCGGACATCGATGACGGTACCGTCCATGCCCGGTGGCACGCGCAGCGAAGTGTCCTTCACGTCGCTCGCCTTCTCGCCGAAGATGGCACGCAGCAGCTTCTCTTCCGGCGTCAGCTGGGTCTCGCCCTTCGGCGTGACCTTGCCGACGAGGATGTCACCCGCCCGCACTTCCGCACCGATGAATGCGATGCCGGCTTCGTCGAGCTTGTTGAGGGCCTGGTCGCCGACGTTCGGGATGTCGGCGGTGATCTCCTCGGAACCGAGCTTGGTGTCGCGCGCGACGCAGGTCAGCTCTTCGATGTGGATGGTGGTGAAACGGTCTTCCTGGACCACCCGCTCCGAGATGAGGATCGAGTCCTCGAAGTTGTAGCCGTTCCAAGGCATGAACGCGACCAGCATGTTCTGGCCGAGCGCGAGTTCGCCGAGGTCGGTCGAGGGACCGTCCGCCAGCACATCGCCGCGGGCGATGACATCGCCCGCCGACACCAGCGGACGCTGGTTGATGCAGGTGTTCTGGTTGGAACGGGTGTACTTGGTGAGGTTGTAGATGTCGACGCCCGGCTCGCTGGCCGTGGTCTCGCCATCGTCGACGCGCACCACGATGCGCGAGGCATCGACGGAGTCGACCACGCCGCCACGACGCGCGACCACCGTCACGCCGGAATCGATGGCGACCGGACGCTCCATGCCGGTCCCGACGAGCGGGGCCTCGGTGCGCAGCGTCGGCACGGCCTGGCGCTGCATGTTCGAGCCCATGAGCGCGCGGTTCGCGTCGTCATGCTCGAGGAACGGGATGAGCGAAGCGGCGACCGAGACGATCTGCTTCGGCGAGACATCCATGTAGTTGATGCGCTCGCGCGGCATCAGCGTGAACTCGTTCTGGTAGCGGCAGGAGACCAGTTCGTCCGACAACGCTCCGCGTCCGTCGGTCGCTGCGTTGGCCTGCGCGATCGCGAACTCGCCTTCCTCGATCGCGGACAGGAAGTCGATCTTGTCGGTGACGCGTCCGTCCACGACGCGCCGGTACGGCGTCTCGAGGAAGCCGTATTCGTTGGTGCGGGCGTAGACCGACAGCGAGTTGATGAGGCCGATGTTCGGACCTTCCGGGGTCTCGATCGGGCAGACGCGGCCGTAATGCGTCGGGTGCACGTCGCGCACCTCGAAGCCGGCGCGCTCGCGCGTGAGGCCGCCTGGGCCGAGCGCCGAGACACGGCGCTTGTGGGTGACCTCGGAGAGCGGGTTGTTCTGGTCCATGAACTGGCTGAGCTGCGAGGAGCCGAAGAACTCCTTCACGGCTGCCGCCACCGGCTTCGCGTTGATCATCTCCTGGGGCATCAACGGCTCGCTCTCGGCGAGGTTGAGCCGCTCCTTGACGGCGCGCTCGACGCGCACGAGACCGACGCGGAAGGCGTTCTCGGCCATCTCGCCGACCGAACGGACACGGCGGTTGCCGAGGTGGTCGATGTCATCGACGACGCCATCACCGTTGCGGATGGCGATCAGGACCTTCAGGACATCGAGGATGTCGTCCTTGGAGAGGACATCCGAACCGATGATCTCCTTGCGACCCACGCGGCGGTTGAACTTCATGCGACCGACGTCGGAGAGGTCGTAGCGCTCGGGGTTGAAGAAGAGGTTGTTGAAGAGGTTCTCGGCAGCGTCCCGGGTCGGGGGCTCACCGGGCCGCATCATGCGATAGATCTCCACCAGCGCCTCGAGGCGGTTTCGGGTGGGATCGATGCGCAGCGTATCGGAGATGTAGGGACCCCGATCGAGGTCGTTCACGTAGAGCGTGCGGATATCGTTGATGCCGGCTTCGATCATCTTCTCGGCGGAGACCGCCGTGATGACTTCGTTGGCCTTGGCGATGATCTCGCCGGTCTCGGTGTTGACCACATCGTGCGAGAGGACCTTGCCGTAGATGTAATCGCGGGGCACGGCGAGCTTGCGCACGCCGGCGTCCTCGAGCTGCCGGACATGGCGTGCCGTGATGCGGCGGCCTTCCTCGACGACCACTTGGTCGCCGATGCGGATCTCGAAGGAAGCGGTCTCGCCGCGCAGACGAGCGGGCACGAGCTCGAGGGCGACCTCGTCCTTGGAGATGAAGAAGGTGTTCTTGTCGAAGAACACATCGAGCACCTCGGTATCGGCCATGCCGA
>Ga0315906_10004857_pt1 | contig 17040 bp, 23 predicted proteins | sample LakEriMetagenome_4_FD_203526 | JGI IMG/M metagenome (GOLD analysis project Ga0315906, IMG submission 203526) | Freshwater fungal communities from buoy surface, Lake Erie, Ohio, United States - Buoy 2 MA122 | ecosystem: Environmental > Aquatic > Freshwater > Lake > Lake biofilm | place: USA... | reverse complement strand
TCTCGCCTGTGACGCAGCAAGTCGAGCAGACGCTGGCAGAGCAAGCCCAGCAAGCTGCCGCCAACCAGCAGCCCGTTGTGGACCCCGGCACCGCCATGATCGAAGCCGAAAAGATCAAGGCCCAACTCAAAGAGCGCGAACTTTACGTCAACGCGCTCTTGGAGGAGCGCCGGATCGCCCTCGACAACCAGATCAAGGCGCTGGAATACGCCGCCAAGGACGATCTGGAACGCGACAAGATGGCCCAAGAACTCCAGATCGCTGCCTCGAAGACCAAGATCGACGAGCAGAAAGTCAAGTTGGAGCAAGAAAAAGTCAGGGCCGCGCCGTACACCCCTCCCGCAACCGAACCCGTGACCCCGCCGAATGTCTGACGCCTTCACAAAAGCCCGCAAAGCCCGCGAACTTCTGCAAGATTCAGTCGTGACTGACATCTTGAACCAGATGGTCGCGGAGGCTTTTGCAGAATTTTGTTCCGTTGACAGTCAAGACACGCTAAAGATGGGCCATATTCATGCCCGAGTCAGGGCAGTGGATACATTTCGAGCAACACTGCGCAATCTCGCGCGGACGGTCGATGAAGGGAAATCCTAATGGCTCTTGAAGCCGCCGAAGCACCTGCCCGCATGTCGATGGACGACATCGCAGCCTCTATTCTTGTCAAAGCCGACCCTGCCCCGCAGGAGGATAAAGACAGAACCGCGACCGACGACGCGGACCAAATCGTTGATACTGCGTCTGAAAACGACGCTGACTACGCTGAAAGCGACTATGACGCTAACGGCGACGTTCCGACCGATGACGCTGACGAAGCAGATGATGAAAACTTCGAGTCCATCCAACTAACCGACGATACTCTTATCGCGGTGACAGTAGACGGACAGGACAAAGAAGTAACGCTCGCTGACTTGAAACGCGCTTATTCGGGTGAAGGAGCAATCGAGAAGCGCCTGCAACTTGCCACTGAGACGAAAAAACAGGCCGAAAACCTGAAAGTCCAAGTGGAGCAGGAGCTAAACACTGGCCGTCAGAACCTTGTGAAAGCGTTTTCTGCTTTCGAGAGCCTGATGTTCCAGCCGCAAGTCAGTCAGCCTGACCCCGCACTCCGGCAGACCAACCCGACCCAATACCTCATTCAAATGGAGGCATGGAGGGAAGAACAAGCTGGGCTTCAAGCGAAGCGATCCAAAGTGCAACAGGCTGTAACGCTGTTTCAGCAGCAGGAAGCTCAAAAAATCAATCAGATGAAGGTCGAAGTGGCCCAAAAGCTGGTTGAGGCAATGCCTGCGCTGCGCGATCCAGTCAAAGGCCCGGAACTGCAAAAGATGATGTACGAAGGCGCTCGCGCCTACGGCTTCAACGACGCAGACATCTCCGGCATCCTTGACCATCGCATGTATCTGGCCTTGGCCGATCTTGCTGCCTACGCTCGCCTCAAAGCGAAAGGGCAGTCAGCACCAGTCAAGCCCCAGAAGTCAGCACCTGTCATGCGCCCCGGAGCAACCAAGGTTGTCGCAGCAGCGACCGCAAGAGCAAGGCAGCAGAAGGCCGCTCTGGAAACCGCGCGCAGAACTGGCAGGGTAGACGATGTCGCCGCCACGCTTCTGGTCCGCAAACCGAAAAGGTGATTTATCATGGCAGTCGATGCAGAAACCATCGAAACCTACGACAACACGGTCATCCGTGAAGACCTCGAACAGCAGTACACGATGATCTCCCCTGAGGAGACCCCGTTCCAGACTGCTATCGGCGTCGGCCCGAAAGCCACCGCTACCTACCACGAATGGACCGTCGTCGAACTGGCGACCCCTTCGACCTCGAACCGCGTCATCGAAGGTGACGATGCTCCGGGTGAAGACGCTGGTACTTTGGGTAAGCGCTTCGGCAACTACACCCAGATCAGCGACAAAGTCGTGTCGGTGTCGAACACCTCGGAAGCTGTTGATGCAGCCGCCGAAAACGTACAGCGCCTTGCAGCCCAGATCGCTCTGAAGCTCAAGGAAATGAAGCGCGACATGGAATCCATGCTGCTTCAGAACGTCGCTGCTGCCGCTGGCTCGTCGGGTACTGCCCGCGCTGCCGCTGGTCTGCCTGCTTGGCTCCGCACCAACATCGTGCTGGGTGCGGGCGGCGCTGCTCCGACCCTGTCGGGAACCACTTCGGGTCACCCCAACGCCACCCTGACTCCGGGTACGGCTGTTGTGTTGACTGAAGCCAACCTGAACAACGTCATCGAAGACTGCTGGAACGAAGGCGCTACGCCGTCGATCATCATGGTGAATGCGAACAACAAGCGCGTCATCTCGCAGACCTTCACTGGCAACGCCACCCGCTACAAGGACGCTATCGACAAGCGCCTGACTGCGGCGATTGACGTTTATGACTCTGACTTCGGCGAGTTGACGGTGGTCCCGAACCGCTTCCAGCAGACCACTGCGTCGAACAACTACTCGGTCTACGTCCTTGATCCGGAATACGCGGAACTGGTGTTCCTCGAAACCCCGCGTCAGACCGAACTGGCCCAGACAGGCCATGCAAAACGCCGCATGGTCCACTGCGAATACACGCTGAAGGTCTCCAACGAAAAGGCCCACGGCGCAATTCACGCAACCACTGGCGCTGCTGCCTAATCTACCAACTGAGGCGGCGGGCAACCGCCGCCTCACCACCTTGAAACGAGGGATACCATGACTGAAGAAATCAAAGACGACGCTCCCGTCTCGCTCGCTGCCGAATTTTCGGCTGAAGAAGCACCGAAGCGCCGCGCCCCCAAGGCAGAAAAGCCTGCCACCGCGAAATACACAGTCATCGGCGGTGCAATTGCCCCGTCTGGCGGTGGTCGCGCTGACTTGGTCCATCCCGGCAGTGTCGTTGAGCTGACTGCGGATCAAGCCAAGCACTATAACAAGCTGGGCTATCTCAAGCCCTACCTTGAGGAATAAGACATGAGCCTGCCCGTTCAGCCCATCTATCAGCGCCTTCTTCTGGACTCTGACGGTAAGTCTTTTCACTTCGTCAAGACGCAGAACGTGCAGCAAATCCTCGACGCTGCCAAAGATGCCGCCGACACGCTCAAGCCCAACACTGGGCCTGCTGGCGGCAAATACCTCGGCACTGTGCCTGTTCTGATCGCCCAGCAGTGGGCAAAAGAGTGCGGTGCTTCTGTGGGGTCGCGCGAGTGGGCAAAGTATGCTAAAACGAAGCTGCAAGACGGCACTTGGGCGCGTCTGAGGGTGCATCAGAAATGAACTATTCGCAGTTCAAGGCTTATGTGGCGCGGTTTGTCTGGCGCAACGGGGACACTGTCTTCGAGGCTGACTTGGACAACATGATCGAAATGGCTCACGCCAGACTGAACCGCGACCTGCGCATTCAGCGCATGATTGTGACTGCACAGGCTCCGCTGACTGCTGACACGCTGGTTCTGCCTGCTGACTACAACGAGATGCGGACGATTACCTCAGACAGCCCGCCTGCTCCGATGCAATACGTCAGCCCCTATGAGCGCGAGCGCATCAAGCTGGCCAACGCCTCGACGTTCCAGCCGATCTACACCATCGCAGGCAACGCCATCTTCTTCGTCGGGCCTATGTCCGCGACGGACAATCCGCCGCGCACTGTGACCATGACCTACTTCGCCAAAGTACCTGACTTTGCCACCACGAACTCGTCGTGGCTCGCAGATGACTATCTGGACCTCTACACCTACGCTGTCCTGCGCCATACGCCTGCCTATTTGAAGGACGACGAGCGTGTGGTATTGTGGAAGAATGAATACGACGAGACCTTGGCCTCTGTCGTCAACGCTGAAGCTGGACGGCGGTTTGCGGGTAGCCCGCTTCGTCCCATGATGCCCGGAGTAGTCGCATGAGCCTGTCCAACACCTTCGAGACCACCACGCTCCAGTGGCTGTTCACCACTACGTCCGTCACGCGCCCGACCGCATGGTATCTGGCTCTGTTCACTGTCGCTCCCGGCGAAGGTGGCGGCGGGACTGAGTGCAGCGGCACGTCCTACGCCCGTCAGTCCTTCACGTTTACTGTCTCCGGCGACACAGCCACCAACGCAGCCAACGTAGAATTTCCTGTCGCTGGCTCGTCTTGGGGGACGCTAGTCGCAGTCGGCGTGTTTGACGCTCTGAGCGGCGGCAACCTGATTGCCTACGGCAACCTGACCACGTCCAAGACCATCGACACTGGCGACGTGTTCCGCATCCCTGCGGGCGATCTGGACATCACCCTGAACTGATAAGGCCACCCCATGACCGTATACCGCACAGGCTACGGCACGGGGGCCTACAGTGCCTATAGCTACGGCTTAGACGGCAGCATCGTCGATGCTGCCGCAGCCATTTCAGCCGCCACCACCACAACCGCAGCAGGACAGCGAGTTAAAGACGGGGTCTCTGCGCTGTCGATTGTCAGCACGACGACGGCTTCCGCTGTTCGCGTTAGGCAGTCGGCTTCTGCAATCTCGGCTGCGGTCAGCCTGACTGCTGCCTGCGTCGCCGTCAAAGCAGGCGCTGCGGCGCTGTCGATCAGCACGTCGCTGACTGCGGCAGGCCAGCGCATCCAGCTATCTCCTGCCGCGATTTCTATTGCTGCGAGCCTGACTGCGGACGCTACGGCAGTACGCCAAAGCGGCAGTTTGATCGCTATCGACACCTCTGTCGCGGCCACGGCGACCGCTGTTTATCTGGATAGCGCGCAGATCACGATCACCAGCGCGCTGACTGCGGTCGCCAACCGTATTCATATGGGTATGGCAGCAATCCCGATTTCGTGTATAGTTGCCGCAAATGGCCGTTTGCTATGGGAACCCGAAGACCCAGACGTAGAATCTTGGACTCCAGAAAGCTCTGATGTAGAGTCATGGACGCCCGTATCTTCTACATCTGACTCATGGGGCGCTCAGTCAGCAAACAGCGGGACTTGGACACCGATTTCGCCTGACGTAGAAACGTGGGCAGCAGAGTAGGGAGCCTGACTTATGGCAGATACCACAACTACCAACTATGGCTTGGTGAAGCCAGAAGTCGGCGCAAGTTCTGATACTTGGGGAACCAAGCTCAACAGCGACCTCGACGCCGTAGACGCCCTTCTTGGCGGCACTGGCGCACAGAAAGCCAAGCCGAACCTTGAAGGTGGGCTGTGGAAGATCGACGGCACTGCCGTAACCTCGACTGCCGCAGAGTTGAACGTCCTCGACGGAATGACTGCGACGACCGCAGAGTTGAACTTTGTAGATGGCGTCACATCTGCTATCCAAACTCAGCTTAATGCAAAAGCTCCTTCTGCGTCTCCGACGCTAACATCCCCAACTCTTGGCAGTGTAATTACCATCACTGGCGGCACCCAAAGCTGGACTGTGACGGCAAGCGGCACAAACCTGACGTTTGCTTATAATGGCACCAACAGGATGAGGATCGACAGCAGCGGCAACCTGACAGTTGTAGGCAACGTGACTGCATACGGGACGCTCTGATGACCCTTCCAGTCGGAACAATCTCAATGTCGCAGGTCAACGTGGAGCTTGGCCTCTCCGCGACCGCCACGATCAGCCTGAACCAATCCAACGTGCGGACGCTTGCTGGAGTGCCGTCTGGCACCATCAGCATGGACAACCTACGGGGCAAGACAAACGAGTTTGCCTTCACGATCTCTACCAATCAGGTTGACGCGAACCTCCGCACTCTCGCCATTAACGCAGGCTGGAACGGGACGATCCCGGTTCGCGCCACCATCAACGCGGGCGTGTTTATCAGCGGCTCTGTCCCCGGCAACTCGACGCCCGCTCTTACAATCAACGGCTCGTTCCCCAACGGCGTCTCGCTCATCAACAACGGCACCATTGCTGGCGATGGCGGGAATGGTGGGGCTGGTGGCGCGGCAGCACAAAGCACTTCCGGGACAACTGTAGGCTCCGCTGGCTCTACTGGTGGTCTGGCTTTGACCGTCTCCGTCCCCGTGTCGATTACCAACAATGGAACTATCGCTGGTGGCGGTGGTGGCGGTGGCGGTGGCGGAGGTGTCTATTGGGCTTGGACGTATGGAGCTAGCGGTAACGACGCCTTCTTGTGGCAACCCGGTGGTGGCGGTGGTGGCGGCAGAGCAAACGCCTCTTACAGCTCGTCTGGCGGGGCCGCTGGCTCGATCAGCGGCAGTGGCTCAGGTGGAAGCATTAGCAGTGTTGTCCAGCTTGTAAACGTAGCCGCAGGCGGCTCTGGCACTTCATCCGCAGCAGGCGCTGGTGGTGCGGGCGGCAGCAGGCGTGGCACTGGCGGCACCACCCGCACCGTTACTGGTGGCACGGGCGGCGCGGGAGGTGGCTGGGGCACGGCTGGCTCAACGGGCGCTACAGCAACAGCCAGTGGGAGTGCGACTGCTATGAGAGCTGGCGGCGCAGGCGGTGGCGCGGGCAACGCAATTTCTGGCAACTCTAACATCACATGGGTTACCTTTGGCACAAGACTGGGAGCCATAGCATGACGACGATCAGCTATACCTACGAAATCACCCGCGTCGATCCTGACGCCAAGGCGATGGACATCCTCTACACCTCGCCAGAATACGGCACCACGCTCGTCGGGGCGCGTATGCCTTGGGATGGCGAGACCGTCGAGCAGATCGCTCAAATGTACTCCCCGGTGCGGAACTGGATTGAGCGGACACTCGCCGTTTCTTCGGTGTCTGTCGGCGCGGCTGGCGACCTGTCTGTTGTGCTTGTCGCGCCAGACACACCTCCGACCAGAGACGAGCAGGAAGCTGCCCGTCGCGCTGCCTATGTCCTTGAGGCTGACCCAATCTACTTCATGTCACAGCGTGGTGAGGCGACTGAAGCGGAGTGGCTGGCAAAGATCGCTGAGATCAAGGCTCGCTATCCTTACCCTGCGGAGTAAGTCATGAACGTCGAAATGCTCTGGAGCCTTGGCCTGTCAGCCGTGCTTGGCCTTGTTAGCTGGGTTCTCAAGAACCATGCCGACGAAGTGCAGCGCTTACAAATCCTGCTAAACAGAACACGCGAAGAATTGGCTAAGGACTACGTTACTCGCGCAGACGTTCATAATGACATGAACCGGGTCATAACACGCATCGACAACCTCGACACCAAGATCGACCGCATCTTGCAGGGGATGAGCAAATGAGGCTGCTACTCGTCCTCTTGGTCGCTGGCTGCGGCCCTGTTACTGTGTCCTCGGTGGCTTACACAACGGCCTGCCCCAAGGGAGACCGCCAGTGCGAGATCAGACAGAACGCGGAAACGCTTTACTACATGAGCCAAGAGGACGCGGCCAACGCGCTTCTCTGCTCTGGCGACACGCGGGACGTTATGGGTGCGCTCTGTTCTGTCTACTGACAGTCACTGCTAACGCTCAAGTCACGGGCGACCTGAACACCAACAGCGGCAACACCAACTCGACCATCGACAGCAACAACGTCTCCACCAGCGAGACAAAGAACTACAACGGCGCAGGCTCCTCGCCGTTCTCTACGCCTGTGCCGACAGCCGCCGCGCCGACAGTCATGGGTGGCGGGGGCAACGATAGCTGCCTCATTCCCTACCAGCAGGCGTTCCAAGTCAGCATCTTCGGCAGAGCCGAGGGCAAGATGGAACAAGACCCGGAGTGCAACCGCCGCAAGGACGCCCGTCTCTTAGGCACCCCGCAGGAAGCTGGCGGTCTGGGCCTACAAGTCAGCGGCATCTCAGTCATGTGCGAAAGCCCTGCGATATTCAAAGCAATGGCCTTAGCTTCTACGCCTTGCCCGATCTACTCCATCGCGACAGGCAAGTTGCTGGTCGGTCGAGAAGGCTATCTCGCAATGCGTGACGACCCCTATAATTATGTGGTAGGATACGACAGCGACCGGACTTTCTGGGACGCCTTCTTGCTTATGAACGAGGAGTTACCTGATGTCCTGCCTCAAGAAAACAGTGGCCCTACTCTGTCTGAGCGCTTCCGCCGCTCACGCCGATCCGACGATGACGGGCCTGAACCAGTCAGCCCAGACAATCCTTAACCAGCTTTCTGCCGCGCAAAGTCTGACTGCTGGCGCTACCTACAGCGCCAGTCAGGGCGATATTCTTGTGCCGGGTGTTATGCAGACTGCCGCCGTAACTGAGCAGATGCGCCTCGACTACAACTCCGACATTCAGGGGGTGATCGACGCGACCTACTACAGCGCCGAGATGTTGTTTCAGGATCAGCACGAAGCAGCGATGGCAAATCTCGATACGGCTGTCGATAACCTCGTTGCCGCAACTGCGGTTTTGATGGAGGTGCAAGCCGTCGCCAACATGGCGGCTAACGCTGACACGGTGACTGAGCAACTGGCTGTGCAGGCTGTGCTGACCAACAACGACATGACCATTACGGCGGCGGACGTGAGCAACTACAATACGGCCCTTGGCGCTGTGCAATCCTACGCCCGCGAGGCTGGTGCCTTCTTGGCAGCGTCACGCAATGCCAGCATGACCAGCACGGTGGACAGCTACGCGGCCAACACCAGCACCAGCCTGTACGGGGCCACGGTTGCCTACTCGGCCACGGCTGACATCATCAACGTGAGTGCCGCCAACGCCTTCGGTCTGGGCTTCCAAGGTATGCTGCAAAGCAACATGGTTTCGGTCGAGGATGTCTACGCTGCGGGCTACGGTTCGTGAGCGAAGAAGCTGAAACCAACGGCCTGCGGATCGCTGGCTTTGACGTGAAAGGCTGGTGGCTTGCCGCCGCCCTTCCTGTCTTGTCTGGTATCAGCGGCACGATCTACTATGCCTACGATGTCGTGAACCGTTTCTGGGCTGTTGAGGAGAGCGTCGATGGGGTCTTGGGCGTCGAGAGCCGGGTGCAGACTCTGGAGCAAGCGATCCAAGACAACGATGTGCGCGGGCTTGCCCCCAAGTTGTCGGCAATCTCGACCCAGATGGGGACGATCCTTGAGCAACAGAAAGAGTTGATGGCGCTGCGGTCGATGGTCGAGAAGTCAGACAGTGTCACCAGCAACCTCCAAGGTAAGCTGGAGAAATACGACGCCGAGATCGAAGACTTGTGGAAGGCTATGGACGATCTGATAAGGAACCCGATGCAATGATGAAAGTCGAAGCCTTAGTCTGGGTAGCATTCGTCGCCGCTGTTGGGGCGATTTTCTACCTGTCTGGAGACGGTTTTTACCGCTATCCATGCCAAGACCCAGCCAACTGGACTGCCTTAGAATGCACCCCGCCGATTTGCCTGCGCACTGGTATGTGCGCCACTGACTTGACTGGAGCCTTGGAATGAGCAAGCACGACCCTGACATGATGGAAGCCAAGCTGCGCTACTTCATTGGCGTAGCCCTGACTGTGATTTTGGGCGGAGTCATCTTCGCTATCCTCTACAGCTTAATTTTCGTGACGCAGCCCCTCGGAGACTCTAGCGAGAACGACCGCAAGTTTTTCGAGCTTCTGACTCCTATCGCCAGCTTCATCGTCGGCGCACTGGGTGGAGTCATGGCTGCGGGCAACAACCGTAACAAAGGCGGCAGCGACGAGACCCCGCCGACACAGGAGTACACCGAATGATCGGACGCATGGTTGGGATGCTTGTTGGCCGCAAGCTCAAGGAAAAGGCCGTCGATGCAGTGCTGGACAAGGTGAACCTGCCTGACCCGGTGGAGAACGCGATTAAAGTCGCTGCCACTGGCAATGTCGGCGACCTGCTGGGCGGCATGGGCAAGGACATGGCCAAAGAAGCTGTGCTTGGCGCAGTCATCAAGAAGGGCAGAAAGAAATGAGTTTGCTGACTGTAGACCAGCTGCGCGCCATGATCCCGACCAACAAAGAAGTCGAGGAGTGGTGCGAGGAGCTGAACAAGGCGCTACCCAAGTACGACATCACGACCGACGAGCGCATTGCCGGGTTTGTCAGTCAGTGCGCCCATGAGAGCATGGATTTCACCGCCATGTCCGAGAACCTGAACTACCGCGAGGAAACGCTGAACAAGGTCTTCCCGCGCTATTTCGGCCCCGGCAAGCGCAACGCTGCTGAGTATGCCAAGAACCCTGAGAAGATCGCCAACTACGTCTACATGGACGAGTTTCGTTCCTCAAAGCTGGGCAACACGCAGCCCGGTGACGGCTGGCGTTTCCGTGGCCGTGGCCTGAAGCAGTTGACTGGGCGGGACAACTATACTCGCTTTGCCAAAGACTACGGCATGACTGCGGAAGAAGCTGCTGCGTGGGTGGAAACCAAGGAAGGCGCGCTGGCGTCGGCTCTGTGGTTCTGGAAAACCAACAACCTGAACCCGATTGCTGACACTGGCAACGTGGCCGCGCTGACTAAGAAGATTAACGGCGGCGACATCGGTTTGGCTGATCGGCAAGCCCGTTACGCCAAGGCGATGGCTGCGCTGGGCGGCAAAGTCAGCGCCGCTGCGCCAGTAACGACGGCTGTCTCAGAGACGCTTCGTCGTGGCTCCAAGGGCGATGCAGTCAAGAAAATGCAGGCGAAATTGGGTCTGACTGCGGACGGAGACTTCGGTCCCGGCACCGAAACTGCACTCAAAAAGTGGCAGTCAGCAAATGGTTTGACTGCTGATGGTGTCGCTGGCCCTAAGACATTGGCTAAACTGCTCGGCTGATGTATTCTGCGCCCAACAGGGAGCCTCGACATGCCTCTAATCCCCATCGACCTGAAGCCCGGTCTCTACAAAAACGGCACAGCCTACAGCGGGAAACTGCGGTGGGCTGACTCCAATCTTGTCCGCTGGAAAGACGGGGCGATCCGCGTCATTGGTGGCTGGGAACGGCGGGAGAATAGCTCTGGAGTCAACATTGCTGCTCTGTTTGCAAACGCCACTACTGAGGCTCCGCGTAATATTATTACATGGACGGACAACAATGGTGTGGCGCAAATTGTCGTAGGTACGAACAAAAAACTCTACCACATCGACACCAGCGGCTTAGTCACCAACATTTCTCCGTCTGGATTTACAGGCGGGTCGAAAGACTCTGGTCTTAATGTAGGTTACGGCACCTACGCTTACAGTGATGCCGCTTACGGTACTCCGCGTACCGCTGAAGGCGCGCTGCCGACGCCCGTACCGTCGTGGGACTTCGCTCTTTGGGGCGAGAACCTCTTGGCGCAATTTCGTGGCGACGGCGACCTTTATGAATGGGTTCCCGGTACAGCAGCGGCAGTCGCCATTGCCACTGCTCCGACCGACATGCAGGACACTATCGTTACGGACGAGCGCATTGTGTTGGGCATCGGCGGCACTGGTACGCCACGCTTGGTGCAGTGGTCTGCCTCTGAGGATAACACTGACTGGACGCCGTCTGCGACCAACCAAGCAGGCTCGCTGACTTTGGCTGGCGTGGGTCCGCTTCTGGCAGTCACGCAGATTATGAACGAAATTTTGATCCTCGGTCAGAACGAAGTCTACGTCGGTCGCTACCTTGGCCCGCCTTACGTCTATGGCTTCGACCGCGTAGGCGACAACAACGGCCTCTTGTCGGCCAACAGCCTCGTAACGACTGCGCGCTTTGCTATGTGGTCGGCAGAGCGGAACTTCTGGCTCTACGACGGCTCGCTGAAAAAGCTGGAGTCCGACATCATCGACTTCTTCTACGACGACATCAGCGAGACCGAATACAGCAAGACCTACAGCTTCACCGTCCGTGACTTCAACGAAGTCTGGTGGCTTTATCAGTCCAAGAGCAGCACGACGACGGAGCCTGACTCCTACGTCTGCTACGACTACGCTCTCAATCACTGGACCAAAGGCAAGATCGACCGCGCTGTCGGCATCGACAAGTCAGCAACCTCGACGCCGTTGATGGTCTCGCCGGGTGGTCTGGTCTACAACCATGAGCTTGAGCATATCTCCATTGTAGACGGCGACGCTCCTTACTGCGAGACCGGGCCTATTGAACTCGGCCAAGGCGACCAGCAGGCGTACATCGACTACCTCTATCCTGACGAGGCCGTCGCAAACAACGTGGCAATGACGATCAAGACCAAAGACATGCCGAACCTGACTGAGCAAGTCTTCGGTCCTTATACCATCTCCAGCCCGACTCCAGTCAGGGCGCGCGGACGCCAGTTCGCACTGCGCTTTGAAGGTAGGGCTGCGGGCTGGAAGATTGGCCTGATGCGCGCCAACGTGAAGTCAGGAGGGCTGCGTTGAAGCGCAACTTTATCGTCCCTGTCCCGACCAGTCAGACGCTCACGCGCTGGGCGACGGACGTTCACAACTATCTGCGCACCGCAGCGACTAACGCCGTCGAGCCTGAAACCATCCTGATGCAGCACCAGATCGGCGGCGAAAAAGCCACTGTGGACGGGCTGCTGATGTGGGACGCGGTCAACGGCTACCCAGTCGTCTCTAAAGACGGCGTCTGGCGCGAACTTGTTGTAGCCGACGGCTACGCAATTTTTGGTCAAGACACCGACATTACGGCAGCGGCGGTCAACACGGCCTACAAGATTGCTCTGGATGACATTGCGTCAGAAGGCATTACGCTCACAGGATCGCCGCTGACTGAGATCACGTTCCTAGATGCTGGCCTGTACGAAATCGCTTTTACGGCGCAGATCAGCAGCACGTCTGCCAGCCAAGTCAACTTCCGCTTTTGGCCGCGCAAGAACGGCACTGACGTGACGGGCAGCACTATCGTCGCCAGTCTGCACAACAACGGGGCGACATTGGTTGTCAGTAGAACTGCTATCTTCAACTTTGCCGCCAACGACGTGCTGAACGTCATGTGGGCTACGGACAGCACCAGCGGCTATTTACACGCTCATGCAGCGACCGCCTACGCGCCTGCGGCACCGTCTGTGACTCTCGCCATTACGCGGGTGCATGTATGAGCCTGACTGCGTTTGTCCGTGTCTGGCTCGACCAGCTAGACAAATACCGCCCTGAATTAGAGGCGGCGATGGAGCATAACGGCGGCACTCACAGCTTCGACGACCTGACTGCAATGGTGCTGCAAGGGCGTCTTCGGCTCTGGCATACAGAAAAAAGTATCGCCTTGACTGAAGTCATTGAGTATCCGCGCCAAAAACACTATCATGTCTTTGCCGCAGGGGGCGACTTAGACGATATAGTGGCTACAATTCCACAGATCGAACAAGCCGCCCGCGACGCTGGTTGCTGCAAACTGACCATTTCAGGCCGACGTGGCTGGGTCAGGGCGCTTACACCGCATGGCTGGACTGAGCAGTTCGCCACATGCGTTAGGAGCATAGCACCATGAGTATGGGCGGTAAAACCACAGAGAAACAGCAGATCGACCCTGCACTGAAAGACGCTGCGCTGGCGCAGTTGGACATGGCGCGGAGCGTCGGCCAACTCGGCTTCGTTCCCTATAAAGGCGCAACTGTAGCGGGATTTCAGCCTAATCAGATTGCTGCGATGCAGAATACCAACGCTGGCTTGGGGGCGTTTGGGCTTGGCACGGCAGCGGTTCCGACTGGCGGCGACCTTAGCCCCTACGCCATTTACCAGCAACAGCTTGCTATGATGGACCCCGGACAGCGCGCTCTTATTGAGTCGATGTTCATCAATCCCATGACTGGAGCCGCGCCGACCCTGACTTTTGGTCCGCAGACCTACTACGGGAACGAGCAGTACGCGGATAAGAAGAAAAAGAAGACAACCACTGGCGGCGGGAGCATGTAATCATGTCACAAGGTGGCGCAAACAACACTATGATGCGCGGCGCTAACGGCGCTAACGACGCTTTCACGCAAAATCAGGCACCCGGCGCGGCGACAAGTCAGCTTGCCCCCGCGACCACAGGCACGGCACAGCAGCCCAACATTTACCAGCAAGCAGCCAACTACCTGACTGGCGGCGGCACAGCAGCGCAAAACGCGATCAATACTTTCAGCAATGTGCCGACTGTCGCGGCTGGGATGGCGACCTATCAAAACCCGTTCACGCAGCAAGTCGTAGATCGGTCTATCGCAGACATCGGGCGCACCACCGCCATGCAGCAAGAAGCCAACAAGGCAGCGGCAGCGCGGGCCGGGGCTTTTGGTGGCTCGCGGCAGGGTCTGGTCGAGGCAGAGACTAATGCTGCGTCGCAGCGCGCTATCGGTGATCTGTCTGCCAACCTAAACCTTCAGGGTTTCAACACCGCCGCCCAGCTTGCACAGGGCGACATTGCCAACCAGTTTACTGGCGCAAGCGGAGCGCTGTCTGGCGCTGGTACTCTGGGCAACCTTGGCACTGCCGGGTTCAACATGGGCAACACGCTGCAACAGCAGCAATTCCAGCAGGGGCTGATGCAGCAGCAGATGCAGCAGCAGCTTCTGAACGACGCTATGCAGCAGTTCTACGGCTATGCAAACTCGCCGCTGAACTACACAAACATGATGCAGAACACCATCGGAAGCTCGCCGCTGGCGAACAACCAGACCACCACTTCGCAGTATCAACCGGGTGTTGGGGACTACCTGAGCTACGGTCTCCAAATGATACCGTTCATCTAAAGGAATATTTTGATGGCAATGGTTCCGATGCGCCGCAATCCGCTGACTTCACTGCTGAACTTTGCGGCAGAGCGCGACCGCGAAGCCATGAGTCTTGGCGACGTTATTTCGCAGATCGCCAAGCCTGTCTTGAGCGGCATGGGCGTCCAGACCGACGAGATGACCCCGCAGCCCGCAGTCATGCGCGGCCCTGTGCCGACCGCGAAACCGCTTGGTCCGATGACTGGCCCTGCGATGGCTCCGACTCCAGTTATGTCGAAAGAGGAACTGAAGGCCAACGTGTTCCCCGGCGAAAGCGGTGGGGACTACAACGCCCTGTTCGGCTACTCAAACCGCCCCGGTGGCAAGTTCGAGGGCGTGAAGCTGACTGACATGACTGTGAACGAAGTCGCCGAGTTTACGGACCCTAAAGGACCGTATGGTCAGTGGGTCAAAGATCAGATCGGTTACGTCGCTACACCAACTGGTGCCTTTCAGACTGTAGGCACGACGCTGAAGGACGCGATGCGCGGCTTGGGGCTGACGGGCGACGAGCCGTATGACCAAAACACGCAGGACGCCATTGGCATGTGGATTTACGAAAACCAAGGCCCGGAAGCGTGGGAAGGCTGGAACAAAGGCACCATGACTGCTGGCGGCGGCGACACTCGACTTGGCGGCGGGCAAGGCGCTGACACGCTGGGGACTGGAGGCAACGTCGAAGACATCTTGGCGCAGCTTTACCCGCAGATGTCGCCAGAAGAAGAACGGCGGCAGCGCCGCAACGATTTTTTCACGGCGGCTGGTCAAGGTTTGTCGGCTGTGGTGCAAGGTCGTCCTGTTGACCTTAGCAACATTCGCCAAGCCCAAGAGCAGCGCCGCACTCAGGCAGTGCAGGACATGCGGGAGCGCGAGCGCGCCCGTTCTGCTGCCTCGCTGGTCTACAGCCAGACTGGCGACGCAGCTTTGGCTACTGGCATCGCCACTGGGGCGATCAGCTACAACGACGTGCTGACTGAACGTCAGACGCGCCGCGCCAACGAACTGGCAGACCAGCAGCGCATCCGCGACGCTGAGTCAGCAGACGCAGTTGCCACAGCTATGGGCAGAACTGGTCTCTACAACGAAGACGACATCGCGGCTGTTCGTGATGGTAGAATGACTGCTGACCAGCTTGGCAGCGTGTTTGAGCAAGGCCAACTTGCGGAAGAACTGCGTAAGGACGCCGAAACCAAACAGGCCGTAGCGGAGCAGAACGTCATTGAGGCGCAGGCGGTCGCTCAGTCAGCGGCTCCCGGTTCTGCTGAAGCATTGGCCGCACAGCGCGTCATCGCCCTTGGCGGCAGCGAAAACTACTACGACATCATCAAGGCGCGCACCCCTGCCGCTGCGGAAGGTTTCACGCTCAAGCCCGGAGAAACCCGTTTTGGACCCGGTGGCGAGCAGATCGCCGCCATTCCGGCACCGCCCGGTGGCGCTAACGAAGTTGCCGACATCGCCAAAGCCAACATGCTGTTTGAGGGCGGCGCGAAGAACCCCGAAACTGGTTTGCCGTTTACGTCCCCGTCCGAGGCGCTGGCCGCAATCGAGTTCTACAAGTCTCCTGCCGCAGCAGGCAGCGGCGTGACTCTGAGCTACGATCCGGCTGGTGGCTTTACTTTCACGCAAGCGGCTGGCGGAGCGCCGACCGCAGGCGGCGGTGTGGTTGAGGTAGCCAAGCCAGAGGCCGGAACCGCAACCGTAGTGCAGGATGGTGTGCTGACTACGGTCCCTGTTGAGGGTGCTATTGCTCCGCAGCAGGCGCAGGTGGATTTGGACACAGCAAAACAAAACTTGGCTGCGCGCATCGCTGCTGCGGCCCCTGAACTGGAGATTAAGCAGCTCGAAGCCGAAGTGCTGCGCGCAGAAGTCGCGGCTTTGCAAGCCAACCAGACCACCGACATGGCGACCAAAGAGGCCAGTCTTGCCAATCTCCAAGCTGACTTGGAGCGCAAACAGTCCGAGCTTGCTACTTTGACGGCAGACGCTGAAAAGCAGAAGACTGCTGAGTACACCAACGCGACGCGGTCGTTCTCTGTGTTCGAAAACGCCGCAAAATCGGCCCTGACCAAAGTCGATAATGCTTGGACCACTGGGACTTACGGAAACGTCGCCATGTATTTACTGGGCGACAACTTTGCTACCCAGCGCAGCAGCTTCCTAGAAGACCTGCGTCAGATGGGGTCGCAGGCTATGTTGAACGCTTTGGCAGAGGCAAAAGCGGCTGGTGTAACTCTGACTCCTGTGTCGAACCTTGACGTAGGTGCGCTCGGAGCGTCGCAGTCGAAATTGTCGAATCCTGAACGACTGACTGGCGAAGACATCCGTAAGGAAGTTGTCTTCCAGCTCAACTTTGCAAAAGACGCTATCGTAGGCCCGAAAGACCTAAACCGCGTAGACGAGTTCGGTCAGCCCTACAAAACCGACGCTGACACGCTGGGTCTGACTGAAGACACGTTTGCTCGCCACTGGCGCGAAATTCCGCCTGCTGTCGCTGAAGCGTGGCGCAACGGTGAACTGGATGCGCTGCCGACCGACGATCCGCTG
>Ga0315906_10004856_pt1 | contig 17043 bp, 16 predicted proteins | sample LakEriMetagenome_4_FD_203526 | JGI IMG/M metagenome (GOLD analysis project Ga0315906, IMG submission 203526) | Freshwater fungal communities from buoy surface, Lake Erie, Ohio, United States - Buoy 2 MA122 | ecosystem: Environmental > Aquatic > Freshwater > Lake > Lake biofilm | place: USA... | reverse complement strand
CCAGCATTTAAGTTTGTAAGTGGTACTCCTGCACAAGCTAAAGCAGCTTTGGCTTATAATGATCTACTTGTTAAGTGGAACTTGGTCAAATCAGTACCAAAGATTCTACATGGACAAAAGATCAAGTGGGTGTATATGAAACAAAATGAATATGGTATTGAAGGATTGGCTATGAAAGCTGATGGTACTGATCCTGACCAAATTATGGATTTCATTTTAAAGTATGTTGATCGTGAGGCAATGTATGAACAAGAACTAAAGAGTAAACTAGAAGACTTTTATAAGGTTCTTGGTTGGGATTATCCTAATGAAAATGATGCAAAAGCTAGTGAGTTTTTTGGATTTTAATTGTTATGAGTAAATATAAAGAAATGCTAACCATCCCAATAGAGGATGGATCAAATATCCCTTTGTATCTAAATGCACCACATTTTGCTATTTCTAAAGGTTATAACAGAGTGGTTATAGGACAACGGGGACCATATGTAGAATTTAATAAAAATCAAATCATTTGTAATGCATTGCATATACCGTGTAGTCAGTTATATAGATTAAGTGATCCAAAAGTATATTACATTGAATTTAGAACAACTGATTGTGATGTAAAAGTGTACTATCAAATGAGAAGTGTAGCTTATGCAGACTATAAGATAGGATGTTTTTATATTTCACCAAGTGATTTATATAAAGTTGACGGATCATCATGTATGATTTTACCCGATGATTACACTGAAACAGCCAAAGAATTTTTTGATTTTGAATCAAAATAAAAAATAGACAAACCATAAAAATATAGTAAACTAAAGAAGTATGACAAAAGAAACATTAAAAACATTCATTAATAAATATTATCTAGCCGGAACAGTTGAATCCGTAAAGTGGGTTGCAAATACATCAAACAAACAATTGATTACAAATGCAATTACTGCGGATAAAAATGTTCTATTGAAGGTTACTCTCAATAACTTCAGTGAATTGGAAGATGGTGAGTTGGGTATCAACGATACATCTAAGTTGGTTAAACTTCTTGGTGTATTGAAAGATGACATCAAAGCTGAATATAATAAAACTGGAGATAAGCTTACCAGTGTAGTATTTAGTGATGAAACTACTGATGTACAGTATGTAATTGCAGATTTGAGTGTGATTCCATCTGCTCCTCCACTTAAGAAAGTTCCTCCATTTACTGTGGAAATTCCATTGGATGCAGAATTTATTTCAAAGTTCGTATCATCTAAGGGTGCATTGTCTGATGTAGAAACATTTACATTGACTATGAATAAGAAAGGTAAGTTGGAAATGATTATTGGTTATTCTAGTATCAATAGTAACCGTATTAAATTGGCAGTAAATGCGGTTGAAGGTAAAGATACTGTTACCAAGAACATTAACTTCAATGCTAATCATCTAAAGGAAATTCTTGTTGCTAACAAGGATTGCACCAATGCTCACTTGAAGGTTAGTGAAGCTGGATTGGCGAGTGTTGAATTCGTATGTGGTGATATTACTGCTGAATATTACCTTGTTGAAGTCAAGAGTGTAGATTGATAATTATAAATGAATGTGAAACCCCCGTATATTGTAAAGTATACGGGGTTTTTTGTTGGTTGACATTTGGATTTCGTATGGTAGACTATTAAAGATATGAGTTTTATTGCATTTGAAGAAGTTAAACAGACTGAAACGCAACATTATCTATGGGTTGAGAAGTACCGTCCCAACACATTAGAGAATTATATTGGAAATCAACAATTAAAGGATACAGTCAAAGGTTATATTGAGAAACATGACATTCCTCATTTGTTGTTTTATGGTACTGCTGGTACTGGTAAGACTACATTGGCTAAGGCAATCACAAAGAATATTGATTGTGATGTGATGTATATCAATGCATCAGATGAAAATAGTGTAGACAATGTACGAACAAAAATCAAAGGTTTTGCTAGTAGTGTTGGTTTTAGGAAGATTAAGGTTATTATTCTTGACGAATCTGATTTCTTGAGTCCAGAAGCTCAAGCAGCTCTTCGTAACATGATGGAAACCTATAGTTTGACTACACGGTTTATTCTGACTTGTAACTATGTAGAGAAGATTATTCCTCCTATAGTTTCTCGTTGTCAGACATATAAGATTGAACCGTTGAGTAAGAAAGAAGTGGCGGTACATCTAAAGATGATTTTAGATAAGGAAAATGTACAATATACACCAGAAGATTTGGGTTATATTGTTAATACATATTATCCAGATATCCGTAAGGTTCTAAACTACAGTCAACAAAGTGTTATTAATAATAAGATTAAGATCAGTGAATTGAATAGTACCAATGTTGATGTTAAGAATAAGATTGTTGAGTTGTTAAAGATTCGTGGTTCAACTGCTTTTAATGACATTAGACAGTTGATTGCGGATAGTGATATCAAACACTATGAAGAAATTTATGAGGTGTTGTTTGATAAGGTAGATGAATATTCAAATGGTAAACAATCTCTTGTGATTTTGACTCTTGCCGAGTACATATATCAAAGTGCGATGGTAGTAAATCGTGAAATTACATTTATGGCTTGTATTGCCAAGTTACTCAAGGATTTAAAATAATTGTTTATACCTTCAATTTCAATTTACAATATAGTTATATCTTAGAAAGAAGAATGTTATAATGGATAATACGTTTTCATATAAAGATAAATCTATATTGTATATTTGTCAGAATGGTACCAGTGGATATGCTAATGCAGCTAAAGGATATATTTATGATTATATTGGTAAAAAGATACCAGTAAAAACTCAATATTTTAATTGTAGTGATGAAGTTAATGAAAACGATAGATTTCATCAATATTTAAATTCATATACATTAACGGATATTAATTATAATACAATTATTGTACATTCTACTCCTGATATATGGACAGAAATAATTAAAAATGCCCCTAATATCAATTTGGAAGGTAAAATTGTTATTGGTAGAACTGTATGGGAATTTGAAAAATTATTGCCATCTTGGGTAGATTCAATTAATACTAGTATTGTTGATATTGTGAGTGTACCTACTGAATGGAACAAACAATGTTTTATCAATAGTGGAGTAATCAAGCCTATTATAGTTGAGCCACATATATATGTAGATTATCCCCACAAAAAAGTTGGACTTACAACATTATCTAAAAAAAGTATTGTAATATCAAAAGATGAAAATCTTCCAGGTTTAAATCTTAATGAATATTATAAATTCTATTGTATAGGTCAACTTATTGAAAGAAAAGGAATTGTTGAAACAATTGATGCGTTTTGTAATGCATTTACTTCTGCAGATAAAGTAGTATTGTTTGTTAAAACATTTAGATTAAATTATAGCAAAGAAGAACAACATAAATGTTTATTAGAAATAGTAAACATTACAGATAAGTATGATCATGCTCCTATAATTTATATTAAAGACAATTTAAATTATGATGAGATTAAGTCTTTACATGATATTGGAGACTGTTATTTTCATTTAACTAAGACGGAAGGATTTTGTTTAGGTGCATTTGATGCGTTTAATAATGATAAAAAAGTAATTATTACAGGTTATGGTGGACATACAGAATATCTAGGTAAAAATTATAATGGTTTAGTTGGTTATAAACTAACTCCACTATCATCAAATGAAAGTGTATTTTTCCAATTTAAATTGGATGATACATATAAATGGGCTATATCAGATAAAGATCATTGTATATCATTATTAAAAAAATTACTAAAAATAGATTTTAAAGATTTAATTAATTTTGGTGAAGGATTAAATTCATTAGAAATTTCTGACAATGTTTATTTCAAATGGATGAGTGATAGAAATGAGATTTATATCAATGAAGACGTTGATTATATAACATTAGAAATTATAAATGTAATTCAATCTAATATATTTAAAATAGTTAATGATAAAGGAATTGTATCAGTAGTTAATCTAAATGAAGGACAACAAAGTATTAAGATTCCGGTAAAAAATACAAATAAAATTGTAATTGAAAGTGAATTTTTCGTACCATCGAAAACTACAAATTTTTCTACAGATGATAGAAAGTTATCATGTAAGTTATTTGAGATAAAAGTTTTATCTAACAACAAAGAGGTTAATATTCCTGTTATTAGAATTAACTATATAAACGAAAATGTTAGAAAAATTAATGCTGGAGGTAAATCGGTAACAGAATATGTTGGTGATTATGGTGAAATGACGGTGAGAATAAAAGACACTAATGTTTCTGGTAAGATTAACTTAGGAGTACAAACATCTTTTTATTCACATAGATCTGGATGGGATTATGTTGTACATAATTTGTCTGATTTTAATAATCCTCTAGGAGTTAATTTTGATGGATTTGTTGAAAATGCGTTTAGTTGGCGTAAAAATCAATACATTGCGGATAAAATAATACCATATAAAGAACCTTGGATTGGGTTTTTACATAACCCACCAAATATGCCATTATGGTTTAGTGATAATAATTCATATCCCCAAACATTACTAAATGATGAATTATTTAAAGAATCATTAAGTTATTGTAAAGGATTGTATGTTTTATCAAATTATTATAAAAGATTTTTGAAACATTATTTACATCATACTCCTGTAAATGTATTGTATCATCCAACTGAGATACCCGAGTTGAAATTTAGTTTTGATGATTTTTATAAAAATAAAAACAAAAAAGTTGTTAATATTGGATGGTGGTTGAGAAAATTAAATTCTATATTCTTGTTGGATAGTGGAGAATATGAAAAAATTAGATTAATGCCTAACAATAAATGTAAGGATACTATTTTAAGATTAACTAATATTGAATTAGATTTGTATAACATTACATTAAGTAAGAAACAAATTGATTCTGTAAAAATTATAGATCATTTAGAGAACAATGATTACGATATATTGTTATCAAAAAATATTGTGTTTTTGGATTTGTATGATACCAGTGCAAATAATGCTGTAATTGAATGTATTGCGAGAGGTACACCATTATTAATTAATAAACACCCAGCTACAATTGAATATTTGGGAGAAGAGTATCCTTTTTATTTTGATTCTTTAAAAGAAGCATCGGACAAATTAAATGATATTGATTTAATCAGAGATACACATCAATATTTAACAACATTTGATAAGAGAAAACAAATAACAATAGAATATTTTAAACAACAATTGAAAGAATCAGAGATATATCAATTATTATGATAGATTTAAATAAAAAATTTTGTGGTAGACCGTGGGAATTTTTAGAAATTCATGATGACGGTGGATTAAAAGTATATAATTGTTGCCCAAATTGGGTAAATCATAATGATTTGGGTAAGATGAATTATGATACCAACTTTGAAAACATATGGAATGGTGAAAAATCCAAAGAATTTAGAAAAAGTATTTTAGATGGAAGTTTTAAATATTGCAATAGAACTGAATGTCCGATGATTCAAAATGGTTCTTTGCCTGATAAGAATGACATTCGTGATGGAAAACACGGAGAATATTACAAAAAAATAATAGAAGATAATGTTTTAATTTCTGAAAATGCTGATTTTATTAATTTGTGTTATGATGTTAGTTGCAATTTAAAATGTCCATCTTGTAGACCAACATTTTGGTTTTTAAATGAAAAAATAAACCCGATAGATTTTAATTTAAAAAGACTATTTCAAATTAAGTTGTTAGAATACTTATACAAGTGTACTCGTCCAATTACTGTTAATATTACTGGTTCAGGAGATCCATTTGCTAGTAAATTATTCTGGGAATTTTTACAATCAATAGATGGAAAACTCAACAGTAATATCAAAATTCATTTACAAACTAATGGAGTTTTATTTACTGAAGAAAATTGGAATAAACTTCATAAATTGCATGATAATCATATTGCAGCTATTATAAGTTTAGATGCAGGAACTGAAGAAAGTTATAATTATACTAGACGAGGAGGAGATTGGAATAAATTGATGAAAAATTTAGAATTTATTTCGACTTTGTATAAAGAAAATAAATTAAAATTTGTAAGATTAGATTGTGTCGTTCAAAACAAAAATTATAAAGAAATTGGTTCTTTTATAAACATAACAAAGAATTACAATTTTCATTGTTATTTATCTAGAATAGTAAATTGGGGAAGAGGGACTTATACGGATGAAGAATTTAAAGAACATAACATTTTTGATTTAAATCATCCTAACCATAAACATTTTCTTGATGTAATAAATCAAAATTTTAATTATGATAAAATTGATTTTGGAAATTTAAGTGAATACGTAAAACTATGAATATAGATAATATAATTTTAGAATTTAATGAAAAGAATAAAGATACTCAATTTTATTCTAATAAAACAATGGAAGATAAATTTGTATATTTTATATACGGAGATGAACCGAATTTAAATTTTTTGGAAGCCGGAGCTAGTGACGGTATTACCAATTCTATGACATATTTTTTAGAGAAAAATTTAAATTGGAGAGGTATATGTATCGAACCAAGTAATTGTTTTGAAGAATGTAAAAAAAATAGAAATCATGTACAAAAAATACTATTAGGTTCCACAGAAGAAGAAAAATTATTTTTAATATTTAATGACTTTAATAATGAATTATCATGTAAAATAGAAAATTTAATTAAATTATATAAACATGATACTTGGCAAAGAAAATTTATAATAAAAGGTGATTTAATCAAACCATTATTAATAAATCAAACAACTATTTCTAGTATACTAAATACTAATCAAATCGAAAAATTAAATTTTTTAGGGTTAGATTTAGAATCTGGTGAATTGGATGCACTTACTGGTATTGATTTTACTAAACATTCTATAGATTTGATAACTTGTGAAAATTATGAAGTAGTTTCTTTTTTAAAAAGTAAAAATTATGTTGAACTATATAATCCATTTGTAATAGATAATTGTCATTGGAATTCTTGGTTTGCATCATATGAATTTATAAAAAACAAAAGTTGGTTAAAATGTTTATCTAAATAATATATGAAGAATAAATATCAAGATTATGTATGTATACGTCCATTTGCAGAAGCACAAATAATGGCAAACGGTGATGTTTTTGGATGTTGTCCTGCATGGGTAAATCACTTTAAATTAGGAAATTTACACGAAAAAAGTTTAAAAGAAATATGGAATGATAAGAATGCACAAGAATTTAGAAAAAGTATTTTAGACGGAAGTTTTAAATATTGCAATGAAAATTCATGTCCCGTTTTACAATCAAAACATGGTGAAGTAGTGCGTAAATCAGAATTAAATAAAATTTGGTATGACGAGGTAATAGAAGATATAAAAAATGAGAAAATTGTATTAAATCACGATCCTTTACATTATCAATTAGCTTATGATAGATCTTGTAATTTAACTTGTCCGTCTTGTAGATCAGAATTAATTTATGCGACCGGAAAAGAAAGAGATGATATAAATAAATTTCAAGAAGAAATATTAAAAAATATTAAAACTTCTAGAAGATTAACGGTTACTCCATCAGGCGATCCATTCGCAAGTACAACTTTTAGAAATTTTCTTATTAATTTAAAATATGAAGACGCTCCTAATTTGAATGGAATAACAATATTAACAAATGGACTTTTACTCAAAAAATATTGGGATCAGATTAGTGATTTTGTAAAAATTAAAATTGATACTATAAGTGTTAGTGTAGATGCAACTACTCCTGATGTATATCATAAAATTAGAAGAGGTGGTAATTTTCAAACATTGATAGAAAATCTAGAATTTATAAGAGACGTAATAAAAGTTCCAAACTTTGCAATAAGTACGGTAATTCAAAAAGACAATTATGAACAATTGTCAGAATTTATTACATTCGCAAAAAGATTTAATTGTAATAGATTGCAATATCAAATTTTCGAACCGGATTTTAGGATATGGGAAGAACAATCTTATATTGATGAATGGAAAGATAAAGCTATTCAAGAAAAAACACACAATTTACACCAAAATTTTTTAAAATATATAAATAATATACAATTAAATTACAACGATTTGCATATTGATTTTGGACCACTTGTAAATCTTAAAAATGGAATTGATATATCACAATTAGATACAGTCGAAACCGATCATAAAAAGTATTGGGCAGATGATATCAAACGAGTATGGTATAACAATGAAGTTCACAGTGTAAAAACGAATCATTTCAAAAAAGTAATAAAAAATAAAAAAGAAACAGATTGCGTTTATTTAGATAAAATAAAAATTTATGTTTATTGGAATGATGATAGAAAAGAATGGGCAGACATGAATGAAAATTAATTTATATTATTGGAATAATGGTGTAGGAGTTGTAAATGATTCAATTCTCATTAAAAATGTATTACATGAATATGATGTAATAACATATGATATTTCTAAAAATAATAATTATAGAAATAGTGATTTAGGTATTTTTATACAGAACATTCAAGCGGACCAATTATCAAATAATAAAAAGAATGTTCTTCTAATAAATGAAGAATGGTTAAATCCAGATGAAATTTTGTTTTTGAAACAATTTGATCATTTAATCGTTAAATCTAAATATGCGAAAGATTTATTAAGTTCTGAACATCCATCTATAATTCAAACTGGATTTTTTAGTATGGATAGGCAGTTTTTCCCAAAAAATACAGGAAATATTTTACATTTCAAGGGAAAATCAGTACAAAAAAATACAGAATTGGTTAGTAAATACAACTCAATTAAAACATTAGATTCTGAATTTAATTATTTAACAGAAAATCAAGTAGTTGAAAATTTAAATTCTCATGATATTCATATATGTTGTAGTTTATATGAAGGATGGGGACACTATTTATGGGAAGCAATGAGTTGTGGTAAATTAGTTATTTGCAGTGAAGTGCCTGTTTTTAAGGAATATCTAGATCCAGAATTAGTAAAATTTATACCTACTAAGGGTATATATAAAAAAGTAATTGGATATGAATTTCTAGATACTAAAATATATTATAAATACAGACAAGGATATTTTGTTGACAAAGTTAACTTTGACGAATTGTTAAATAACAAAGAAGAATTGTTTGAATTTCAAAAAAAGAATAGTGATAATATACGACAACATTTTTTGCATGTAAATAAGATAAACAAACAAAAGTTTTTGAATATGATTGAATATATAATATATGGATGAAATAACAAAAGAGGAATATGACTGTCACATATCATCATTTAAGTTTGATGTTTATAAAAAATTTCTGAACGCAACCGACACTGTATATGATATAGGAGCGTGTAAAGGCGTTTTAACTGTAAATTTTGCAGAAATTGGATTCAATGTTGTTGCTATTGAAGGCTCTCCCATAAATTTTCAAATTCTTATAAAAAATGCGCAAAAATTTACAAATGTAAAACTTTTAAATGTCGCATTACATGAAAAGAATGAATCAGATGTAATAACAAGATTTAATGATTGTAACGGAACACTTCATCCACCACAAAAAATAAATTATAAAACTTTGCCTCAAATAATAGAAGATTATAAATTGCCAAATCCACAGTTTATCAAAATGGATATTGAAGGAATGGAAAGTTTAGCTTTAAAACCGTGTATTGATTTAATTTTAAATGTTAGACCTATTTTCCAATTATCTATTCACGACACATTTGATCATAATTATACTTACGTTTATGATAATTATCCGGGTTTCAAAAAAATTGAAAACGGAGGATTTGATTTTGATGAATTTTTTAAAATGAATTATTCAGTATTTGATATAGATATGAATTGTAAATATCAAATAAACGGATTTAATGAATATTTTATTATTCCGAATGAAAAATTAGTTTAACAAATATATTATATAATATATTTCAATTGCTAAAATAAATTATCGATTTATATATTGATATATATGTAGTTATGAAAAATAAAATTTGTATAGTTACCGGATTTGATAAGGGATATTCCGACTTGGCTAATATAGCCATCCCTAATTATTTAAAATACGTAAATAGACACAATTTTGATTTACACATATCTACACAAAATGTATATCCAGTTGTTGGAACTAATTATTGGTCTCCTAATAGGCATCATATTATAAAATCTATATTGCCAAAATATGATTGGGTTCTTTGGGTTGATATAGATTGTTTATTTATCAAACAGAGTTTTAATGTATGTGATTTAATTGATGATAGATATAATTTTATTCTTGGTATTAACAGAAATTGTCCTGATTGGTATACTGAAGATACATCGTATTTAGAATTGGGTACATTTTTAATTAAAAATGATAAAATGTCATTTGATATGTTGGATACATTTTCATCCGAAGTATTGGATCATCCATGGCATGATCAATATCTTGTAATAAAAACTTTAAGAGAAAATAAGATGTATGACAATGCAACGAAAAAACTTGAACTTATACAAATAAATTCAATGTACTGTTGCAATCATGATATAAAAGATATATTTATATTTCATGTTGCTGGTGGATCATCTATACCATTACATAAAAGAATAGAAATTATGACTGAAAAATCTAAGTATGAATACTAAGGTAATATTATTCAGTCATCACAAAGTAGATGATCTAACGATAGAGAGATTTAACAATGTTAAAAAATTAAATCCTAGTTGGGATGTAATTCCTATCGGATTTAAAGGATATGAATTGATGGAAGGTTCAATTGTAACAAACAAAGAAAAATATCCATCAAATAAAGATATACAGTATTTTGTTCCACAATATCATTTGGATTGGTTTGATCCCGATTTATTTTTATATGAAGGATACATTCAAAAATCAAATTATAATGAATATTTTCTTTATGAATATGATACTATCAGTAATGTTTCAATTGAATCTTTTTTTGATACAAATGTTGATTTTTTTGGGAATAATTTATGTGTTCCTGCTAGAGAAAATTGGGAATGGGTAGAATTGTATAGAAAACACAATCCATACAATTCATATTTTAAAACTTTATATGCGTATGGTCAATCAACATGTATATATTTTAAAAATCATATATTAAGTAAATGTGTAAATGAAGTTTTTACTAACAAACATTTATATGATGGAATGTTATCTGAAGTAAGAGGAGGTACATTAGCAAGTCAATTTACTACTCTTAAAAAAGGAAGACATAATATAGAGAAATATATTAGTTGGACACATAAAGATATAACAATAGATTTAAGCAAACCATACTTTTATCATCCGGTAAAATGAAAATTGGGTTATTTACATATGTTCATTTAGATGAACAAGAATTGTTGGATTTTAATTTGGTATACCATTACATTCAACATTATATTAATTTAGGAATTTCTCCGAAAGATATAACTATATTACCATATGGATATTTAAATTACGAAAAAAATTATGAACGTTTTAAAAGTATATGTTCTTATTATAATGTAACTGTATATCCAATTGAAAATTTTCCATATGATTTTATGACTGCACATAATAGATTTTTACAATGGCAAAAATCGGATGGAATTAAATTTGATTGGTTAGTAAAAACTGATATAGACGAATTTATGTCATATGGATATTATAATATTGTAGAATATATTTATTTTTTAAATAAAAACAATTATGAATGTGCATCTGGATATATGGTTGATTGTTTAGATATAAATCATACACTAAAAAATGTAAATAAAAATACCGATATATTTTTACAATTTCCAAAACGATTATTTTTAACTAAAAAAGCAGTAAAAGGATATAACTATAAAATAGTTACCTTTAAACCCAATAGAATAGTTGATTTAGGACATCATTCTTGTATAGATGGATGTATGAAAATACATAATCAAACAATGAATAGAGTTTATCATTTTAAATGGTTGTATAACTTAAAACAAAGATTGGAAAATAATAAAAAAAGAAAGATATTTGAAAATTATACATGGTCAAATGAAGAAATTTCCAATACACTATCTATTGTAGTAGGAGACAAAATAATTATATGAAAATTAATTTGATAATACCACCATCTCCATTTTTATTGGATGAAAAGGTTTTTATGTCGTTGGGTATTTTAAAAATTGCATCGGTATTAGAAAAATATTATGATGTTAATGTTATAGATTTATCTGGTGATAAAGATTATATTGATACTATTAAAAAATATCTAAATGAAGATGCTTTATTTGGAATCACTGTAACAACTCCTCAATTGCCAAATGTAGTAAAAATTAATCGATTATTAAAACAACATAATAAAAGAGTAATATTAGGAGGACCACATGTTACATTAATCAATTCAGCATATAAAAATGAAAAAAATAAGAATTTAATAGGTAGAGCAACAAAATCAATGAATCAATTGAAAAATGAATTTGATACATTGGTATGTGGAGACGGTGAACTTGCTATATTTAAAGCAATAAATGGTGAAAAATATGTGGATGCAGATGATATTAAATCGGATTTATTTTTAAAAGATGAACAATTTGACGATCTCCCATTTCCAGCAAGACATTTAATTGATGTAAATTCTTATAAGTTTACAATAAATGGAGTTAGAGGATTAAGTTTAATAAGTCAGCTGGGATGTCCATTTAATTGTGGTTTTTGTAGTGGAAGAAACAGTCCAACATTTAGAAAAATAAGAAATAGATCGATTGATAATATTATAAAAGAAATAGATTTATTATATAAGACATATGATGTTAAAGCGTTTATGTTTTATGACGATGAATTGAATTTAAATTCAAGTATTTATTCATTATTAAAAGAGTTGATTAAATATCAACAACAACATAATGTACAATTTTTGTTTAGAGGATGTATTAAAGCCGAATTATTTAATGAGACACAAGCAGAATTAATGTCAAAAGCCGGATTCAAGAAATTATTAGTTGGATTTGAATCTGGCAGCGATAAGATACTAAAAAATATCAATAAAAAAGCAACTAAATTAGAAAATACAAGATGTATAGAAATTGCTAAAAAATATGATATTGGTATTAAAGCTCTTATGAGCATAGGACATCCAGGTGAATCAAATGAAACTATACAAGAAACATATGATTGGTTGTTATCAACTAAACCAGATGAATTTGATGTAACTATTATTACAGTAATACCTGGTAGTAAGTACTATGATGATTCGGTGATGATAGAAGAAGGAATATGGAAATATAGTATTAATGGTGACACCTTATATTCAGTAGAAGTAGACAACTTTACTCAATATGAATATTATAAAGGTATTCCTGGAAATTATAATTCATTTGTCTATACCGATTATATTACAAGAGAAAAGTTGGTTGAAAGTAGAGATTGGTTGGAAAAATCGGTACTAGAACAGTTGAATATACAAAAAGTATTAAATACTAATAGTTCATTGTATGAACATTCAATGGGACAAATGCCTAATTTTGTTTGAATGATTTATGTTATTAAAAAATCGTATTTGTATATTGTTTTTGCATTATTTAAATGACGACATAACTATTAAACATTATGAATTGTTAAAAAAATACAATCCTACAAAAAATATTTACCCCATAGGATTTGAAAATCATAATTTAATCGATGGATCTCATGTTGTTTGTAAAAAAGAATCGTATCCAAAAAACGATATCTTAAATAAAACTTGTGAAAAAGAATATTGGAGTGAAGCAGATTTATTGATATATGATTTTTATCTAAATTATCCAAATTTGCCAGTATATTTTATAGTAGAATGGGATACATATTGCAACTGTTCATTAGAAAATTTTTACGGTAATGCGTTAAATATGAATAATTTTAGTCATATAATACACAAAAAAGAGTCGTTAAAAAAATGGAATTGGTATAAAAAATTGACAAAAAATCAAAAACTTATACCTAATATAGGTGGAATGACACCAACTTCTGGTATGCTTTTTACTAGATCTGTGTTATCATCAATGGTTAATTTAATGATCAACAATCCAAGACAATATGATAATATGTTTTCGGAATTAAGATTGGGAACACTGTTACAACAATCTGGGTATACATTAAATAAACCATTTTTAAATTCCGAATCTTATATTAATTGGAATATTGATTTCATCACATTTGATCCATCAAAATTCGGATATTACCATCCAATAAAAACTATAGTCTAAAATAATAGATATTAACTGTTGTTTTCTTATATTTATAGTTATGTCAAAAACTATAAATGAAAATGATATGGGAGATAGAATGTATACAGGACAATCCTATATACAAGGTGGATTAGGCGGTGCTTCTAGTTTGGGTACATACAGTTCACCAGATGCATCTCAAAATATTGGTGCATTCAAAGCTAATTCCACATTAGCTGGTTTTAAATATGCTCCTACTATAGCTGGTTCTGCAAGTGACATTAGTACTCCTCCACCAGAGGATTACGATAATAAATCAACATATAGTCCAAGTCAATATGACAAAGATGTTGATGAAATCAAATACAAAGTAACACCCGACGAAGTTTTAGCCGGTTTACAATACGAATTAAAGAAAATGGTCTTTAAAAGAAAAGACTTGGCTAAAGAATTAGTAGTGAGAAATCTTAAAGGAGATAACAAATACTACAGTAAACTACATATGTTAAACATAGATGATGATGACAAGTTACCAGTAAAACCATCATTTATGGGACCAGAATCAAAAGCGGAACCATACAATTTAATGGCTACTCCCCAACAAGAAGCTGTAGATTATCGTACACCACAAGAAAAAGAAATTGGTAAAATCATTAGAGAAATGGCTCAAAAGAAATATGAAAAACGATTCCCAAAGGCCTAAAAAAGAACCAAATGATCCATTAATTGGTGACCCTAGAATGAAGGGTAGAAGATGGATGATTGACCCATATTGGGACGACGGTAAAACTTTCAAAAAAATTGCTAATATGAAGAAACTTAATGAATTTGATAAATGGACTGATACTGAACATAACGATTGGGATGTATCATATAGAGAATTTTATGATCATTTGACGGAACAAGTAGGCGAACTAACTGGTGGTGTTGGTGATGCTACCGCATCAGCAAATGTAAATACACATGAACTAGCAATAGGTGTTCAAGTTGAAATGGAACACACAAACGATGAAAAGATTGCCACTGAAATCGCATTAGATCATTTAACAGAAGATCCCAATTACTATACGAAATTAGTAGATGCTGGCCTTGCAAGTGAGTTTAAACCAACTGCTAGTTCCGGTTTAGGAAACCCAAATCAAAGTTTTAATGATAAAGCAAGAGTAGGTAATAACAGTGTTTCTTCAGGAAATATGGGTGGTACAATTGGTCAAACATCTAATGGACAAGTATCTGGAAGAAAAAGTCAACCAATTATTGATAAAACCGTTGAAATTGATATTGAAGACCCTGTTTTAAACGAAGCAAAAACAAAGAAAAAGAAGAAAAAGGGAGCCAAACCAACAAATAGTAAACTATGGTCAAGAGCCAAGTCATTGGCAAGATCAAAGTTTGATGTTTATCCTAGTGCTTATGCTAATGCATGGGCAGCTAAATGGTACAAATCTAAAGGTGGAGGTTGGAGATAATTTTATGAGTGACTATCAAACATATATAAAATATGCTAAGAAATCAATTCGTGAATTGGAACAATTAGCTGATATCAAGAAAACCTTAAAAGGTAAGAAATTGGCTGAAAAAATTCGTGAATTGGGATTGAAATGGATCACCAAGAGTGCAGTTGATTCTGTATTGCATGGATTGGGTGAAAACAACGAATTTTCTAATCTTACCAAACAACAAAAACAAGTTGCAGAAAAGTTGGTATCACTAAAAGATACTGCTTTAACTCATAAATCATCAAGTATTCAAGGTATAATTGATGAAAATGCCGAAATGGCTCAGAGTGATGTTACCAAACTAATTGATTATAGTGAAAAACTACAATCAATGTTTAGTGTGGATGATAACTTGGAAGATTGGGTTAAGGCTAAATTGAATCATGCATGTGATTATGTTGCCACAGTAAAAGATTATCTTAAGTTTTATAGTGAAGAAAAGGCAAAAGGTACACAAAATATTGAAGAAAAGTGGACTAATACTTATAAAAAATCAATAAATTGCAGTAATCCTAAAGGTTTTAGTCAAAAAGCACATTGTAGAGCCAGACAGTTGAGAAAGGCTGGTAAATCAACACAAAGTAAACCTGTCAAAGAATGTTATAAAGAAGCTATACAAGAACTATTGAAAGAACAAAATAGTAGTATGGCAATGGGTGCGTTAAAACAAATCAATAATGACGCAAAAGAATTGGAAACAATGTTGCAACCAACTACTCAATTGGAAGATTGGGTAAAGTCTAAATTGAATCTTGCAGGTGAATATCTTGATGATGTTTATCATCATTTAGACCATTTTGGACCAGAAGGTAGAAAATTAGATGAAGGTTACTATGATGATAAGGAGAGAGAAAGACAACAAAGAAGACTAAGATTCAGTTCTACAATACCGCCAGAAAAGAAATATTGGTTTACGCCAAGTGGTACTGTAGCTGAAGCCGGTTATAGTCACGAAGATTGGATTAAAGAGAACGATCCATCTTTGGTAGGTAGAACTTTGATTGATACTTACGATAATGCAGTTAAAAAAGGTTATATTAGAGCAGTTTTGGATACAAGTCATAATTTCTTGACGCTATCCAATCTGCAAAATTATGACTTTTCTATGAACGGAAATACTAATCAAAATGTACCCGCAGTAAAATCATCTGTATTAGATGCAATTAGAAACTTTATTGCAGAGAAAGGTATTTTGATTACCGCTACTGGTAAAGGTAATATTATTAAAGATTTAACCAGTATCGATGAATCCAAATTAAGTGAAGGAGTAAAAGATTGGCTTGCTGCTGGTGCTTTAGGATTAGGAGCATTGACTGGAAATGTTGATGCATCAAAACTTCCACCCACAGTTCCAATTGTACAAACAGCAGTAAAAGATAGTGAATTGTCATTATTAAACAAAAAAACCAGTGATTATATTGCTCACTGGGAAGGTAAAAGAGATAAAGTATACAATGACAGTGAAGGAAAA
>Ga0315906_10004854_pt1 | contig 17047 bp, 21 predicted proteins | sample LakEriMetagenome_4_FD_203526 | JGI IMG/M metagenome (GOLD analysis project Ga0315906, IMG submission 203526) | Freshwater fungal communities from buoy surface, Lake Erie, Ohio, United States - Buoy 2 MA122 | ecosystem: Environmental > Aquatic > Freshwater > Lake > Lake biofilm | place: USA... | reverse complement strand
TCAAGCTGAGCGCGATCCGTCGGCGTCACGGTGAATTGAATTCCTGTTCGCATGCCACTCAATCGCACAGACAACAAATCAAGGGAATCCACTTTTGGATTCCTTTGTTACGATCAATCCACTAGGGCGTCGAGCTTGGCGTTGGTCGCGGCGATTTCCGCCAGCACCGCGTCCGGGTTATGACCCTGCCGGGCGATGGCCTGCGCCAGCGTCATCGTGCCTGTCCGGATTGCCAGCAGGTCGGCCATCGCATCCTTGTAGGGATCAACGGCGTCGAACTTCGGCGGCGACCATTCGACTGGCACGTCCGGTGTCGGGATCTGGCCCGCCGCCCATGCGGCTTCGGTGAACCAGCGCCAGACCGGCGCGCAGAACATCGGGATGAAGAGCTGCCACTGGACGGCATCGATCATGCGGCGGAACTCGACGAGCCCGGCCCGGATCGAGGAATAATTGACCTGGCTGAGATCGCCGGTCAGCAACTCATAGGGCACCCGGAACCCGGCCGAGATCGTGTGAAGGCTGGCCCGCTTGTATTCGCCATAGCCGCCGGTGGCGGAGGGCTGGTTGAAGCGGATGTCCTTGCCGCCCCGCGCATAGGCGATCAGCCCCGGTTCGAACTGCTCCACACGGTTGCCGTCGGCGTCGATCACGGTGGGCGCAATGCCCTGTTGGGATTCGTCATCGCCAAAGACGATGGCTGTGACGCAGGCCTCGGTCTTCTTGCGGACCAGTTCCGCTACCTCGTAATCGTCGAGATCGCGCAAGGACCGGATCACCGGCGCGCCCCAGGGAACCCCGCGGGCCTGCGTGCGCTGCTTTTCATAGACATGGGCGATCTCAGTGGCGGGGACCGGGCGACTTGCCGTCCCACCCCGCAAGCTGCCTTGGGCATCGCCCGGATGGTCGGTGTAGAGCCAATAGGCGCGACGCTTGCCAACAGGGTCGAACTCAATGCCCTGTACGATGCGGCCCGCGCCGACGTTGCTGGTCCTGGTGGCATCAAGAAAGTCAGCCTCCAGCACCTGCAATTGCAACGGCACTGGCAAACCGTCCGACGACCGGCGCAACCTGCGACGCACCAGTACTTCTCCCGCCTCGACCATTTCGCGGCAGATCAGCGTCTGCAGCCCGTAGAAATCCAGCTGGCCATCGGCATCGCAATCCGCCGTCCAGCGGGTAAACAGGGCATCGACCTTGCTGTCCAGCTTGTCATCACCGCTGGCGGCACGGGGCATGATGCCCGAACCGACGATGTTGTTCACCAGCACCGCCACGGCCTTCGCTGCATGCGGGTTGTTGCGAACAAGGTCGCGCATACGGTCACGCAAGAGCGCCCCGGCCACGCCGATTTCGGTGTCGGCCGAGGATCCCGGTGCGCGCCATCCGTCCGTGCGTCGCCCCTTGGACGCGCCGTCATATCCCCGCGTCAGGGTTTCGAAGGCCTGCCGCGCCAACACGCGCCGGGCGGCTGCGCGCGGGGCGAACGAGGCGATGGCATGGTCCATCCAGTTCGCGGGCATCAGCGATCCCCACGTGAGAAGCCCGCTACCCCGGCCACAGGCAGCGGCCGGGTCGTCCCCGCGATGGCGCGTTCGATGGTCCTGATGCGGCCCAGCAGATCCTCAGCCGAGCCGTAGTCGACGGATTTTCCATCGTAGCTGACCCGGGTCGTGCCGCTGGCATAGGCCCGGCGCAGGGCTGCCAACTCGGTTTCCGTCCAGTCAGTCATCTCAGAACCATCCTCCGCGTCGGCCAAGCCAGTCCGACTGCCGTTTTCCCTGGGGCGCGGCTTGCGGCCGGTTGACCCGTCCCGCGCTGTCCATTTCCGTCGGCGCCGCCCCGAGTTGATCCTCGAGATCGCGCCATTTCTCGTCGGTCCAGCGATCCGCGCCCGCGATCCAGGCGGCGGCGCGGGCATAGACCCGGCAATCCAGCGCCTCGTTGCGCTCGCGCAGCTTCTGCCATTCGAGCCGGGCAAAGCCGCGTTTGGTGCGCACCGTCACCAGCTGTTCGGCCACGAACTGCTTCAGCCATTCGTTCTCGACCCAATGCGGCAGATGCACCGATCCCGGCGGGAACGCCGCCCCCTCCGCCATGTCCTCTTCGGTCGGACGTTCCAGCCGCAGGAAGCGATAGGTTTCGGCCTTGAAGGTCGACACCGCCACGGTCCAGAGCCGCGCCCCGCGCCGAAGACGTTTGCCGCCCTCGGTCGCATCGACAAATGTCGGCCCCGACACCGGGCTCGAACGGTTGAACCCCTCGACGCCCTTCACCGGCGATGCCTGTGCAAACCCCTGCGCCCGCGACCAGGAATAGACCGCCGGGGCCTCGTAGCCTGTGTCGATGGCCAGCCGCGCGACGCGCAGATGCGCGCCGCGCTCATGTGGCCAGGGCCGGTCCAGCAGCGCCGTCAGTTCCGACCACGCGTCGTGCCGGTCCGGTCCGCCCTCGATTACGACGTGATCGACCAGCCAACTTTCCAACCCGCGACCCCAGGCCCAGACATCGACCTCGATCCGGTCCTTCTGCACATCGGCCCCGGCTGTCAGGAACAACCCGCCCACAGGCACCGTGCCGGATTTCCAGCGTTCGCGCCGGTCGTAGAGCCTTTGCCAGTCGGGGGCTTCCCCGGTTTCGACCCAAGTCTCACCAAGGATCGTGTTGCGAAACGCCTTGATCGCCTCGTCCGACCCTTGGGCTGCTTCCCATGACCGCACGATCCGCTCCCAACTCAGCCAGCCGATCGGCGAGTACAGCGCCGAGAGGTGATACCCGACCGTGGTCGGATCGGCCGCAACGGCCGTCGCCCGCCATTTGCCCCCCTCCAGCATGGCCGTCTTGTGGTGTTCGCCGATGGGCTGATCACAGCCCTCGCAGTGATATTCCACCGTTTCCGGCCGCCCCTTTTGCCAGCGCAGCCGGTCGAATTTCAGCCATTGCGCATGGCCGCAATGCGGGCACGGCACAAAGAACCGCCGCTGGTCGCTGGCCTCGTATTCCCGTTCGATCCGGCTCAGACCCCGGATGGTGGGCGTCGAGACCAGGAAGACCTTGCGCCGGTGGGCGAAGGTCAGCGACCGCGCTTCGGCCAGCGTGACCGGATCGCCTTCCTCGTCGGCCGAGGCGGGATAGGCATCGACCTCGTCGAGGAAGATGTACCGCGCCGGGGTAGAACGCAGCCCGACCGCCGAGTTCGCCCCCGTCATGATCAGGATGCCGCCCGCGAATTCCTTCGACAGCATCGTGTTCCCCGCGTCGCGCGACCGCGCCGGTTTGACCCGCTCCCGCAGTTCGGGGCTTTCGTCGATCAGCGGGTCGATCCACTGGCGCGAGTTGCGTTTCGCCAGTTCAACGGTCGGCTGGACCGCCAGCATCGGCCCCGGCGCCTGGTGGATGGCAAACCCAATCCAGTTGTTGCCCGCCTCGGTCGCGCCGACCTGTGCCGCCTTCATGAACACGATGCGCTGCATCACATCGCCGGGCGACAGCCGATCCATGATCTCGCGCATGTAGGGCGTGCGCGCCGTCCTGTACCGCCCCGGTTCCGCTGATGCGCGGCCCGACAGCATCCGATGCCGATCCGCCCATTCCGAGACGGTCAGGTCCGGGTCGGGCCGAAGCCCGCTACACCACGACCGCAGGATTTCGCCCGCACCGTCGAAGTCCGTCAGGCCATCATCATCACCGGAAATCGGGCCGGACCTCGGCAAGCTCGTCGAGGTGGGCACGGACATGTTTCTCAAGGACCTTCTGCATCGCGGCTGGCTCGACGCCCAGATCGGCCGCCATCAGCGCCGCCGCCCTCGCCGGCCAGTTCACCCATGCGTCCCGAACTTCCCGCGCCAGGCGGAACACCAGCGACAGCGCCCGCGCCCGCTCGATCAATTCCCCCTTCAGCTTCTGCAGCCGGATGCGCCGCTCCTGCGCCTTCAGCACCTCGTTCGCGGTCTTGGCCTGCAGGAAAGTCGTGCCCCCGCCAACGGCTGGCACCGCCAGGCCCTGTTCGCGCAAGGTGTCGCCGACGGCAGCGACGGCCGCCTCTGAGACTGGCCGCAACTTCGGCTCAGGCGGGGACTTCCGGGTCTTCGACGGGTCGGTGGTTTCCGCCCGACGCACATCGCTGGCAACTGCATCGATGCTGCCATCCGCGAACAGCACCAACCGTTCAGCCGTCTTCGCCTTCTGGATCGCGCCCCGCGACAGCCCGACATGCACGGCGTACTGGCGCTCGCTCATGCCCTGCATTGACGGCTCCGATTATCATGCAAAAACATATGCTTATCGAGTTGATAAGCGTCCCGGACAGAGCGAACGTGTCTCCACATGAACGATGCAACTCATCACGGAGCCACGAAGATGACCCGACGCGCGACCGACAACACGAAAGCCCTCGATGCCTTCCTCGCCGCCAAGTTCGAGATCGACGCGATGCTGGAACGCCTCGCCGCCCTCAGCGCGGATCATTTCGGGACCAGCCCCGACGAGATCAACTGGGGCCATGTCGGCACCCTGAACCACTACCGCGCGAAGCTGCGCGAGATCACCGACAGCGCCTTCAAGGAAGGCGAACACGCCGTCTGACCAACTGCAACGCCAGAACTCTCGCCGCGCGCCCCGCGCGGCTTGGGGGCGTAGGAGGGCTGCGACGGTCGCGGCCCCGAGAACGGAGACGACCCCATGACCCAGATCCAGCTGACCGACACCCAGGCCGTTGTCCTCTCGGCGGCCTGCGCGCGCGACGATGGCGCGGTATTTCCCGTCACTGACAAGCTGAAAGGCGGCGCCGTCGGCAATGTCTGCAAGAGCCTCCTGAAGCTCGGGCTGATCGAGGAAATCCCCGCCAGCGACCTCAACACCGTCTGGCGGCACGACGAAGCGCGCGGCCCGATCACCCTGCGCGCGACGCTGCTGGCACAGAGCACGCTCGGGATCACGGACCCCGATACCACCACGACACCAGCCGAAGTCGCCACCACATCAGCCCAGCGCCGCAAGGGCACCAAGCAGGAAGCCCTGATCGAGATGCTGCGCGCACCGGGCGGCGCAACCATCGAGGAGATCGCCACCTCACTAGAATGGGCGGCCCACACAGTCAGAGGGGCCATGGCGGGCCCGCTGAAGAAGAAGCTCGGGCTCGAGGTGACATCCGAAAAAGTCGAAGGGCGCGGCCGGGTCTACACCCTGAAGTAGCCACCGAAGACCTCGACGCGCATCGAAAACTGCACTATATTCGCACTTAATTCGATGCGCGTCGGGAGACCAGCCATGAATATCACCAAGGACATCAGCCCGCTGACCGAGTTCAAGCGGGATTCGGCACGTCTGATCGCGCAGATCAAGGAAACCGGTCGGCCGCAGATCCTGACCGTGAACGGCAAGCCTTCCGTCGTCGTGATGGATGCCGCCGCGTGGCAAGAAATGCAGGACCAGCTCGACTATGCCGAAACCGTCGCGGGGATCCGCAAAGGACTGACGCAGGCCCTTGCGGGTGAAGGCACCGATGCGGGCACGTTCTTCGACGGCCTCGCCCAGAAGAAATGACTTCCCCTCTCCCGGTGATCATCACGCCGAACGCGGCGGATGATCTGACAGCGTCATGGACTTACCTGCGCGATCGCAACCCGAGGGCGGCGGACGAATGGCTGGCGGGCATCCGCGATACCATCCTTGCCCTTGGCGCGATGCCGGAAGCTCATCCGACTGCCCCGGAGTCGCGTGAATTCGATCTACCGATCCGTCGTGCGCTCTATGGAAAGGCGACGCGCTGGCGGATCTACTATACCGTCACGGACGGTGCGGTGCGGGTTCTGCATGTCCGCCACGGTCGCCGGAGCGATTGGCAACCCTGATCCCTTCAAACAGCCGTCGCAGCAGGTAGCCCCTGGCCAAGGAGACCAAGACAAACGCCAGCCCGATGGTCAGATGCTCCGTAAGTCCCGTCTCGATCCCGAACCATGGAAACACGACGATCTGGGTGGCAATGGCCAGAACGTAGCCAACGACGACATTCGTCACAGCCTCGACTAGCGACATGGCCCTGCTTTGAGTCATGCAGCCGCCTCGACCGCGTCAGCGGTCTCGCCGAGCCGTTCGGTTTTCACCGACGCGAAGGTCCGGCCGTCACCGTCGAGGATCGCCTTCTTGCCAGTCTCGGCCTGCCAGCGTTCCACCGCGACATCGATATAGGCCGGGCTGATCTCCATAGCGAAGACGCGCCGGCCGTTGGCCTCGCCCGCCATGATCTGCGAGCCGGAGCCCGAGAATGGCTCGTAGCAGAGGCCGCCACGGGCGACGTGCTGGCGCATCGGGATGCCGAAGGCGTCTAGCGGTTTCGGCGTCGGGTGGTCAGGCCGGTCGTCCTTGGCGAAGGACGGCAATTCCCATGTCGATGGCAGCGTCTGCTCGGCCACCTTCGGCGGGCGGTTCGGGCGGCGCCAGCCCATGAAGCAGGGCTCGTGCTTCCAAAGGTAGTGCGACCGGGTCAGAACCCCGCGGTCCTTCACCCAGATGATCTGCTGATGGACGAAGGCCCCCGCCTTTTCCCAGCAGGCCTCCAGCATCGCCTGGCGACGCGAGGCGTGCCAGCAATACCAGGCGGCATTCTCGGCGATGGCCTCCGCCACGGCCGCCGCGATGAAGCCGTTGTAGAGTTCGGCCCCCTGCGAACTGTCGTCCCATGTCACCCCATAGGACTGCGACCAGTCCTTGTTGCGGGTCGGGTGGTTCGAGCCGTCGTAGTCGACGAGGTATGGTGGATCGGTGGCGAACAGCACCGCGCGTTCGCCATTCATCAGGCGGCGCACATCGGCCGCGCTGGTGCTGTCGCCGCAAAGCAGCCGGTGGTCCCCAAGGATCCAGAGATCGCCGGGGCGCGATGCCGGGTTGCGCGGCGGTTCAGGGATGGTCACCGGCGGCACGGAGCCCCCGGCGCCACCTTCTTCACCGTCCCCCTCCGGCACGAAAGCCAGCAGCTTGTCCAACTCGCCGTCGGAAAACCCGACCAGCGACAGGTCGAAATCCTCGGCCAAGAGGTCGTTCAGTTCCGCTGACAACAGCGCCTCGTCCCAGGTGCCGAGTTCGGTCAGCTTGTTGTCGGCGATGCGATACGCCCGCCGCTGTGCCTCGGTCAGGTGCCCCAGCACGATCACCGGGGCCTCGGTCAGTCCGAGCTGCATCGCGGCCAGCACCCGGCCATGCCCCGCGATCAGCTCGCCGTCCTCGGCGACGAGGCAGGGCACGGTCCAGCCGAACTCGGCCATGCTGGCAGCAATCTTCGCGACCTGATCCGCGCCATGCGCCTTGGCGTTGCGGGCATAAGGCTGCAGCTTGGCCAGTGGCCACATCTCGATCCGATCCGGGGCAAAGCTCAGCGTCATCGTCGGGTCAATCCTCGGATCAAGGTGGATACCCCTGGCTTCCGGACTCCGGGGTCCAGACTGGACTCCGTGCGGGGTCCAGCGGCCACCAGGGGTGTCCAGCATCAAGGGTTTGAATTTGCAGTGATTCAGGCAGGTTCTGGCAGGTTCTGGCAGCGGTGGCTTTCGGGTGGCTTCCCAAAAATCCGGCCCTGTCGCTAGCGATGTGCCGCGCTTCGCCCGCCAGCATACGTTTTCGGCCCGAAAGGAACCGGAAAACAATGGCTTGCCGGATCGGGCGGTCATCTGGCTCCGGCTGGACCCCGGTTCGGACTCTGGGGTCCACCACGGCATCCATCCCGAGACCGATTGCGCGGACGGTCTCCCACACGCGCCTCTCCCGAGTATATCCAATTCATACCCTCGGGAGATGGTTTCTGTCTCAGCGAAAACTGTCCGGCGGACACTTTCCCAAGTGGCGCGCAGGGTTACGCGCCACTGGCCAGTTCGATCACCCGCTGCTTCGACAGGTTGCGGTTGAACCGCCGCTTGTTGAGGGTGAGCGCGATGACGGAAATTCCGAATTGCCAATGCTGATGGGCCGCCGAGCGGTGCAGACCGACCGCCCAGCAGATCTCCTTCCAGCGTTCGCCATGCGCCTTCATCCAGACGATCTTGCCGTCGACAGGCTCGAGGCAGGCCGTCCAGGTGAGCGTCTCCTCCATCCGGCTGATGGCCTGCGGTGAGGGCAGCACGCGCATCGGCTTCGGCTCTTGGCTCACCTTGTCGGCGAAGCTCTGGACGATGGCAGGCCAAGTGCTGAAGTAACCCTGCCGCCGGGGCTCAGGTAGACGCTTCAGGACGAAGGCGGCTTCGGCCAGCCGTTCCTCGACCAGCGCGGGGGTCCAGACAGTCATCGTTGCACCTCCCGCCCGCTCATGACGGTGCCGTAGAGTTTCTCGCCAAGCTGACGCACCAACTCCCGCTCTGGCCACGTCAGACGGTGATCGTCGATGGCGACGGCAAGCACACCCTGTTCGCGCCAGCCGTCGCGCTTGACCTCGTCGGGGTTGCGGCGATGGCCGCCATAGCCTTTCGGCGTGAACCGCATCCCGCTCATTGCAGTCCCCCCTTGGTCTCGAAGGCCCAGAACAGGATCGCGATCGCATCGGCCTCGTTGTCGTCGGCCGGGCTGAAGCCCCGCGCTCGAGCGGCGGCGATCATCGCCTCCTTGTCGGCGTTGCCCTTGCCAGTGGCGTGGCGCTTGATGGTGCCTACCGGGACGCCCTCGTAGGGCACGCCGCGCAGTTCAGCCCATGCGGTCAGCGTGGCCATCAGCCCGCCATAGACGTGGGCAGCGTCGGTGCCGGCATGACGACGGACCTCTTCGAACCAGATGGAGGCGATGGGCCCGGACAGACGGTCGAGTTCGCCCAGCCAGTTGGTGAACCGAAGGTAGCGCATGCCCCCACCATCGAAGCGGCCGGGGCGGAAGGAAACGGTCCCGCTGGTGATCAGGCCATCTTGGCCATGCAGGGCCCATCCTGTCGTTGTGCCGAGGTCGAGCGCCAAGATGGTGCGTTGGCCATGCGCAGGCAGAACGGGCGCTTTCTGGGTTGCGCCAAGATTGGCGTTGGCGACAGTCGTATCAGCCATGAGTGGTCTCCTCTTCTGGTCGGCTGCTCGGGTGGAAGACGACGGCGGTTGATGCTTGGCGGTACCGGCCGCCGTCGTCGGATTGATCTCGGCCCACAACTTCGGCCCGAGAAGAATGCCCAGGGGTGGGTGGTGGACCTCCCGCCTTGCGGGGGAGTCCACCCACCCCTTTAGGGGTGCTTTTTCCGTGTTCTGCGTTCTGGCGTAAGTCATTGAAACTGATGGTAGATTTCCAGAACACAGATGAGTAAATGGCAGGCCGCAATCCGTGTTCTGCGTTCTGGCGTAACTCATTGTTTTTGTTTCTAGAATTCCAGAACTCAGAACACGGTGACCCAGAACACGGCCTGTGTTCTGGCCAGAGCACGGACGATCCGTGTTCTGGAAACGGCTCTTTTCGGGCGCCAAACTCATGCATCACCCCCGTCCTGATCGACCCAGACTTCCGGGTTCTCGACGGGCAAGAGCGCTCCAGATTGGGGGCACATGAAGTCGGACGGGAGCACCCGAATGAAGGCCGGGCACACCTCGCCGGTCTCGTCGTCGACCACTTCGCAATCGGTGCGAAGTCGCATGTCCCTGACGCAGAGATATCCAAACTTCGACCGGTCCCGCTTGAGGCCCAGTTCTCTGATCTGATCGCCTCGCACAAACTTCACGTAACCCTTGGCGGCCAACACATGCAGGCGATCCCGGATGCTCGTCTGGCCTCCGAGACTGCCCTTGTTCTCAAAGCTGGCCGCGAACTGGCTGAGCGTGAACATCTTCCCCTGTTCAGCCTGCTCACTGATCATGTGGACGATCACACCACCCTTTCGGTCTCGTTCAGCATCATGTTTTGCCCCCACCTCTGCCCGCACCAACCGCTCGTTCATGGGGTTGATTTCGACCCATTCGCCCTTGACCTTGTCGACGATCTTGGGTGCCATGGCCGGTCCGTTGCGCAGCTCGATCTCCAGCTTGCGCTGCGGGTTGTCCTCATCGGGGCGATGCAGGATCAGCCCGGAGGTGTAGAAGCCTCGCAGTGCGCTTGCCCCTGAAAGAGCCAGAAACGGGTCATCCTTGACCTGCTGCTTGCTGAGCTTCTTGGTGTGGTGGACGAGGATGACGCCGCAGTCCGGGTTGATGTGATCGCGCAGGACCTCGACCCGATCCTTCAGGAAGAACATCATCGCGCCGTTGTCGTTTTCGCCGCCCCCGTCGGGACCGCCGTCGAAAAGATTGCGGATCGGATCGATGCAGATGATGTCAACGGGCTTAGCCGGAAACGCAGCCCGGATGGCATGGGCGACGCCCACGCTGCCCTCGACATCAAGCAGCATCTTCAGCTTCGGAGTGGCGACGAGGTTGTCGCGCGCGGCAGCAAGCAGCTTTGGCGGCAGAGTGATCTGCTGCAGGCGTTCTCGCAGATAATCATACTGGATCTCTGCCTGAAGGTAGAAAATCCGCAGCGGACGGGGCGGCGCGAAGCCAAGGAACGGCACGCCCGCCGCCATGTGCACGAGCCAGGAGATCAGCAGGTCGCTCTTGCCGATCTTGGGCGCGCCACCCAGCACCAGCATGCCACCCGGGGTCGGCACGCGCGGCGCGATGATGTCGGCAGGCATCGGGCTCTTGTCGTCAAGCAACGCACCAAGGGTGAATGTGGGCAGTTCGTTCGGCACGGGGGCTGCGCTGTCGAGGCGGATCAGCGGGGGCCCGTGCTTTTCGACATGGATGGCCCAGAGACGTTCGGACTCGCGCTTGAGCCGCTCCACAGGCCACTGCGGTCGGAGCATCGCGGCGTTATAGCCGCAGATGCCCTCCCAGCCTTCGTCCTTCGACATCCGGCCTTCGTGGACCATGCGGATGAAATAACCGATGGCGGCCGATGCCCCCTCGAAGCGGGACCAGTCATCCTGACCGCCCTCACGCACCGGCGTGACGAGGACATCGGCAACACCGGGCTTGTCCGACGAAGAGAAGTCGGGCTGCAGGGTGACCCCCGGCGCGGGCGGCATATCAGCCACTGCCTCGATGAATTCGCCCAGATCGCGTTCCAGCGTCGGGTTCAGCGCCACGATCCGGACCTGTGTCTTCAGGCCGTTCTTGTAATGGACCGAGCCCGCCACCCGGATCGGCTGGTGGGCCGAGCGGAAATGCATGTCGCCGCCTACCTTGGCCGCAATATCACCGCGCAGGCGGCAGAGACGACGGATGTCGTCACCCTCGGCGGGTTCGGTCAGTTTCCACCAGACATGCGCCTTCCGTTGGCCCTCAGGCGTGACCCCACCGCTTTCAACCACCATGGTGGGCGGGCCAAGGTGACGTTCAAGGTGGGCACGCTTGGCAGCGATGTCGCCAGAGTCGATGTCAACCATCACGGTCTGCATCTGCAGGATTTCAGCAGCCTTGGCCTGACCGGGGGCAGCGACGGTGCCGGGGATCACATAAACGGCGGCCCCTTCTCGCGAGGCCCAAGTGGCGAAGGTGGCCATCTTGTAGGAGACGAACTCGCCAATCTCGATCCAGATGTTGTGTGGTCGGCCGTCGAGGCCCTGCCCTTTGTCGATGAAGCTGCGGACCGGGATCAGCCCGTCACAGTAGCCAAAGACCACTTGCATGAACTGCGCGATCTGGTCCGGGTCCGGCTCTTCGCCGAACGGATCGATCTGCGTGGCGGCATCGTTGAAGTCGCGCCACGGGTTGAAATGGACGAGGTTCTGCAGCGGTGCTCCGGGCGGGAGGGGCGTGTCTTGGGTGGGTTTTTCGGGTTCGTTGCTCATGATCGTATCCTTGGACATGTCGAATGTGTCCGGCGGGTCGTTCGGGGAATCCGTCATGTCGGCAGCCTCCAGCAGCGCCCGGCGTGCGAGCAGAACCGGCATTCGAAGAAGTCGCGGCTGGCGGCGATGCGCGGCAACAGATCGCCCGCTTCGGTGGCCTGCAGGATCCGCACCGCGCGGTCGGACATCCGCTGCGCGAGGGCCGCATCAAACGGCACCAGTTCGTGGTGCAGCTCGGCCGTGTCCTTGTTGATCGCGGTGAACAGCGCGGGCGCGGCCGAGATGCCTGGCACGGTCGCTTCCATGTAGGCCTGGTAGATCGCGATCTGGGCGGCATAGACAGGCTTGGAGACCGTGACCCCGTCCTTGACGCAGGCGCGCCAGTTCTTGGCGTTCATGGTCTTGCACTCCCAGAGCGCGGGTGTGCGCAGACCGAGTGCTGCCGGAGCGTCGGCGATGATCCCATCGACGTGGCCCCGAATACGGCCACCGGCGACGGAGAAGCCGAACTGATCCCCATCAGGTCGGTTGCCCTTGCGGGTGTAGAGGTCGATCCCGGCCGCACGCAGCCAGCGGATTGCCAGATCCTCGAGATGGTGGCCGATTTCGAAGATCCGCAGCGTCTGGCCGCCGAAATCCGCGCCCTCGTCCTTTGGCGCGCCCGCGAATTCGAACTGCAAGGCACGTTCGCAGGCATGCCCCAGTCGGGATGCACCGAGATAGGTTCGGGGCGGTGTGGCCTCTCGCTCCGCGATGAGTGCTGTGTCGACCAATGCGTTGATCCGGTCGGCCATGGAGGGGCGCGGGTTGAAATCCAGTGTCAAAACGGCACCTCCGCCGTGGCGGCGATGCGCGACATCTCGGCGCCGTAGCCTTCCAGCACCTCCTCGATCAGAGCGGTGACGTCGACCATCGTGAGATCGCGCAGCCGCTTGTCCCAGCCGATTTGATCCATCGTCTGGCCCAGCCGCTTCATCACCAAAGCGATGGCGAGGCGCTCTGCCTCAGTCGTTCCCTGCATGGTCAGTCCCTTTCGATGGCGGGCCGCGAACCATGCCTGGCAGGGCATCGAGCAGAACCAGCGATGCTTGCGGGGGCGTGGTTTGGCGGGGTTGAAAGAGCCGAAGCCTTGCGCGGGGCGCAGGCAGACGGCGCAGAGTTGCAGCCGCGGATGCCAATGGCGTGGGCGGTCCGAAACCTGATCGGGTGCGGATGCGATTTCCGCGACACGGCTCACGCCGCCCTCCCGATATCCGGGCTGGCGCGGCCGACGAGGTGGCGGATTTCACGCTTGTTGAAGCCGAAGGTCATCAGCGCCGAGGCGCGATAGCGGGTCAGGCCATAGTCCTGGCGGAACTCAGCTGGCAGATATTGGAGCTGCTTTTCGGTTGCCGCCTGCTTCAGCCAGCCCTTCGATTTGAAGGCGCTCTCGTCGGTCTCGTATTCGTTCAGCCAGTCATCGGCCTGCGCGAGGCAGACCGTCCGCTCCCCCACGCCCAAAAGCCGGGGGGCCCGGCCCTTCGCGCCGCCTACAGCATGCCAGCGGCCCTCGAGGAAGAAGATCCCGCCCCAGGCATTGAAGCCGTTGGCCATCAACGCGGCGTCATCGCCGAAGAGATCGACCCATGCGAAGCTCGAACGCTTCAGGAGATCGATCTCGGACATGATGAAACCCGAGAGCGGAATGGCATCCTGGCCTTCGCCTGGCTCTTCGACGTCGCGCGCAAACACCTCGCCGCAGAGCGGGCATTCCATCGCGGCCAGCGGGATTTCCGCCTCGCAGGCCGGGCAGGTCTTAGTGGGGGCCTCACCGGTCTCGGTCTTGCCGTCCAGATCGACATCCTGTTCCAGCGTGCCGTGGATCAGGCTCGATGTCCCGAAATCCAGCACGATGCAGTCGGTCTTGACGACGCCCGGGTGTTCTTCGGGATCCACTGTGCGCAGGCCCCGTCCGACCATCTGGATCATGGTGGACTTGTAGGAACTCGGCCGCAGCAGCACGACGCAGGAGGTGGGCGGATGGTCCCAGCCCTCGGTCAGCACGGCCACGTTGACGATGACGCGGATTTCGCCCGAGGCATAGGCGGCGAGGATCCGGCGACGCGTGCCGACATCGAGATCGCCATGGATGACAGCCGCCGAAACACCTGCGCCGTTGAAGGCGGCGGCGACGTTTTCGGCATGGGCGACGGTGGAGCAGAAGACCACGGTCGGCCGCTCGCTCGCCTTTTCCTGCCAGTGCCGGACCACCTCGTCCGTCACCGGCGCGCGGTTCATGATCTGCGCGACCTCGGTCATGTCGTAATCCGCGGCGCTCTTGCGCACCGCGCGCAGCTGGTCCTGCACGCCGACGTCGATGACGTATGTGCGGGGTGGGACGAGGTGGCCCGAGGCGATCAGCTCGCTGAGACGGACCTGGTCGCCGACATTGTCGAAGATCTCGCGCAGGCCCTTGCGGTCGCCCCGGTTCGGCGTCGCCGTGACGCCGAAGATCCTGCAGGCAGGATTGGCACCCCGGACATAGTCGATGATCCGGCGGTAGCTTTCGGCGACCGCATGATGCGCCTCGTCGATGACCAGCAGGTCGAGCGAGGGCATCGCTGCCAGATTAGCGGGCCTCGAGAGGGTCGGCACCATGGCGAAGGTCGCACGCCCGGCCCAGCTCTTGGCCTCGGCATCGACGACGGAGGTAGTGATGTCAGGCGCAACCCGGCCGAACTTCGCCCGGTTCTGCGCGGTCAACTCATCGCGATGCGCGAGGATACAGGCCTTGGCATCACTGCCCTCGAGGGACTTGGCGACAACCGCCGACAGGGCGATGGTCTTGCCGAAGCCCGTCGAGGCGATGCTGAGGGTGTTGCCGTGATCGCAGAGCGCAGCGAGGCTGCGCTCCACGAAGAGGCTCTGACGGGGGCGAAGGCGCATGAGTCAGGCCCTCACTCTGCCCATGAGGGACGACCCGGTACCGGCGACGCTGGCTGCTGCTGAACCGGCTGCTGCGGCGCGGTTTGCGCGGGCGAGTGGTAGCCGGGCTGTGCGGACAAGCCCATATGTTGGGCGTAATCCCAATGGTCCGGCGTCACCGCGCTGCGGATCTCGTTCTTGTCGTCGCCGCTGGCATCGGTGCCGACATCGATCCGGGCGAGGAATTCGATCCCATCCAGATCCCCAAGCCCGTTGATCCGCCGAGCCGCCTGCGCTTGCGGGGACTGGTCCTTGTCGGAAATCCCCCGCGCCGAGTTCAGCATGCCGCGGATCATGCTGCGGCCCATGTTGGCCCAGTCCGGTCCCTTCGGGCTGTAGAGACCGATCAGGGTGAAGATCTTGCGCCGGGCATACTGGCCCTCGGTGAGGGTGAACTCGCCGTTGAGGTACACCGCACCGGTCGAGCCGCGGGTGGCATAGCCCCCGGTCCAGCCCTGCGAAGCGTCGTCGAAACCGCCGGGGCGGATCGTCAGGCGCACCTTGGCCAGCGTGCTCTTGGGGATGAGGTTGGTGTTGGACTGGGCGTCGTTGAAGTCGTTCCAGGAACCCATGGGGCTGTCTCCTCTGCGGATCAGGATTGCGGGGGGTGATCGGCCGCGCCATCAGCGGGCGGCGTGAAGGTCAGGCGGCGGGGCGCGGGCGTGCCGGGCGCGCGGATCTTGTCCATCAGGCGGCCGAGATGCGGCTCTTCCACTTGGCCAAGACGACCGGAACGATCCTTGGCCGGAAAGCCCCAAGGGTTGATGGTGTGGCAGACGAAGGCACGGTAGGGATCGCCGCCATCGGCCTTCAGCTCGGCCATGGTGATCACCTCATCGACGATCCCCGGCAGCTCGAGCCCGGTCTTCGAGCCGTCGATCTGCGGCTGGAAGATGCGCCGGTTGAAGTCGTCGAACTTCTCGTCGAGGATCCCCACGAACCAGACGTTACGGCCCCGGGTGTGCTGGAGGTGGGTCAGCCAGGCGATCATCTCGCGCCCGTGCAACCCGTAGGCCCCGCGCACATCCGGCTTGCCGGTCTTCTCCGACACCGCCTCGGGCTGGCCCTTGCACCATTGGAAGCAGAGCCGCCCCGCCACGGTGATCGAGTCGACGAAGATCGTGTCGTAGCGGTCGAGCGCGGCCGGATCGCCGAACTTCTGGCAGACCGCGGCATGATGCGCGGGGCTGTAGGGCTGTTCCTTGCGCAAGGCCGGATTGGGCCCGCCGATGAACACCGCGAAATCCCGACACTCCGCCCATGTGCGCGGCCGGATGCTGTCGCCCGGCCAGCCCTCGATGGCCAGATCGCCCGCCTCGAGGTCGATGAACAGCGTGCGGGCGGGGTCGAGCGTCCAGAGCAGGCTGGTCTTGCCGATGCCGGACTTGCCGAAGATGCAGCCCTTGATGCCGCGGGGCTCGGCCAACCGCTGGTCGGCGGTGATGATGGGCAGGCTCACGCGCGATCCTCCAGCGGGAGGAGGTCGACTTTCAGCGTGCCGGTCTTGACGGTGCGGGCGGGCTCGAAGCCCTGGCGGATTGCCTCGGGCCAGGCGACATGGGCGCGCTCAGGCACCTTGAATCTGATCTCGACGTATTCGGCCGGATCTTCGCCTGCGGCGCGGATGCGTTCGACCATGGCGGCGAGCTTGGCCTGGTCCCATTCGACGCGCTTCGGCAGGTCGGCGACCACGGTGAAATCGCCATCGACAATGCGAACGGTGCCGGTGTCCTTGCCGCAGGCGCGGCGTGCCTCGGCAGCGCGGGCGGCGTAGCGGACCTCGAGAGCCGTGGAAAAGCGCGCGGTGACGGCCTTCATCTGTTTGGCGGCCGCGTCGATCTCGCGCTGGAGGGCCGCCAGAAGCTCGACGGGAAGCTGAGCGATTTCGCCAGCGGGCAGGTTGATCAGCTGCTCGATGCTCGGGGTGTTTTGCGGGAACGTCATGGGGGGTCTCCGTGATGGGGGATAGAGTCAGGCGGCCTCGAGGAGGCGCATGGAAAGGGCGGGACCGGCCTGGCGGGGTCTGGCCCTGGCGATGGCGATGTAGGCGAACTGGTCGGGGCCAATCCGGGCCTGCACGAGGTGGACAAGCCCCTGCTCGGCGGCACGCAGCGCGGCCGAGGCCACCAGGCGTAGGGCGCGCTGCTGTTCGGCGGGCAGCTTCGAGATGACGGAGGGGCGTTGTTGCACAACTCTGTTTGCCTAGGATTCACAACGCGAATCCATGTGGTTAGACAGGCCGTATGAGTAAGCCATCACCCGCCCGCTACCGCACGACGAACTGGTCCAGCTACAGCGCCTCAC
>Ga0315906_10004852_pt1 | contig 17052 bp, 12 predicted proteins | sample LakEriMetagenome_4_FD_203526 | JGI IMG/M metagenome (GOLD analysis project Ga0315906, IMG submission 203526) | Freshwater fungal communities from buoy surface, Lake Erie, Ohio, United States - Buoy 2 MA122 | ecosystem: Environmental > Aquatic > Freshwater > Lake > Lake biofilm | place: USA... | reverse complement strand
CCCTTGACTTGGTACCGAGGCAAAAAAAGGTTCCGCCGAAAAAGTGGCCCCGTGCCTGACGCACAACTTCAACCCATTAAGGGCATTGGGCCTAAGGCCAAAACACATGAAGAGCATTTGATCGAAGAGACCGTGACATGAACAACATACCCCCCGAACTGGTCCAAGCCTTCATGGAGACGGAATACTTCGTCCACGCTGACCCAGCCTTCAAGATGCACATCGGGCAGCCCTGCCCCGAACTCGCATGCCTGATGGCCGAACAAAACGCCCTCTGCGCCGCGTTCATCACGGCCTGGAATCCTTTTGCCCAAGCGCTGAGCCTGACAGAGAACGAGCAGCGCCAACAAGAACTGAAAGCCCAACTCAAAACACGCGGCCTGAGCTGGATCGAAGGCATCGGCCAACACCCCAACAACCAATGGCCGGGGGAGCCCAGCGTTTTGATCTTGAACCTCAACCGCGAAAGCGCCAAAGTGCTGGCGGCGCAATACGAGCAACACGCCTTCGTTTGGGCCGATGAAACGGCTGTGCCGGCGTTGGTGTTTGCTTGAACCAGAGAAATATTTGTTAACGCAACAGGGAGAAAACCATGGCCTACGCCAGTATTGAGCTGCAAAACCAAACCATCAAAATCCAAACCGTGCCGGGATCGGGTGTCATTGGGGTGTTCCTGCCCAACACCGAGCCGTGCTACTACGACTCAAGCACTGACCGCTTCAACACGACGCCCATGCTGGACGGGTCTGACGCCCAGTTGGTGTTCGATCGCTTGGAAGCGTTGAAAGAGAAACTCAACGAGTTCAATGCCCGTCGGAGGGCCGCCATCGCTCGTCTCAATCAAGTAGCGCACGGCTACCCGTCAATGGCTCCGGCGTCACCCAGTTGATCTCTCGGCAATTCATCGATGCGGGTCCGTTATAGACACGGAGCGCTCAAACTCAAGCCATGGCGGCGCCGTATCGCTGCGAATTTTTACAAGCAAAATAGATCCAAATCATTCACCGCTTGCCCATGGCTCTCATCCACCCCTCCACCCCCCTGCCCGCCCCCACTTCCTTGGGCGCCCACCGCGAGCGCGAGGTGCTGAACTTGTTGGCCCATGGTTTGCCCGACAGCTTTGATGTGTTTCACAACCTCAACTGGTCGTCGGTGCACGGCGATCGGCAGCAATTCGGCGAGATTGACTTGGCGGTGGTCTCGCCGCTGGGCCATGTGCTCTTGCTCGAGGTCAAGGCGGGCGAGGCGCTGCAAGACGACGATGGCCTGCACAAACGCTATGGCGGCGAGAGCAAGAACATCGGCCACCAAGTGCGGCGCATGCACTCGGCCCTTGCGCAGCGCATGAACACGGCACCGCTGTCGCGCAGCCACATTCAGAGCTGGTTGGTGTTGCCCGACCACCGGCTCACGCAGCCGCTGCTGGCCTATGCGCGCGACTGTGTGGTGGACGCGGCCGACTTTGAGCAGCTGTGTTCGCGCATCACGGCCCGCATCGACGCCCACGCCACGGGCCAGGCCGACCGCGCCGCGCTGATGGACTTTTTGTCGAACCGTTTTGACTTGGTGCCCGACACCGGCTCGACCATCGAGCAGGTGCAGCGCAGCACGCGCCAGATGGCCAGCGGCTTGGCCACGTGGGTGAGCCAGATCGAGCACGAAAGCGGTGTGTTCCAGATCGAGGCGACGGCAGGTTCGGGTAAGACGCAGCTGGCGGTCAAGCTGCTGCAAGACAGCAGTGCGCAGCAGCACCGCGCGCTCTACCTGTGCTTCAACCGCCCGCTGGCCGATTTCATGCGCGGCATCAGCCCGGTGCGGCACGTGGAGTGCATCAACTTTCACCAGCTGTGCCGCGACTGGGCCGAGCAAGATGGCTTGGCGCTGGACTTCGATCAGCCCAGCGTGTTCGCGGCCTTAGAGCAGCACTTTTTGCAAGCGGTCACGGCGCGTGCGGCGCGCTTTGATCTGGTGATCGTGGACGAGTCGCAAGACTTTGAGTCCGAGTGGGTGGGCGCGTGTGTGGGTTTGGTCAAGCCCGGTGGGCGTTTGTATGTGATGGGCGACCCGCAGCAGCAGGTGTACGACCGGGAGCCCTTTGACATCGCGGGCGCGGTGAAGGTGCGCTGCTCGGACAACTTTCGCAGCCCGCGCAAGGTGGTGCAGGCCATCAACCAGCTGGGCTTGGTGCCGCAGCCCGTGGTGGCGCGCAGCGGCTTTGAGGGGCAGGTGCCGCACATCCGCACCGCCACGTCGGCCAAGGGCAGCGCCTTGGCGCAGCTGGAAGACACGCTCCAAGCGCTGTGGCACGAGGGCTACCAGCCCAGCCAAGTGGCGGTGGTGTGTTGGGGCGGCAGCGACAGCGTGAAGGCCTTGGCTCAGCAGCGTTTGGGGGGCAAGACCGTGCGGCACTTCACGGGCCGCTACACGCCCGAGGGCGAGGCGGTGTGGTCAAACGGCGAGCTGATGGTCGAGAGCCTGCGCCGCTTCAAAGGCCAAAGCGCCCCGGTGGTGGTGCTCTACAACATCGACTTCGAAACCGTCACCGACGCCGAACGCCGCAAACTCTTCGTCGGCCTCACCCGCGGCCAGCTGCGCGTGGACTTGGTGCTGAGCGAGCGGGCGGCGCGGGCTTTGTTGGGTTGAGTGGGCTGAGCAAAAAAAAGGGCTTACGAAACTTCGTAAGCCCTTGATCTTTTGGAGGCGCGACCCGGAGTCGAACCGGGCTAGACGGATTTGCAATCCGTTGCATAACCGCTTTGCTATCGCGCCACGCAGGTCCTGATGAAATCAGAACAGAAACCGTACAAAAAAGGGAAGCCGTGCTTCCCTTTTTGATGTGTTTGGAGCGGGAAACGAGATTCGAACTCGCGACCTCAACCTTGGCAAGGTTGCGCTCTACCAACTGAGCTATTCCCGCATGTTTCCGACGTTTGGTGTTGTTCGTCGAAGCCAGAATTATAGCGCAATTTTTGGGGCGCTTTGGAGCGACCCCAAAAATTTTTCGTCAATGTTTCACGGCTTCTGACGGCGCTTTGACAGGAGCCTGTTGGGCCGCCATTTGCGCCGCCACTTCTTCCTCGCTCAAGGGCACGGGCTCGCGCTCCAAAGCGATGGACAAGACCTTGTCGATCCACTTCACGGGCACGATGTTCAAGCCCAGTTTGACGTTGTCGGGGATGTCGGTGAGGTCCTTGACGTTTTCTTTGGGAATGATGACGGTCTTGATGCCCCCGCGCAATGCGGCGAGCAGCTTTTCCTTCAAACCCCCGATGGCGGTGACTTCACCGCGCAAGGTGATCTCGCCCGTCATGGCCACGTCGCTGCGCACGGCAATGCCGGTCATGGCCGAGACCAAGGCGGTGACCATGGCCGCGCCCGCGCTGGGGCCGTCTTTGGGCGTGGCGCCGTCGGGCACGTGGATGTGCACGTCGCGCTTCTCGAACAGCTCGTCTTTGATGCCCAGCACGCGTGCTCGGCTGCGCACCACGGTGCGTGCGGCTTCAACCGATTCTTTCATCACGTCGCCCAGCGAACCGGTGCGGGTGATGACGCCCTTGCCGGGCATGATGACGGTTTCGATGGTGAGCAAGTCGCCACCGACTTCGGTCCAGGCCAAGCCCACGACTTGACCCACCTGGTTGTCTTGCTCGGCGCGGCCGTAGGTGTACTTGCGCACGCCCAAAAAGTCGGGGAGGTTGTCGGCGGTGACTTGCACCGGCGCTTGCATTTTCTTCAGCAACAAAGCCTTGACGGTTTTGCGGCAGATTTTGGAGACTTCGCGCTCGAGCGAACGCACACCGGCTTCGCGGGTGTAGTAGCGCACGATGTCGCGCAAGGCGTCTTCGCCCACTTCAAGTTCACCGTCTTTCAAGCCGTTGTTCTTGAGTTGCTTGGGCAGCAAATAGCGCCCAGCGATGCTGGTTTTTTCGTCTTCGGTGTAGCCCGACAGGCGAATGACTTCCATGCGGTCCAGCAAGGCGGGCGGGATGTTCATGGAGTTCGAAGTCGCAACGAACATGACGTCGGAGAGGTCAAAGTCGACCTCGACGTAGTGGTCGCCGAAGGTGTGGTTTTGTTCGGGGTCCAAGACCTCGAGCAAGGCGCTCGAGGGGTCGCCGCGGAAGTCGGTGCCAAGCTTGTCGATTTCATCGAGCAAGAACAGCGGGTTTCTGGTACCGACCTTGGTCAGGCTTTGCAAGACCTTGCCGGGCATGGCGCCGATGTAGGTGCGGCGGTGTCCACGGATCTCGGCTTCGTCGCGCATGCCGCCCAAGGCCATGCGCACGTATTTGCGGCCGGTGGCTTTGGCGATGGACTGGCCCAGCGAGGTTTTGCCCACGCCAGGGGGGCCGACCAAGCACAGGATGGGCGACTTGACCTTGTCCACGCGTTGCTGAACCGCGAGGTACTCGAGGATGCGGTCTTTGACCTTGTCCAAGCCGTGGTGGTCTTGGTTGAGCACGGCTTCGGCGGCACCCAGGTCGTGTTTGATCTTGGTTTTTTTGCTCCAAGGCAAGGCCACCAAGGCGTCGATGTAGTTGCGCACGACCGAGGCTTCGGCCGACATGGGCGACATGAGCTTGAGCTTTTTGAGCTCGCCGTCGACCTTTTTGCGGGCCTCAGCGGGCATCTTCGCGAGCTTGATCTTCTTCTCGATCTCTTCGATGTCCGCGCCCTCTTCGCCTTCGCCGAGTTCTTTTTGAATCGCCTTGACTTGCTCGTTCAAATAGAAGTCGCGCTGGTTCTTTTCCATTTGGCGCTTGACGCGGCCACGGATGCGCTTGTCGACGTTGAGGATGTCGACCTCGCGTTCGATCTGCTCAAACAGGTTTTCCAAACGGCGGTTGACCTGGTCGAGGTCGAGCACCACTTGTTTGGACTCGAGCTTCAAGGGCAGGTGCGCGGCGATGGTGTCGGCCAACCGGCCGGCGTCGTCGATGCTGGAGATCGAGGTGAGGATCTCAGCGGGGATTTTTTTGTTCAGTTTGACGTACTGGTCGAACTGCTGCATGACCGCACGGCGCAAGGCCTCAAGCTCGGTGGCTTGCTCGGGGCTGTGCTCGGTGCTCGGGTCGATCGGGTTGACCGAGCTGCTGAAGTGCGTCTCGCCTTCGCTGATGTGCAAGACCTTGGCGCGCTGCAAGCCTTCGACCAAGACCTTCACGGTGCCATCGGGCAGCTTGAGCATTTGCAAAATCGTGGCCACGCAACCGACCTCGAACATGTCGTCGGCCGAGGGCTCGTCTTTGGCGGCGGCTTTTTGCGCCACCAACATGATGCGGCGCTCGTTGTCCATGGCCGCTTCAAGCGCTTTGATGCTCTTGGGGCGTCCCACGAACAAAGGAATGACCATGTGCGGGAACACCACCACATCGCGCAGCGGCAACAGGGGGAGGTCGATCGGGGTGCTGGGCAATGGGGTTTGACCGGACATGTAAAACCTCTCAGGCTTGTTTGGCCGCTTCGCGGTACACCAACAGTGGGGGTTTGTTGTCTTCGATGGTGGCGTCTTCGACGACCACTTTCTCGACGTTCGTCAAACCAGGCAAGTCGAACATGGTGTCGATCAAGGCGTTTTCAAGGATAGAGCGCAAACCGCGTGCACCGGTCTTGCGGGCCAAGGCCTTGCGGGCAATGGCTTTGAGCGCGGTGGGGCGGACCTCCAACTCAGCGCCTTCCATGGCCAAGAGCTTGGAGAATTGTTTGACCACGGCGTTCTTGGGCTCGGTCAAGATTTCCACCAAGGCCTCTTCGCTGAGCTCGGACAGGCTGGCGATCACGGGCATGCGGCCCACCAATTCGGGGATCAGACCGAATTTGATGAGGTCTTCGGGCTCGATGTCTTTGAAGGCTTCGCTCAGGCTGCGCTGCTGTTTGCTGCGCACGGCCGCACCAAAACCGATGCCCGAGGCTTCGGTTCGGTTTTCGATGATTTTCTCAATGCCCGCAAACGCACCACCGCAAATAAACAAGATGTTGGTCGTGTCGACCTGCAAAAAGTCTTGGTTGGGGTGCTTGCGGCCGCCTTGGGGCGGCACCGAGGCCATGGTGCCCTCGATGAGCTTGAGCAAGGCCTGCTGAACGCCCTCGCCCGAGACGTCGCGGGTGATGGAGGGGTTGTCGGACTTGCGGGTGATTTTGTCGATTTCGTCGATGTAGACGATGCCTTGCTGGGCGCGGCCCACGTCGTAGTCGCAAGACTGCAGCAGCTTGGAGACGATGTTTTCCACGTCTTCGCCCACATAACCGGCTTCGGTCAGGGTGGTGGCGTCGGCCATCACGAAGGGCACGTTGAGCATGCGCGCCAAGGTCTGGGCCAACAGGGTTTTTCCCGAGCCGGTGGGGCCGATGAGCAAGATGTTGCTCTTGGCCAATTCGACGTCTTCTTTGGTGGCGTGCTGCTTGTGGCGCAGGCGCTTGTAGTGGTTGTAGACCGCGACCGACAAGGCGCGCTTGGCCGTTGCCTGGCCAATGACGTAGTTGTCCAGGTTTTCTTTGATCAAGGCCGGCGTCGGCAGGTCGTCGGTTTTGGGCTTGGCCACCTCCGTGGCAGGCAGCTCATCGCGGATGATGTCGTTGCACAGGTCGATGCACTCGTCGCAAATAAAGACCGAAGGGCCTGCGATGAGTTTTTTGACCTCGTGCTGACTTTTGCCGCAAAAGGAGCAAAACAGGGCTTTTTCGCCCGAGGTGGCTTTTTTATCCGCCATGAAAACTGCCTTGTAGAATGAAGGGGCCGGGTGTCAATGATACGAGAACCGCACCGTTGAGCATCCAGGTAGCAATAAACGGGCCAAATTAGGCCGTGGCGGCCCGCTTATCGATGACTTTGTCGATCAAACCGTACTCGGCCGACTCGGCGGCGCTGAGGTAGTAGTCGCGTTCGGTGTCGCGCTCGATCTTCTCCAGCGGCTGGCCGGTGCGCTCGGCCAAGATGCGGTTGAGCTGCTCGCGGGTCTTGAGGATTTCGCGGGCGTGGATCTCGATTTCCGTGGCCTGGCCTTGGGTGCCGCCCAAGGGCTGGTGGATCATGATCTTGGAGTTGGGCAAGGCAAAGCGCTTGCCCTTGGTGCCCGCAGACAACAAGAACGCGCCCATGCTGGCGGCCATGCCCATGCACAGGGTGGAGACGTCGGGCTTGATGAAGTTCATGGTGTCGAAAATCGACATGCCCGCGCTCACCGAACCGCCGGGGGAGTTGATGTAGAAGGAGATGTCCTTGTCGGGGTTCTCGCTCTCCAGGAACAACATCTGGGCCACCACCAGGTTGGCCGAATGGTCATTGACCGGGCCCACCAAGAAGATCACGCGCTCCTTGAGCAGGCGCGAATAAATATCGTAAGCACGCTCGCCACGGCCCGATTGCTCGATCACCATGGGCACCATGCCCAAACCTTGAATGTCCATTGCGCTCATGCGTTTCTCCATGTTGTGCCACTGTGGCACGTATCAACTGTAACCAACCGCCAATGCCCCGGCTCGGCGCGGGCTGTGCGGGAAAAAAAAGGGCGGGAAAGACCCGCCCTTTGCCGCAGCGGTCAAACCCTGCCGCTGTCAGCCTTGTTGGCCCATCAACTCGTCGAAGTCGATGGCTTTGGCGCTGGTTTGGACTTTCGACAAAACGAAATCACACACATTGTTCTCGATCACCACGGCTTCGACTTCGGCCATGCGGCGGTTGTCGCCTTGGTACCAACGCACCACGTCGGCGGGCTTCTCGTAAGAAGCGGCCAGGTCTTGCAAGTGGGCGTCGATTTGCTCGGACTTGGCTTGCAGGTCGTTGGCACGCACCAACTCGGCCACCACCAAGCCCAAACGCACGCGGCGCTCGGCCTGTTCGCGGAACATTTCTTCAGGAATGGGGGCCTTGTCGGCGTCTTTGATGCCGCGCTGCTTGAGGTCGGCGCGGGCGCCTTCGACCAAGCGGTCCATCTCGGCCTTGACGATGGACTGGGGCAGTTCGAGCTCGGCCTTGGCCACCAGGGCGTCCATGACGGCTTGTTTGTTGCGGGCTTGGACGCGGAACTTGACTTCGCGCTCCAAGTTTTTGCGGATGTCGGCGCGCAGGCCGTCGACCGTGCCGTCGGCAATGCCCAAGGACTTGGCCAAGGCCTCGTCCACAGCGGGCAGGTTGGCGGCTTCGAGCTTTTTCAGGGTGACGAGGAAGTCGGCGGTTTTACCGGCGACGTCTTTGCCGTGGTAGTCGGCGGGGAAGTTCAAGGGGAAGGTCTTGGACTCGCCGTTTTTCATGCCGCGCACGGCGTCTTCGAATTCCTTGAGCATCTGGCCGTCGCCAACGATGAACTGGAAGGCTTCGGCTTTGCCGCCTTCAAACGGCACGCCGTCGATGGTGCCGGCAAAGTCGATGGTCACGCGGTCGCTGTCTTGAGCGGCTTGGTCTTGGGCGCGCTGCGCGAAGGTGCGGCGCTGCTTGCGCAAGATGTCCAAGGTGCGGTCGATGGCGGCGTCGGTGACATCGGCGGTGACTTTTTCAACCTGGGCGGTGCTCAGGTCTTGGATCTTGACTTCGGGGTACACCTCGAACACGGCGTCAAAGGCGATGTTCTCGCCCGTGGCTTCTTTTTCCGTGATGCGGGGCTGGCCGGCCACGCGCAGCTTGGCTTCGTTGGCGGCCACGGCGAAGGCTTCGCCCACTTTGTCGTTCATGACTTCGTAGTGCACCGAGTAGCCGTAGCGCTGAGCGACCACGTTCATGGGCACTTTGCCGGGACGGAAACCGTCCATCTTGACTTGGCGCGACATGCGCTTGAGGCGGGTTTCCACCTCGTTTTTGATGACGTCAGCGGGCAGCGTCAAGGTGATTTTTCGTTCCAGTTTTTCCAAAGTCTCAACGGTCACGGTCATGGGTTTCTCCAAAAAAGTGTTGGCCAATCCGGTGCGGGATTGACAGAAAAAATCGAGGTTCACGGTGTGGTGCGCGGGGGGGGACTCGAACCCCCACACCATTGCTGGCGTCAGGACCTAAACCTGGTGCGTCTACCAATTTCGCCACCCGCGCTGTGTCTGTCTTTGACCAACCGATACGTCCCAAAGCCCCCGCCACCGCCCAAGCAATGGCTCAGTGCTCTGAGCTAACCCTCAATTGTAGCCGCAGGCCATGGGGGCAATGCCGCGCCCCTAGAATCGAGACCGCATGTCCAACCCTCCCATCCTCTCCCCACAAGCGCCCCACCCCACGTGGACGGCCTCGGTGGGGCATTACGAAAATTTTCCGGTGGCTTCTTGGCTGTGCCCCAAAGCCTTGCGCCCCGCGGTCATGGCCATCTACCACTTCGCCCGCACGGCCGACGACATCGCCGACGAGGGCCCCGCCAGCGCCACCGAACGCCTGCAGGTGCTGGGCGATTACCGCGCGGCTTTGGCACAGGCCTTGGCGGGCACACCACAGACACCCGCATCGGCATGGCCCGGCGTGTTCGCGCCCTTGCACGCCGCCGTGCAATCGCACCAGTTGCCCGGACACTTGCTGCACGCTTTGCTCGACGCTTTTGAACAAGACGTGCGCCACACCGACGCCCAACACCGCTACGCGAACTCCGACGAACTGCTGCGCTACTGCGAGCGCTCGGCCAACCCCGTGGGCCGCTTGCTGCTGCACCTGCACGGCGTGAACGACACCCTGGCCCTGCAGCGCAGCGACGCCATTTGCAGTGCCTTGCAGCTGATCAATTTTTGGCAAGACCTGAGCACCGACTGGTCACGCCAGCGGCACTACCTGCCGCGCTCGCTGCTGCTGCAGCACGGCGTGGATTGGGCCGATTTTTCGCCCGAGCCGCGCGAGCACGACCTCGCCCAGCGCCAGGTGGTGCAGGCGCTGTGCACACAAGCCCGCCAGCTGATGCAACATGGCGCACCCTTGGTTCACCAAGTGCCCGGGCGCATGGGCTGGGAGCTGCGCGCCGTGGTGCAGGGCGGCTTGCGTGTGCTCGACCACATCGAGGCTTTGCAACACCGCAGTTGGTTGCAACGCCCCACCCTTCGAAGCGCCGACGGCCCCCTGTGCCTGTGGCGTGCCTTGACCATGTGAGCCTTGAGAACCACCATGCACTTTCCCCATGTTTTCGCGCCTGCGCGCACCAGCCTGCTCTGCTTGGCCTTGCTCACCCCGCACGCTGGGGCGCAAAGCCCAGCCGCTGCCCCCGCCGCCGCGGCCACGCCGATCTCCGTGGGCGTGGCCCGTCTCGACAGCGTGTGGGTGCAGCCCGAGCGTGAAGCCCCCGCGACGGTGTTGGCACGCAACGTCTCGCGCCTCTCGGCCGAGTCTTCGGGCACCTTGCAACGCTGGACGGTCGATGTGGGCGCGAAGGTTCAACGCGGGCAGCTGCTGGCGCAAATCGACCCACGCGACGCCGAACTCGGTGTGCAACGGGCGCAGTCGGCGCTCGACGCTAGCCAAGCCCGGCTGGACCTGGCGCAAGCCCAGCTCAAGCGTTCCGAAGAGTTGGTGGCCCAAGGCTTCTACTCGCAAGAGGCTTTGCTGCAGCGCCAAACCGAGCTCAACCTCATGCGCTCTGAGTTACAAAACCAGCGCGCCCAACTGGCCACGGCTCAACGCCAACTGAGCAAGACCACCTTGCGCGCGCCGTTCGCGGGCACGGTTCAGGAGCGCTTGGCCCAAACCGGCGAAGCCGTGGCGCCCGGCACCGTGCTTTACGTGCTGGTCGAGACCGGACCGACCGAGGTCCAAGCCCAAATCGACCCCAGCGATGCGCGCAGCTTGCAACAAGCCAAGCGCATTTGGTTGCAAACCAGCCGTGGCGATGATGCCCTGCGCTTGCTGCGCTTGTCCTCGACCATCAACTCGCCCGCGCGCACCCAAACCGCGCGGCTGACCTTGGTCAACGGCGCCAACCCCGCGGGCACCACCGGCACCTTGCGCTGGCAAGACCCCCAAGCGCACATCCCCAGCGCCTACATCGTCAAACGCAAAGACCAACTGGGTGTCTTTGTGCAGCAAGGCGCGGGCAGCGATGCCAAAGCCCGCTTCGTGCCCTTGCCCAGCGCGCAAGAAGGCCGTCCCAGCCCCGCGCCCACAGCCTTGGCTGGGAACACCGCCTTGATCGTTCAGGGCCAGTTGGCTTTGCAAGACCAGGCCCCCATCGCGGTGCGTTAAAGCCAGACCATGAACTTCTTGCGCAGCCTCTACACCAACCACCCGCTGGCCAACATTGGCTTTGTCGTGGTGCTGCTCATCGGCACACTGAGTTACCAGTCCATGCCGCGGGAGCAAGACCCCGAGATCAACTTCAACTGGGTCAACGTCACCACCGTGCTGCCCGGCGCCAGCGCCGAAGACGTCGAGCGCTTGGTGACCAACCCGCTGGAAGATGGCATCAAGGGCGTGCCCGACGTGCGCTTTGTGATCTCCACTTCGCGCGAAAACGTCTCCACCATGTTGGTGCGTTTTCGCGAGATCGACGAACGTACCTTTGACAAGCGCATGACCGATTTGCGCCGCGAAATTCAAAACAAGGCCGCCAGCGAACTGCCGACACAGGCCTTGGAGCCGCGCATTTTGGAGAGCACGACCAGCAACGGTTTCCCGACCGCGTCCCTGATGGTCGTGGGCCAGGCCGACGATGAAACGCTGCGCCTGAACGCGCGGCGCATCAAGAGCGACCTTGAGCGCATCAAGGGCGTCGACCAGGTGTTTGCCTCGGGTTTGCGCGACCCCGAGGTCTTGATCCAACCCGACCCGCAGGCCTTGGCCGCGCGTGGGGTGTTGTTGTCGGATGTGGCCGACTCCTTGTCGGCCTGGTGGCGAGACACCTCGGCGGGCACGCTCAAAACCCAAGACGGCACTTGGTCGGTGGGTATCGACGGCATCAACACCGCCCCAGAAACCTTGGCCCAGTTGCCCATCTTCTCCAGCATCCGACCCGGCCAATCGGTGCGTTTGGGCGATGTGGCGCGCATCGAGCGCCAACGCGCACCCGCCAGCCAACTCGCAGCGACCGACGGTCGAGTGGCCATTTCACTGGCACTGACCAAAAAAACCGGCATCAACACCTTGAATTTGGTGGGGGATATTCGCGCCTTCATTGAGCAACAAAACACCACCTTGGCGCCCTTGGGCTTGGAGCTGCGGCTCACCGACGACCAAACCGTGCCCACCAGCGAGGCCATTGGGGTGATGCAAACCAACGCCTTGTTTGGCGTGGTGCTGGTCTTGGCCGTTTGCTGGTTGTTTTTGGGCGCGCGCATCGGCTTGTTGGTCGCGCTGGGCATTCCGTTCTCTCTGCTCGGCACCTTCGCTGTGCTTTCGACCCTGGATTACACGGTCAACATTTCGGTCTTGCTGGGCGTGGTGATCGCGCTGGGCATGTTGGTGGACGACGCCGTGGTGGTGGTCGAAGCCATTTATTACCGGATGGAGCGCGGCCAAGCGGCTTTGCAAGCCTCACTGGATTCGGTGGCCGAGGTCTGGAAGCCGGTGCTGGCCTCGGTGGCCACCACCATGGCGGCTTTTTTGCCACTGATGCTCTTGCCCGGCATCGTGGGCAAGTTCATGTTCGTGATCCCCTTTGTGGTGACCTTGGCCTTGCTGATCTCTTTGGTCGAGGCGTTTTGGATGATGCCGGTGCACGTTCAAAACATGCGAATCCGTTTTGATCGCCCCTCCAAAGAGCAACGCTGGCGCAACGCATTCAACCGCGGCATTCGGCTGCGCTATGGGCAAGCCTTGGCTTATGCCTTGCGCCGCCCCAAACGCTTCGCCGCCGTGGGTTTTGGCGCGGTGGTCTTGGCCATCGGCCTCTTGGCCACCGGCACGGTTCGGGTGCAGTTTTTCGCCTTCGATCCCATCCGGGCGTTTTACGTCAACGTCGACATGCCCCAGACCGCGACGCTGGAAGCCACCTTGGCCGAAACCCAACGGGTCGAGGCCGTTGTGCGGCAGCACCTGCGTGGCGTGGGCCCACAGGCCGAGGCGCGCGCGGCCACCTCGACCGCCGGCATCAAATTCACCGAAAGCGACATCATCTACGGCGATGCGTATGGCCAAGTGTTCGTTTCGCTCAACCCCGACACCGATGGCGCGCGCAGCGTGAGCGAACTGGTGGCCGATTTGCGCGTCCAAGTCGATGGCATGGAGAGCCCCGCCAATCGCAGCTTCACCGTGCTCTCGGGAGGCCCGCCCTCGGGCAGGCCCATCAACGTGAAGGTGCGCGGCGACCGCTTTGAAGACATCGAAAGCGCCACGCAGGCGCTCAAAGCCATCGTGGCGGCCATCCCCGGCACCAGCGATGTGAAAGACGACAACCTCCCCGGGCGTTCCTTGATGCAGCTCACGATGGACACCGAAGCCTTGCGCGCTGCGGGGCTGACGCCCGCACAGGTCTCGCGCACCGTGCGCTTGAGCGTGGATGGCGAGACCGTGGCCTTCACCCGAGACGATGGCGACAAGATCGAACTGCGCGTTCAATCGGCCAACGCCAGCGGCAACCACTCGCGCGCCAACGCCTTTGACCTGCTGCGCGAACCCGTGGCCTTGCCCAATGGCCAATCCACCACCTTGGGCCAGTTGGTTGACGCACAAAGCCAAACCGGGCGCGAATTCATTCGCCACCACAACCTGCGCCGCACCATCACCGTGGAAGCCAACTTGGACAAAGACGTGACCGATACCGCGGCGGCCAACGCCATGATCAAGGCTGCGTGGGCGCCACTGCAAGCCCAACACCCCAACATCGATTTGGACTTTTCGGGCGAGCTTGAGGACATCGAAGAGAGCCTGGCCGCCATGAAGCTGCTGTTTTTGATGGGCATGGGTTTGATCTACCTGATCTTGGCCGCGCAATTCAAAAGCCACTTCCAGCCGCTGATGATTTTGGTGACCGTGCCCTTGGCCTTCACGGGCGTGGCCTATGGTTTGGCCTTGTCCAACAACCCGCTGTCGCTCTACACCTTGTACGGCGTGATCGCGCTGACGGGTATTGCCGTGAACTCGGCGATCGTGTTGATCGATGCGGCCAACAGCCGCATGAAAGAAGGCATGAGCACCATCCACGCCATTGTGCAAGCCGCACGCCGGCGCGTGGTGCCCATCATCATCACCACCACGACCACCATCGGGGGCCTGTTTTCCTTGGCTTTTGGCATCGGTGGTGAGAGCCTCTTGTGGGGTCCGGTGGCGGCCAGCATGGTGTGGGGCTTGGCCTTCTCGACCGTGTTGACCTTGTTCGCCGTGCCCTTGTTGTATTTGGCGTTCATGCGGCCCCAACAACCCCGCGTGTGGAACGTGATGGCGCGACTGAGGAGAGCCCCATGAAACCCCAAGACTACGTGGAACAAAAAACCGCAGCCTCGGGCAGCAGCTTTTATTACGCGTTTTTGTTTTTGCCACCCGATCGCCGCGCGGCCATCACCGCCTTTTATGCGTTTTGTCGCGAGATCGACGACGTGGTCGATGAGATCAGCGACCCGGGCGTGGCCCACACCACCTTGGCGTGGTGGCGGCAGGAAGTGGCCAAGTCCTTCAATGGGCAAGCCAGCCACCCAGTCATGCAGGCCCTGATGCCTTGGTGCCCGACCTTTGGCATTGAAGCCCACCACCTGTTGGCGGTGATCGACGGCTGCCAAATGGATTTGGACCAAAGCCGCTACTTGGACCTACCCAATTTGCAGCGCTACTGCCATTTGGTCGCCGGTGTGGTGGGTGAAGTGGCGGCGCGCATTTTTGGACAAAGCGAAGCCACCACCACCGCCTACGCGCACCGCTTGGGCTTGGCGTTTCAGCTCACCAACATCTTGCGCGACGTCGGCGAAGACGCGGCGCGCGGTCGCGTCTACCTGCCCATCGATGAGCTGCAACGCTTTGACGTGAAGGCTCACGAGCTCATCAAACGCGGCCAAGGCAGCGACCCAGCCGATTTCGAAAAACGCTTCACCGCCCTCATGCAATTCCAGTGCGAGCGCGCATTGCGCACCTACGACGAAGCGCTGGCGCTGTTGCCCGCGGCCGATCGCCGCAGCCAAAAACCTGGCCTCATGATGGCCAGCATTTACCGCACCTTGCTTCAAGAGGTGGCCGCCGAGCCCATGCTGGTGATGACCCAGCGCGTCAAGCTCACGCCGCTGCGCAAGCTCTGGTTGGCTTGGAAAGTTCAGGCCTTGGGCCGCTTGTGAGCATGGCCGAGCCTGTGCGCATCGGCATCGTGGGCGGCGGTTGGGCCGGCATGGCCGCGGCCGTCACCGCGGTTCAGCGCGGCGCCCACGTGACCCTGTTCGAAGCCGCGCCCCAACTCGGCGGTCGTGCCCGCGCCATGAGCGTGGACGGGCCCGGAGGCGAGGCACTGCCCTTGGACAACGGCCAACACATCTTGATCGGTGCCTACACCACCACCTTGGGCCTGATGCGCTCGGTGGGCGTGCCTTTGCACGACAGCCTCCTGCGACTGCCCTTGGGTTTGCCCATGGCCGGCGGCGGCGGTTTGTGCGCGCCCCGCTGGGCACGCGATTGGCCCGCGCCTTGGGGGCCATTGGCCGCGGTCTTGGGCTCGGCGCAATGGGGCTGGCCCGAACGCTGGGCCTTGTTGAAACTGTCCCTGACTTGGTGGCAACACACGCCGGGGCGCGACGAACACACCGTCGCACAAGCCTGTGTGGGCGTGCCCACGCGCGTGATGGACGAGCTCATCGAGCCCCTGTGCGTGTCGGCCTTGAACCTGCCCAGCACCGAGGCCAGCGCCCAGGTGTTTTGGCGCGTCATGCGCGACGCCTTGCGCGGCCCGGGCTTGGTGTCGTGGGCCGCGAGCGACCTGCTCCTGCCGCGTGTGGACTTGGGCCAGCTGTGGCCCGAGGCGGCCACGCTGGCGCTACAAACCCAACACCCCGATCGCTGGCAATGCCACTTGGGTCAAGCCATCCAAGGTTTGTCGCGCAGGCCGAACGCGTGGTCTTTGCAAGGCCCCCACGGCAGCACCGAGGTAGACCGGGTCATTTGGGCCAGCTCGGCGGTGGTGGCCGCCAAAGCCATGCAAGCTTTGCCCGTGCTTGAGGCGCAGGCTTGGGCCGCGCAAGCGTCGGCCTTGCAGCACACGGCCATCGCCACGGTCTACACCCACAGCCCATCGACCAGGCTGGACGCCCCGATGCTGGCCTTGCGCAGCGGACACGGGCCCAACGGCGCCCAGTTCGTGTTTGATCGCGGCCAACTCAGCCCACACGAGCCACGCATGGCGGGTGTGTGGGCTTGGGTGGTGAGCGCCTGCGAGGGCGAGCGCGAATCGATCACGGCCGCGGTGATGGCACAAGCCCAAGCGCTGTGGCCCGCCGCTGGGCTGAGGCACTTGCAAACCGTGGTGGACAAGCGCGCGGCCTATGCGTGTCGGCCCGGCACGCACAAACCCGCACAAACCATCACCGACGGCGTGTGGGCCGCAGGCGACTACACCGAAGGCCCCTACCCGTCCACGCTAGAGGCCGCCACACGCAGCGGAGTGGCCGCGGCGCTGGCGGCGACCTCGGCTTAAGCGCCGCTGGCTTTGGCCTTGCGCTGCGCGGGGCGGTCCATGCAGGCCATCAACCAGGCCAAGACCAAGGGGTGTTGCGCCATCAGTTCTTTGGCGGGGCGCACCCAATTCACCACGCTGGCCACGCACACATCGGCCACGGTGAAGCGCTCAGCGGCCAAGTGCGCCTGAGCGCGTTGGGCTTGGGCTTGCAGGTGCTGCTCGAGCACCCGCAGCGGCGCGGCCAAGCGCTTCTCGGCGGCTTGCGCCAGTTCGGGTTTGCGGCGCTCTTCGGGCATGACCACGCGGTGCATGAGCACCGTCAAGGCGTCGGCCTCGATTTCGGTGATGGTCCAAAACGCCCACTTCAAGGCCTCGGCGTCCTCGGCCGCGTTGGCCGGTGTGATGCTCACGCCGTCGGCCACGCCGTGGTGACGCGCGATGTACAAGGCACACGCCATGCTTTCCCAGACCACGACCGGGCCCTCCTCGCGCGCATCGACCACCACGGGGATGTGACCATTGGGGTTGATCGCCAAAAATTCGGGGGTGTGGGTGGCCCCACCCGCAAAGGGTGTCG
>Ga0315906_10004850_pt1 | contig 17068 bp, 9 predicted proteins | sample LakEriMetagenome_4_FD_203526 | JGI IMG/M metagenome (GOLD analysis project Ga0315906, IMG submission 203526) | Freshwater fungal communities from buoy surface, Lake Erie, Ohio, United States - Buoy 2 MA122 | ecosystem: Environmental > Aquatic > Freshwater > Lake > Lake biofilm | place: USA: Lake... | reverse complement strand
AAAATCTTACAATAAGCCTTGTTCTAAATTCATCAAAACTAGCAGAGATATCATTTAATTTTGTTAGGTAACTTGTAAACCTTGATGTTATAATATCTAAATTCCAATTACCAAAGAAAGGCCATGTTACATAATCTTTTGTTATATATGCAGTTCCATCATCAGCTTCTCTTACTACGGTAAATTCTGCGGTATATTGTGGATTTGTTTTTCTATTTAATAAAAACTTTTCTACCTCGTCAAAATCTTGAGTAAATATAGTTTCAGTTGTAACCGGATTTGGTCTGATAACCAAATAATCATTTGTTGATGACAAGCCAGAAAATGGATTTCCTTTAACAGTAATTCTTAAAATACCATTTGTCAAACTTGTAGTTGGTGTGATAAACACCAAAGGATAATTTTGATCATTAAGATATAAACTATATTTGGATAAATTTGTCACCATATCCCTAATTGGTGACACTTCTATTTCTGATAATTTTAAATTTCTTGCAGCATTTATTGTAAAATCAATATTAAATGGGTTTTGAATATTTGCGGCGTCTAGTTCAAAGTAAGTTTCGTTATTTTGAGAGTTATATACAATATTTGTAGCGGTTGATGCGGTTGTATAATTCGCACCATAAAAAGAAACTTCTAATGCCGCAGGAAAATAATTAATTATCTTAGTTATTGAAACTGACATTCGTTTAACTAATGAACCGTACTGCGAAAAAGTGGTTACATTACTTAAATCAAAATTAGGATAGACCTTGAAATTTTTCTCTACGATTGCTTTTGATTCCTCAACTGATTTTATACCTAAAGTATCTAATGTTATAGGATCTGAAAATGTACCAATAATAAATTCCCTATTTGACTTTTCGCTTACAGAAGTTGTAAATTCGAAATTACCTTGAGTCAAACCTCCTCCATTAACAACTTGAAAACCTACCAAATTGTCTGAAAATGTGTTATCCGCAGTTGCTTGTTGTGGAGGACAGGTATATTTTTTAGCCATTATTGAGTAATATTTGTAAAGTTTTTACTATAGTCTATATTATTACCTCTATCTTGTCTAACCTCATATAGAAGCTCGTTGAAATCATTTCTAATCTCATAAAGGTTATATTGTCTGTAAATATTATTATCTTTGTCGTAGATAGTGTAAATTCCATCATCCATAGATTTTGTTTGGTTCCCGTAAAGAGCTAATGAAAGGGTTGAGAAATCATCTTCAACAATTTCTACCTCTAAGGTAATTGGATTAAAATATGTATTTGTTATAATAACATTTTGATTTGGCTGACCTATAAATGGTGTTGCGTTTGGTTTGTTTGTTGGAGATGATGAAGGTGTTAATGTACAAAAAATCAAATTGGTTGGGCTATCGACATATCTATACCTGATCGCCTTTTGGGAACTGTTTGTTAAATTCTCCGTTACTGGTTCGCAGAAAAACGATGAAGTAATAATCCTAAAAAAGTTTGGTATTTTGGATCCATCATCGTTTAGATATTCTACTCTAAAACCCACAAGACCTTGTGCAACAAACTTATTTCTAAATTGAGACGGTATTTGTTCTAAGTTAAAAATAAGTCCTCTAACATTTGGAAATGCAGATAAAACACCGCAATCATTTATGTTAGTTCTTATTTGTGCGGGTCTAATATAAACTGTATATATGCCTAATGCGTTAAATTGATTTGCCGGTAATTTCAAATTATATAAACCACCTAATATTTCAATATCAGGGTTTCCTCCTGTTTCCGTATTATTAAAATATGGCGTTAATACTTCTTGCGAATTTAAAGTTGTTAATGTGAAATTTGCGGTGTCATCTCTAGTTGGTGTATAATTTACTATAATTTCAACATCAACTGGCGAAACGTCCGCCGGTCTTATTGTTCCATAACTTCCTGTTGCCATAGTTTTTTTTAATATAAATAGTTAATTTTATGTTTTTACCACGTTAAAAAATTTATAACCATACGACGATAAACCTCCAATTGTTGACACCTCGTTTAATCTTCTAACTTTTTCAAATGCGGAAACTTTACCTCTCTCTATATAAACATTAGAGAAAATTTGAGGCTCACTTATAACATTCATAAGTGTCTCCTCCTTAGTTAATCCACTTGATACTAACCATTCTGAGGTAAAACCTGATGACTTTGTAACAAATACTGTGGTTCCATCGTTAAAATCATAATAATCCACACCATTTATATTGTATGAAACAGATAATCCATTATTTGATGATCCATAAAAAGTTCCAATAGTACCACTTGTTCCTGTTATTTGTTGATTCAATTTATAAGAATATCCATTTATTGTTGTGGTTCCCTTATATACTGATAAATCAGTTAAACTTGATTTTGTAAAGCCTGTAACCAAAAATGGTGTTGTAGTGTAGTTTGAACTAAAATGATCGGCTAAATCAGTATTTGAATCTCCCGAAAAAATATAATCGTATGATATTGGTATTCCTGACCAACTACCACCTTGAGCAATAAAATAAGCGGTCCCATTTGGATTTGGTATTGTTGTTCCTGTAAACGGAATTGATACTTGCTTTTCTATTATTGTTAACCCGAAATTTGATAAACCTGATAAAGTAATTTTATAGTTTTTAGTAACTAACGGATATTGGTGTGATATATTATTTGGTGCAAAATTGGTTACTTGCTGAATTGGCGTTCCGTCACCCCAATTAACATAAAATGTAGAATTAGATAAAAACTTTTTATATTGTGTATCCGATGTGTTATATAAATAAATTGTGGATGAATTAAGACCAGTAACTGCAGAAAATACAAAATTTGTAATTACATCTTTTTGCAGTATTGCTCCGTCAAAAACAGAATAGTATCCGATATCAACCGTATTTTGAGTAATTAAAATTGGAATTGTTAATCCTGTCATTAAAGATGTTCCATTTGTTGATCCTGTAACAATCTGAGACATACTTAATCTAATTTTGGTCGATCCTGTTACATAATTTATAGATTCGGTAAATGATGTAAAATCACAGCACTCCTTATCTAATGTTAATGTAATACCTGTTGAAGCGGTATATATCACATTATTAACATAGCTTTTAATTGAGCTAGGTGATATTTTAATATAATATTTTTGATCTTCCATTTAACTTGGATTTATATATTCATACCAGTTTATGGGGTTTGATTCACTTCCAACGCGAATGTCAGTACCTGTTTTATAATCAAAAAATTGATAAGTGAAATCAGAATAATCCAACTTTATTTTATAATAAAAATATATTTCATCTTTAAAATTGAATTTTGAAAATGTTATCTTTGGATCGGCCTGATTTGTATTTATCATTCTAACAAATTGACCTGTTGACCCATTAAAAAATTTTGCAGAGACATAAAATGTATCAAGATTATAGAATTCCTTTGATTTTAACCAATAAATAAAATAACCCTCTTTTTGCTTTACATAATCCAATTTATATTTTGGAATACTAATATTAACTTGTGGTAAAAAAGTAGATATTAATTTTAGTTCATCTTGGCTTTGATTTGCCGGTAAAATTATTGTAAAATAGTTTTTTTGTGTTTTTTTTTGATTTGTGTCGTAAAAATCAATTTTAAAAAAAGATTTCAAAAAAGGTTTTGTTGTATAATAAATTTCTTGATTTGTAAAACCTTGTGAATTATATGTTAAACTCCAATCTGAGGTAATTGATGAAGTAACGCTAGCACCTGTAAAAAAATAAAAATTATGATTTAAAGTAGTATCAAAAGAATTGACATATTGTTTATTTTGAAATCTTGCAAGTTCAAAATCTTTTGGAACTCCTATCGCTTTTTCTACGGTATCTTCTTGAAATTTTTGAAGGTCCTGCTCTTGTCCAAATGAATCCCATTTTATTTCAATTGGGATATCAATTTGTTTATCTATAGAGGCTCTTATTATTTTATATTTATTCACACTCATCAGTTGTCGGTAATGGAACTACGTTTAGTGGTATTGATGTTGATCCCTCCGGTATTAATCTAAATATCAAGTTTCTAAATGGATAATGAACACCGTTCAAAAATGGATAATCAACCCCAACACCATCATTATCTATAAACCCATAAGGATATATATCTCTCCAAATAAAATTTTGACTTAATTGGTCATACACCGCCCAATCAGGAATGTTTGTTACACTTGCAGCGTCGCCTTCTTCAATATAAGATGAAAAACTTTTTAAAGTTATCGGGTGATGAACTTGGTAATAATATCCAAATGGATTTGTTGCATCAGATTGCCCTATTATATTGATATCAAAAACATTATCATTAAATGTAAATTTGTGATATATGTTTGAAATTACTCTCTCTTGATATTCTGAATCATTCCATTCGCAGAAATCACCATCTATTTCATCTCCTTTTACTAATGGCTTGTTATAATAAAAATTAATAGGTGGTTTTGCAGGTGGTCCAGGTTTTGAATAAGATAAAGTAGAAATACCTGCAGTAGAAAAAGGATTTACCCACCAACTATTTGGTTTTCCTGTTGATAATGTTGGTAAATTAAAATCAAAACCTTGTCTTAAAGGAAATCCATTACCACCAGGTTTAGATGTCCAACCGAAAATTCCAACCCATTGAAATGTAAAAAATAACTCGGAAATTGGTCTTTTTTGATTATCTATTAAATTTTGTAAATCAACATCGTTTGCAAAAGACAAATTATATGTTTGACTACCTTCTTTAACGGAAACTCTTGAAATGTTGTTTGGTGTTAATGCCGAAGGTTCATATTGTTTAGTCAATTTGAATGAATTGAGTTCGAATCCCGCATTTGTTAAAATTGATTCACTTTGATTTGTTAAAATTTTATGTCTTCTAACATAATATTCTGACCTTGTTGATATTGGATTATTGTCATTTAAAACCCTTTTTAAAGTTCCTTGTTTTCCGGTTGCAAATGTGTTACCAGTGTATCCTATATTTGTTATGCTGAAAACATAAAGTTCGGAATTATAAGTTCCATCTCCTAAATCTGATACTTGAAATAGATTTTGTCCATTATAATTAAAAGAAAGTTCAACAAATTCTCCAACACTTAGTCCGTGTTTACAAACCGACCTAAATGTTATATAATTTTGACCATTAGAAATTGAATTATCAATAACAAAGGGTATTCCTTGAAATGCATTCCAATTAAATGTTATGTTCTTTTTGGTGTCAATTGCTGACATTAATTTATCAACATTTTTATAACCATAACTTAGAAAAAAGTTCCAATTATATGAACTAGCACTTGTGCTTACAAAGTTTATATGTCCATTTGTATTTGGTTTTGTATATCCCACAACATCATTATCAGTCCTACTCAAATCAAACTCATTGTATAATGGATAACCTGACCAATAAACATTTGGATTACCATTAGCGCAAAACTGACGACTACTTTCTATCGCATTTACATAATATAAGTTTTCATAGAATGGTCTATAATTTGTTTCACCCACATATGTGTTTTTAAATAAAAATGTAATTTTAGTTAGCGGTCTAAATTTTTTTGATTTTTCTCTTTCTTGATTATAAACATCTATCAAATCAATATTTTGACTTCTATCGTATTCAGTAATGTTTTTTACATTTTGGTTAAAAGGTACTGTAATCTGCGAACCTAATTGCGGTGCAGACTTAAACTTTAAAGTACTTAAAACTATTTTTGTTGTATCATTTACTCCCATATTATCCTACTAATTCTTCAGTATCAATCCATTTAGTTGTAAATCTATCAAAAGCGCTAGCCCCTTGTTTCAATCCAAAATAAAAGTAAAAAGGAGCCCCTAAATTATAATCATTCGGTGTTCCAAATCCAGGTTCAGGGCTATAATTTGCTTCACCTGTGGCTGAATTTGTCACATTTGTATCCACATTATAAATCCAACCCTTATTATAATTTATAATATTTACATTATTTGGTTTATACATTTTAGTATCAGTATAGGGCGCTAATCTATCCAAACCTTGATAATTGTAAGACCATACATTTTTACTCCAGTCATTTGACTGAGTTCCAAATATATTTGTATTTGTAGGGTTAAATTTTATTTCCCATAAATAAAATGGAACAAATTGCGTTTTTAAAGGTATATAACTGTAAGCACATTTACTACCTATTTGTCCAAAAGGATCATAAACTATTCTATTTGGAGATACATAGTCTCTACTTTGCGAATCTCCTGTATAAAAAATACCAAAAACAATATCATCTCTATTACCATTATCAGGATTAATTGGAAAATATAATGATGATCTACTTACTGTATCAGCAGTACTTGGTTCGGGATAATCCTCAGGATCATAATCAGAAATACCAAATTGAGAGTTTGTGGCCACCATCTGCGCAAAATCAGCGTCAACAAATTTTTCAGGTCGTGTATTGAAAAAATTAAGGATACTAGCACCTTTTTGTGATTTAAAAAACTTAGTAAATGAAGTGTTTGCTAATCTTGATAAAACGAAAATATTTAATAAATTAGATGTGTCGCCAAATGTTGTTGAATTTAATTTATTCATTATATATCCATCCCAATTACCACTTTGAGATAAAAACTTTTGGAGTTCATCTCTAGGCCCAAGATCCATAATTGTTGTCGGATACATTAAATTTGTACCATTTCCTACCGTTTTGCCTCTTATTTTAGTACCATCTCTACCAAATTTTTTTGAAGTATCATTATAAGGGGCGCTTCTATAATAGAAATTAAATGTTTCTGGATGTAAATACACGGTATCTTTACAGAATTTATTATATGGTTGATTTGGTGGATTTTCATTGATCCCTGTGAAATACCTTGTATTTCTAAATGGAAACATATATAATGTACCATTTATCCAATTATTAACAAATAAATGAGAAAACACTTCTCTACAAGCACCAAAATTTATATTCATTCTTGCAAACCATTCATTAACTAAATCTAAATCGTTTCTTACATTTTGTTTCTGTAAAAATGGGGGTCTTACCAATGAATAGCAAGATCCTTGTATGAAATATTGAGTTCGATTATCACGTCCATCTCTACTGAATGTCACAAATTGACAAGTCCCACTAGGTGCAACAGTAACTTTATCTAATTTGGTATCACCTTTATAACATTGAATTGGTACTAATGAACCGCATGAGAATGTATTTAATAAATTAGCAATAGAATTTTGAGTTTCTCCTGATTCAGGTATTTCAGGTTCATTTACAACAAAAGGAAATGCCGGAGTTTCTAATCCTGCGTTTACAATACCACCTTCTGGTAATTCATAAATTTGAAATCTACCATTTGTCATTAAACCCATACTGTTTTGCCCAAATGTTTGCAATCCGTCAGAAGTCGGTAATCTGTCAGATCTAAAAACAATTCTTTGTGAATCATTCATTGTGAATTTATTATCATCAGGAATTAAACTACATTTTGGTTCATACTTTCTTGACCAATAAATTGGTGTTAGTTTTGCTCTTCTACAAAAGAAATCTGAAGATGAACATTGATTGAAATTAGGCCATCCAACAATCATCATAAAACCAATTCCTTCTACACACTCATTTGGTATGTAACCTGCTTCACCATTAGATGCGACTGTATTAGCACCACGTCTAGCAAAATAATTATCAATATGAATTCTTAAGCCTTTACCATTACTGTTTGAAACATAACTATAAAAATTTAGATTATTATTTATAGAATTTAATCCAGGATAATTTGGTATCTGTGATATTGGAAACGATCCAAAATCGGATTCTGATGTTGCAATATAATTATAAATTGATGTGGATTTGAATTGTTTCCATTGCAAAATAGAAGGACTAAAATGATATGATGGATGGAATAATCTCCTTCCAGCATAACTATCATTTATGATTGTGTTGTTACAAGTATTGTGTTTTGTACATCTTAATGCGTTTGATGTTGCTAAATTATTGGATAATGTTGTACCTGCAACACCAAATTCTAGATTATCATTAGGTTGTAGAGGTATATTCATCTTAAAATTACCTGTCACAGTATACCCCCAATGATTTTGGTCACCAAATATTCTGCCTAACCCTATTTTCATTGGTTGCGGTGTTGAATGCGGATCCACACCTCTCATTAAAATAGTTATATAAGTCGAATCTTTATTTTCGTAATTATCCCACGCATTGTATGAACTCCAATCAGAATCTCCTTGGACAGGTACTGATCTCATTAAAGAATAATTCTGGCTGAACGCTCCTCTTAAAGCTCTTTTGTCCAAACTATTAGAAATCATATCATCAGATGGATATGGCATATCTTTGACTAATCTTGATTCTATAACTTGAAAGTATTCTATATCTGTAGGATATCTTAAATATCTATTTTCATCTTCGCTCGATCCTGAAATTTTGTATTTTGTTATTAATCTAGCACCTGTTATTGGATGGGTATGAGATACGTTTATTTGTGTTTCACCTGTATTGATTGGCGTGCCAGTTATAGAAAAAGTATCGTAATCATTTTTTGTTTGACCCGATAAATTCAGATCGTTGAATTTGGTTGGATTCTCAAAAGTTAACAATGTTCCTTTTTGATAAACTTCTTCTGTCAGAATAACCACAACATTGTCATAATGAAATCCTCTATTTTCTAAAGATGTTGTCAATAATTGTGTTCGTTGGTAAAGATTTCCTGATTTTACAAAATCAGTATTAGTGTCAGGTGCGTTTAAATTTTCATTAAAACAAACTTTTATCTGATTTACTCCACCCCCTAAAGATCTGTTACCTAACCAATTTAAAGGAGATTCCTGAGATTGATTAATTCGGTCGGTATTAAGACCTGATCCAAAAAATTTAGCCCTTGAATTAAATAGGTTTATTCTTTCTGAAATAGGTAATGAAAACGTACCGAATGCAAATTCTGTTAAAGCGCCATTAGAGTCTGCGGTACTAAAAGTTATTGGTAAAGTTGCTCTGAAGCCAAATGATAATGTCTGATCGTTTCTTTGAGACCCCGCCCCTATTTGTTGAAAAACTTCAGTAAAATCATTACCATTAGGATCTGGATTTGAATTTAACAAGAAAGAGTCTGCGTTTATGACATCTGATAATGGACTATTATTAATAAAATTACTTTGCTCTGAAAATGAAGCAATTCCTGGTTGCGCTTGATTTACAGTATCTTTACAACTACAAATTTCGCAGTCTGGAAAACTATATAGAGGAAGATTAAAATTAGCAATATTACTTAATACTTCTTTCATATTATTTATAAACCTTCCAACTTTAACAACTTTATTAATTTTTTCCAAAACATTTATTATTATTTCTACAATTCTTGCAACAACATGTAATATTCTTACCAATATTTTAATTAGTGGCAACATAATAAACATTAATATTGTGAATAAAATAAAAATAAAATCAGTTTTATATTGTCCATCATTTGAAGGAAACTTATAATTTTCACTATCACATTCAGTGTCAGTTATAGACTTTATTGCGGAAAATCTATTTTTCAAAGTTCCTTTGGTGTATCTTGTAATTAACTGAGAAACCGTATATACTTTGTTATACGACATCTCATAAAAAGTATCTTTACAGTCAATAGCATCTTGGATCATTTGCTGTCCATTTGGAGTTATACCTGAATAACCGTAATCATTCCAGTCTAAACTGAATGCATAAGATGATTTTAATAATTGATAATCTTGGTTATTGAATGAATCATTTATTGGATCATAAGATGGTCTTGTCCATCCGTGTTCCTTAACATTAGGCACTAAAAAACTTGCTCTTTTTACAGGTGCTGATAAGTCAGGTGTTTGATTCCATTTTATCTTGAACCTATATTTCGCCTTAGTAGGAATTCCTTTTTTGGTGTCATTTGAAAATATCTGTTCTCCGAATTCATTGGTCACAATATAATCTAAATTCATTGGTACGTCCAAAAGCCAAGTTCCATTTTCATCAATAACATTACCATTATTTTCTAATTCAAGTACTTCTAAAATTGGCTTACCTGAATTGTCTTGTCTAATAGTATGTCTTATCGCTAATATTTGACCCGGTGCCGCAACCAAAGAACACATATTCCCTGCTTTAAGCCTTGGTTTGCAATTTTTTTTGATTGTGTTTCTATCACTATCAGAAAAAATTGATCCCATAAATATTGCTGTTGGTTTTATTTCAACTTGTAATTCATTTGTTAGATCAAAATCTGTTCTTGTTATTGATGATTGGCATAAATCCTGTTCGCCCCATAATGGTTCGACTATAATATCCTTTGATAATGTTATTATCTGAGGAAGAATACTTATATTTTCTGAGGTTTTAAATTTTGTACCATTAACTTGGCTATCAGTCGCAATTCCTAATCTTATTAAATCTTGCGGCGATAATGAAAATGGACCTATGTCTGACAAATCAACATTCATAACTAATGTCTGACTACCAACAGGAACGCCAAATATCATAAAGTCCCCACTGTCATTTGTAGTCACAGTGAATTTATAATACTTATCATAAATTTCAATCGCTGTAGGATTAATAAGAACATCCTCTAAATCAGGAAATGAACCTGTTGCCGCATGTCCAGGATAAGAAGGTTTATAAGGTAGTAAATTATACTTATAACCATCTTCATTTATATCATCCACAGTTTTATAAGGATATATTGCACTTATTATAGGATTTAATTCGTCCTGCTGCGTTATAGGAATAAAAATTGATAATTTTGCGTTTGGAACACCAAAACCATTATTGATTGAAACTCTTCCAACAACGACTCCATAATCAGAACATTGTCTAACATACAATTCTGATTGAGATAATTTTAAAGATAGAATTTCTAAAAATTCAAAATCTTGATCTAAATTAACATCTAATTTTTTATCAACGCCGACTTGCGTTCTTATCCTATATGATTTTGGCATTTACAACTTTTTGAATAAATAGTTTATATTCTATTTTCAAAAATAGTTGATCACACTTAAAAATAAATTAATTAACCGAAATTGACCGTTTTAAGGTTTTTAACCCTAACTGAAACGTCTTTATTTGGAAATCTAACTTGATATATTTGAACCGGCTCTGCAAATATCGTATCATCGATTAGTTGAATTTGTCTTGTTTGAGTATCGGAATATCTTTGAGAGGTTTGAGAAGACGAATATTGACCTCCAATCAAATTAAAAACATCCACTTGTGCAATTGAAATCACTCCATTTAAGTTTTGAATATTTTTCTTAATCTCTGCGACATAAACATTTTCACCCATCTCTCTATTTGATGGTGAAAAATAATTTGAAACAATATCAACAATCTGTGTTATTATTGTACCTTGATTCTGACTTGAATCTAAAACTACATATATATCAAATTTCAAATCTACAACTTGAGCGCTTTCTACAACAACATAATCATTTATCATTCTATAATTTGATAGGTAATTTGCGAGATTTGTTTTAAGTGTATTTGATATAAAATTTGTTAACTTTCCTGACGAATCATAAGATAAACATTGTATTCTAATTTTATTATCTTGTTCTGTAATTGCTACTTTTGCCGGAGCTCCAAATTGTGATGGCATATTTCTGATTATTGATTCGTAATCATTTACTGTTACAGCTCTTTTTTGCGCAGCAAAATTAAATGAAACATAATTTCTAACTTCCTCTACCGATGGTACATTTGCTCCTCCAATAGCGGCGGTTGTATTCGTACAACTTAATGAATTAATAACAGAAGTATTTTGAGTTTGTGAAGGGCCATTAACTGCAAAATTTATAGTTCCTAATTGAGTTATGACATTAACACCAACATTTGATGAAATACCTCCACCTATTCTATATTGAACAAATAAAGTTGAATTGGCCTTTAAAGTACTACCTAAGGCAAAATTATTTGAATATTTTTGTAAATTAAGTGGATTTCCTGTTGAAGCAAATTCTCTTAACTGCTCTTCAGAAGATTGATTTCCTCCTCCGAATGTCATTTTGAAAAAACTTTCAGGGGTAAATTCTGTTATAAACTTATTGTTTGTTGATATGTATTTCCCCACCTTTATACCAGGTTGATCTGAAACTTTTGTAGGGTCTTCAACAAATACCTTATCTTGTATTAAAGCATCAACTTCATACCATCTATTTGCTCTTCCTAAGAATTCTTGATCTGATGGTATATTTGCATATTGCGTTCCGTCTTTTAATAAAACACTAGTTACTCCTAATACATTTTTTTCAGGTAAAAATATTTCAAAAAATGGAAAAACATCATTTGGTAAAATAGTTCTTTTAAATACCTTTGTTATTCCATTAACCACAGTTTCTCTTTTTGTTATAGTATAATTTAATATTTTACCATTCGGATCAAAGTTTGGAACTTTTGTTCTATTTGGAAACCCTTCGTTATTGAACGGTGATGAAAAATCAATATCATAAACAGTTTCAAAAACTTGCCCTGCACCAACACATTGCGATCCTCTCCTTAATATACCACAATATCTAATATCTTCTTTATCACCAAATGCCGGAACAATAATTGAAAAATCAACCAATGCCACTGATGGTCTTTGACCTGGTATTTTTAACCCGTATGTTCTTGCTATGTTATAGATAGACGATCTTTGCTGAGCATATTGTAGAACGGTCTCTTGAATACTTCTGTCTATTTGAAATTGTAGGTTATCTGAAATGGCGGCATTTAAATCAAGTAACACAGAGAAAACTGAAGCGTCATTAACATTGGATAGTAAATCAGGATAATATGTTTTGACAAAATTTATTAATTCGGTCCTAATTGATTGGAAATCTCTTGTTGTGTATGATATTTTTTTATTTGCCATACTATTAAATATTAATTATTATGAAATTACTTGATTGAAATACATTTGTGGTTATTACATAATCTAGTTTAACTCTTGCAGTGTGTTCTTTTGTTCCTGCACCTGGTAATCTATATACCCTATCGTCACCACTTGCAACCCTTATTTCTTCGGTTTCTTCTGTTGAAGCGTCGTATACAGTTATTGAGGTTACTTTTAAATTTGGTATATATCTTTTTATTGATTCCCTGATTTCAGCTTCTATTTCTGAAAAACTTGTCCCATCCATAGGTTCAAAAATGTATTCCAACAATCTTGTACCAAAATCAGGTAAAAAATATCTTGTTCCTTTTCTTGTTAATAATAGATGAATAAGGTCTGTCCTTATCTCTTCGTCAATTGTGTCAGATAAATCTAAATATCTTCCGTCAAATGAATCTCTAAAAGGAAAATTAATTCCATATGTTACCGGATTTGCCATATGTTATAAATATATGGTTTTAAATTTTCTGTTCTGTTATGTCATAATAATAACTATCAGTATCTTCTGATACCCACTTATCCGAAATTGTTTCAACCGAGGGTAATTGATAATCAACCTTTATATCTTTTAAATCCATCGGAAAATCTTTTGTTATCCAATTTGAGTCCTTCCAAAAAATTCTATTGTTAGGTTGGCAAAGTAAATACCCATCATCTGCGACCAAGATATGACCGCATTTATAATCTGATGGTTCATCTGAATACGAATTTTTAAACCAATCAACTGTCATTAAATATGTAGCCCAAACTTTATCACCATTTCTTAAAACAACTTGACATCTTTTTTCGTGTAAGTGGTCATACACTATAACTGAAACATTTTCCGAAAAACAATCCCATAATTGTTTAAAATGAAAAGGTATATCTTTTTTTGGTTCTTTCAAAAAAATTTCAGAAATAGGAACTCTTGACCTTAACATTCCATAATCTGTCATAATATGAAATGTTAATATTTTTCCTGAGATAGATTGTATCGCGAATGCATATGCGTTATGAAATATATTTGAATCTTTTTCATTTTTAGTAAAGTGTGAAACCCTTACCAAACATTTAAAAAAATTAATGTTGTGATTCAAAACATTCATAACTAAATTATTTTTATGATGAACATCCGAAACAATCAACTAGACTATTTTCAGGTTTAGGAGGTAAATTCATTTTACTATAATCAATTTCAGGTAAAGGTTGCGGTTTCACTTCTTGACTTATATCTACAGCCAAATGCTTTGCTCCTGTTGAGATAGCCTTTGTTCTTACATAATAACAAAGTGTTTTTAGTCCGTTTTCCCAAGCCCTAAAGTGAGATGACGTAATTTTAGATACCGTAGGATTTGATAAATATATGTTCATAGATTGTGATTGGTCAATAAATGGAGCTCTATCGGTTGCCATATCAATCAAATCTTTTTGAGATATCTCCCAAATCGTTTTGTATTTCTTTAAAAGATGTTCAATTCTTTTGACTTTTTTGTTGTAATTTTTATCCTCAACATCCAAATATTTGTTGAAATTAATTGATTGAACTGATCCTTCATTGATGATAATTTCATTTTTTATTTGTTCATTCCACAGACCAATTTTTTCAAAATCATTGATTAAATACTTATTGACAATCATAATTTCACCACCAACAACTCTACGATTAAACAAAGCAGAATGTGCTGGTTCTGTCATTTCATAAGATCCTGTGATTTTTGCTGATGACGCTACTGGCATTTGAGCTGTTGTAAGTGAATTACACACACCCCAAAACTCAACCTCTTTTTTTAACGTATTCCAATCCCACATTCCCGATAAATCATTTTCACTTAATCCCCACATATTAAATTGAAACACTCCTTGTGACATTGGTGATCCTTTAAAGAAGTCGTATGGTTTATAAAGCGCTCTCCTACATAAATCATTTGATTCATATATAGCCCCATAATATATGGTTTCAAAAATTTGTTTATTTAATTTTCTTGCTTCTTCTGACGTGAATTCATAATCCAATAAATAAAACACATCAGCCAACCCTTGAGTTCCAATTCCAATTGCCCTCTGCTCTAAACCACCTTTTCTACCCTTTTCAGTAGAATAAAAATTAATATCAATCACTTTATTTAAAGCTCTGACAATTTTTCTAGTTTGTTCAAATAACTTTTGAAAGTTGAACTTACCATCCTCAATAAAATTCTTTAGAATTAGAGATGATAAGGTACATATAGCGGTTGTTTGTTCGTCTGTATATTGATAAATTTCATTACACAGATTTGATTGTTTTATTACACCAATGTTTTGATGGTTGGTTTTTTTGTTTGCGTTATCTTTAGAACATAAATAAGGAACACCTGTTTCAATTTGAGATTCAATTATTTTATACCAAAGTTCTTGAGCACTTACTTTTTTTCCTAAACCTAAGCTAACCGCCTTATTGTAATTTTGTTCATATTCTTCACCGTAACATTCTTGCAAAGGTTTGATACCCGATTTTAATATGTCATCAGGACAGAAAAGATACCAAGGTGAGTTTTCTTTAACCGCCCTCATAAAATTATCAGGTAACCACAAAGAAGTAAAAAGGTCTCTTGCCCTTAACTCCTCAGGACCTGTATTTTTTTTAATATCCAAAAGGTCAAAAATATCTTTGTGCCAAGGTTCAATATAAATGGCCGCACTACCTGGTCTTCTACCTTGTTGATTAAAAAATCTTAACGATTCATTGACAATTTTAAGATACTTCAGAAGTCCGCCCGCAAATCCACCTGATGATGAAATTCTTGTATCCTTTGATCTGATATTACTCATACATAGACCGATACCAGCTGCGTCAGATGAATAAGTTGAGATGTCTTTTAGGGTATCCAAAAGTCCTTTTCTTGAATCATCATTATTATAGTGCAAAACGCAAGACGCTAACTGAGGAACCTTAGTTCCTGCGTTAATCATAATAGGAGTTGCCGGTGAAATTAATTGATTTGACAAGGAATAATAATATTCAATAGCTTCATCAAAGGAATTTGTAACCCAAAGCGCAACTCTCATATACATGTGTTGTGGCCTTTCAATTGACTTTCCGCTTGAATTTTTTGTTAGATACATTTCTTGTAAAGATCTCCACGCAAAATAATCAAAGTTATAATCAAGTTCGTGATTGATTACTTGGTCAATTTTTTCTTTACCGTACAATTTAATAATATAAATTAATTCATCATTGATAATCCCTTCCTTATTTAGGGTCTCCATTACTTCTGAAAAGCTTGGATTGGTTTCCTTATGATAAGCCGATATTGCAACTGTTGCCGCCAACCTACTGTAATCATAGTGACTACCGGTATATGATGCAGATATCTCATATATCAACTTATCCAAATCTTTTGTTGTAATTTTTCCTTCAGTTGGAACTGATGTAATTACCTTAATGAATATTTCGTCTGAATTAACATTCAGAGATTTAGCAGCTTTTTTTATTCTGTTATATATTTTGGTTGGATTGAAAGCAGCTTCTTCTCCACCTTTTTTAATTATTGTAAGTGACATAGGTTTAAAATTTTAAATTTTAGAAATCTTCATCAAACGAAATTGCTTCGTTCAATTTTGCTTTTTGGTATTCAATTGTTCTACTTTCAAAGAAATTACCTTTGGTTTCAACTGCGATTTGCTCCATAAATTTAAATGGTTGCTCCACATTGAATTGTTTTTGACAACCGAATTTAACCAAAAGTCCATCAACAACAAACTCCAAGTATTGTTTCATTAGGTTTTGGTTCATACCAATTAATGAAACCGGTAATGATTCGGTAATAAATTCTTTTTCAATTTCAAGCGCTGACAACAAAATTTCTTTGATTCTTTTTTCTGAAATTTTATTTTCCAAATGATTATTGAATAGATGTATTGCAAAATCACAATGTAAATTTTCATCTTTAAAAATCAAGGCATTTGCGTTACATAATCCTTGCATTATACCTCGTGATTTTAACCAAAAAATGGAACAGAATGAACCTGAAAAGAAAATACCCTCAACCGCCGCGAACGCTACCAATCTTTCTTGGAAAGATGCGTTGTTTATCCAATTAAGAGCCCAATTGGCTTTCTTTTGAACTGCGGGGAGATGTTCAATCGCCCTGAAACATTCCAATTTTTCATTTGGATCTTTAATATATGTATCAATCAATAATGAATACATTAAAGAATGGATATTTTCCATTGCCAACTGAATACCATAGAAAAATTTAGCTTCGGGGT
>Ga0315906_10004849_pt1 | contig 17069 bp, 18 predicted proteins | sample LakEriMetagenome_4_FD_203526 | JGI IMG/M metagenome (GOLD analysis project Ga0315906, IMG submission 203526) | Freshwater fungal communities from buoy surface, Lake Erie, Ohio, United States - Buoy 2 MA122 | ecosystem: Environmental > Aquatic > Freshwater > Lake > Lake biofilm | place: USA... | reverse complement strand
CGATCTGCTTCTCAAACCGGATGTGCGCAATCAAGCGGTACTTGTTGCCACCCACGTTGAACACCACCAGATCCCCCACCTTGTCTACCGTGTTGAAGGCAGCTTTCAGTGCCGCCCAGGTGTCAAACCGGTTCTTCTCGATCACCCGACGCCAACCTTGCAGCGGCCCCTGGGCCTGCGGGTGCTGCGCGGCAAAGGCGCGCAGTGCGCTGTTGCTGATGATCTTCACTTCCGAATCATCTCACAACGAGATATTCGGCCTGCGTTGGCTGCAGGCAAAGCGAGGACGCCGCACGAGGACGGCCCCGTAGAAGCCTCGTTAAGGCTCGGCATGAGCCCGCACCCCAGTGCGAAACTTCCCCGCATGAAACCCTTTCGCATCGGCGCTGGTGCCGGCTATGCCGGCGACCGGATCGACCCTGCGCAGGCCCTGGCCGAGCGGGGCGGGCTGGACGCGCTGGTGTTCGAGTGCCTGGCCGAGCGCACCATCGCGCTGGCGCAACTGCGCCGCGCCCGGGACCCGGCCCACGGCTACGACCCGATGCTGCAGGCGCGTATGCGCGCCGTGCTGCCAGCCTGCGTGCGCCAGGGCGTGCGGGTGATCAGCAACATGGGCGCGGCGAACCCGCAGGCTGCCGGGGCGGCCGTGCTGGCGGTGGCGCGCGAGCTGGGCCTGCCGCGCCTGCGCGTGGCGGTGGTGACGGGCGACGATGTGCTGGACTGGGTGCGCACGCACGACGTGGCGCTGACGGAATGCCCCGGGGCGGAGCGCGCCTCGGCCCTGGGGGACCGGCTGATTTCAGCCAATGCTTACCTGGGCGCCGAGGCCCTGCTGCCAGCCTTGGCCACGGGGGCCGACGTGGTGATCACCGGCCGGGTGGCCGACCCGGCGCTGTTCCTCGCGCCGCTGATGCACGCCTTTGGCTGGCGGGGTGACGACTGGCCGCAACTGGGTCAGGGCGTGCTGGTGGGCCACCTGCTGGAATGTGCTGCCCAGGTCAGCGGCGGCTACCTGGCCGACCCCGGCCACCTGGACGTGCCGGACCTGCACGACGTGGGCTTCCCGCTGGCGGAGGTGCAGCCCGACGGCAGCGCGGTGATCACCAAGCTGGACGGCACCGGCGGCCGGGTGGACCGGCTGAGCTGCACCGCCCAGCTGCTGTACGAGATCGAGAACCCGGCACGCTACCTGCAGCCGGATGTGGTGGCGGATTTCTCCCGCGTGCAACTGCAGGAACTGGGCCCCAACCGCGTGCGCGTGTGGGGTGCGGGCGGCCAGCTCCGGCCGGCGCAGCTCAAGGCCACGGTGGGCTACCGCGACGGCTGGATCGGCGAGGGCCAGATCTCCTACGGCGGGCCGGGGGCGCGTGAGCGCGGCGCGCTGGCGCTGCAGGTGCTGCAACACCGCCTGCAACGCCTGGGCCTGGGCGCGGCCGAGCAGCGGGCCGAGTTGATCGGCGTGAACACCCTGCATGGAGATGGAGGCGGCGGCATCAGCGGCGGCATCAGCGGCGGCATCAGCGGCGGCATCAGCGGCGGCATCAGCGGCGGCATCAGCGGCAATGGAGGAGGCGATGAGAGCGGTACAGGTCGCGGCGTCGGCCGGGCTGCCAACCGGGACGCCACCTACACCCCCTACGAGGTCCGCGCCCGCCTGGCCGTGCGATGCGCGAGCCGCGAGCAGGCCGAACAGGTGGGCCAGGAGGTGGAAGCGCTGTACGTCAACGGCCCGGCCGCCGGCGGTGGCGTGACGCAGTCGGTGCGCGAGGTGGTGGCCGTGGCCTCGGCCCTGGTGCCGCGCGAGGCGGCGCAGCCCCGCGTGCAGGTGATGGAGTTGTGACGATGAAGTTGCAGGACATTGCCATCGCCCGCTCGGGCGACAAGGGGGACCGCGCCACGCTGAGCGTGATCGCGCGCCAGCCCGCCGACTACCCAGTGCTGGAGCGCCTGCTCACGGTCGCAGCCGTGAAGGCCCATTACGCCGGCATCGTGCGGGGCGAGGTGGAGCGCTACGCCCTGCCGCACCTGGGCGCCGTGCACTTCGTGCTGCACGCCGCGCTGGGCGGCGGGGTCACGCGCTCGCTGGCGCTGGACGCCCACGGCAAGACGCTGAGCGCGGCGATCCTGGACCTGGCTTTGCCCCCGCAGGCCACCGTGACACCGCAGGAACCGGACAATGCCGCCGTCGGCCTTGCGCCAGGACACACCCTTCAAGGAGACCTTCCGTGACCCACCTCACCCGCCGCCTCATGATCGTGGCCGCTGCCAGCCTGTGCAGCGCCGCCGCGCTGGCCCAGCCCTACCCCAACAAACCCATCCGCGCGGTGGTGCCCTTCGCCGCCGGCAGCGCAACGGACCAGATCGGCCGCGCCTTCGCCGAGAAGATGTCGCAGACGCTCGGCCAGCAGGTCGTGGTGGACAACAAGCCCGGCGCCAGCGGCATGCTGGGCGCGGACATCGTGGCCAAAGCACCCAACGACGGCTACACCATCCTCATCGGCACCAACAGCACCAATGCGGCGCTGAAGTTCCTGATGAAGAAGCTGCCCTACGACCAGGACACCGCCTTCGCGCCCGTGGCCTACATCGGCTCGGTGCCGCTGATGGTGGCGGTGAACAACGATTTCCCCGCCAAGACGCTCAAGGAGTTCGTGGACCAGGCCAAGGCCAAGCCGGGCCAGGTGAGCTTTGCCTACGCCAGCACCTCGCAGCAGGTGTCTTCCGAAATGCTGTCCAGCATGGCCGCCATCAAGATGAACGCCATCCCGTACAAGAGCGGCCCCAACGCCATGACCGACCTGATCGGCGGCCAGGTCAACATGTTCACGGCCGACTTCGCCGTCACGGTGCCGCAGTACAAGGCCGGCAAGATCCGCGGCCTGGCCGTCACCTCCAGCAAGCGCGTGGCGGTGGTGCCCGAGTTGCCCACCGTCAACGAAGCCCTGGGCCTGAAGGACTACGAGCTGATCGCCTACTTCGCGGTGTTCGCCCCGGCCGGCACCCCGACCGATGTGATCGCCCGGCTGAACCAGGCCGTGAACGCCGCGGCCAACAGCAAGGACATCCAGGACAAGTTCGCGCCCAACGGCTTCTCGGTCGAACCCGGCACGCCCGAGGCCCTGGCCCAGCGCAACCGCGTCGAAACGGCCAAGTGGGAAAAGGCCATCCGCGAGGCGAAGATCGAGGCGCAGTGAGCTGAAAGCGGGGGCCGCCCAAGCGGCGCCCCGTCAGCAGCTTGCGGCGTGCTTCAGTGACCGAAGCGGGCTGCGGGAGCCGGTGCCGGGGCCACAGCGGGGCTCCACCACCAGCTCAGGGGCACGGCCATCAGCCGTTCCGAGAACGCCACCCGCTCGCGCCCGCCGTACAGGACGATGCCCCGCTGGAAGGCCTCGGGCTCAGAGTCCTGCAGGTGCCTGAGGCCCTTGAAGTCGCTGGCGTCCACACTGGCGCTGGCCTTGACCTCGATGCCCGTGAGGCGGCCGGCGCGGTCTTCCAGCAGGAAATCGACCTCCACGCCCGCCTGGGTGCGGTAATGCCACAGCGTCAGGCCTCGGCTTGAGAAGGCCAGGTGCTGCTGCAGTTGTGCGGCCACGTAGGTCTCCACCAGGCCACCCGGCAGGCCCAGGGCCGCCCCTGCAGCCACCCGGCTCTCGTCCAGGTGGGTCAAAAGACACAGCAGGCCGGTGTCAGGCACGAACACCTTGGGAGACTTCACGAGGCGCTTGCCCGGGTTGCGGGCCCAGGCCGGCACCAGGTTCACCAGGAACAGGGTCTGCAACAGGGCGAAGTAACGGCGCAGGGTCGTCTGCGGCAGGCGGGTGGAGCGCGAGAGCTCGGCCAGGTTCAGCTGGCCGCCGCTGCGAACTGCCAGCAGTTCCAGCAGGTGCGGCAGTTCAGAAAGTTGATCCAACTGGGCGAGATCGCGGACATCGCGCTGCAACACCGTCTCCACATAGGCCTCGAGCCACGCCGCACGACGACGGTGGGTGCTGCGCGCCACCACTTCGGGGAATCCGCCCTTCAGCAGGGTGTCGGCCAGCATTGCCCGGTCGCAGGGCTGGGGCTCGACAAGTTCTGTCGCGCCATCGAACAGCGCTTCGGCCCGGTTCAAGCCGGCCTGCCCCTGCAGTTCCGCGGACGACAAGGGCCACAAGGTCAACACTTCCATGCGTCCGGCCAGGGTATCCGCCAGGCCCGGCAGGAGCAGCACGTTGGCAGAGCCGGTCAGCAGGAAGCGCCCGGGCTGGCGGTCACGGTCCACCGCGGCCTTGAGGTCCAGAAACAACTCCGGCGCCCGTTGCACTTCGTCCAGGGCCACCGGCCCCTGCAAACCCGCCACGAAGCCGGCAGGATCCCCCCGCGCGGCGGCCAGCACCACACGGTCGTCCAGGGTGAGGTAGCGGCGGCCTTGTGCTGCGGCCAGCGCCTGTACCAAGGTGCTCTTGCCCGTTTGTCGCGCACCGTTGAGCAACACCACCGGGGTGTCGGCCAGCGCCTCTGTCAGCAAAGGCTCAAGGTGTCGTTTCAGCATGTAGTCGGCGTATTTTCGTCCATTGAACGGACGATTTTACGCCGTCACGTCTACGCCGTCACCCTCACGCCGCGCGCAGCACCGCCAGGCCCTTGAGGTACTCGCCTTCGGGGAAGACCAGGGTGGTGGGGTGGTCAGGCGCGCCTTCCAGGCGCTGCAGGAGGGCGCCGTCCACGCCGGCATCGGCGGCCGCGCCCGCCACGATCTTGTGGAAGAGCTCGGCACCCACGCCGCCGGAGCAGGAGAAGGTCAGCAGCAGCCCGCCCGGGGCCAGCAGCTTGAGTGCCAGGCGGTTGATGTCCTTGTAGGCACGGGCGGCGCGCTCGGCGTGCGAGGCCGTGGGCGCGAACTTCGGCGGGTCCAGCACGATGGCGTCGAAGCTCGCGCCCGCCTGCAGTTGCTGGCGCAGGAAGGCGTTGACGTCGGCGTCCAGGGCCTCATGCCGCGCGGCGTCGAAACCGTTGAGCGCCACGTTGGCGCGGGCCTTGTCCAGCGCCGGGGCGGAGGAGTCCACGCTCACCACGTGCTGCGCGCCGCCGGCCAGCGCCGCCACCGAGAAGCCTCCGGTGTAGCAGTAGCAGTTCAGCACCCGCTGCAGGCCGAAGTGGCGCACCCACCGGGCGAACAGCGCGCGGTTGTCGCGCTGGTCCAGGTAGAAGCCGGTCTTGTGGCCCTGGGCCACGTCCAGGTTCAGGCGCCAGCCGTGCTCGCGGATGACGAGGTCCGTGGGCCCATCACCCCGCAGCCAGCCGGCGCGCGGCTCCAGGCCTTCCAGCGCGCGCACGCCGGAGTCCGAGCGCTCGTAAAGCCGGGTGCATCCGGTGGCCGCCAGCAGGAGGTCGGCCAACGCATCACGCCAGCGCTCCATCCCCGCCGACAGGAACTGCGCCGACAGCACCTCGCCATAGCGGTCCACGATCAGCCCGGGCAGACCGTCGGCCTCGCCGTGCACCAGGCGCACGCCGTCGCTCTCGATGGGCAGGCGCGCGCGCAGGGCCAGCGCGCGGGCGATGCGGCGCTTGAAGAAGGCGTGGTCCACGCGCTCGGCCTCGTCGAAGGTCCAGGCGCGCACGCGGATCATGGAACTCGGGCTGAAGGCGCCCCAGCACAGGAACTTGCCCTCTGCGGACTCCACGCGGACGGTCTCGCCCGGGTCGGCCTTGCCGCGCTCGACGCTGCCCTGGAACACCCAGGGGTGGTGGCGCAGCAGGGAGCGTTCCTTGCCTTCGCGCAGGCGGATGATCTTCATCGCAGAGCCTTGGTGGTGTCGTGTGGCGGCGGGCGATCAAAGCGTGGACAAACTGATCCGGTCAGCCGCGCCCGTGTCATGGCGAAGGCTTGGCCTTGGCCCGGGGATGCGCCTTGTCGTAGACCTGCGCCAGGTGCTGGAAGTCCAGCCGGGTGTAGACCTGCGTGGTGGCGATGTGGGCGTGGCCCAGCAGTTCCTGCACGGCGCGCAGGTCGCCGCTGGACTGCAGCAGGTGGCTGGCAAAGCTGTGGCGCAGCATGTGCGGGTGCACGTGCGTGGGCAGCCCGGCCTGCAGCGCCAGGGTCTTCAGGCGCGAGCGCACCTGGCTGGCGGTCAGGCGCGTACCGCGCCGGCTGACGAAGAGCGCCGTTTCGCCGGTCCGCGCGAGCTGTGCCCGCGCCGCGCTCCAGGCCGCCAGCGCTTCCAGCGCCGGGCCGCCCACGGGCACGCTGCGCCGCTTGGCGCCCTTGCCCAGCACATGGGCGGTGCCATCAGCCGCATCCACCCACCCGGCAGCGCCGGCCCTGGGCTGCAGGTCCAGCCCCACCAGTTCACCCACGCGCAACCCGCAGCCGTAGAGCAGTTCCACCATGCAGCGGTCGCGCAGCGCGAGCAGGGGGTCACCCACCTCTGACTTGTGCGCGGCCAGCGCCACCGCCTGGTCCACCGCCAGGGCCTTGGGCAAGGGCTTGGGGGCCTTGGGCGCGCGGATGCCGTCCACCGGGTTGGCCGTCACCGCCCCGTGGCGTCCCCACCACTTGTACAAGCCGCGCCAGGCCGAGAGGGCGATGGCGATGCTGCGCGGGCCCAGGCCGCGCTCGCGCAGGGTGGCGCTGAAGCGGCGCACGTGATGGGGTTGCACATCCTTCAGGGCCACGGAGCCCGCCTGCGCCGCGGCCTGCAGCCAGCCCAGCGCATCGCGGTACATGGCCACGGTGCGCTCGGCCAGGCGGCGCTCGACGACCAGGTGCTCCAGGTAGCGGCTGATCTCCGGATCCACCGCCTGCGCCGCGGACGCCTGGGTCACACGGGCCTCAGGCGGGCGCACGCCGCAGCCGGGACAAGCCGGCACTGGCGATCTCACCCACGCGGGTGAGGAACTCCGTGCCCATCTCCGCGCTGTAGCGCATGGGGTCGGGTGAGCCCAGCACCAGCAGCCCGAAAGTGGCCACGCCGGCCCCATCGCCCGCCTGGCGCAGCGGCACCATCGCGATGGAGGCCGTGGGAAGGCCTTCGGCGTCGGCTTTCAGCCAGGAGGCAGCCTCGAATCCCGCCCCGGGGCCGCAGTAGGGGCCGCCCTGGCTGGCCGCGAGGATGCGCGCGTCTTCGCTGACGCCCCGGGCAAAGCCTTCCTGCGCGTAGGCGGCGTCCACGTCCCACAGGCGAAGCGCCCCTTGCGGGATCAGGAACTGGTGCTTGAGCTCGGCCACCACCCGTCCCGGCAGCTCGGCCAGGTTCTCGGTGGTGAGGATGGTGCGGGTCCACTGGTGCAGGCGCTCGGACATGGCCATGTTCTCCTGGCCGTGGCGGATCATCTCGATGATCTTCATCTCCAGGCCCTTGATGCGCTCGCGCAGCATCTCCATCTGCCGCTCCTGCAGCGACACGGCGCGGTGTCCGTGCGGGCTGGTCAGCTGGATGGCGCCCAGCAGTTCGGCGTGCCGCTCGAAGAAGCCCGGCGTGTGGACCAGGTACTCGGCGATGTCCTGCTCGGTGATGCCTTGCAGCGGCGGGGTCTCGCCAGCAGAGGCAGTGCCAGGGGGGGTGGTCATAACTCGATCTCTCCTTCGAACACGAACTCGGCCGGTCCGGTCAGCAGGACCGGGGCCTCCAGATGCTGAGCGCCGGCCCACTCGATGGTCAGCCGTCCGCCCAGGGTCTGCACCTCCACGCGCTCGTCCAGCCAGCCCAGGCGGATGCCGGCCACCACGGCGGCGCAGGCGCCGGTGCCGCAAGCCAGGGTCTCACCGGCACCACGCTCGAACACCCGCAGGCGCACCTGGCGACGGGACAGCACCTGCACAAAGCCGGCATTGACGCGACGGGGAAAACGCACATGCTGCTCCACCTGCGGGCCCACGCTGGCCACGGGCGCGGTGTCCACGTCGTCCACGCGCTGCACGGCATGCGGGTTGCCCATGGAGAGCACGGCCACGTCCACCGTGGAGCCATCGGGCAAGGCCAGCGGCCACAGCGGGAACCCCGGGGCGCCCCCCGGGACAGCATGGAGGCCCTGGGCCACGAAAGGCACGGCGTCCAGATCGAACACCGGCGCGCCCATGTCCACGGTGACGCGGCCGTCGTCGCCTTCACGCAACTCCAGCACCCGGTTCAGGGTCTGCACGCGCACCACCCGCTGTGTGGTCAAGCCCTTGGCGCGCACGAAGCGCAGGAAGCAACGTGCGCCGTTGCCGCAGTGCTCGACTTCGTCGCCGCTGCTGTTGAAGATGCGGTAGCGGAAGTCGACTGCGGACGAGGGGGCGGCCTCGACGATCAGGATCTGGTCGGCGCCCACGCCGAAGCGCCGGTCGCCCAGGTGGCGAGCCTGCTCGGCCGTCAAGGCGAGCGGCGAGCGCGTGGCGTCGATGACGACGAAGTCGTTGCCAGCGCCCTGCATCTTGGTGAAGCGCAGGTTCATCGGCACGGATTATGGATAGACCGAGGGCTCGCCCGGCGGGCGGGTCTTGAAGCGCTGGTGCACCCAGAGGTACTGGGCCGGCTCAAGCAGGATCTGCGACTCGATGAAGGCGTTCATGCGGGCGACGTCGGCCACGGCGTCGGGCGTGGGCCAGTCGGCCCAAGGTTCCAGGAAGCGCACGCGCCACCCCTGGCCGCCGGGCAGCATGTCCACCACCACGGGCTGCACCACCATGTCCAGCATGCGCGCCATCTTCGAGGGGGCCAGCAGCGTGGCCGCGCTGACCCCGAAGAACGGCACGAAGGCCGAGTCCCGGGCGCCGAAGTCCTGGTCAGGCATGTTGAAGAAGGGACAGCCCTCGCGGATGCGCTTGATCACCTGGCGGATGGGCACGCTGCGCGAATAGGCTTCGGCCCGCCCGAAGCGCAGCCGGCCCTTCTTCAGCTCGGCGTCCAGGTAGGCGTTGCTCTGCGCGCGGTAGATGTCCACGGCGGTGCGCTGCTGGAACAACTGCACCGCCACGCCGGCCACCTCCAGCCCCAGGAAGTGCGGCACCAGCCACATCACCGGGCGGGTGCTGCGCTGGGCCAGGCCCACGTCGCCTTCCACGTGGATGAGGCCCTTGAGCCGCTCCGGCGGGGCGTACCACAGCAGGCCGCGCTCCAGCAGGCTGCGCCCCAGCAGGGCGAAATGCTCGCGCAGCACCTGGTCGCGCTGGTGGTCAGGCCACTGCGCAAAGCACAAGGCCAGGTTGCGCTGCGCAATGTGCCGGCGCTTGTGGGCGAAAAGGTGCAAGAGCGCCCCGAAGCCCCGCCCGATGTGCACCTGCAGCGCGAACGGCAGCAGTTGCAGCAGCCGTAGCGCAGCCACGAGCAGGCGGGCGGCAAGGTTCATCGGATCGGCGGGCGGGTCAGGGTCGACGCGGTTCAGAGCGTGGCGCGCGGCTGCTTGTACCGGTGGTAGCCCCACAGGTACTGGCTGGGCCGGCGCAGTATCAACCCTTCCATGGCGCGGTTGATGGCGGTGGCGGCCTGCAATGTCCAGGCCTCCTCGTCCAGGCCGTGGGGCGGCGGCCAGTCCTGGTTCCAGGGCGTCATGTGCACCACATGCCCGCGACCCTGTGGCAGGCGCTCGCACCAGCTCAGCAGCACCGTGGCACCCGTTTGCCGGGCCAGCCGGGCCGCCAGCGTCATGGTGTAGGCCGGGCGGCCAAAGAAAGGTGCCCACGCCCCCTGCCCCTGCGGTGGCACCTGGTCGGGCAGCAGCGCCACCGTGCCGCCATCGCGCAGCGCCCGCATCAGTTGCCGCACGCCCGCCAGCGAAGCCGGCGCGGAGGACAGCCCAGGCCGTGCGCGTGCGGTCTCTTCCATCTGCCGCAGCCAGGCCTTGCGGGCTGGGCGGTACAGCACCGTCATGGGCTGACGCGGCCCGAAGCGCTGCGCATACGCATGCGCGGCCACCTCGAAACTGCCCAGGTGCGGCGTCAGGATCAGCAAACCTCCAGGCCGACCCAGGGCTTGTTCGATCAGCTCGGCCCCTTCCCAGCGCACCGGGTCCGGCACGGGTGCTTCGACGGCACGCAGCCACAGCCGGGGCAGCTCCATCGTCATACGCCCGGCCTCGGCCACCGCGCGCCGACGCTCCGCGGCCGGCACGCCTGCCAGGGCGGCGTTGTCGTGCAGCCGCCGCCGGTAGGATGGCGACAGCAGCCAGGCCGCCCAGCCCAGCACGGCCCCCAGTCCGTGCAGCGACTTCAACGAGCGCCGGGACAGCCAGTGAACGAGCCCATGCATGGTTCTATACTTTGCGGTATCGCCGAGTTAAGGACAACTTGCGGGGCGATGCAGCCGGAAAGGCCGGCTGGCGGGATAGAGCACAGCTCTCGAGCCCGGAACCGCTAAAGCGTCGCCGCTTTCCAGGGAACCCCTGATCGGCCACGCCGATCGACCCACCCCAACCTGGAGCACACAAGTGGCAAGCAACGATTATCTGTTCACCTCGGAATCGGTTTCCGAAGGACACCCCGACAAGGTCGCTGACCAGATCAGCGACGCGATCCTTGACGCGATCTTTGCGCAGGACCCGCGCTCGCGCGTGGCCGCCGAGACGCTGTGCAACACCGGCCTGGTGGTGCTGGCCGGCGAGATCACGACCAACGCGCATGTGGACTACATCCAGGTGGCGCGCGACACCATCAAGCGCATCGGCTACGACAACACCGAGTACGGCATCGACTACAAGGGCTGCGCCGTGATGGTGTGCTACGACAAGCAGTCCAACGACATCGCCCAGGGCGTGGACCACGCCAGCGACGACCACCTGAACACCGGCGCCGGCGACCAGGGCCTGATGTTCGGCTACGCCTGCGACGAGACGCCCGAGCTGATGCCCGCGCCCATCTACTACGCCCACCGGCTGGTGGAGCGCCAGGCGCAGCTGCGCAAGGACGGGCGCCTGCCCTTCCTGCGCCCGGACGCCAAGAGCCAGGTGACCATGCGCTACGTGGGCGGCAAGCCGCACAGCATCGACACCGTGGTGCTGTCCACCCAGCACGCGCCCGAGTACAGCCTGGGCCACAAGATGACCGAGGCCTTCTACGAGGCCGTGCGCGAAGAGATCATCAAGCCCGTGCTGCCCAAGGAGTGGCTGACGGCCGACACCAAGTACCTGATCAACCCGACCGGACGCTTCGTCGTGGGCGGCCCGCAGGGCGACTGCGGCCTGACCGGGCGCAAGATCATCGTGGACACCTACGGCGGCGCCTGCCCGCACGGCGGTGGCGCCTTCTCCGGCAAGGACCCATCCAAGGTGGACCGCTCGGCCGCCTACGCCGCGCGCTACGTGGCCAAGAACGTGGTGGCCGCAGGCCTGGCCAAGCAGTGCCAGATCCAGGTGGCCTACGCCATCGGCGTGGCCCGCCCGATGAACGTCACGGTCTACACCGAAGGCACGGGCGTGATCTCCGACGAGAAGATCGCCGCCCTGGTGAACGAGCACTTCGACCTGCGCCCCAAGGGCATCATCCAGATGCTGGATCTGCTGCGTCCGATCTACCAGAAGACGGCCGCCTACGGCCACTTCGGCCGCGAAGAACCCGAGTTCACGTGGGAGAGAACGGATAAGGCGGCAGCACTTCGTGCTGCCGCGGGCCTGTAAGGCCCTCCGTAAGCGGACTTATCCGTTCTCGGGCCGCGCTCATATCGCGCCAGCGATGTGAGCGCGGACCAAGGTACCGACAGGCGCCGACTGCCGCGCACCTCACCCCTCGCGCACCACCCCATCCGCGCCCAGCGTCAACACCCCGCCCTCCACCATCTCATCAATGAGGCGTGCCGCCCACTCACGCACGCCCGCGCCCGTGGCGCGCCCATGACGCTCCCACAGCGCCTGCAGCATCGGCGTGGCGGCCGCCCAATCCCGCAACACTTCAAGCGGCTGCTGCTGCTCTTCCATCATGTGGTACTTCACCAGCACGCGCAGGGCGTGACGCGCGTGGCGCGGCGGGTCGGCCTGAAAGCCGGCCAGGCGTGAACGCGCCCGCTCCAGCGCCGCCGCCACATCGGTGAAGGGCGCGCCATGGCCGGGGATCACCACCCGCACCGGCAAGGAGGCGATCAGGTCCAGCACGGCGCCCACGTCACCGAAGCCCGGCTCGCCTTCGACTTCCGGGAACACCACGCCAAAGCCGTTCTCCCACAGCGCATCGGCCGAGATCAGCACGCCGTGGGCGCGGTCGAACAGCATCACCGAATCCGGGTCATGGCCCGGGGCGAGGATCACTTCCCACCAGCGCCCGCCAGCAAGAAAGGGCTCGGCCACGCTCAGTTCGTCATCCGCCAGGAAGCGCACGCAGCGCTGGCCGGTGCGGGCGTGCGTCAGGCGCTGCTGGTCCCAGGCCTGCACCACCGGCAGCATGCCGGGCGCCACGCTGATGGGCATGCCGAAGGCCGCCTTCAGCGCCGCGTTGCCGCCGCAGTGATCCGAGTGCAGGTGGGTGTTGACCAGGCGCAGCAGGCGCTCGCCACGCAGGGCATGCCTGACCAGTTCACAGGTCTGGTCTGCATGGTTGACGTGACTGGCATCCACCAGCACGGCGCCGGCCTCGCCCGGCGCACCGTGGATCAGCACGTTGTTGGACGACAGCCAGCCGCGCTGCAGCACGGTCAGGCCGGCCAGCGGCGGCGTCGGCACGCAGCCGCCATCGACCTTGAGCTCCGGGGCGGCCACAGGGCGGGCGTTCGATACAGACATGGAGGCAGGGGGGCTTCAGCGGAAAGAGGGCGGGACAGGCAGGCACTTGTTGACGAGCAAAGCACCGGAACGCCTGCATGCTACGACGAGGTACAAGGCGGGAGATGCGCACGGCGCGGTCATGGCTTTCGCCGACCAGGCCCACCCCATGCGACCTCCCACTGGTCCCTCGATCGTTCTGACGCCGGGGACCGTCATGACTGCATGAAGATGCTTTTCTCGCGAATCGCCACCAGGATCGGAACGTCGCCTGCCCTGGGCTGCCGGTTCAGGCGTGCACATCCAGCAAGGCGCCGGTGGCGCCAGGCCTGCCGTCACCCCATGCCCCGGTGGCCTGCATCGGTATGGGCGTCCCCAAGTACGCCGCATCCAGGCTCATGGCAGCATCTGGCGCCATGAACCCCGCCACGAGCGTCCAGGAAGAAGACAGCCTGTCCACAGGCGCGGCCGCGACTTGCCCGCCAGCACTGACGGTCCTGTACGACGGCAGCTGCCCCCTGTGCCGCCGCGAGATCTCGGTCTACAGGGGGGCCCACGCCTCGCAGCCCCTGAGCTTCAGGGACGTCAGCGACCCGGCCCTGGTGCCGCCCACGGGCACCGGTGTCGAGGCCCTCATGGCACGTTTTCATGTGCAGCACGCGGACGGACGCCTGGAGAGCGGCGCCCGCGCCTTCATCGCGCTGTGGGCGCTGCTGCCGGGGTGGCGGTGGCTGGCACGCCTGGGGCGCGTGCCGAGCATGACCCGCTTGATGGAGTGGGCCTACCAGGGCTTTCTGCGCGTGCGGCCGGCCTTCCAGGCCTTGGCGCGCCGCTGGGACCGGCAGGCAGCGCCCGCAGTGGCATCCACGCTGCCGCAGGAACTGCTGCGGGAGCTGAGGACCGACCATGCCGGCGAGACCGGCGCGGTGATGATCTACCGCGGGGTGCTGGCCGTGACGCGCGACCCCGCCCTGCGCGCCTTCGCCGAACACCATCTGGACGCCGAACGTCGCCATCTTGCGCAGATCGAGCAGGTCATGCCCAGGCGTGAGCGCAGCAGGCTGCTGCCGCTGTGGCGAGTGTCCGGCTGGCTCACCGGTGCGCTGCCAGCGTGCGCAGGGCCCAGAGCCGTGTACGCCACCATCCAGGCGGTGGAAACCTTCGTCGATCGCCACTACGCGCAGCAGGTTCGACAGATCGACACCCTTGTGAGCGCACCGCCTGGCATCGAGCCGAGCGAGCGCCGCACGTCCATGGCCCGCGAACTGCAGAACCTGCGGGCGGTGGTCGAACAGTGCAGGCTCGACGAGGTGTCGCACCGCGATGATGCCGCGCAGCGCTGGGATGGCCGCGCTTCGGCCTGGTTGCGCCTGTGGCAGGGCCTGGTGGGCCGCGGGTCGGCCTGGGCCGTGGCCCTCTGCAGACGCCTGTGAAGCGTGCGGGCGAATCCCCAGCATGTCCGAGCAGCCCCGCAACCCCCTTCACGGCGTGACGCTGGCCCTGATGGTGCAGGACCTGGTGGACCATTTCGGCTGGACGGAGCTTGGGCGCCAGGTCCCGATACGGTGCTTCACCACGGAGCCCACCCTCAACTCCAGCCTGAAGTTCCTGCGCCGAACGCCCTGGGCGCGCGAGAAGGTGGAGAGCCTGTACCTGTTCATGCGCCGGGAACAGGCCCGGCAGCAACGGGCGGCAAGGCAGCCAGGGCAGCCGTGACAGTGCAGCGACCTGCGCCGCCGCCGTCACCTCGGCTCTACACCTTCCGCCGCTGTCCTTACGCCATGCGCGCACGCATGGCGCTCTTGCAGGCAGGGCGGGCGTTCGAGGCGGTGGAGGTCACCCTGCGGGAGAAGCCCGCCAGCTTGCGGGCGTTGTCGCCCAAGGCCACGGTGCCGGTGCTGCATCTGCCCGATGGCAGCGTGATCGAGGAAAGCTGGGACATCATGCGCTGGGCCTTGGCCGAGCCAGCCCCGCAGGGCTGGTGGGCGCGGGCGCAGTCGGCCGACAACCTGGCGTTGGTGCAGCGCAATGACGGCGACTTCAAGCGCCACCTGGACCGCTGGAAGTATCCCCAGCGCGGGGTGAGTGACGGCCTGCCGCCGCAGGCTCACCGTGACGCGGCGAAGTCGGCACTGCTGGAGCCGCTGCAGGCGCGGCTGGACCACGCGCCCTACCTGGGGGGCGCCACACCCTGCGCCACCGATCTGGCCCTGATGCCGTTCGTCCGCCAGTACGCTGCGGTGGACCCGGACTGGTTTGCTGCGCAGCACTTGCCCGCCGTGCAAGCCTGGCTGCGCGGCTGGCTGGCCAACCCGCTGTTCATCGCCTGCATGCAGAAGTCGCCCGTGGCGGCTTGAGACTGGTTTCCGGCGCTCGCCAGGGTGGATCGGCAGGCTGCTTCCGGTCCGCAGGAGACTTCCGCCTCGCTGACTTGGTTGCCGCAGTCCGGTCACCCGGCGCTGCGCCGCTTGCTCAAGCGCCTCGCGCGGTATCGACCTGGGGTTGACTGGGGTGCTTGCACTCAGACAACACGTTGTCTTCTGACACGTCGATTGCCACACCCAAGGCCAGCAGGTCGCTGGCCGTCAGCCCGAACATGCCCTTGAACGTGCTGCTCAGGTGCGCCGAACTCGCAAACCCGGCGGCATGGGCGGCTTCGGTCAAGCTGCCGCCGGCAGCGACAGAGCGCATCACGGCGGCCATTCGTCGCCACAGACGATAGCGGCGAAACGGTAGGCCAAGCTCCGCGACGAAGCGTGCCCTGAAGCGAGACGGTGACAGGCAGGCCAGCGCTGCAGCATCTTGCAAACGGCCGAAGGCGTCCGGCCTGCGTTCGATCTCGCGCACGACGCGGGCGATGCGTACATCCCGCGGGCGGTGAGGCCTCAGCCCGAACGCAGCGAAGGCTTCGTCGAGGCCGATCAGCGGGCCGGCCAGGCGTAGACGCTCGCGGCCGCGTAGCAGATCGGCCCGGGACAGCGGGTGCCTGCGGTCGGTAAGCGGGTCAAGGTAAAGGAAGGCCATCGGCCCGAGGCTCTTCAGGTGATGAAGCGTCTCCGACGGGATGACGCTGATCACCTCTGAGCGCCACGGCGACCAGCCCCCTGACTTCATCCAGGTCCGTAACTCGAAGGGCTGCTGCAGAGAAACCGCGATCGTCGTCGCCACGTTCAGGTGCGGCGACAGGTCCAGCCCCGGGCCGACGTACAGCGCCCGCGCCGGACCTGCCCAGATGCGCGGGATGACAGGCGATTCTTGAAAGCCCGAAGCGACCTGCTCCGACACGATGATGGCATCGATTCCACTGTGGCTGCGCTCCATGCGAGACCTTCCTGTCCTTCTCACGATCGCCGGATTCACCGTCATGGGCGTCGGCGCGATCGCCAAGCCCGCCTTCGTGACGGCCCAGTTTGGCATTCTCGAACTCACGCCAGCGGGCCGCTGGCCGCCTGGCGAACTGCCCGACACGCCGACAGTTGCCCGTGCGCTGGAGTTGGCGCAGCGGTCCGTACCGGTCTGGCCATGCCGGCACGGGCAGCGCTGCCAACTCATAGGGACGTGCTGAAGCGGGACGCCGAGGTGCTGACCGTTTCCTGCCTGCTGCAAGATGCTGCGTTACTGCCGAACGGTCGGCCGCCAGCAAGCCTGGGCTGCGCCAGGACACATAGCGACTGATTCAACCCAAAGGAAACCCATGAAATACGTCTCCATCGTCGCCCTGCTCGTCGCAGGCATCATTCACCTGCTACCCGTCCCCGGAGTGATGGGGGTGAGCACACTTGCACGGCTCTACGGAATCCAGGTGAACGATCCGAACACGGCCATCCTGCTGCAGCACCGGGCGCTGCTGTTCGGCGTGCTGGGTGTGCTGATGCTCAGTGCCATCGCGCTGCCCTGGTTACGCGTCACGGCGCTGGCAGTCGCGCTCTTCAGCGCCGCCAGCTTTATCGCGGTGGCGGTAACGGTCGGCGGGTACAACCTGGCCATCGGAAGGGTGGTGGTCGCCGACATCGTAGCCTCGGTGCTGCTGGCGGCCGGTCTGGTGGCAGAGCTGTGGCTGATCGCCAGGAAGACGACGTAGGGTACCGACCCGATCGCTCTGGCTCCAGGACGAGGTCGACTTCCGGCAACACACGCAGCGATCTGGTGATGGCGACAAGCTGCCACCTTTGTCGAGGGCTTTGCGCAGCAGAGCGCTGCCCACCCCCTGCCCGCGGCACCCGTCATCCAGGACGACCCAGCGCAGGTGCGCCTGGCCGGCGCCAAGATCCTCACCGTCGATCGCGATGGCACCCACAGTCTTGTCCAACGAGGTTTGAGCCTGGAGGCGGGCCCGTGATTCCAGCGAGGAATGAGCCTGGAGGAGTGCAGAGGGGGGTGGTTTGTTGCGGCCCGTGGTGGGCTGCTGCGCGGGGCGTCGA
>Ga0315906_10004846_pt1 | contig 17072 bp, 22 predicted proteins | sample LakEriMetagenome_4_FD_203526 | JGI IMG/M metagenome (GOLD analysis project Ga0315906, IMG submission 203526) | Freshwater fungal communities from buoy surface, Lake Erie, Ohio, United States - Buoy 2 MA122 | ecosystem: Environmental > Aquatic > Freshwater > Lake > Lake biofilm | place: USA... | reverse complement strand
CGAAAAAGAATTAGATGACGATGAAATTCAAACAAAAATAAATAAGCATCTGATAAGTATAGGATATGAATACGATTCCAATAATTATTTATGGGTAAAAACATACGCATCAGGCGGTGGGGTTGGTAAAAAAACTCAAATTAGTCAAATAGAGGTAGAAGATGAACTTAATGGTAAAGAAAAACCCATTTCGGTAGAAAAAATTTCAAATGAATTTTATGGGATTACGGGAATAAATTATATCTATGATAATAACTACAATCATATTGCGGTTATGGTCTATACCAAAAATTTGAGTTCTGTTGGTGTAAGTGAATTGAATGATATACAAAAAAGATTAGGGGCAGATGATTTGCAAGTATCTATGATGTCGTTGAATAAAAAATTAGATGGCGATGGAATAATATACATTCTATTTTATAAAAACGGAAAAAAATACTCCAAAGGCGGTAGGGTAAAAGATTACAAATACGTTCCTAACTATATGATTGAATCAGTAACGGTTGAAAGAAATGGAAAAGAAACTGAAATTGATGCAGACAGAATACTTGATGGATTATATGTAAAAGGGAAAGTGAAATTTGAAGATGGTGGAGAATTTGACTATGGCTCTGATTTAACTGATGAAGCAATGGTAAAACAAAACCTTGTTAATGGTGAAATATCTTGTGAAACATTAAAAGAAATTATTGGCTGTAAACCTGAATACCCAATTCAGATTGTAGGTGCAATAAAACTTGAAAAATGTTTTTTAAGAAACTATTATAGATTAGCATAATAAATAAATAAAAAAAACTATGGCGTTAGATTTAACAAACTCAAACAAATTAGACGAAGATTTTTCAGGATTCGTAGATTACGTTCCAACTGCTTTACCAAAAGGCGACAGATTGGAAGATGACTTCGGTGGGGCAGCAAATTATAGACCTGCTGAACAAATGATGGGGTTTCAACAACCTGTCGTTCCAAATATTTATACTGTTGGTAATACTGTTTATGAATCAACTCCTTATGGTTACTATTTAGGTTTTTCAGGAGAGGAAGAAAAATCATTTTTTACTCACGAGGAAATGTCATTTTTTACTGATGACGAAAAAGTTGCTAATTTTATTGATGAAGAATTTGCATATTTGTCAGGAGATAGCGAAGAATATTCAAATATATTTTCTAAAAAAAGCAGACAAAAATTAAAGAAAAAACTTCAAGGAATAGGAAAAGATATAGGTAAGAGTGTAAAAAAATTAGGCGATAACATCAAAAAAAGCAAATTAGGAAAATTTGTTGGTGATAAGTTAGGAGGAGGAAAAGCAGTTCACGCTGTAAACAAATTCAATCCTGTTTTTGTTACTATGAGAGGTTCTATGTTGTCTGTTTTAAACAACAATGTTCTTGGTATGGCAGACGCTATTGCTACAATTAAAGAAAAAAGTCCAAATAAGCGTTGGGAAGAATTAATGCAGAAGTGGTGGATGTTCGGTGGAATGAAATCACGATTTGATAAAGCTGTAATGAAAGGTAAAGGTAAAAAACCTTTGTTCAAAAAATTAGTTGAGGGTAAAATTAAAAAAGGTTTTGACGGAGATTATTCTTATGCTGAAGGTTTTTACGATGCAGATGGTAAACAAGACCCTGCAAAATTAGTATTAACAGCATCTACTCTATTAGGTGTCGCAACAAAAGTTCTTACAGCAATTCCTGAACCTGCAACTAAAGCAGCAGCAACTTATACGGGTTCGGCAGCAGCAGGATTTGGTGCTATGGGTGCTATTTTAAAAGGTTTTGCGAAAGATAATGGTGCGACAGACCAACAAATCGCAAATATACCTGAAAAAGAAGTTTCTGCACCACCTATACCAACAGACCCAAAAGAATTAGAAAAGTTAGTTGAAAAAAGCGAGGCAACAGATGATGGTGAAAAATCAGCAAAAGAAATTAGTTCAGAGAATATTAGTTCTGATAAATTTCTTGGTATGCCGAAAGCAGTTGGAATTACTGTTGTTGCAGTAGGTGGTTTAGCACTACTTGTAGGTGGATATTTCTTAATTAAAAAAATGAAAAAATAATATGAACACAGAATTAGATTTCTCAAACGCAGAGGCACTTGATGTAAGTAATGCAGATGCTACAACACAAGCTACTGTAAAGACAAAGCCAAAACTTGACTTCAAAAAACTTCAAAATATTGCTGATACAGTAAAAAAAGCATCAATAAAAGTTGCTCCTATTTTGGAGGGTGTAAAAAATAATTTTGCGAAAAATGCAGGAAAAAAAGAAGAACCTAAAAAGGAAGAACCTAAAAAGGAAGAAGCAACAGAAGCGACTAATGAAACTGCAAAAACTACTGAAACAAAAGATAATAAGAAATTTCTTGGTATGCCGAAAGCAATCGGAATTACTGTCGTAGTAGTTGGTGGTTTAGCGTTAATTGTTGGTGGGTATTTTGCATATAAGAAATTTTCAAAAAAATAAAATATGATTTTTACAGTTCCAAGCAACGGACTTTCATTTACGATAGTTATTGGGGTTCAAACTAAATCTCCTCAAAATATAACTATTTTAGCGAAAGATTATGGTAAAACAAATACATATTACATTAGAAGAAGGGGCGTTGTTAATGGATACCAAGAGTATGAATTAAAATTCCCTCAATCTCCCAAATTATTAGAGTTCTCTATTTTTAATAGCAAGAATGGAAATTTCTCTAACGATAAGGATAAATCTTTTAGTGTCGTAAAGTTTGATGCTAAAGAACTAAAAACATATCCTCTTTGGGCAGATAATGATGTTCATAACTTTGTTAAGTTTGCAAAAGAGTTTTCAGCAAATGCAAGTGTTATTTCGGCAGGTGATAGAAAGCCAAGTATTTATCGTTCCAATGATGGTAAGTTCTGTATTGACTATTACAACAAAATAAGAAATAGAAAGACAGGAGAGTTTGTATCAACACCTGCTCGTATAGGTCATAACACGGGAATTATAGAAATTTCAAAAGAAGATTTTGAAAAATACACTATTCCTATGCGTATGGTTATTCTCTTACACGAATTTTCTCACAAGTATATGAATCCAAAAATCGGTAGAGATATAAGTGATGAAGTTTCTGCTGATATTAATGCGCTTAACATTTATCTATCATTAGGTTATCCTATGATAGAGGCGCAATATGCTTTCTTAAAAGTATTTAGAGGTGCTAACAATGAATTAAATAAGAAAAGATATTTAATATTAGATGACTTTATGAAGAAATTTTCTTCAGGAGAGTTAGAAAATTTACCAAAAGCACAATCTCTAAAAAAATAATTGTGTGAAACCTAATTATGTTTCAATCTGAATGTTGGACACCTACACCTAAATTTGCACTAAAAAAAAGTGTAGGTGAAAAATATGGAATAGAGGAAGGTGAATATGATGAAATGATATTCACGTTGTATAATCCAACACCAACACCCGTTCTTTTTAATTTATTTCAACCTTTCATTACTCAACAGTATAATGTTCCAAACAGTCCAAATGGATATATTCAGCCACCAACAGTTTTCGGAACGCCTCCACCTCCTCCACTACCACCTCCAATAACTCCTGTTTTTTGGATTGAAGGAAGTGAAGATTACAATGAAACTGTAAGAGATTTGGTTTATTCACCTGCTTGGGTAAAAAGAATTTATATTTATTCTAAAGACACTTTAAATTTTAATCAAGTATTACGACACTTATACAAAGATGCAAACGGTAATAGAAGGATTGTTCCTCGTTTTCCAAGTTTATCAGTTGGTATAAATCAATTTCAGGATGGTTTTGGTCAGTTGAATTTTGATAATTTAGATTGCATATTGGGGGTTAATCAATGGTTTCGTGAAGTATTTATTGCTCCAAACTCTGATATAACTTTTTTATTGATTTACAATCAAATTGATAAATCAAATATGTTGGCTCAATCTCCTTGTTATGATAATACTTGTATAAACAAATTAAGAAAGTGGTCAAACAAAGATTTAGAATTATATGATACAACTTGGGGTAGTCCATATAAACAAAATATGTTTGAAGGAGTAGAGAACACGATTAGACCTTTTGATTTTTCTATGTTGAAAGTTTGATTTTTCAACTTGATTAAATTGTTAGGAAAGTTGTTTATAAAGATTTTTTTTTATTGGTTAAATTAATAGTAATTAAATATTTATATTTACAGACAATTCAAATTTAAAAAACAAAAACTATGGCAAAGAAATCAGCAAACGCAAACAGAATGGCTATGATTCAAAAAGAAGCAAAAGCAATTTGGGCAACAGGAAAAGTAAAGAAATATTCGGATGCAGTTAAGAAGGGTGCAGCTAAATTGAAACGTGAAGGTAAATTATAATTGGAAAAAACTATAAACATATCTATATTTGATTTTAATTCATCACGTTCTGAAGTTTTAGTTGGGATTTATAAAATAACATCACCAACAAAAAAAATCTATATCGGTCAATCGTGTGATATACTTAAAAGATTTTATATTTATAAAAAATTACATTGTAAAAAACAAACACATCTATACAATTCTTTTTTGAAATATGGAATTGATAAGCATAAGTTTGAAATATTAACTATTTGTAAAGAAGAAGAATTGAATAATTTAGAAGAAAAATATTCAAAAGATTTTAAAAGCACGGATAGAGAATATGGATTAAATTTAAGAAAATGTGGTTTACAAAATAAACATAGTCAAGAATCTAAACTTAAAATGAGTTTATCAAGTTTAGGTAAACGAAAAAGTGAACAAGCAAGATTGAAGATGAGTGAAACGAGAAAAGAGATATGTAAAGAATATAAATTTTTTTTAGGCAAAAAACATAGTGAAAAATCTAAAATTAAAATGAGTTTAGCCAAAAAAGGAAAACCGAGTAAAAGAAAGGGAATTAAATTAACTGAAGATTGCAAGAAAAAGATTAGCGAAACATTAAAATCAAGAGAATATTCTGCGTGGAATAAAGGTATAAAAATGACAGATGCTCAAACTATAAATATGCGAAAACCAAAAAGTGAGCAGTCCAAAATAAATATGAGAATTGCTAAATTAGGTAAAAAGCAATCTTTAGAGCATATACAAAAAAGAATATCGTCAAGGAAAATATTTATGACCGATGAAACTAAAAGAATATTGAGTGAAAAAGCAAAATTAAGGTGTTCTCTGAAAAAAAACTCATTTTATGGAAAAACTCATAATGAAGAAACTAAAAGAAAGATGAGTGATAAGAGAAAATTATTTTGGGAAAATATTAAGCAAGAAAAATTATCTATGATTTTTTGAAATTTGATTCAATTTAGAAATAATAAAAAAAATAAAAATGGCAAAGTTAAAAGCAAATAATGACATTAACTTATTAGTTGGAACATTGAAGTCAGGAAGTGTTATTGATAACACATCAACTGACCCAAAAAAAATTATTTTTAAAGATTCAAGTGGAGCAGAAATGACTATTGATGCTGACACTTATAAATCACAATTTACCGAAGTAGGCGAAAGCACTCCTGTAAATGTAAACTTTCAAAAAATTAAAGTAGTTGAGGACATTCAGGGTGGTTTAACGAGTTTCGCTAAATCTATTCAAATGGGAGGAACAATCGGAACTTTAGCAGGTTTAGGTCTTGCATTTTATAGAAAAAGTGGTATCGGTGGATACATTGGTTGGTCATTACTTTTAGGAATCGGTGGTGCTGTAATTGGTGGTGTTATTGGTGGTAAAAAAGCAACAAAAAACTTGAACAACGCAAATGTCTAATCAGCAAGAAAATAGTAATGGTTTAGTTGATGCAATAAAGCAAGTTGATTGGAAAAAATTTGTTACTTGGACAACTATTATATCAGTTACAATGATTGCTTTTTATGGATTGGGTGCTATCAAGCATTGGAAAGAAATAAAAAAACTTAAATAACAATGAAGCATAATAAATACGAAAGTGGTGGAAATATTGATGCCTTTAATTTTGATAATAAAATGGCATTGATAAATCTGAATATGATTTATGAATATGCTATCAAATTAGATAAGTTAGTTAGTGAAGATACTGAATTAGAGGAGTGGGTAAAAATGAAACTCACTCGCATTGAGCAAAATGTATCAGACGTTAAACATTCTCTTGAGGGTTGGGAAAAATACAATCAGGGAGGAATGATTTTTAAGAAACAACTTTTAACCATATCAAATTATTCTAAATCACTTATTGATATGATTCAAGGAGGTTCTCAATTAATGTCTTGGCAAGAAAGTAAATTAGCAATTTGTGCTAACGATATTGACGGAATCTATCACCATTTAGATTACAAAATGGGGAATAGAGCAAGTGAAACTTTTGAATTAGGAGGAAATATTGGCAAAGGTTCTGAAATAGTTTTCTTTGATAAATATTACGATAAGAAAAGAACGGGAACTATTATAAGTGAAGTTGGTAAGAATGAATACGAAGTCGGAACAGCCATAGGAACTAAATTAGTTAATAAAGATGAAATAATTGGTTTAGCAGAAAAAGTAGAAGATGATAGTTGGTTTTCAAATGGTGGTGAAATAGAAAATTTAGAGTTTATTTATCTTGGCAAGGATAAAGTTAATAGAAGCACAGATAAGTTTGATATTGAATTAGGTGGAAGTTATGATGATATAATTAGATTTTCATTTTTCAAAAAAGATAAAAATGGCGAATTAAAAGAGTATATTGGACATATTTATCATAATGAAGATTATATTTTTCATCACAATAAAGAATATAGTCAAGTTCATATTGTGTGGGATAATTATGCTGAAGATGAAGTAGATGATGACTACATTGCCGAAAAGTATTTTGAATATATTAACGATGAAAAAACTGAAAATTTCTTCACGCCTAATTATAAATATCCTAAACCTTCATTAGACAATTATGATGACTTTTATGATGATAGTGGAGATAGAGATGAAAACTATCCCGAATATTATGATGGATATGAAATGGGAGGATTAGTTGATAAAAAAGAAATTGAAATTCAAGAATACGATAAAGATACTTTTATTGAGTTCAGAGTTCCATCAAAAATTTATAATGAAATAGACGCATACGTTAAAGTTTTCTTTGTGTATGAAGAAATTGAAGTTTCTTATTTACAATATGATGAGTTCATTGATGTAAAAGAAGATGCTTATATTGCCTATGACTATGAAGTAGAGTTTTTAACTGATAGTCCAACGGAAATAACTGACGAAATGAAACAGCAGTTAAACGAAGAAGCAAAAAAAGTTTATGATTCTTATTTTCATAAATACTCTTATGATGGGCTGTTTGATATTTTCGCTAATTATGGAAAATATAAAAAACCTGAAAATAAATACGAGGCAGGTGGAGGTATAAGCGATAAATACATTGAATTTACAGAAGAAAATTTTTCTGAATTTTTCAAGCAATATCCGATGGATGAAGCGTGGGATGGTGTTGATGAAGATATTGAAGTTTATGTAGATGGGGAATGGAGGAAAGTTTATTATTTAGATTTAGATATTATTTCAACAGCAGACGGTAAAGAAGGAATGTATGTAAATTCAAATTATTATGGTAATTGGGCATATCCTTATGAATTGAAACAAAATGAAAGTAAAACTGATTTAGCAAAAAACAAAAATGGTAGTTTTATTTTTGTAGATGAAGAAGAAAGCGAAAAAGCATATCCACATAGAGTTACTAAAATTAGAGTTCCTGATAACAGGTCTGTTATTGATACAAAAGGAGAATGGTCTTATCGTGATTATTACAAAGCAGGAGGTCGTATGAAAAAAGTTGGAGAATACAAAGAAGGTATGTGGGATTTTTTAGAATTTCATAATCTTTTTATCGCACACCTAAAAGATTTACACAGACAAAAGAATAGAAAACCTGAACACTTTACTTATCCAAGAAGTTCTGTTATTACATCAAGTTACGATGAATATTTATTAAAGCCACACAAATACGAGCATTTAAAAAAATATCAAACAGGAAATTGGAGAGATTTAAAATTCACTAAATCAGAATTAGAACAACTTGGTATTAAACCTAAACTTTCTAATGGTGGAAATATAGATTATGACCCACGTTGGTCTGAAATGGAAGCATATTCACCATACGAGAAAAGAGGTGAATATTTAGCAGAGCAAGAATTTGAACAAGAAGATTTGAGAGAAAATTCAAGAAAATTCTACGAATCTGCTGAAGAATCCGTTAGAAAAAATTTAGAAAACGGAGAAATCTGTATGTGCAAATTAAGAAAAATTCTTGGGAGAGAACCTGATTATCCACGACAAGTTGTTGGTAGTTTAGTTTTAACCAAATCATTTTTAAGAAATTTTTATAAATTATAAAACCCAAAAAAACAAAATATAAAATGGCAAAGAAAGTAAAAGCAAAAGCAAAAGTTGCTAAAGCAGTTGCTAAAGCAAAAGTTGCTCCTTCATCATCAAAGGATAAGGAACTTAAAGCGAAAGCGACAGGTTATCGCTACAAAACAAAAGATGTTCCTGCTTTAACAAAGGTAGATGGAACTCTTAACAAAAAAGGAAAAAAATTACAATACAAAAGACCTTTAAAGTCCGAAGTAGAAGCATATAAAAAGAGAGATGGAGAGTATCCAAATCCTGTTAAACAAGTTTATCACGAATCAAGAAAAAAGAAAGACCATTCTGACGATAACTTGAAAAAAAGATTAGAAGAAGGTGGAGAAATGGCAACAGCAGTAGTTGAAATGAGTATTGAAGATATGAAAGTTGCTTTAGGGCGTGAACCTAAATATCCATACGATTTTATCAATGGTAAAAAATATGTTAAGTGCTTTTTAAGACCTTATTATAAACAATCAGACAATGGATAAGAATACAAAAGGAATAATAGCAGTAGCAGCGACATTAGCAGTAGTTGGTGGTGTTTATTACTTTTTCTTTAGAAATAAAGATGTAAAGACAGACAGTAATTTAAACGCCAACACAAGAGCCGTTAAAGAAAATTTAGGGGCAGCAAGTGCTATGTATAAAGACGGAACTGTTCAGGCAGATTTTGGTGGAAAATATACAGTTCAGTTTTTCACCAACAATAGATTTACAATAAATGAAAAAGGAGTAAGTGGATTTATCAAAAAGGGAAGTTTCGTTGATGGCGGAAAAAAATTAATTCTTGATGACGGAAAAACTGTTGAGGGTGGTTCTGTATGGACAAACTTACAAAATACATTAGTATAAAAAATTAAAAATAAATAAAATGAGTGCAGTAGGAAAAGTAATAGATGCAACAGTTTTAGTTGGGTCGGGTTATATTGGATATAACGCAGCAAAATCAGTAATTGATGGTATTAAATTCAAAAATACATCGTCATTAGTTATTGGTGGAATCACATTATTAATAAGTGTTTATGCTTTTAGAGAAGCATGGCAAAAAATAAATAGTAATTAAATTTTAAAACAAAAAAAATGAACAAGAAAGTAATTATAATCGGAGTTGTTTCAGCACTACTAATTGGTGGTGGTGTTTTTTGGTGGATGAGCAGTAAAAAGAAAGCACAGGCAGAAGAAGAAGCAAAAAAGAAAGCTGAAGAAGAAGCAGCAGCAAAAGAAGCAGAAGAAGCAGCAGCGAGAGAAAAAGAATCAAAACAATCTACGCCTAAAGAAACGTATCCTGCGACACCTTTTAAATCAAAAGAAGAAGGAAATGCTTTTCGTGCTTGGGTAAACAAAAATAAACCTGATTGGAGATTGAAAGGTGATGTATTAGCATCAACAGGAGAATTTGATAACTCTACTATAAGAGCAGCATATAAAGAATTTGGAACTGCTTATCAAGATGAAGTTAAAAAGTTAGCAGAAACAAAACCAAAAGTTGATGCTAAATCAGCGACAGATGCTCGTAATAAAATTCAACAGAGAATTGCTTTCGGTAAAACACTTTATTCTGAAGGAGCAAAAGGCAAAAAAGTAAGAAGCATTGGAGGGAAAGATGTTAAATACGAAACCTATTATTATGATGCAGGTAGAAAAACTTATACCAAAGATGGTAACTCTATTACTCTTGATGGAGGTAATCATTTATTCTCTAAATGGGGTATAGCATCATATAATTCAGGTGGATATATGTGGTTGCAAAGCAAAGCAAATCCAAAACGATTTATTTCTGCAAATCCTTATGAGTTTGAAGCAATTTAATTAAATTATTTTATGTATTCAAATTTCGCTGATAACGAAGTAATCCAAAGAGGTAGAAGGAAAGTTTATCAAACTACTGATAACATTGAACTTGTATTGCCTAATGGTAAAAAAGATGGGTTCTTAAAAAAAGGCGAAGTCGTATATGTAGTTAAAAAAGTAAGGAAAGGCGATAGTATAATTTATCGCTTTACTGTTATTAAATTTGCTGACACAAAAAGAATGTCAAGAGTTTATTCAGCAGAAAAAAAGTTTTTTGAACCTTACTTTGAGAAAACATCAGGTTTTTTGGGTAAAAATGATGATAAGAAAAAATACATAATACCGACAATTACAGGTCTTGGAGGTGGTATTTTGGGTTACTTAATAGCACAAAGATACCAAAAGAACTCATTAGCATTTGGATTCGGTGGATTAGCAATAGGTTTAGCAGTAGGAATTTTTATATTAAAAACTAAAAATGGAAAAGATAAATAAAGGAAAAGATAATAAGGGGCTTATAGTAGGTGGACTTATTTTATTAGGATTAGGAATTGGATTTGGTTTATATTTTTATTTTAAAAATAAGAACAAACCTAAACCTAACGAAAAGAAACCTGAACCAACTCCTGAAAAATCTCCTGATAAGATTTTAAAAGATGCTTATGATAATCTTGAATTTGAATTTAATAAAGATGTAATCAAAGAATCTTCTTTTCCATTCTTGGATGAACTTGCAGATGTGTTAAGACAAAAAGATGATTGGACTGTTAAATTGGAAGGTCATACTGATAACAAAGGTAGCGTATCTTATAACTTGAAACTATCACAAGCAAGAGCAAATTCAGTAAAAAAATATTTAGAGGAAAAAGGTATTATGCCTTCAAGAATACAAGCAGAGGGATTTGGTAGCACAAAACCTATTGCAGATAATAATACCGAATCAGGTAGAGATAAAAATAGGAGAGTAGAGTTTAAAATTAACAAAGGAGTTCAAAATATTTCAAATCAATTAGTATAATATGAACAATACAACAAAAACAATTTTATTCGTTGTAGGTGGTGTAGCACTTGCAGTAGGAGGTTATTTTATTTATAAAAAATTTGCTAAAGGAAGTGGTAGTGTCGTTGATGACAAAAAAGTAACTGCTGAAACCAAACAAAATACAATTCAATTAGTTAGAGCATAAAAAATTTAGTTAGGTAGCACCTTTACTTGTGTGATATTGTGAAAATGTAGGTTCAATTCCTATCCTGACTGCAAAAAAAATATCTATGGCAACATTAAAAATACCTGCAACAAACTTGAGTTTTTATAAAAAAGACCAAGTTCCAATGATTAAAGACAAGATTACTGATGTAATTGAAGCGAAGTATGGAAATATTATAAAAAACATTTCTAAAATCACAGGACTTAATGATGAAATTATAAAAGGTTTTATTTTTATTGAATCAGGAGGAAAGGAAAAAGCAGAAACTCCTTACGCTATTGGTTTAATGCAAGTTGGATTGGCGACAGCATCAGACGCATTGGTTTATGAAAAATCAAGTGGGAGATTAAGTAGTGAAGAAGAAGCAATACTTAAAAAAAATTTAGGTAGCAAAATGAAGAATCTTGAAAACCTAAAAAAGAATCAAAAAAGTATTGGTAAAACTTGGATTGGAAAACAAGAACTATTTAATCCTGAATTAAATATTTTAGTTGGAAGTATAATTGTTAAGCAATTAGCAGATGAGTTTACTGAAAATGGTGTTCCAAGATTAGATAAAGTAGCAGTAGTTTATAATGCAGGTCGTTTTGGTAAAATTGGAAAAAAAGCAATTAACCATAAAGGTAGCGTTGAGGAATTAGTTGGTGCTTTACCAAAAGAACCATCGGCTTATATCACAAAATTAGTAGGAACTCACGGAGTTCTTGATATTTTAGTTTAAAATGGAAATAAAGAAAATTTTGAATAGCAAAGTAACAAAAGTAGCAGCGTGGATAATTCTACCGACAGTATTAGTTGGTGGATATTTTGCAGTTAAGTATATTATTGATTACAAAGAAAGAAAAAGATTGAACGAGTTAAGAGAGAAGTATAAGAATATCAATAGTATGACTGATTTCTATGAAGGACTTAAATACATAAAGCAACCTACTCAATATGGTTATGACTTATCAAAATTAATAGATAAAAAAGATAAGTTAGATGCTATGGATTTTGAAGAACTAAAAAAAATATATGGGTTATTGACTTTAACTCTTGCTGAAAGAACAGAAGAAGAAAATCAAACTATTTTGAACTTTTTGAGTAAAGTTTATAGTTAATTAATAACTTTACATTATGGATGAATTTGTAGAAAGAAGATTAAAAAATCTCGGAAAGGATTACTTTCTTACGGAGTTTGATGTAGTTAATCCAACTAACGCACCCGTTACTTTTGATTTATTTAATTCAAATACATTGACTAATGTTCCAACTACTTTAACATTTACACAAACACCAACTACTACTACAAATTCATATTTTTCAGTTGCCTCAACATTTTTAAGATATGCTATAAATACTCAAAATAATACTCTATATGTTGTTGATGGTGGAAATACTGTAACAGTAATAGACAATACGACACAAGCAGTAATAACTACTATTAATATTGGTGTTCCTTCAGGAGTTAATGATGTAATTTATAATCCAATAAACAATAGAATATATGCAGCAAATGCTTTTACTAATACTTTTGATATTATAGATTGTAATACGAATACTGTTATATCAAGTATCCCTATAATTGATAACTTTAATTTTCTTCAAACAAAATCTTTTGCATACGACATATCAACAAATATAATATACTATACAGTTTTTAATGGTCTTGTTTATTTTGTTCAATCTTTTGACTGTAATACAAATACACCATTAAATCTTAACCCTCCAATAATAACTAATAATGTTATACAAAACTTCATAGTGTTTTCTCCCACAAATAATTTTTTATACTTTGCGAGGACAACTGCAAACTTATCAGGATATGATATTTCGTTAAATTCGTTTACTATTGTCCCTATTGCTTCACCTGCTATTAATGGTGATTGCATTTTTAACACACAAAACGGATTATTATATGTTGGTCAATCTTTTTTAGGCGTAAGTAGAATGGATATTGTAAATCCGATAACTAATACATCTATAAATAGTATATTGTTGCCAACAATAGGTGGTATAGATTCTATGGCATACAATAGTTTTGCAAATGTTGCTTCTATTGCTGATGACGTAAATAATAAAATTGCTGATTACAAGTGTGATACCAATACAATAGAAGTAGAAGTTCCACAAAATAATCCCCCTCGTGAATTAGCGTATAATCCTGTATTAAACTCAAATGTTTTTTTTACATTTAGTGGCGGTATAAGTAGTTTATTTTCAGTATTACCAACACCTATACCTTATATAAGTTGGACATCTTACACTTATAATCAATTTAATCAAGATAAAAAGTATCAACCTTTCTTATTGAATTGTATGTTGATGTATTCGGTAACGCCTAAAAACTTAAATCAGGTATTTGATGCAACTGTGAAAGATGCAAATGGGCAGATAGCAAAAGACCCAAAGTTTCCTGCTTTGCAAATATCAATGTATCAGTTTCAGCCATCTGTTGCAAAAGTTTGTTTTGGTAAGAAAAACGGAAGGGGAGGATTTATATTAGACGAGGAATCTTATTTTAGTAATTTTATTGTTCAGCCAAATAGCACTATAACTTTAGTTTTAATTGTTAAGCAACTAAAATTAGGTAAAAACTTTACCAAACCAATTACGCTTTGTGAAAAATTAGACCCAAGCGTAAATCCAAAACTGAAAATTGTAACTACTAAAAATTTGCCAAAAGGTAAATCTAAAATTAAAACTAAACTCAAAGATAAAAAGCCACTTGCGATTAAGCCTGTTAAGAGTTTTTTCCAAGAGATTTGCAGTCGTATGGATGGAGAGCAAGAAGTTTTACAAAATGTTGTAAATAAAACAATGAGTAACTTTGCTTCAAATAAAAATGATGATAAAAAAGTTGATGAAATTCAAGATAATAAATTAAATTTGGGTGTGCCTTTAATTATATTAGGGGGAGTTGTTATTGCCTATGCGACATTAAAAAAATGATAAAAAATGAATAAGGGATTAAGAAATGGTTTAATAATAGGTTCGCTTTCATTAGCGTTAATATCTATTATTGTTTACTTTAAAAAGCAATATGATTTATTGCTTAACGCTTGTTATACAATATCGGGAGGTATAATTCATACTTTGGGATTAGATAATGTAAGGATAACATTGTTCTTCAAGGTAGTGAATGAGAGTGATTTAACTATTGAAATATCGGATATGAACTTTGATATTTTTGTTAATAATATGTTTGTTACCAAAATTAAAAAAAGTGAAAAACAAACTCTTTATAGCAAATCAGAGGCAATCATAAAACTTCAATTTGAATTTAACCCTACTGACTTATTGAGAGCAGGATTAAGTAGTATTCAGCCAATCTTACAAGACCAAGAAAAACTCGTTATCACAACAAAAGGTTATTTTAGTGCTAAAGCAGGTATTTTGAATTTGAAAAAAGTTCCTTTTGAAGAAAATATTACGCTAAAAGAGTTATTAACACCTAACCCTGACGCTAAAAAATGCTAACTTTGCATAAACCAAAACCAAAAACCAAATATTATGATTAAAGACACACTTAAAACAGCAATTCGTTCATTAAGCAACAAACACGGAATTAACGAAAAGGAAATTAGAATTAAGATTTCAAAACCTGAAAAATCTCTTAAATATGAGATTATGAAAAATTCAGAAGTTTTGGAAGCAACAAATATAGCAACAGCATTAAATTTGAATACAGTAGTGGCATTTATGGTAGGGAATAGATTAAATACAATAGTTGATACTATTGCAAAACAAAATTCTATTCCTGAAGAATTAGTGAATGTTAGAATCTATACAAAAACAGATGATTGCGAACCTTTATTGTATTTGTTTAAAGAAACGAATCCTGTGAAGGCACTTAACCTTGACGATTATATTTAATTAAAATAAACAAAAATGAGTTTTGCAGGAAAACAAGCAATATTTACTCGGACATTAGTTAATGAAACATTAACCATAAATGAAAATTTTGGAGTAACTGTCGTTGCTATGAAACTTTTAAGTGGCACAGCAACTTATACAAGCACAAAATCTTTAGGGGGATTTGTTTCTCAACCAATAAACTTAAATATTAACGAAGGAGTAACAGTTTCTTCTGATACATCAAGATATATTGATGAATTTATAATTGACGCTTCGGCAGGAACGGTTGAAGTAATTGCAAGATAAATTTTTAAATTTAAAAAATGCTTTTATCAAATTTCGGTTGGACAGGTGGCGGCACAGGTGGTGGTGGTGGAAGTGGAACAGTAACTTTAATTACTGCTTCTACGGGAATGAATTTTTCCCCAATCACAACGACAGGGGGCATTGCTATTGACACAACACAAGTCCCATATTTTTCGGGAGGATTTGGAGCAGGAGGACTTGCAAGATTCAGCGCAGGAGTTTGGAGTTTTGACACAAATACATATTTAACAGCAGCGACACTAACAGGTTTAGATGTTACTAATGCTTTGGGATACACACCTGTTAATAAGGCAGGAGATACAATGGGAGGATATTTAATTTTAAATGCCGACCCAATAAGTCCACTTGGCGCAGCCACGAAACAATATGTAGATAACATATCAGGAGGAATAAATTTCCACGAGGCAACATACGCTGCATCAACAACAAATTTAGTTGCTAACTATAACAATGGAACATCGGGAGTTGGTGCGACACTAACAGCAACTTCAAATGGTGCTTTGATACTTGATGGAGTAGATTTTTCATTATTATTACCTCCTACACAACCATATCGTGTTTTAATTTGGCAACAAACGAATCAAATTGAAAATGGTATTTATGTAGTTACAAGCGCAGGAAGTCCGACAAGCACTTGGCAATTAACAAGAGCAAGTGATGCAGATAATTCACCAACGGGAGAACTTGCTTTTGGAGATTTCAGTTTGAATTTGAACGGAAATCTTTATGGTGGCTATGGTTTTATAATGAACGCTACGGGAACTATAAATATAGGTTTATCAAATATTACTTATGTTCAATATAATTTAGCACAAGCAATAACGGCAGGAACAGGATTAACAGAATTACCTGCAAACACGCTGAATATTGACACAAATCAAGTTCCATATTATTCAGGTGGATTTGGCGTTGGTGGTTTTGCTATTTATAGTGGAGGTAATTGGACTTTTGACACTAATACTTACCTCACAACATCAGCAGCAGCAGCGACATATCTTACAATAACTAACGCATCTACGACTTATGTGCCATACACGGGTGCATCAGGAAATGTTAATTTAGGTGTTTATAATTTAACTACCCCTTTAATTTACGGTTCAACAATAGCGAGTTCAAATTTAACTTTGTCATCTACAAGTGATGTAACAAAAGGTAAAATTATATTTGGAACTTCTGCTTATGATGAGGTTAATAATAGGTTAGGTATTGGAACAACAACACCTGCTGAAAAATTAACAGTATCGGGTAATATAATTGCTAATCTTCTGACTAATTTGGGTTATGTTAAAATATATGATGATGCTACATTTAATTATATTGAAAGTGATAAGCCAACAGTTTTAAAATCTACGGGAATTAATGCTATTAGAATAACGGCAGGAGGTTCTTTTAGTGTTCAAACGGATGGTTCGGGTGCTAATAAACTTACAATTACAACAAGTAATAGTTCACCAAATAGTGTAACACAATTTACTTCAACTTTATTTGCTCAAGCAAATTGTCAAGCATCAACAGAAGTAAGAAGTGTATTGTTTAGTGGTAT
>Ga0315906_10004843_pt1 | contig 17077 bp, 18 predicted proteins | sample LakEriMetagenome_4_FD_203526 | JGI IMG/M metagenome (GOLD analysis project Ga0315906, IMG submission 203526) | Freshwater fungal communities from buoy surface, Lake Erie, Ohio, United States - Buoy 2 MA122 | ecosystem: Environmental > Aquatic > Freshwater > Lake > Lake biofilm | place: USA... | reverse complement strand
CCCAAGTCTCCGATCAACAAGCGCCAGTCCCGCCCCGGCCAGCACGGCGCCCGCCGTTCGAACAAGCCGTCGGACTTCGGCATCCAGCTGATGGCCAAGCAGAAGCTCAAGGGCTTCTACGGCGACATCACGGAAAAGCAGTTCCGCAAGACCTACGAGGAAGCTGCCCGCCGCACCGGCAACACCGCCGAGTTGCTGGTCGGCCTGCTCGAATCTCGCCTCGACACGGTTGTCTATCGCTCGAAATTCGTTCCGACGATCTTCGCGGCCCGCCAGTTCGTGAACCACGGCCACGTCACCCTCAACGGCAAGAAGGCGAACATCGCCTCCATGCTCGTGAAGCCTGGCGACGTCGTGCAGGTGCGTGAGCGTTCGCGCAACATGGCCCTCGTCATCGAAGCCATGAGCTCCGGCGAACGCGAAGTTCCCGAATACGTGGAAGTCGACCAGAAGGCCGGAACGGCCAAGTTCGTCCGCATGCCGGCGCTGTCCGACATCCCCTACGCGGCCCGCATGGAGCCGAACCTGGTGGTCGAATTCTACTCGTCGTAAGGCGAGCCATCAGTTCAGAACACGAGAAGGGGCGGCCTGGCGACGGGCCGCCCTTTCGCTTTGTTCCGACCCTCGCGCTGCGTCACCGGAGAGGGCGATTTCGCCACCTGATTGAATCGGCCGCGCGCGCATTGCTGACGTTGCCGTCCGGCGCGATAGTCAGAGCATGACAAAAGTCCCCGAGACCGAAGCCATCCGCGCAGCGACTATCGTCGACCCCAAGACGCGCAAATCCTTCTCGCTCAAGGATCGAAGCACCCGCGGCGATGACCTTTTCGAGTCCAAGAAGGACGCGAAAGCCTCCCTCGAGGCAGACGCGCTCGCCATCAACGAGCTGCAGGATGCGCTGTTCGCCTGCAAGGGCGGCGCGCTGCTGGTCGTGATGCAGGGCATCGACACGTCGGGCAAGGACGGCGCGACCAAGGAAGCCTTCCGCTACACCAGCCCGCTCGGCGTCAACGTCTTCGGCTTCGTCAAGCCGACGGAGGAGGAACTCGCCCATGACTATCTCTGGCGCCTCCACCTGCGGACGCCAAAGCGCGGCTACATTCACGTCTTCAACCGATCGCACTACGAGGACGTCCTGGTGGTGAAAGTCCGGAACCTCGCGGCCCCCAAACTCATCGAGCAGCGCTACGAGCAGATCAACGCCTTCGAGAAGCTGCTGGTCGAGAACGGCACGCGCGTTCTGAAGCTGATGCTCAACATCTCGAAGGAGGAGCAGGGCGAGCGCCTCCGCGAGCGCCTTGAGGTCCCGGAGAAACGCTGGAAGTTCAATCCCGGCGATCTGGAGGACCGCAAGCTCTGGGACGAGTACCAGGCGGCATATGAGATCGCGATCCAGCGCTGCTCGACCCCGCAGGCGCCCTGGCACGTCGTGCCAGCGGACAGCCGCACCCGCCGCGATGCGGTCGTGGCGCGGCTGATTCGGGCGGAACTGGAGGCGATGAACCCGAAGTATCCTGATCCCGGATACCGGCCGGACCAGTTCGAGATTGTCTAGGAGTTGCGTGATACCGGTTCGTTACCCCCAATCTGGGGAATGGGCGCCAGACATCCCGTGCCGTATTTCCGAGGAGCTTTGATGGCGCCGGGACGGGCCTTGCCATCCAGAGTAGTCGGGGGCGCAGGTTGCCCGGCGCCCCTTCCCATCCCTGGCCCAGGGTTGGGGGACGGGCCAAGGAGCGGCTCTTTCATCAACGCTTGGCCTCTCGGTCAAGCACTCCTTTCCGCACGCGGAAAGAGTTAACCCCTCTATCGTTGGGCTTGTCGGCGGGTAGCGTCGGTTGCGCCGAAGTGACGCGCCTATTGCGGTCCCGGATGAACTCTCGGTCGCTCTGCGCCAGGCAGAAACACGCCCTCAACAACCGTCCGTGGACAGACGAAAATCGCGTCGTCGGCGCTCGCATGCCAACGCTTCGTTCATCGCGGGTTCACATCGATTATCGATAATACCCCCAGGACAGATAAACAGGGGCAGGACATGCACAAACTTGGCTACATCGCAGTATCCGGAATCGCCGCGGCGATGCTCTCCGGCTGCGTAATCGTCGACGCCGACGTCCGCGAATCCGAATGGGGCGCCCGCGGCGACTTCGGTTATCTCTACGGCGCGGAGGTCAGCGGACGCGATCCGGAAATCACCATCATCGCCCGCTCCAACGGCTGCACCGAGAAGGGCGACTTCGACTTCGTCGTCCGCGACCGTGGTGACGACGAATTCGACGTCGGCTTCCGCCGCGAGCGTCAGGACAACTGCAAGGCGCTTGTCCCCGAAGGACGCCGCATGACCTGGTCATTCGCCGAACTCGGCATTCCGCGCCAGGCGCGCGTGATGATCCTCAACCCCGTGGGGCGCTAGCTCCAAGGGTTAGAGGCCTCAGGAGGCTCGTCCCGCCAGCGTAGCGGGGCCCAGGACCACTCAGCCCGGCCGATCGCCCGATCTACAAAACAAGAGGCGAATGCCACCCTGGATCCCGCTCCGGTCCCCATCGGAGCGGGATGAGCTTGTCTGGAGTTCAGATCAGCGCGCCCGAACCGAGCCGCCACTGGACGTATCCTCGCGCACCTGTTTCGGCTGGCCGTGGAACGTCACATTCGCGCCCGAAGACGCCTCGCCATCCGCCAGCTGCGAGGCGAACGCATCCACGCTGGCGCCTGAGGACGCCTCCACCATTGCCGTTGCACACCGCAGGTCTTCGCCATCGAAATTCGCGCCAGACGAAATCTCCAGATTGAGCGCATTGCACGCGCCGCCCAGCTCCATGCTCGCGCCGGAAGAAACCTCCACGCTCAGATCCTTCAGCGTGAGGTTCGCGCCCTCGAGGCGCGACCCCGACGACGCTCCAAGCGCGGAATAGGCCGGCGCGGAAACGGTCACGCGATACTGCTCTCCGCTCCAGTTCATGATCGACGACTTGCGGCTGATCCGCAGCGTGTCGCCCTTCACCTCGACGATCAGGTTGTCGAAGCTCTCGCCCTTCATCGCCTCCGCAGTCACATCGAATGGACCCTGCCGCACCACGGTCTCGATACCCGCCGACACATCGACCTTGTCGAAGTTCGCGTAGGAGTGGCGCTGGGATTCGGCATAGGTCTGGCCCGTCGCCGAGCCGGCGACGCAGCCGGCGAGCGGGAAGGCGAGGATGGCGGGGAGAACGATCAGGATGCGGTGCATGAGTCTGCCCTTGTTATCTGAATTGTTTTTTTTCATAGCCGCACAGCGCCGGGCGTTTGCGCCTCTGACCCAGGCGGCCACGCACAAACCAATAACTTAGTTCATATCGAAAAACAATAACGTTCGCGCGCGAGATCTACCGCACGACCTCGGCCCACAGATCGACCTGTTCGCCGGCGTGCACCTTCGCCTTCACGACGTCGCCCTGTTTCAGCCCCGCCGCATCCGCGATGAACACCGACCCGTCGATCTCCGGTGCATCCGCCTTCGAGCGGCCGACCGCGCCATCTTCGTCGATCTCATCGATGATCACTTCGATCGTCTGGCCCACCATCGCCTGTGCGCGTGTATCCGCGATCTCGCTCTGCACCTGCATGAAGCGATGCCAGCGTTCTTCCTTAACTTCTTCCGGCACATGGCCGGGCAGGGCGGCAGAGGTCGCGCCCGTGACGTTCTCATACTTGAAGCAGCCCGCGCGCTCGATCCGCGTCTCCTTCATCCAGCCAAGCAGGTGCTCGAAATCTTCCTCGGTCTCGCCAGGGAAGCCGACGATGAAGGACGAGCGCAGCACCAGCTCCGGAACCTCCGACCGCCACTTCGCGATCCGCTCCGCCGTACGGTCGATATTTGCCGGCCGGCGCATCTGCTTCAGCACGCTCGGGCTGGAATGCTGGAAGGGAATGTCGAGATACGGAAGGATCCGCCCGTCCGCCATCATCGGCATCACGTCGTCGACATGCGGATACGGATAGACATAGTGCAAACGCACCCACAGGCCGCTCTCGCGCTGCAGCTCGCCCAGCCCCTCGCACAGATCCTTGAACCGCGTCTGCCGTTCCTTGTCGCGCCATTTGTAAGGCGCGTACTTCACATCCAGCCCATAGGCCGACGTGTCCTGGCTGATGACGAGAATCTCCTTGACCCCCGCCTTTGTCAGCTGCTCCGCCTCGCGCAGCACCGCATCGATCCGGCGCGAGGCAAGGTCGCCCCGCAGGCTCGGGATGATGCAGAACGAGCAGCGATTGTTGCAGCCCTCTGAAATCTTCAGGTAGGCGTAGTGGCGCGGCGTCAGCCGAACGCCGCTTTCCGGCACCAGCGACACGAACGGATGGTCCGGCGCAGGCAGGTGCGTATGTACCGCCGTCATAACCTGCTCGTACTGGTGCGGCCCCGTAACTGCCAGCACGCCGGGATGCCGCTCCGTGATCACATTGGCTTCCGCGCCAAGGCAGCCGGTCACGATCACCTTGCCGTTCTCGTTGATCGCCTCGCCGATGGCGTCGAGGCTCTCTGCGCGCGCCGAGTCCAGGAACCCGCACGTATTCACCAGCACCAGGTCCGCGCCCTTGTAATCAGCCGCAATCTGGTAGCCCTCGGCCCGCAGGCGCGTGATGATCCGCTCGGAGTCGACCAGCGCCTTGGGGCAGCCGAGCGAAACGATACCGACCTTGGGTTGGGTGAGGGTAGTGGCCATGGGGCGGGCCTATACAATCGATACCCCCCGAAGGCCAGCGCCCCCGCCAGCCGCCCCGGCGCCCGCCGGATCGGCGTTTCCCCGACTGTCAGCGCCGCCTTTTGCGCCAGTCGCGAAAAAATCCTCATCGCGCCGACGATCCCTCCTTCGCCTGTGGCCGCGGAATCGATTAACCACGCCTGCCGGAAAGGTGGGTCCCGGACAATTCAGGCTGCCAGCGCAAACTCCCCGCCACGACCGTCAGAGAACGGACGACCTCCCATGAGCCCGACCCGAGCCGACGCCATACAGTTCCTGAAAGCCAGCATCGCCCGCTATCGGCATCAACTGGACACGCTTGAGCCGTCCGGCCGCAGCGCCAGCAATGTCGTCGATTTCCCGCAGTCCGGGGTCGACCGCGAACAGCTGAGCGCCCTGATCGACGACGCGCGCTCCCTGCTGTCCCAGCTTCGCGCTGGCTGAAGCGCGCCTTGCGCCTGCAACTGTCGCTGGAATCGCCCGCTGATCTGCGTCAATACATGCGTATCTGCATTCCGGGGAATTCCATGCGCCTTGTCCTTGCCGTCGCCCTCCTTGCGGCGACTGCTCCTGCTGCCTGCACGCAAGTGGCAAAGGCGCAGACCGCCTGCAAGGTCGAGAACGCCGTCTATGCCGAGCGCGACAATGGCTACGAGCTGCGCTTCCACAAGGGCAAGCCGTGGGAGTTCAGCGGCATGACGGACGCCGTCTTCGATCTTGTAATGCCCGACGGCCGCAAGCTCTGGGGCGCGATCGGCTCCAACATGGGCACGAGCCGCGACGTCGGCCGCGTCTACTACGGCTGCCCGTCCCCAACCGCCGATGACGAACCGCTCTCGGATGAGCAGCACGACGCATGCCTGCAATGGGAGGGCGTCGTCTACGCACTCAACAAGGGCGAGCCGGACTTCATGCCTGGAGAGGGCGAGAACGCTCCCGAGCGCATCCTCATGACAGACCTCGGCCGCAAGATCCGCTACTCCGATGTCGTCACCAGCCCCGGCGAAGAACCGTGGGATGTCTTCGACTTCAAGCGCTGCGCCAAATAGCTGCTCCCCGCGAAAAGCAAAAGGCGGCGAGCCTGCGCCCGCCGCCTCAAGTCGTCTCGGGGAAGAAAAGATCAGGCCAGGACTTTCTTGAGCGCCGCCTCGCAGCGGTCCATCTCCCAGTCTTCGCCCACGCAGATGCGCGTCCAGGTGTCGAAGCCCGGCCATGTCCGGCCAACGACCCGCACGCCTTCCGCCTTCATCTTGTCCGCGAAATCCTTGTGCGGCATGCCGACATCGAAGAACACGAAGCTCGCCTGCGGATCGGCGGCGATCGGCCGCCCGAGGTCCTTGGCGATCTTGAACAGCCGCTCGCGCCCCGCCTTGAACTTCGGCCGCATGGTCGGCACGAAGTCCGCGTCCGCGATGCTCGCCATCGCCGCGACGATGCCGGCATGGTTGATGCCGCCGCCGCGCGTCGTCATCGCGATTGTTCGCGCAAGCTCCGGTTGGGCAATGCCATAGCCAAGTCGTTGCCCGGCCATGCCGTAGATCTTCGAGAAGGTCCGGCAGATCACCACGTTATGGCCCTCCCGAATCAGCCCGGTCATTACGTTGGCGTCGTAGTCGTCGCACAGGTGGAGATAGGCTTCGTCGATGAAGCACGGCGCCGTCTTCGACGCTTCGATGGCGAACGCCTTCAGCTTCACCGGGTCGACCATGTTGCCGGTCGGATTGTTCGGGTTGCAGACGTAGGTGGCAGTCGTCTTGGACGACACCTTCTTCAGCATCGCATCGAGGTCGATCCGGAAATCCGCCGTCAGCGGCGTCATGATCAACTCAGCTTCGTATTGCTTCACCGTGCGCGGCACGCCCTCATAGGTCGCTTCCGAGGTGACCAGCTGGCCCTTGCCCTTCATCGAGGTCATCTCGCCGAAGGCCGAGAGGATCGGCGCCGATCCGTTCGCGAGGAAGACCTGATCGGGCGCCACGCCCTCGATCTTCGCGATCTGCGCTTTCAGTTCCTCGCCCTCGCCATCGGCATAGCGCGCCGTCATGGCGGCTTTCTCGATCATCGCGGCCACGGCCTTCTTTGAGGGGCCGAACGGGCTCTCGTTCGCGCCCATGATCGCCATCGACTTGTCGACGGTCGGCGCAACCGGCGCCGGCGCCGGCGTCGGCGCAGCAACGGCCTCTGTCTTGGAGCAGCCAGCCGCAAGTGCGGCCGCCCCCACACTCGCCATGCCCAGCCCGCGCAGCAGCGCACGACGGGAGGTAGCTGTTGGCTCCGCAACCTTCGGCGCGGGCGTTTCGGAAATCGTGTCGGGGTGTCTCAAGTTAGCGTCCTCCAGCAGCGCGCCGTCCTGCGCGAGGCGCACGGGCAGGGGGCGGAATGCCGGGGAGCCCCACATGTGCGTCATGACTATCGGCGCGCATTCGCCTGCGAGTCGCAACGGCAAACGCTCCCGGACCCCGAAATCAGGCCTTCAAGGCTGCTGCTTGCATCTTCGCGGGGCGCCGATTGCCGAATCCGCAGGCGCTCAGAAACCGGGCGCCTGCAATCTGCGCTCAGCCCGGCCGCGCCGAGCCCCACACATTGTACCCTGCAAAACGCGGCGTTCCTGGCAGGTACATCCGTTCAGCCTGATCGATCCGCCAGCCCGCCGCGGCGATCATTGCTTCGACGTCGCGGGTCAGATGGCATCCGCCCGCAATCGGCCGCCACACCGGTTCGATCCGCCTCTGCCACTTCGTCACGTCCGCATCCGGCGCCAGCCCATGTTCGCAGAACAGCAGCCGCCCATCCGGCTTCAGCGTGCGCTTCAGCGCCGCCAGAGCGCCCACCGCATCCGGAATCGTGCACAGCGTGTACGTCGTCACGATCGTGTCCACCGATCCGTCCGCAACGCCAGCATTCTCCGCGCCGCGCTGCAGCCATTCCAGAGGCAGTCCCTCCGGCGCCCGCGCCCTGCCGCGCTTCACCATGGCTGCGTCAGGCTCGAGCGCGATCAAGCGCTCCACCTTCTCGCGATCATACAGCGCGAAATTCCGCCCGCCGCCCGCGCCAATCTCCAGCACAACGCCGGTCGCGCGCGGAATGATCTTGCGGCGCTGATATGCGATCGGCTTGGTCCCGCATGCGCAGTCCACAAGCCAGGGTGCAATGAAATTCGCGTACAGCCCCATCTATGCCGCCTGTCCCGACGTCGCGAGCAGATAAGCCGCGAACAGCACGATCATGATCGTGTCCACGACAAGCGCCACCCAGGCCTGTCGCTTCATCACGCCAGACCCCAGCATCAACGCGATGAACGCTGTCTTGGTGACGATCGCCAGCGCTATCGCAGCCAGCCGAACATCAGGCGCGAACGACGCCCAGATCAGCAGCGCGCCCGCCGCTGTGATCAGCATCCCCCAGTTCCGCACGACAAGGTCGAACTGCGGACTGTCCGGCGCCTCTCCAAAATACGTCCGCACCGTCGCCCGTGGCGCAATCGTTGCCTGGATCATGCTGAAGGTCAGCAACCCAGCCGCGAGCAGCACCCACTGGATGTTGTCGACAAGAATGCCCATGTGCTTCTCCCGCCCGTTTCGGTGGAGTGTACACCGCGCCAGCCGGGTAACACCATCAGCCCGGCAAAGGCAGCAACGCACGCACCCGCGGATCGCGCAGCCACAGCCCGAGCCAGACCAGCCCGCCAAGATAGACGCCGAATAGCTCATGGCTGAACAGTGGATTGTCGACCCGTACATTCGTCGCGATCGCCCCTCCCAGCAGCGCCGTCTCCAGGACCGCCCCGAGCACCGCCGTCTGCGGCGCAAGATAAAGGACGACGCAAACCGTCTCGATGATTCCGATCATGAGATCATGATGAGCCGGCCACCCCAGCCCGCCCATCGTCTCGCGCACGACGTCCGGCATGAAGAACTTGAAGCTCGCCGACATGGCTAGAAACGCCCCAACCAGCCCGCTGACCACCCAGCCAGCGATGGCGATCCTCGCGCCTGATGCTTTTGCTTGTTCCGACATGCCTTTCTCCCTGCTACGTCCATAGGACGCGCGAGGTCAGGCCGCGCCGACAGGCCCTGTAGGCTTTTTGCCGATTGGACGAAGGCGGAGCCTAGATGCCCTTCACGATCTCTTCCGTCATCTTCTTGGCGTCGCCGAGAAGCATCATCGTGTTCTCGCGGAAGAAGAGGGGGTTCTCGACGCCGGCGTAGCCGCTGGCGAGCGATCGCTTGATGAAGAACACCGTCTTGGCGTTCCACACTTTCAGAACCGGCATGCCGTAGATCGGGCTCGCCGTGTTTGTCTCGGCGTCCGGGTTGGTCACGTCATTGGCGCCGATGACGAAGGCCACGTCCGCCTGCGCAAAGGACGAGTTGATATCCTCCAGCTCGTGCACTTCGTCATAGGGCACCTGAGCCTCGGCCAGCAGCACGTTCATGTGCCCCGGCATCCGGCCGGCCACGGGGTGGATGGCGTAGGTGATCTCGACGCCTTCCGCTTTCAGCTTTTCGGCCATCTCCTTCAGCGCGTGCTGCGCCTGCGCCACGGCCATGCCATAGCCCGGCACGATGATGACCTTGGATGCGTTCTTCATGATGAAGGCCGCATCGTCCGCCGAGCCGATCTTCACCGGCTTGGCCGGTCCGCCGCCCGCAGCGGCCGCCGCCGTCTCGCCGCCGAAGCCGCCGAGGATGACGGAGATGAAGCTGCGGTTCATCGCCTTGCACATGATGTAGGACAGGATCGCGCCCGACGATCCCACCAGCGATCCGGTGATGATCAGCGCGTTGTTCTCCAGCGTGAAGCCCAGCGCCGCTGCGGCCCAGCCCGAATACGAGTTGAGCATCGACACGACGACCGGCATGTCCGCCCCGCCGATCGGGATGATCAGCGTGATCCCGAGGATCAGCGCGATCGCCGTCAGAGCCAGGAACATCCAGGGCTGCGATCCCTGCGTCTGCACCATCATCACGACAAGCACCACGATGGCGACGCCGAACGCGATGTTGATGATGTGGCGGCCCGGCAGCATGATCGGCGATCCCGACATGTTGCCGTTGAGCTTCAGGAACGCGATCACCGATCCAGTGAAGGTCAGCGCGCCGATGGCTGAGCCGAGCGACAGCTCGATGATCGAGGCCATGTTGATAGCCCCGGTCACGCCAATGCCATAGCTTTCCGGCGCATAGAGCGCCGCCGCCGCCACAAGCACGGCCGCAAGGCCCACCAGCGAGTGGAAGAATGCCACCAGCTGCGGCATCGCCGTCATCTTGATCTTCTGCGCAACCACTGCGCCCGCGACGCCGCCTACCGCAATGCCGCCGGCGATGATCAGCAGTGTCGGCGCATCAAGGCCGCCCGAGCTGTCCCACAGCATCCACAGCGTGGTGCCGATCGCCAGCACCATCCCGATGATGCCGTTGTTCGCGCCCGCGCGGCTGGTCTCGGGGCTCGACAGTCCCCGCAGCGACAGGATGAAAAGAACGCCCGATGCAAGATAGAGCAGGGCCGCAATGTTCGCGTTCATGAGTGGTCCGGTCCCCTAGGGTGTGTCTGGCTACCCAGCCCGAATGATGTCAGGGCGGCGCGCGCAATCGGCTCGCCCCACTCCTGCAGAAAATGTCCGCCCTCGGCGATCAGCATCGGCTCGGGGCAGTTGCGGATCGTGGCGTGAAGCGCGCGCATCACAGGCTCGCCCAGCACCGGATCGGCCTGGCCGATCGCCATGAAGCTCTGGCCGTTCCACTGCTCGCGAAAGAAGGCGGCAGACGCGCGTCCATGCGCAACGCCGTCCATTGCCGGATCGACGGGCACGAGTTGCGGAAACCGCCGTACGCCAGCCTTGTAGGTGATGTCAGGAAACGGCGCGTTGTAGGCGTCCTTCTCGGCATCGGTCAGTACCGATGTCCCGCGCTTCATCAGAGCGCCGACATCCATGTCAGGATTGGCGGCGGCATAGGCCTTCCAGGCATTGAAGCCCGGCCCGGGAGACGCGCCCGTGCCGATGCTGGTGTTCATGATCAGCAGCCGGGTGATCTCCGGATGATCCTTGGGAAGCGTAAGGCCCAGAAATCCACCCCAGTCCTGCACGACAATGCAGACATTCTTGAGCGCCATGCGATCGAGGAAGGCCGTCATCGTGTCGCGATGGAAGTCGAAGGTATAGACCTCGTCCTTCACCGGCTTGTCGGAGCGACCGAAGCCGAACCAGTCCGGCGCCACGACGCGGCGCCCCGCACCAACAAACACCGGCAGCATCTTCCGATAGAGATAGGACCAGCTCGGCTCGCCATGCAGGCAGAGGAATGTCACCTCCGCATTGCGCGGCCCCTCGTCGATATAGTGCAGGCGCAGACCCTCGCGGCCCTTGAGGTCGTCGACATAGTGCGGCGCAAACGTCCAGCCGGACAGGTTGGCGAACCGTTCGTCCGGCGTGCGGACGATCGGGCCAAATCTCGGATGATCGAAAGCTGCCGCCATCACAGCTTCACTTCGTCGTCGGCTTCACGGCGGGCTTTTCCTTCTTCTTGTACATCGCAAGCATCCGCTTGGTGACAAGGAAGCCGCCGAAGATGTTCACGGCGGCCAGCGCGACCGCCACCCCGCCCATGCCTTTAGACAGCCACAGGTCGCTGGTCATCTCCTGACCCGCACCAGCGCCCGCCGCAATCAGCGCGCCGACGATGATCACCGAGGAGATCGCGTTCGTGACGGCCATGAGCGGCGTATGCAGCGCGGGCGTCACCGACCACACCACATAGTATCCGACGAAGATCGCCAGCACGAAGATCGCCAGGCGGAAGATCAGCCCGTCAGGCTGTTCCGCTCCCGTCGCAGCGAGCGCGGGCGAGGCGAGCAGCAGTGCTGCAAATCCCAGGGCGGCAAGGCGCTTGATCATGTTTGCGAACCTTCTTCCGGCTTCTTCTTCTTGGGTTTCAGAATGTACCGTACACCGACGGAAATCATTGCGACAGCAATTGCCGCGACGACAAAGCTTGGCAGCGGCGCTGGGCCAGGCATCGTCGTCATCTGCACGAAGTACCAGCCGAGCATCAGGCCGGTGATCGTCAGGATGAGGCCGATGGCCTTCGACATGCCTCAGCCATCCTTCAGCGCGGGATGCACCACCTGCCCATCGCGCGTGAGGACCGAGGCCTTCACGATCTCATCGTCCCACTTCGGCCCGAACGCCGCATTCTCGCCCGTGAACAGCGGCAGCAGCGCCAGCAGGTTCTTGGCGTACAGCGCCGAAGCGTCGGCCGCGATCCGGCCGGGCAGGTTGGTGAAGCCGGCGACCTTCACGCCGTCCACGTCCACCACCACGTCCGGCTTCGACAGCGGGCAGTTGCCGCCCTGGCTGACCGCAAGGTCGACGATCACCGACCCCGGCCGCATCGAGCGCACCATGGCTTCGGTCACCAGCACGGGCGCCGCCCGCCCCGGGATCAACGCCGTCGTGACGACGATGTCCTGCTTGGCGATGTGACCCGCCACCAGTTCGGCCTGCAGCTTCTGGTACTCCGGCGACATCGGCTTGGCGTATCCCGCCGCCGTCTCCGCCGCCTTGAACTCCTCGTTCTCGACCGCGATGAATTTTGCGCCCAGCGAGGCGACCTGTTCCTTCGATGCGGGGCGCACGTCGGTCGCGGACACGACGCCGCCCAGACGCCGCGCCGTGGCGATCGCCTGCAGGCCGGCGACGCCAGCCCCCATCACGAACACCTTAGCCGCCGCCACCGTGCCAGCGGCCGTCATCATCATCGGCAGAGCGCGGCCATACAGCTGGGAGCCTTCGATCACGGCGCGATAGCCGGCAAGGTTGGCCTGAGAGGACAGCACGTCCATGGACTGCGCCCGCGTAATGCGCGGCACGAACTCCATCGCGATGGCGGTGATGCCTGCAGCTGCATACCCAGCGGCTTCCGCCTTCGCTGCATACGGTTCCAGCAGCCCGGCCATGGCCGCGCCCTTCGGATATGTCGCAAGTTCAGCAGCGTCCGGCGCGCGCACCTTGAAGACGATGTCGGCGCCTGCCAGCACGTCCGCCGCCGAGTTGATCGTCGCGCCCGCAGCGATGTAGTCCTCGTCACGGATGCCGGCTGTCGCGCCCGCGCCCGTTTCGATGGCCACCGTGTGCTTCAGCGCCGCAAGCTTCTTCACCGTGTCCGGTGTCGCTGCGACGCGGGTCTCGTTGAACCGCCGTTCCTTCAGGACCGCGATCTTCATTAGTCCCCCTGTGGTTGCCGGGAATCAGCCCAGCAGCAGGCCGCCCAGCCAGATCAGAGTTTGTACGAAAACAGCGAGAACGCAGAGGCCGACCACGGTGGCGATCCACGCGCCGCCCATGTTCATCAGCATGCCACATGCGATGCCGAACACCGCAAAGCCGATCATGGCGCCGATCCACGGGATCCCCATGGTGAGCGTGAAGGTCGCATAGCCGACAATGATCAGGGTCAGCAGGCTGCCCCAGGCCGTCAGGTTTCCAAAGCCTTTCCACATGCCGCGCCGCGCGCCCATGTCCATGTAGGCGTCCGTGTGCGCCGGCGGCGTCACGATCGGGCCTTTGTCGGCGTGTTCGGCATGCGCCATCGGGTGTCGACTCCACATGGTTGCAGGTCAGAAGAACGACGGATGTAGCCGGATCACGCGCCCCTGAAAAGCGCCCAAACGGCCGCATGGACCGAAAAAATCGCTGAGAATTCCGAAAGGGCCGGCCCGGCATGGTGATTCCCCGCCGCCAACCGGTCAGGGCCAGCGCGTCGGCGTTCGCCGCCTAGTCCAGCCCCCGCGCTACCACCCGGTCAGACGTCGAGTACCGCCATTCCTGCAGCAGCGTCCGCAGCGCGGCCACGAAGGCCAGCGGCTGGTCGAGCATCACATGATGACGCGCCTCCGGGATCTCGATGAAAGGCACCTGCCGGTTCAGGAGGTCGCGCATGTATTCGCCGACATCGTCCTCCCACAGGATCGACTTCTCGCCCTTGAACAGCGCGATCCTGCAACGCGTCGCCTTCAGCAATTCCTGCGGCGGACGCGAGACCGAGAAGCGCCGCCAGATCGACGGATCGAACTTCCAGCCCCAGCCATCACCGGTCTTTTCTCCGTTCGGGCCATCCTGCGCCGGCTTCTTCGCGAGGCTCCAGCGCGCGATGTAGTCCATGATGAAATGGTTATCGCACGCCTGCGGCGGGGCGAGGCGAAAGCGCGCCAGCGCTGCTTCCAGCGTCGGATACACCTTGCCGCCCCGCACGGGCGGCGGCCCATGGCGCTGGCGGTCAGGCGGGTTCACCGGCGAGTCGACAATGACAATCCCGCCGAAGCGGTCGCCATACTCAGCCCCGGTCAGGATCGTGACAAACCCGCCGAACGAATGCGCGACGATGATCGGCTTCTCGGCGTGAGCAAACAACCCGGCCGCCTCGCATACGGCCAGCTGCTCCTTCGCGAACACGTCCATCACATAGTGCGGACGCCAGTCTGAATCGCCCATGCCCGAGAACGTCATCGCGACCACATGATAGTCGTCGGTGAGATAGGGCGCGACGAAGTCCCACCAGTGCGCGTGCGCGCCGTTGCCATGCACCAGCAACAGCCCCGGCTTCGTCCGGTCGCCCCAACTCTGGTAATGGATCTTCGCGCCCTCGCAGTCGACGAACGCTGTGGTGTAAGGCGTTGCAACCGCAGCCTCGAACCACTGCGGCGCAGGCGGGCGCGCACCCTTGTAGACCGCAAGCGGGCCCTGTTCCGCCGGCATCTCCGCCGGCTGGTCGCGAACAACCTTGTCCCTGCTGTCTGTCAACCGCGCCTCCACTGCGAAGGTGATTAGGCGCGCGCGAAGGGCAGGGCAAGCTGAGCCGGGCGGGGCCGGCTCAGCTTGCCGACTTCAGGATTTGGGCTTGAAAGCAATCATCACATTGCCCGCGCCCTGGCCGAAGAGGCCATAGCCCGAGTTCATGATCACCAGCCCGTTGGCCGCGATGATCGACGCATTGTCCACCGCCGCGCCATTTCCCTTGACGCCGTTGATCGTGTCGAACTCGCGCGCCGTGCTGTACTGCCAGACCAGCTTACCCGTCTTGCGCTCCAGCATGTAGACGCGGCCGTCGAGCCCGCCGGTGATGACGTGGTCGCCGATCACTGTCGGCGCGCCCGAGAGGCCATAGAGACCTGCACAGCGCGCCACGAACTTCTTCTCTTCCGCGCTACAGGCGCCCTTGACGGAGAAGGACCAGTCGACCGACCCGTCATCGAGGTTCACCGCATAGAGGCCCGGCTTGATGGTATCGTCGACCTCCTGCCCGGGGATCGAACGGCCAGCGTTCGAGATCGGCACATAGACGTGCGTGCTATCTGCAGCGAGGCCCCAGTGGACGCCGCCCATCGCGCCGCCCGTGCCGATGTCGCGGCGCCAGACAACCTTGCCCGTGTCCGGATCCATCGCCCACACGGTTCCGGATTTCTGTCCGGCGAGGACCAGTTCCTTCCCGTTGGGTGCCTTGGCGATGATGGTCGAGGCGCCGAAGTCGACATCGCGGAACACCGACTCGTTCGCTTTCGGGCAGTTGAGTCCGCCGCCGCGCGGGCCGCATCCGACGTTGTAGACGTCATCGGCTGTGGCCTGATGAGACCACTTGATCGAGCCGTCCTGGAGGCTGAAGGCCATGATGGCGTTGGTGTTGGGGTGCGCCGGGGCCGAGTTGGCCTCGCCCGTGCCCACATAGAGAAGGTTGCGCTTGAGGTCGATCGACGGCGAATTCCAGACCGGCGCGCCCGACGGACCCCAGATCATCTTGCCATCGCCGCGATCGCGAAGAGGCTTTGCCTGTTCCATCGTGTGGCCTTCCCACACGCGCTTGCCCGTCATCGCATCGAGCGCCACCACGCCGCCATGGATCTTGCAGCACTCATGGCTGTCCTGCGCCGCCAGCATGATCTCGTACTGCGACGAGGGCGCGATCACCTTGTCGCCCACCAGCACTGGCGTGCCGGTCGAGACCGAGGCCGGGAACAGGCCCATGTGCGCGGCCCACAGCTCCTTGCCGGTCATCGCATCGATCATGTGGACGAAGCCGCCCATGTCGCCGACGAGCACGACTTTCTTGCCATCGCTGCGCGTGCCGAACCCTGCGCTTGTGCGCAGCGTCTGCTTGCCCTCGTAGATCCACTGGATGCACGGCTTGGCGTTGTCAGAGATGTCGAAGGCGAACAGCCGGTTGTTGCTCTCACCCACCGGCACGAAAAGCGAGTTGCCGACCACCGCCGCCTGGCTGCGCATCGTGATCGCGTTCGGGAAGGCGATCGTCCACGCCACATCGAGCGTGCTCAGATCCTTGCCCGCAAGGCCCACCTTGGCAGGGTCCAGCGTACGTGTGTTGTTCATGTCGAAGCCGAATGTCGAGACTGTCGGCGCAGCGCTCAGCTTCGGCGTCGCGCGCGAGGCAGGGCAGCGCATCGCCGTGGTCCAGCTGTCGTCCTGTTCGCCGCCCTTGGAGAGATAGTTCGAGACGTCCGACACATCCTTCGACGTCAGCCCCACCGCCTGCGGGATCATGATCCCGGTCATCAGCGCGTTGGTGATGTGTCCCGGCGTCAGCCGAGCCATTGTGGCGGCCGAAGGCGCCTTGGTCGCCTCCGAATTATCATGGCAGACCGCGCAGCGCGCCTTGTAGACCACCTCGCCCGGATGCGGCCCGGCAGGCGCCGCCTGCGCCACGGTCATCGGCTCGGCCGCCGGATCTGCAGCCGGGGTCGTGCACGAAACCGCCAGCGCCATCGCTGAAACAGCCGCTGCCGAAGCAAGCATACGAAGCATGGTCATTCCTCCCGAAAGCCCCGCCGCATCTCGTGCGCAGCGTCGGGCAGCCGCGGTGAGAGTTCTACCTCCCTGCCGCAGGCGTCAACTGCTTAAGCGAGGTAATCAGGCCAAAGACCCTGGCTGAGGGGTGCATCCACGCGCAACGTACGGAAAATTCTGCGGTCGGATGTCGATAAGTAGCGGGCCCGTTCGTCGTTCCTGCAGGGCGCCGAACAGGGACGGCTTACAGTGAGAATGGCAATGCGGGTCATGGTGTTTGCGAAGGGTGTCGAGGATGGCGGCATGGACGGACCCCCGACGCCCGAAATGCTGGAGGCCTTCGCGGCGATGGATGCCTTTACCGAGGAACTGGTCAAGGCGGGCGTCTTCGTGGCCGCAGCCGGTCTTAAGGGCCCGGCAGAGACAAGGCGCATTGTCTCGGATGGCAAACGCCGCACTGTTCTCGACGGCCCCTTTGCAGAGACGGGCGAGGTGATCCTCGGCTTCTCGATCTGGCAGGTGAAGGACATGGGCGAGGCGCTCGCCTGGGCGAAACGCGCGC
>Ga0315906_10004840_pt1 | contig 17083 bp, 14 predicted proteins | sample LakEriMetagenome_4_FD_203526 | JGI IMG/M metagenome (GOLD analysis project Ga0315906, IMG submission 203526) | Freshwater fungal communities from buoy surface, Lake Erie, Ohio, United States - Buoy 2 MA122 | ecosystem: Environmental > Aquatic > Freshwater > Lake > Lake biofilm | place: USA... | reverse complement strand
TTGGACATCTTCGCAAGCAGGGCCAGGACCGCGCAGGCACGGACGCAGGTGGAGCTGGCCCAATATCAGTATTTGCTTCCTCGTTTGACAAGGATGTGGACTCACTTGGAGAAACAAAGAGGAGGGATCGGGATGCGTGGCCCCGGAGAAACGGAGATTGAAACGGACCGGCGAGTGATCCGCGACAAGCTTACCAGACTCAAAGAGAAGTTGCGTGAGATTGACAAGCAGAACTTCACCCGAAGAAAATCGAGGGAAAACATGGTTCGTGTGGCGTTGGTGGGATATACCAATGTGGGAAAATCGACACTGATGAACCTGTTGAGCAAATCGGATGTCTTCGCCGAAAACAAACTTTTCGCAACCCTGGACACCACGGTTCGAAAAGTGGTTTATGAGAACATCCCCTTTCTATTGTCTGACACGGTAGGGTTCATCCGCAAGTTGCCACACAATCTGGTGGAATCCTTCAAAAGCACGTTGGACGAGGTGCGCGAGGCGGATATCTTATTGCATGTAGTGGATATATCGCATCCCCAGTTCGAGGATCAGATCGATGTGGTTAATCAAACGCTTGCTGATATTGGAGCAGCCGATAAGAAGGTGTTGATGGTATTCAACAAGATCGATGCTTATCGCTTCATTGCAAAGGATGAGGACGATTTAACCCCATCCACCAGGGAGAATATCAGCTTGGAGGAGTTACAGGGGTCTTGGATTGCCAAGGAAAACATCGACTCGGTTTTTGTCTCTGCAGCCAAGGGGATTAACATTGCGCAATTGCGTGAGAAACTCACAGCAATGGTACGAAAGCGACATCAGGTGTTGTACCCTCAAAGTAAAAACAATGACGCTTGATGATGGACGAATGGGATACTTGATTTTATCTCCCCTTCCCGTCGATTTCAAGATAGTTTCACAGGTGGCTCCATGATTGAGCCACAGCTGTTGCAGGTTCGCAGATCCAAAGATGAATAATACTCCTCCATGGCGGCCTTCAACTCGGTTTCGATGTCTTTTAGTTCAAGGATTCCTTCGTGCATGAGGTGGTTGCATTTTTCGCAATACCATTGTAGTCGGTCCTTCATTCCGGGTCGGCGATGTACTTCCATGACCAGGCCTACCGTATTTGCTCCTCGTTGAGGAGAGTGTGGTGTGCGGGCAGGTAACAGGAAGATTTCGCCTTCCTTGATTTCAATGGTTCGAGGCTGCCCGTTTTCCTGGATTTTCACTTTAATGTCGCCTTCCAATTGATAAAAAAACTCTTCCGTTTCGTTGTAGTGGTAGTCTTTACGAGAATTCGGGCCACCAACCACCATGACTATGAAGTCCTGATCGGGCTTGTAAACGACCTTGTTTCCGACCGGGGGCTTTAGTAAATGACGGTTTTCGTCTATCCACTTTTTGAAATTGAAAGGAGGGGCAATTGACATGGGCTTTATAGTTTATTCTGGCCACAAAATAATGGAAAATTGCAAAACAGTTCAAACGGGCAACTTATTTATCTTTACCCCATGAATTTGTCATTAGCCAACAGGTGCGCCGTTGTGTGCGGTAGCACACAAGGCATCGGCCTTGCCGCTGCCCGCGAGCTGAGCTCGCTCGGCGCCGCCGTGACCTTGGTGGCTCGCAATGAACAATCACTGAAGAGTGTATTGAAGGAGCTTGTTCCTGCGGCCAATGGACAACATGGCTACATTGTTGCGGACTTCAATGATCCAGGCCAGCTGAAAAGCGCCTTGGATTCGTGGATTGACAAAGGAAATCAAGCACACATCCTGATCAACAACACCGGAGGGCCTGCAGGTGGTGCTATCATTGATGCGGACTTGTCGCACTTTGAGAACACGTTCCGCCAGCATCTTTTGTGTAATCATGTTTTGGCGCAATCGTTGTTGCCAGGCATGAAAACCTCCGGCTATGGCAGGATCATCAACGTTATCTCCACATCTGTAAAGCAGCCATTGAAAGGGCTTGGCGTATCAAACACCATTCGTGCTGCCGTGGCAAACTGGGCCAAAACACTATCGGTTGAGGTGGCTCCTTTTGGTATCACGGTTAACAATGTGCTACCTGGTGCAACGGCCACCGGCAGGTTGTCTGCGCTGATGCAAGCCAAGTCGCAAAAAACCGGCCAGGAAGTATCCCAGTTGGAGCATGAAATGGTTTCGGAAATCCCCATGGGAAGATTCGCTCAACCGGAAGAGATTGCGTCCGCAATCGCATTTTTAGCATCACCGGCAGCATCGTACATTACCGGAATCAATGTTCCCGTCGATGGCGGCAGAACGGGCTGCTTATAAAAACCAAACTTCATAAAAAACAAAAAACCCCGACGGTACCATCGGGGTTTTTGAAATAGCCCTAAGGCTATTAAATTACTTTCCAGTAGCAGCAGCAGGAGCAGCAGCAGCAGCAGAATCTGTAGCAGCAGGAGCAGCAGCAGAATCAGTAACAGCAGGAGCTTCAACTGGAGCTTCAACTGGAGCTTCAGCAGCTACAGTAGTGGTGTCAGTAGTAGCTTCAGTAGAAGTTTCTCCACCACCGCAAGCTACGAATGCGAACATACTAGCAGCAGCCAGTACAGCAAATACTTTTTTCATTGTGTTGTTGGTTTTAGATTAAGTTTTGTGGCGCAAATATATAGCATTTAATCATATCGTAACCAACGGCTTAAAAAATTTTTTTTTGAGGGGTAACGAAAGCCGTCTGTGGCCCCAAATGGCTACCTTTGAGAACTTGTAAAAACATATTTAGTAAAACGTAAATAACTGAAAATCATGGCTTTTGAACTCCCTTCATTACCCTATGCCCTCAGCGCATTGGAGCCCCACATCGATGCACGAACCATGGAAATCCACCATGGTAAACATCACCAGGCCTATGTAACAAACTTGAATAACGCCATTTCGGGTACCGATGCCGAGCAACTTTCCATTGAGGAAATATGCAATAACATATCAAAATATCCAGCGGCCGTTCGTAACAATGGTGGAGGACATTACAATCACGATTTGTTTTGGAAAATCCTGTCGCCTGCCGGTGGTGGAGCGCCGACCGGTCCGTTGTTGGATGCGATCAATGCCGCCTTTGGGACGTTTGATGAATTCAAGACCAAGTTTTCAACTGCTGGTGCCACTCGTTTTGGCTCTGGTTGGGCTTGGTTGGTAAAAAATGCAGATGGGAATCTGGGGGTTTGCTCCACACCGAACCAGGATAATCCTTTAATGGACATTGCTGAAGTAAAAGGCACCCCTATCCTGGGACTTGATGTTTGGGAGCACGCTTATTACCTACATTACCAGAACCGCCGACCTGATTATATTAATTCGTTTTGGAACATCGTAAATTGGAGCGAAGTATCAGCCCGATTCTCCAAGTAAACCAAGGCCTCTGAGAACACAGAGGCCTTTTTGGTTCTTGTAGCTGGTTCACAAGGCAATTTCAAGGGTTTTCCATCGTTGATCAAATTCCAATGTCTGACTCCTTGACAAATGAGGGCACACCCTCCGGTCGGAAGAAAAAGTACATCATACTGTCGGTTTTGGCAGTCTTGCTGATTGCTTTAACCGGTTGGGTATTGTCTTTTTTTTATGGCGACTCACTTCGCCAGATGATAGTTACTGCCTTGAACCAGCGTTTGACAGCCAAGGTGGAAGTCAGGGAGATTGATTTCACGGTTTTCTCATCCTTCCCATACGCTGCCGTTCGGTTTTCTGATGTGGAAATCAAAAATCCGGCAGGGTTTTCACCCCAAGACCCACTGATGGAGGCAAAGGAGATCGGATTTCGCTTTCGAATATGGGATTTATTGACCGGTGCTGTCAAGCTAAATGGAGTAAAAGTGAATGGCGCCGAGTTGAACCTGATGATAAACAAGAGGGGAGTTCGCAATTTTGATATCTTCAAAGAGGATGCCGATACAACTGGCCAGGGATTGGAAGTTGACCTCAACAGTATTTCCATATCCGATTCCAAAATCAAATACACCGACCTTGAGTCGAAACGGAGGTTCGACTTTGATATTGATCTTGGTGAACTCAGTGGCGATTTTTCCGATGAATTATTCGCGGCCGAATTGAATGCGACAATGAAGTCTGCGACCATTGAAATAAACCAAGTCAACTACATAGACCAAAAGCCGATTGAAATTGAGGCATCCATTGAGGTGAATCGGCAAACGGAAACCTATGTTTTGGATAAAGGCAATTTCTTGTTGGCAGGCATGTTATTCCAATTGGAGGGCGCTGTCAAGGCCTTATCTGCTGATCAAATGCAAATGGACATTGCTTTTTCATCAAAGGACGCCGATATCGCATCACTCATAAGTTTATTGCCTGGAAATGTTTCAGGTAGGTTTGCGGATTTCAACTGCGACGGAACAGTTGCGTTCAATGGTAGTTTTAAGGGTGCCATTGGTGGTGGTGCGACACCTGTTTTCAGTGTGAATTTTGAGGCATCAAATGCCTCCGCCAACCCAGAAGGAACGCCATACAAGATCTCTGAGCTAAACGGCAAGGGTTCTTTTACCAGCAGGAAAAGCAATGCGGCACCTTACGAGAGCTTGTCTCTCAATTCCATCAAGGCCAAGTTGGAAGGCAGTCCTTTCAGCTTAGAATTGAATGTGGAGGATTTCTCAAACCCCAAATTGGATTTGACTTTGAAAGCCGATGCGAACTTGAATGTGTTAAGCAGTTTTTATAAACCCGACACAATTGAATCCGTCTCCGGAATGTTCAGCGCCGATCTGGTCTTTAATGGAATTGCCAATCAAAAGTCCACCTACAAATCGTCTGGATCGATCCGTTTCAATGATGCGGTTTTCAGTTTGAAAGGGAGGCCTGATTTCTTGAAAGGGATGAACGGGATTCTACATTTGAGAGGGAACGATATGGTGTTAGAGGGGCTGTCTGGAAAAATCGGGAATTCGGACTTCAGCATTACAGGCAGTTTCAACAATTTGATGGCATATTTCCTTCTTGACAATCAACAAGTGGAGGTCGAGGCCACCTTGAAATCGAATGCCATTGATTTGAACGAGTTGCTAATTGGTGAAGAAGGGTCCGATACTTCCGGGATCGATATAACCGACAAGCATCGTATCTCCGTTGACTTGGAAGTGGCTTCAGTGAAGTTCAGAAAGTTTCAGGCAGCCAACATCAAAGGAGCTGTGATGATAGCAGGGTCCAAAGTTTCGTCTGGTGGATTGGAGTTTTCAACATGTGGAGGTGTGATTCAGCTTACCGGGACCATGGATGAGAGTGATAAGGATAGCATACGGGTGAATTGTATTGCCCAAATCAGAAATGTGGAAATCAACCAGCTTTTCCAGCAAATGGGCAACTTTGGCCAAGCTTCCTTGACCGATAAAAACCTTAAAGGGCGTTTATCTGCAAATGTTGAATTCAAATCGAGATGGGACAAGCTGTTGAACTTTGACGAGCAATCCGTATATGCCAGGAGTGATATTTCTATTGAAAACGGGGAGTTGATCCAATTCAAGCCCATGCTGGCCCTTGCGAAATATCTTAAAGGCTCGGACTTGGAAAACATCAGGTTTTCCAATCTGACAAACACCATTGAAATAAAGGATCGTAAAATTTTTGTTCCCGTGATGGATATACGTAGCTCCGCGATGGATTTGACCGCTAGTGGCGTACACACCTTTGATAACATGGTGGATTATCAGCTTGGCCTTTATTTGTCGCAACTGGTGGGCCGCAAGGTAAAGCAGATGAACACCGAGTTCGGAACCATTGAGGATGATGGCTTGGGCAGGCCAAGGATTTACCTTTCCATGAAGGGTCCTGCTTATGACCCGAAAATCACTTGGGATCGCAAGGGTACAGAGCAGAAAATCACGGACGAAATCCGTAAGGAGAGGCAAACCATAAGGGATTTATTGAAAAAGGAGTTTGGGGACAAATCGAGTGATGGGGTTGAATCAAAGCCATCGCAAAACGATGACAAGCCCCGAAACAACGAGTTGGAGCTCGAAACGGAAGACTAAGCGTATATTTGTATTTGGGATTAAACCTTCGAGATGCCAGCCAATATCTATACTCGCACACAAAGATGGAAGGTCGCATTGTTGGTCCTGGCTCTTTTTATCGGCTTGGCATCCATGTGGTATACAAACTCATTGGTTTCAAAGCTTTCAGAACAGGAGAAGAAAAATGTTGAGTTATGGGCCGACGCGGTCAACCAGCTAAGCGACCCTGATCCTGAAAAGGATTATATGACCTTTGTAGTGCAGGTCCTTTCGGATACCAATGGAACCATTCCTAGATTGTTGGTAGACACCTTGGGCAATGTACTTGACCAGAAAAACCTAGACCCCGATAAAAAGAGTGACACCTCATGGGTGAGTGGCCAGTTGGATCAAATGCGTTCGGAGAACCAGCCGATCACGGTCAGCTTCGGAAATCCATCCCAAACCCAATATGTTTACTACGGTGATTCGCACTTGTTGCGTCAGCTGAAATGGTATCCATATCTACAGCTCGGCGTAATCAGCTTGTTTTTGTTGGTTTCCTATGTTGCATTCAGCACCTCAAGAAGAGCGGAGCAGAACCAGGTTTGGGTAGGTATGGCCAAGGAAACAGCCCATCAATTGGGAACCCCTTTATCATCTCTAATGGCATGGGTCGAGTATTTGAAAACCAAGGATGGTCCGGATGGAACAGTTGAGGAGATTGAAAAAGACATTAAAAGACTTAATACGATTTCAGAGCGATTCTCAAAAATCGGATCCTCGCCTGTATTGAAAAAGGAAAATATAGGTCATGTGATTTCCAAGTCAATAGAATACTTCGCTCCTCGCACATCGTCAAAGGTCTCATTTCAGTTGAACCAGCCCACCTCACATGAAGTAACTGCTCCGTTGAATGTTCCACTTTTCGAGTGGGTGCTGGAAAACCTGTTCAAAAACGCAGTGGATGCCATGGAGGGCGATGGATCCCTGACAATAACGATTACCGATCAATCCCAATTCGTTTATATCGATGTGAGGGATACTGGTAAAGGAATACCCAGGTCCAAATATCAAACCGTATTCAAGCCTGGTTATACCTCCAAAAGCAGGGGTTGGGGACTGGGTTTGTCCTTATCCAAGCGAATTGTGGAGGAGTACCATGGTGGTAAGATATTTGTCAAGAGCTCCGAGGCCAACAAGGGTACCACTTTCCGGATCGTTCTCGCAAAATGACCCACCATAAATTTGGTAAGGTCTTTTTTTATGGTTATTGATCACTAGTCATGCTTTACATACACATACCCTATTGCCGAACGGCTTGTACGTATTGTGACTTCCACTTTTCCGTTAATCATGCCAATGCTAATGAGATGGTTGAATCCCTGTGTAAGGAGATGGAGATGCGAAAGGATTTTTTGAATCAAGATGGGCCCATTGAAACCATTTACTTGGGAGGGGGAACCCCGTCATTGCTTTCCAGTCAACAATTGGACCTTCTGTTTGATTCGATCTTCAAACATTTCAGAGTTGCTACGGGGTTTGAGTGCACGTTGGAGGCCAACCCCGACGATTTAACAAAAACCAAGTTGAAGGAGTTGCAACAAATGCCTGTCAACAGATTAAGCATCGGCGTGCAATCTTTTTTCGACGACGAACTAAGTTTGATGAACAGGGCCCACGATTCCGACCAGTCCAAGCAATCGATATTCAATTCCGTGGACGCCGGATTTGAAAACATCACGATCGATCTCATATACGGCATACCTGGTTCGAGCTTGGCGCGATGGGCGAAAAACCTTGAAATGGCCTTCTCGCTTCCTGTGAAGCATTTATCATGCTATGGACTAACTGTGGAGAAGGGGACCTTGTTGCAAAAACAGGTTGCCCAGGGATTGGTGGTCGAAGAAAGTGAGGATTCCTATTCGGAACAATTCGGATATCTCATGGATGCCGCAGTGACTAACGGGTTCGAACATTATGAGATTTCGAACTTTGCTAGGCCTGGCTTCCATTCCAGGCACAATAGTAGGTACTGGAACGATACACCCTATATCGGTATCGGACCGTCTGCGCATTCGTATAATCGAAAAACCAGACAATGGAATGTTTCCGGAAACGCATCCTACATCCAGTCCATTGCAAAAGGGGAGTTGCCTTGTAAAGTCGAGGAGTTGACGCCCAGGGATCGTTATAACGAATATGTAATGACACGGCTGCGAACGCATGAAGGGGTGGATATCACACATTTGACGGATCGTTTTGGTGAAGCGATCAGTCACCATTTCACTAAAAATGTTGCTGCTTTCGTATCTGATGGATTTGTAAACCAATCGGGCGTTCATTTCCGATTGACCAGATCAGGACAATACATTGCGGACCGAATCGCATCGGATCTTTTTTACTTATGATGTCAATTGGCCTGATACCCGACTTGTTTGAGCCATAAACAACCTCCATCATTTCCACCATAAAAAGCTATATTTGATATCAACATCAATTCCCTTCAAATGAACATCAAAATCAACCTGGGCGGATCGGAGTGTCAGGTCGACCTGAATGCACCTATTGATATTTCCATTCCTCTCATGCCTGGGCATGATACAGTGAATGCATGGTATTGCGAACCGCTACGCCTTGAGCCTGTGGTGATGGGTGATTGGATCGGTGACGTGTCCCGAGGGGGACCTGTAAACTTCAGGAATGTGTATATGAATCCACATGGCAATGGTACACATACCGAATGCATGGGTCACATCAGCAAAGAGCAACATTCCTTGAATCGTGAATTGACCACGTTTTTTTCATTGTGCTCAGTTATAAGCATCATTCCGGAAGTTATGGGCCAGGACCATGTCATTACGGAAAACCAAATCAAACTTTCAAATATCCATTCAGATGCCGAGGCGGTTGCCATCAGGACTTTGCCTAATGGAAATGAAAAGACAAGGAAACAATACTCGAACACCAATCCACCATACATGGAACCAGGTGCTGTTGGACACTTGGCTGATCGGGGTATAAAACATTTATTGATAGACCTACCTTCCATTGACCGTGAACGCGACGAGGGGGTCTTGGCTGCTCACCATGTTTTTTGGAATTACCCGGAAGCCCCTCGCCACGGAACAACCATCTCTGAGTTGATATTCATACCCGACAATGTACCCGACGGACTGTACCTGCTTAACCTGATGATCACTTCCTTGGAAAATGATGCCAGTCCATCCAAGCCAGTGCTTTACCGTATCAAATCTTCTCGTTAAACGGCTTAGAAGCTTGGTTTTTTGATTTGTTTTTCGTAAATTAAAGGCCATGAAAACTATTAGAAACTTATTTTTTGTTGCGTTTTCTATAACCGCATCCCCATCATTCCCCCAGGGCACTTTTGACATGGGGTTTTCAATGGGCATAACCAATTATTATGGGGATTTGGGACATGATGATTGGTTCAAAACCAACTCCACCCAACCGGGAGTGGCTCTCACATTCAGGAATTTTTTGAAGCCAGGTGCCTACAGTGGAAATTATTATCGGTCAGTATCAGCCGAGGCGCGCATATCATGGAATCGGTTGCAGCTTGATGAGGTTATTCCATATGGCGGCCGGGAGGGTTTTGAGATGAGGAATTATGGTCGGGGCATCGGCTTCAGGAACGATTTGTTTGGCCTATCAACACTTCTGACCTACACCCACTACAACAACCCACGGGTTCCCTTGCACATGCAGCCACCTGCCTTTTTTGTTTTCACCGGCATTGGCGTCTTTTATGGAACGCCAAAGGCCGACCTGTTCCGAGGGGAGTTGGATATTGATAACAGATATTTTTTCTGGCCAGATGGTACCATCAGGGATGCGGCCTATTCAGGAGCTGGCTCTCAGGCAAACATCATCGAGAAGGATGGTATTTATGAAACAGACCTCACAGATTGGTACACAGAAGGTGGCGGAGTATCCTCCGAGGGCAAGCTGAGCAAGATGGGTTCCAAAATCAACATTGCAGTTCCTGTAGGTTGTGGTATTCGATATGGCATCAATAAAAACCTGACTTTATCGCTGGAGTTCGGTTACAACATGTTTTTTTCCGATTATTTGGATGATGTAAGCGACAGCTATCCAACATACAGTGAAATAGCGTCCTCTTATCCCGGAGATCCTTTGAAAGAGCAATTGGCGCTGTACATTTCCGATCCCACCGGTTTAGGTCGTGGAGGATTAAGTGGCAATGGCATGAGTCCTCGGGGCAACCCATCAAGCAAGGATGCTCACAGCTACATTGGTATGGAATTCGCCTACAAGGTGGACTTTTCGAGGGGCTTGCAGCGTTTGTGGGGCTCCAAGTAAACTTCCCTGGAACGACTATAAATCTGTCATAGGTTTCAATTGCATTGGAACGAATGTCCTATTATTCCTAATTTTGTTTCATGGCGACAAACAATGACGATTTATTCAAAAACCTGATATCCCATTGCAAGGAATACGGGTTCGTATTCCCATCCAGTGAAATTTACGACGGGTTAAGTGCGGTTTATGATTATGGACAATATGGCTCCGAGTTGAAAAACAACATCAGGGCATTCTGGTGGAATTCAATGACCCGTCTCCACGAAAACATCGTCGGTATAGATTCGGCCATCTTCATGCATCCCACCACATGGAAGGCATCCGGTCATGTGGACGCCTTCAATGATCCGCTGGTGGACAACAAGGACTCCAAGAAGCGATATCGTGCTGATGTCCTGATTGAAGACCACCTGGCGAAAATCGAAGCAAAAATCGATAAGGAAGTTGCAAAGGCACGTGACCGGTTTGGTGATGCGTTCAACGAGGAGCAATTCAGGAGTACCAACCCAAGGGTTGTGGAGAATCAGGGGAAGATAGATGCAATAAATGATCGGTTTAAACTAGCGATGGATGCATCTGACATGGTCGCCGTGAAACAGATCATCATAGATCTGGAAATTGCATGTCCGGTTTCCGGTACGCGGAACTGGACCGATGTGCGGCAGTTCAATCTGATGTTTTCAACTCAAATGGGTTCAGTAAGTGAGGAGTCTTCCACTCTATATCTGCGCCCCGAGACAGCTCAAGGCATTTTTGTGAACTTCCTGAATGTTTACAAAACCAGTCGGATGAAGATACCATTCGGCATCGCACAGACTGGTAAGGCGTTCAGGAATGAGATTGTTGCGCGTCAGTTCATTTTCCGAATGCGTGAGTTTGAGCAGATGGAGATGCAGTTTTTCGTCAAACCAGGAACGGAGATGGAGTGGTATGAGTTCTGGAAATCCACTCGAATGAAATGGCATCGCTCATTGGGCTTTGGTGAGAGCAGTCATCGCTTTCATGACCATATCAAGCTTGCTCATTATGCAAACGCAGCGTGTGACATCGAATTCCTGTTCCCTTTTGGATTCAAGGAGCTGGAGGGTATCCATTCCAGGACCGACTTTGACTTGAAGTCACATGAATCCTATTCAGGAAAGAAACTGCAATACTTTGATCCTGAAATCAACGAGAGCTATGTTCCATATGTGGTGGAGACTTCCGTGGGTCTTGACCGTTTGTTTCTTGCAGTATTGTCAAACGCATACACGGAGGAGAAGCTCGAGGATGGAGCTGAGAGGGTTGTACTCCGCATACCAGCATTTCTGGCACCTGTCAAGGTTGCTGTGCTACCTCTTGTCAAAAAGGATGGTTTGCCCGAGCTATCAAGGGAAATCATGGATTCGATAAAGTCCGACTATTTGTGCCAGTATGATGAGAAGGATTCTATCGGAAAGCGTTATCGTCGTCAGGATGCGATTGGCACTCCGATATGTATAACGGTTGACCATCAATCATTGGAAGATGGTACTGTGACCATCCGTCATCGCGACAGCATGAGACAGGAGCGGGTTAACAAGAACGATTTGGACCAAATGTTGATTCAATCATTCAAGCACCCAAGGACATGAAGCGCAACTGATATGCATAAAAAAAGGGGCTGAAAAGCCCCTTTTTTGTTGATATCCTATTCAGATATTAGTTCGTGATGGTGATTCTTCTCGTGATGATCTGACCTCCCACACGGATTTTCAAAAAGTAAAAACCCTTGTTTCTCCCGTTTAGGTCGATGAAATAAAGGTCTTTTGATCGACGCTCAGGAACACCAGAGTAAATTTTGTTACCGAGCATATCGAATGCTTCCACGTAAGGAGCCGAGCTGTTTGCTGACAAGCGGATGTTTACGGGCCCTGTAGTAGGAGAAGGGAAAACGGAGACATCACTACGCTGTCCGTTTTCTGGAAGTCCGACAGTGCTACTATATACCTTTAAATCATCAAAACTTAGGTTACCGAAATCCTTGTCGTAGAAAAGTTTCAGATAACCTGTAAACTGTTGCAAAGGAACAGAGAACGTAGCGGATGAATTGTTAGGCAGGTTGCTAAGTGAAGTCACCACGGTCCAATTGATGTTGTCGGGACTGGATGAAATAATCAACGTACTTGGACCAGAAACGTTCTGGCCTTTTCCCCAAAAGGTTAATGAGTCTGCATTAGTGACCAATGGGGTGACAATGGTTGCACCATCAATCCCGAACTTGTAGGAAGGGGCGGAAACACCAAAGTTGGTATTTGTTGTGTAAAATGAATTGGTTACACAAGCCGTGTCTAGGGTGGAATTGCAATTCCATGAGATGTTAAATCCCGCGGGAACAGATGCAACAGTTCCTTGATAGTTGTCAAAGCCAGTGCTCAAGATGATATTTTGAGCAAAGGTTTTACTTCCTATAAGCAGGGTGGTAATTGCCAAAATAGAGGTTAGTAAGGTTTTCTTCATGCTATTCGATATTACATATCAGAGTACAAAATAAGCGATTTTTCATTAATAGTCAACAAATTTTGTACCAATTGTCGGTTTTTTAGCCAGTTAGTCATTGAATTGGTTCATCGCAAACACTGGTCCAGCTCCAATGAAGTGGGTGATGGCCTCTGCGGCCTTTATGGTTTTAAGTTCAATGATTGGCTTTTGTTCATCGTTCCACGCCTCCAAAACATAGTCGGCCTGCCGTCCTTTTGGAAAGTCGTTGCCGATTCCAAATCGAAGTCTTGCGTAGTCGCTGGTGTTGAGAGTTTCGTTTATGCTTTTCAGACCATTGTGTCCTCCATCACTTCCTTTCAACCGGATTCGTATGGTTCCAACTGGTAATGCCAAGTCATCGGTGACTACCAAGAGGTTGGCCAGCGGAATGCTTTCCTGTTGCAGCCAATAATTAACGGCTTTTCCACTGAGATTCATGTAAGTGTTCGGTTTCAGTAGGATCACTTGCTTGCCTCGGATTTTAATCCTGGAAATGTGTCCCAATCGATCCAGTGAGAACGTGGCGCTTGCTTTTTCGGCCAAGAAATCCAAGACTTCGAATCCGATATTGTGCCTGGTATTGAAATACTCGGCACCTGGGTTCCCTAATCCAACAACAAGGAACTTCAATGGTAGGCCAGTTTAGTGGCTAGCTTATTTGGCTGCTGCTGCTGGAGTCTCCACTACGTTCCTGGTGGTACGAACCCCAACAAGGATATTGTTTGGAGAGTCGAGGAACTCTACGCCTTCGATTTTCAAATCACCTACACGAACAGACTGTCCGATTTGAAGCGAATTGATATCCACGTCGACGGCATCTGGAAGATGGTTGGCCAATGCACGTACTTTGAGTTTACGCACTTTGGTGATCAGCTTGCCTCCTTGACGTTGGCCTTCGGATGTACCGATGATTTTAACCGGTACATTCATCACAACGGGTTTTCCTTCGTTGAGCTCCATGAAATCAATATGCATCAACGCATCTGATACGGGATGAAATTGGATCTCCTGCATCACGGCTTGATGGGTTTTTCCGTCGATATGGATGTTAACAGTGAATACTTCAGGTGTATAAACCAGACCTCTGAAGTCCAATATGGGGGCATAGAAGTGTACGTTTTCGGCACCTCCATACATCACGCATGGCACCATTCCGGAGTTTCGCAGCTTTTTGGTGTCTTGCTTGGTTAGACCTGTTCTTTTTGTTACGGTCAGTTCAAATGATTTCATGGCAATGGATATTAGTAAATGGGGTTATGCTTTGATGAATAAGGGGCTAATGGATTTGTATGAATAAACTCGTTGGATTGCTTTTGCAAATAAATCAGCTGTTGGTAAAGCGGTGATTTTAGGAGATTGCTGCTTGAGAGGTATGGTGTCGCATACAATCAATTCGGTAAGGGCCGATTCTTCGACTCGCTCGTAGGCACGACCGGACAGAACCGGATGGGTACAAAACGCGCGGACGGTATTCGCACCACGGTCCATGATCATTTGTGCTGCTTTGGACAATGTGCCAGCAGTGTCAACTATATCATCTACTAGGATGACATTTTTTCCTTCAACATCTCCAATCAGAGTCATGCCTTCAACTTCATTGGCGCGTTTACGGTGCTTGTCGCAGATGACCATGTCGGCGCTGAAATACTTTGCGTACTCCCTTGCGCGATGCACACCTCCCATGTCTGGGGCGGCAATGATCAGATTGTCCAGATTTAAACCTTTTATGTAGGGAACGAACACCGTAGAAGCATCCAAGTGGTCAACAGGAACATCAAAAAAGCCTTGTATTTGAGGTGCATGTAGATCCATGGTCATTACCCTGGTAACACCAGCAGCGCTCAATAGGTTGGCAACTAGTTTCGAACCTATCGCAACCCTCGGTTTGTCCTTGCGGTCTGATCGCGCATAACCGAAATAAGGTATGACGGCTGTGATGTAGTGGGCGGATGCCCTCTTCGCGGCATCAATCAGGAGGAGCAACTCGAAAAGGTTTTCAACTGGGGCAAAAGAGGATTGGATGATAAATACATCGCATCCACGAACGCTCTCGTCGAAGTAAGGTGATATTTCACCATCAGAAAAACGGCTTACGGTCACATCACCTAAAGGAGAGCCGTACTGTTCGGCAATTTGTTCGGCGAGGTAGCGCGAAGCGGTTCCTGAAAATATTTTTACTTCTCTGGCCATGCCCTAATTTTCAAAGGGCTGCAAAGTAACTAAAAAAGGAGCTTATTTCAAAGTCTTTTCATTGAAAATAAGAGGTTTCCGAAAAGTTGCAATACATTTTCAATAACCACAATCCACCCTTGAAATACCAATAAAAGCACAGAAAATCAGTTAGATGGCATTAATTGGTGCCCTCAGACAAGGCATTTGACATTAAAAGGAAACGATTCTCATGTGCCTGGTTTGATCCCCCGCCTTTAGCATAACAGAGTAGATTCCTGGTCCGAAAGCGGCCCTGTTGAACTCGTAAATATGTTTTCCGGCATCAACTTTTCCCTTGATGAGTTCATCAACTTGCTGCCCCAAGGCATTCACAACATAAAGCTCCAAATCCAATACCTCTTCAACATTCAATACGACATTGGTGGTTTGTCCAAAGGGGTTGGGCCATGCGGAAATATTCACACCAAGGACATCCAATTTTGCGGACACGATGTCGGATAAAGCGTCGAGGCCATCAATATCGACTTGCCTCAAACGATAATAATAGGTTTTTCCAAAGCTTACGTTTTTATCTACGAAACGATAGTTGGTCAATTGACTGGTAGTGCCTTGGCCATCAACCCATCCAATTGGTTGGAATGCTTCCGTTCCTGTATACCGATGCAATTCAAAACCGGAATTATTGGTTTCGCTGGCTGTGGTCCATTCAACAAGTATGTTATCTCCATTGGGCTTTGCGACAAGGCTCAAGTATTCGACTGGAAGTGGAGTTAAACCCTGAGCAACGGAGAAGCCGGTTCCGGATCCTAGTGATACCATGCCGGTCCTTTGTAGGGCGGTGATGGGTCCGGGATAAACACAGCTTCCCTCAAGACCCCATGCGCTGGAAGCTGATGCTCTTCTCATGATGGTGTAACCCAGGGTTGCATTGGTGTAGTTTGTAGGGTATGCCGTTAATGTAAACGGAGCCACACCGGTAGCGGGGGAGCCGTCTACCAGCCAATGCCCGTTGTTAAGTGGGTTTTGGTCGTACATCATGTACAGGCACTCGGGTCCCAGAATGGGATTAGGGGTGGTAGGTGCCGTGTTGTTGAACGATACGGTAGCGGATGTCCTATCGTTGGATCCTGCAAAATTGAAATTGATTCGCTGGTATCCTTTGGCAGTGCTTCCAACAGGAAAATCATATGCGCCCCCGGTAGCCGAAAAAGCCCTTTTGAGGAAGCCATCAACAAAGCTGGATGTATTCCCCGCACTCACAGCCGCTGGGGCAAGATTGATCACGTTGACCCTGTTCGTGGATGTTATTATTTTTCCGGCAGTCATCGTCAGGTTTCCAGCCACCACCATCCAATCGGTTGCCCCACTGTTTCCGAGCGTGAGTCCTGGACCAGTGTGATTCATGACCACATTGTTCAATGCGCCCCGATTGAAATAGTTTTGGGCAATCGAGCCATTGAACTCAACAGTGTTGCCCGTTGCAGTGTAGGAGGCATACGGTGCTGTGGAGTAGTAGATGTTGAAATTGCCACCCACTTTGTGGTACCGGCCGGATGCATTGAACACTCCACCTGCATAGGTGTTGGTTGTTCCAACCACGAAGTTGCCTGCGTTATCGAGATCGTTATTGAGAAAAACCGTGTTACCTCCATTTGTGGCAGGTTTATTTACGGTAAGATTCCACAGGCGATTTGCACCAATCATGTTTCCAGACATATATTGGTTTTGTAGAGCCAAGTCACTTTGCATGAGGAGCGTGGAGCCCGTTTGCGCATTGATGGCTCCATTGTTCATGAAATTGTTGCAAATTTTCAATTGGGAATTTGCAGCGAGCGTAAGTGTTGCTCCTGCGGTGATATCCATGCTGCCGCATTCTGCTATTAATCCATTAATGGCAGGTTGGTTTGCAACAGGTGGGATTGCCACATTGTAAGCACAGCTTGGAATCGCACAACCTCCCCAATTCTCCGGATTGAACCAATCTGTATTGAGCGATCCGGTCCATACCAATGTTCCACCCGTTGGAGGGGTTGCTTGCAATGGTGTAGTGTTTGAAAAATTCAATGTGAATCCCGAGGTACTATTTGTGAAGTTACT
>Ga0315906_10004838_pt1 | contig 17088 bp, 18 predicted proteins | sample LakEriMetagenome_4_FD_203526 | JGI IMG/M metagenome (GOLD analysis project Ga0315906, IMG submission 203526) | Freshwater fungal communities from buoy surface, Lake Erie, Ohio, United States - Buoy 2 MA122 | ecosystem: Environmental > Aquatic > Freshwater > Lake > Lake biofilm | place: USA... | reverse complement strand
TCGACGCTACCGACGAGGCTGCAGCGTCATCCGCAGCCGAGTTCAACCGCTTGCCCGATGCAAGACGAGCCATCGCCGTCTCAAGATCCGTACGGTTCTTCGACAACACGCGAGCCGCGTGGATCGAAGAGATGTTTGTATTGACGACTACACCAGCACCCATAAAAACCTCCAAATTACTGTTGTGGTGCTCCAGCCAAGGGCTGAAACAGTTTTGAGTGACGCTCTCACCCGTTATTTCTAGTCGGGTTGATAACGATTTTCTTTAGCACATATTTCTAAGAGGATCTGTACCGCAAACTGGGCGATAGAAACGCAGCGCCCCGTCCGATCGGAAAGCCCCTTACGGTTTATTGTTGAGACCTTGATAAAGCGCGGAGTCGGACGGCACTTTCAATACTTCACGTCCCGTGCCGGACTCGACGACTACCATTTGCGCGCGACCAGATGAAGGATCCACCAGAAACGAGACCTCCATCCCTCTCCTCTCGAGTTCTGCCCTGACGTCATTGACCGACTCGCGATCGCTCATTTTTTTCACCGAAGCTACATCGGATATCGGTGTGGCATGCGGTTCCTGCACGCCACCTCGGGACTGACCCACTGATGACGCTGCCTTGTCGACAGCCGCAACAGAGAAAGAAGCGTCAACAGCACTGATAATGCGCATTATTCGACTCATTTCATTAGCTATCTAATGTTAGACGCGAGTTCCAAGACACCGTTACGCTCAAGACTTCAGCAGCATCAAGACATACTGCGGCGCCTGGTTGGCCTGGGCGAGCATGGCCGACCCGGCCTGCGCCAAGACCATTCCCCGAGCGAGAGCCGCAGACTCCGCCGCGTAGTCCGTATCCTCGAGACCTGAGAGAGCTTCCTTCAGCCGCTGGCTCACGTTCTGAGCATTGGACAGCGCGAAACCCAGGCGGTTGATCGTAGCGCCAGTGTCGGCACGGTATTCCGCGACCTCCAAGATCGCAGTGTCGACCAATGCCACTGCCGAGAGAGCAGCAGCTGCGGTGCTGATACCCGCGCCGCTCACACCCAGGGTCGACGTCGTCAGGTCCGGAAGTGCGAGCGCGGAAAGTTGGTCTTCTTTGTCAGCACCGGACTGGATTTGAACTGCGGTCGTGCTTACGCCGTCAGCAAGATTAATCCGGTTGAACGCCGACTTCGTAGCGATACGTTCGATCTCTGCCGTCAACGCCGCAAACTCCTTATCGGCATTCTCGCGATCAGTGTTATCGTAAGTTTCGGTGGTCATCTGCACCGCAAGCTCGCGCATGCGGATGAGCATGTCCTCGACAGTTGAGGCGACGCCGTCCACCGTCTGGAACAATGAGATGCCGTCGTTGATGTTGCGGACCGCCACATCCGTGCTACGGATATCCGCCTTCATCTTCGACGCTACCGACGAGGCTGCAGCGTCATCCGCAGCCGAGTTCAACCGCTTGCCCGATGCAAGACGAGCCATCGCCGTCTCAAGATCCGTACGGTTCTTCGACAACACGCGAGCCGCGTGGATCGACGCGACATTCGTACCAATTACCACGCCTGCACCCATAACTCTTCTCCCAGCGGCTCGCCGCAGCTGGATTCGCGCGCGAGCACTCTCTAGATATCGGGCAATTGGGGCGTGGTGCTGAAGGTCGCCGATTTCCCTTCAGGGACCTGGTCGACCCATATCGTAGAAACTTTATGGGACTATTTAAAATATTTCATATGACAAGACTTTGTTGCGTCAACGCCATAGCCTACGTTTCTTGGCAGGCGGCTGTAAATCCTTCTAACCTTCAGTCGATGTTCGCTACGCTGTCTTGAGCTTCCAGTGAGGCTAATCTCTTTTTTTATATTGCATGTAGGGTGGGAACTCACAGTTTCGGACGACAAGCGATGCTATATGACGACATTTTAAAGTCAGCTAGACTCGTAAAATAATAAGGGGTTGCAACTTTTAAGGGGTCGCAATTTTCGCTGATGGTTGCGCCGATGCCCTCCCCTCCTCTGAGTAGCGGAAGGGTTTAGAGTCTGACCCCGGCTGACGTTGGTCCGTTTTTCGAACTACTCAAAACTAGAGTCTGTGGCCCCTGGGTCGTTTCCTGACCATTTTCTTCCGTACTCGCTCGGGGTCAGATTGCCGAGCGATCCGTGTGGACGGCAGTGATTGTAGTCATGCCTCCATGCCCTCAATATCTCCTTCACGTGGTCGCGCGTAGCAAACTCGTTCATGTTAAGGCACTCGTCGCGCAGTCGTCCGTTGAACGATTCGATCATCCCGTTCTCGGTAGGCTTGCCCGGGCGGATGAAGTCGAGTTTCACGCCGCGCAGGTAACACCATTCGTCGAGCGCCTTGGAGGTAAATTCCGTTCCGTGTTCGACATTTATCGCGAACGGTAGCGCCCTGTCGAGCGCCGCCTCGTTCAACGCATCGACCACGCTCTGCCCCGTCAGCGAGAAGTCCACCTGCAGCGCGACGCACTGCCGATGCCACTTGTCGATGATCGTCAGAACCCGGAACTTTCGTCCGTTCGTCAGTTGATCGTGGACGAAGTCCATCGCCCAGTACCGCCCCGCCGCCAGCGCGGTCGGCGCGGGTCCCCGGTGCAGGCTGATGCGCTTCTTGCGGCGGGCTCTCATGCGCACCTGGAGGCCCTCCAGCTTGTACAGCCGATGTACATTGTTCCGCTCGACCATCCAGCCCTCCCATGTCAGCAGGATGTGCAGTCGCTCGTACCCGAACCGAGGCCGAGCGGTCGCCAGCTCGCGCATCCGCTGACGCAGCACGCTCGTGTCGCGCGCCTGAGAGCGGTAGTACCAGGTTGGCCACCCGCAGGCCGATCAGCCGACAGGAGCGCCCTACGCTCAACTGGAAGCAGTCCTGAATCCATCGGGCGATGTCCCTGCGCCGGTAGACCGTCAAATCTTTTTTAACGACTTCCTGCAGGATGTGCCGATCCAGCGTCAGATCCGCCACGAGCCGCTTGAGCCGGGCGTTCTCATCACGCAGTTGGCGCAACTCCCGCACCTCGAGCAGGCCCAGGTTCCCGTACCGCTTCTTCCAGACGTAGAACGTGGCTTCGCTGACGCCCATCTGCCGGCAGACATCGCCGACCGGCTGGCCCGCATCAGCCTGCTTCAGCGCAAAGAGGATCTGCTCCTCGGTGAACTTCGATCGCTTCCTCGCTTCCGTCTCCTTACCTTGCAAGGACCCAGAGGCCACCTTACTCCAGTTCTAAACGCATACGAAATAACGGGATAACGTCAATGGGCGGTGAGCACCTGACGCGCGTGCTCGATGCGGTCTGTTCGCTGCGGGGCAAGCCGCAGGTGATCCGGAGTGGCGATGGCCCAGTCACGGGGAAGGCGATGATGATGTGGGCGCATCGATAGGGGATCGAGTTGCGGCTGATAGAGCCTGGCAAGCCGAATCAGAACGCCTATGTCGAGAGCTTCAATGGCAGGCTGCGAGATGAGCGCCTGAACGAACACTGGTTCACTTCTCTCAATCACGCGAAGCGCGTGATCGAGACTTGGAGACGTCAATACAACGAGGAGAGACCGAAGAGATCACTGGGCGGGCTGACGCCCGCCCAGTACGCAAAGCAGTTGGCCATTAAGGCCGTTGCAATGCCGGAAGACTCCAAAGCCCCCTGCTACTGAAGGAGGGGAGACGTCGGGAGAGCAAATTCACGCCACGTTATTGTCTGCGGTTGAATGTATGCTGCGCCAGCCGGACCGCAGGATGCGACCAGATCGAGAGCAGAAATATAAGGGGTGAACGCCCGGCCAATCTGCGGGTACGGGAGGCAACCATAGCGCATGTAGCAGACCTCGATCCCCGCCGCTTCGAACGCCTCGTGATCGAGATAGTTTCGCGCGCCGTGTCCGGTGATGTACCGGGTGCCACCCAGCGCGCGCACAATGTCGAGCACCCGCGTACTGCTTGCGCCCCCGATGGAGAGTTCGGCCACGTCACGCCACTGCAGTCGCTGATCGAGACCGAAATACCGGGTCAGGGCCCGCATGGACGAATAGGCGATATCGCCAACGCTGTGGCTATCTATGCTAAGTGCCTCGCGCGCGACGTGCAGCATCGCCTCGGCATGCGGTGCGTCCCGATAGGTCTCAGCAAGCTTGCCTAAATGCTGCTCGCGCCAGTTCAAGGTCGTGGAGGCCTGCACGTCCTCGATGCGCTGCCCGAGTTTGTGCCCCGCCAGGGGCACGGTCATCCATCGCGAGCCCTCTGCGGTCTTGATTTGCACGCGGTTGGTGAAGCTGCCCTTGGAAAACTGCACATCGTCGTAGCGGACGAACACGTCGGCGATACGCAACTGTTCGAGGAAGCCGGCCCAGGGGAAGTACATCGACTGGGAGATCACCACGTTCACGTTGGTTTACCCGGCTCGATGAGCAACTCCATGAGTACCACGTCCTGCCACCGACCCTCGAGGAACACATGCGCCTCGAGTCGTCCGCATTCACGAAAGCCGAGCTTGCGATAGCAATTTTGCGCGCTCCGATTGTCGGCGCGGACCCGCAAGCTGAGCTTGCGCAGGTTCCAAAGCTGGACGAGATGCTGCATCGCCAGAGTGAGCGCCTCGCCACCCTTGCCTTGTCCGCGAGTGGTTGTCGAAAGACAGATGCCGAACTCGGCTCGCCGATCCACCGTGTCGAAGTCGGCTACCTGCAGGAAGCCGAGGCAGCGGTCGGTCTCGCGGTCGGCGATCACGAAGAAGATGCGATCCGCCGAGGCCGCGCGTGCATGCAGCCACTCGCGCACCTGCACGGGGTCACTGCCGCGAGCCCTCGCGAGCAGTTGCGCCTGAGTGGCGACGTCATTACGCAGCGCGGTGAGTGCGTCGAGATCGTTCTCGCGCCATGGGCGCAGACGGACCCTGCTGCCTTCGATCATGAGGGCTCACCGTCGAGGTACACGAGTTGGAGATTGCGCTCCCGCAGCCAGTCCATCGCTGCGAAAGTGGATCGGGCGATGGACGGGTTCAATCCCACGTACATTACCTGAACTTCCGCAGGCAGCGCCGTGGGCGCGAGGATGGGGCGCTCCATCAAGGTCTTGCCTTGTTGGTAGGGGCTGGCATCCAGAAAGCAATGCAACTGTTCCGGCTGCTGTAACAGCGAGGCCACGTACGCACCATAGAAGCCTGAACCATAGATCGCGGCCGGTCTGCCGGCATGACGCAGTTCAGCCGAGCGGATGCGCTCGGTAAGCGCGGTCCAGAAGGCCGCGATATCGCGTGCCACCGGCAACTCCAGCGGTGGTTTGACCGAGGCGGGGCCGGTGCAGCGAGCGACAAACACGAGTGCTCCGCGATGCACCGAGCGGTCGATGTCGATCTGCGTGAAGCCGGCATTGCGCAGCAGCACGAAGAGTGACGTCTCGGTGAAGTGATTGACGTGATCGACGACGACGAAGTCGGAGACGTTGCCGGCGGCGTCGGGCACGATGCCGTAGAAGCAACCGTCTTCGCGCAGCAAGCGGCGGATGTTGCGCACTGATTCCTGAGGCTTCGGGATATGTTCGAGGGCGAAGAATGAGGTCACGACGTCGAAACTGCCGTGCCAGCTCTCGGGAGCGACATCAATGGCCCAGCGCTCTGGGGTTACGAACTTGCGCCAGTGCTCCTGATACATCGGGCTGACGTCGAACAAATGGATCGCCAGCTCCGGATAGGCCGTCAGCAGTCGCTTCGGCATGGACGCCTTGGCGCAACCGTAGTCGAGCAGTCGCATACCGGTTCGTAGTGGCAACTTCCTTTCGAGTACGGCGAGTTGATGATCGGTGCGGTAGGTGATCTTGCCGTCCCGCATCTCGTAAATCTGATCCTCGTCCTCGTGGGTGAGCAGGATGCGGTAATCGTTGGCGTAGTAGTCATGCGTGTCTGCCAGCTCCTCGCCAAACAGATGACCGCAGTCTCGGCATTGCCATACTTTGACGGTGCCGGGCTGAACCTCGCAGAGCGAGGTGAGCACCTTGCCGAGCAGCGATTCGAAGATCAGATCCGTCGATGTGGAGTTGCAAACGCTACAGGAGTTGTTCACGTGGCTGGCTTCGCGATGAAGAGTTCAGGGTGGATCTTGCGGAAGTCGACGCCCGCGGCGTAAGAGCCGCGCCAGGCGTGCGAGGTGCCGGTCGGGTCGGCGAAGTTGAAGTACCGCATCTGCATGGTCCAGCGCGAGCGCTGTGCCGTGTTGTAGCCCGACGCGTGCAACACCACGAAGTCGAGAACGATCAGATCGGTGGGGTTGCTCAACGGGGCGACGATCGGATACTTTGCCAGATAATCCTGTTCGCCGACGATCCTCAGGGCGTAGGCGCCGGAGCGTCCGGCCCCTTCGGGGTCGTCCTCGAACACGGCGAGAGGGCCCTCAACATGTGAGCCCACACAGACCTTCACCGGCCCGAGTTCTTCGGTCACTGCGACTAATGGGCTCCAGAAAACGAGTCCGTCGAGACTGCGCAATTGGGCCGGGTATTCCTGGTGCCACATCGCCCGGTACTTGTCTTCACCGGGGTTGTCAATGCGGATGCCGTAGCCGCCGCCGGCGACTCCCGGGGTCGACCCCGGGCGAAGTTCCGTGAACAACTGTTCGTGCGCAGGCGTGCTGACGAGTCGAAGGAATGCCGGAATCTGCTTGATTGCATCGTAGACTTCACCACCCCACGGTCGATGCGCGCCGATGAGTTCCTGATAACCGGAATCAAAGTTCTCACCGTTGAACGGCTCGCGCCGATCCGTCAGCCCGTGCTGGCGCATGACTCGGCCGATGATGTCGTGAATGCCGCGCTGCACAGCGAGGACATCCTCAGCGCGATAGAAATTGCGCAGCAACAGTACGCCGTCACGCTTAAATGCGGCAATTTGTTCATCGCTCAGCAGGCGGTGGCTCATGCGACCTCCTCAGCGTCGGCGAGCAGCGCGCGGATGACGGCGCTGGTGCGATGCAGATCCTCGTCGGTCATATCATGGTAACTCGGAAGGTTGATGGCGCGCTGCGGTATGGACCAGGCGTAGGGTGTATCGACGGCAGGTGTGAACATCGGCAGACCCGACAAGGGCCAGAAAAAAACGCGCGCGTCTATGTTCTCCGCGGCGAAAGCAGCCTGCACTTTTTCGCGCCGTAGGCCTGAGGATTCGCTGAAGACCACGGTCGGCATCCAGAATCCATTCCGGCCCCCCCCAGGCTCCGGGTTGAGGGTGACTCGCGGGTCATCTCCGAGGGCTGCACGGTAGTGCGCCATGATCGCGCGCTTGCGCGCGACAAGGTCGGCCACGCGCTCGAGCTGCGCACAGCCGACGGCGGCTTGCAGGTTCGACATCTTGTACTTGAACCCCACGGCGTCAGGCCAGAATTGCCGCGTTTGGCCGCGTGCCCGGCCGTGGTTGCTGAGCATGAGCACACGCTCGTAAAGAGCCTCGTCCTGAGTGACGAACATGCCACCTTCGCCGGTGGTGAGGGTCTTGGTGCCGTGGAAGGAGAACGCACCAAAGATACCCATCGAACCCGCCCGTCGTCCGTGGAACTCGGAGCCGATGGCTTCTGCTGCATCTTCAATCACAGGGATGCCATGCTGGCGACCGATGGCGAGCAGTCGATCCATTTCACAGACATTGCCGTACAGATGAACGGCAATGATCGCTTTGGTACGCGGAGTGATGGCTTTGGCGACCCGCTCCGGGTCGATGCACCAGCTGTCGGGCAGTATGTCGACAAACACCGGCGTGGCGCCTAGGTGAACGATCGGCGAGGCGGTTGCGATCCAGTTCGTGTCGGCCAGAATGACGTCGTCGCCCGGACCAATGCCGAGGGCCGCCATGCCGAGGTGCAGTGCGCCGGTGCAGCTCGATGTGGCGATGGCGTATTTGACGTCGAGATGCGAGCAAAAAGCGGCCTCAAAGCGGTGGATGTACTCGTAGCACCGATCACCCCAGCCATTCGTTGCCGCGTCCGTCGTATACGCGATCTCGCGATCAGTGATGGAGGGTTTGGTGTACAGAATGCGCGGTTTCACAGGAGCCTCAACTGTGGCACGGCGATGACGAACCGAGTCCCCTGTCGTTCGAGCGCCGAGTTCTGCTCGCGAACTTCTGCAGCGATGTTCCACGGCAGGATCAGCACGAAGTCGGGTTTTTCCGTGGGGAGTTCTGCGGGCGGACGGATCGGGATATGACTGCCCGGCATGAAATGGTGTTGCTTGGCTGGTGCCGCATCGAACACGCAGGGCAACAGGTCAGGCCGGACACCGGCGAAGTTCAGAAGTGTATTGCCTTTGGCTGCAGCACCGTAGGCCACGACTTTGCGACCGGCGCGCTTTTGTTCGATGAGAAACGTCAGCAGTTCGTCCTTGATGCGCTCCGCCTGGCGCTGCAACGCATGATAGGTATCAAGTTGCTGCAAGCCGGCATCGAGTTCTTCGGCGAGCAGGTCGGCGACCGAGGCGTCGTCCGCTCGAGGGTCCTCTGCGTGGCACCCGTGGATTCGCAGGCTGCCGCCGTGGGTGGCAAGCGATTCGACGCGATGAACTCGTAGTCCGGCGGCTGCGAGGATCCGTCGAACGGCATGCAGCGACAAATACGAATAATGCTCGTGGTAGACCGTGTCGAATTGCGAATGCCGGATTAATTGCAGCAGATGCGGGAACTCAAGGGTGATGGTGCCGCCGGGCTTGAGCGCAGCCTTGAGGCCTAGCGTGAAGTCGTTGATATCCGGCACGTGTGCGTAGACGTTATTACCTGCGATCAGATCGGCTGCTTGGCCGCTCGCCGCCAGATGTTGTCCAAGGCGCTCACCAAAGAACTCACGCAAGACGGGGATGCCTAGCCGTTCAGCGGCTTCGGCGGTGCTGGCAGTGGGTTCGATGCCGAGGCAGGGAATGCCGGCAGCGACGAAGTTCTTGAGCAGATAGCCGTCGTTGGAAGCGACCTCGATCACCATCGAGCGGGGGCCAAGGCCCAGTTGCTCGATCATGTCATGGGCATAGCGCCTGGCGTGCTCCAGCCAACCGGACGAGGTGCTGGAAAAGTAAGCGTACTCCGGTGTGAACAAGGCATCGGCAGCCGCATAGTCCTCAGTCTGTGCGAGCCAGCACTCGCTGCAGATCATGATCTTGAGCGGGAAGGTGATCCCTGCTCGGCGCAAGTCGGTCGGGCGAAGATAGGCATTGGACGGCGGCGCGTGTCCGAGGTCGAGAAAGGTGTGCTGCAGCGGCGTTTGGCAGTGGCGGCAATTCATGGCTCAATTCCATGGAACAAGTCGCTGACGTGCGGATGTCCGGCATCCCGGGTGGAGATCGTCGTGATCGGCAGGGGCCACGGGATGTCGAGCGTCGGATCGGTCGGCGACAGGCCGGCCTCCGCGTCGGCCGCGTAGTGCTCGCTGTGGCAGTACAACAGTTCGACGTCTTCGGTCAGCGACTGAAAACCGTGAGCGAATCCCTCCGGAATCAACAAGGCCTGCGGCTCTGTCGCCGATAGGTGCACCGCATGCCAGCGCAAGAAGGTTGGCGAACCTCGCCGGATATCAACGACCACGTCATGCGCCTCGCCACGCAGGCAGGTCACGAGCTTCATCTCTGCATGGGGTGGCCGTTGGTAGTGCATGCCGCGCACGATCCCGCGACTGCGGGTGCGTGTGAGGTTGATCTGAGCGACGGGTTTCCGCCAGCCGGCCGAAGCCAGTTCACGGCTGCAGAAGAGTCGCTCGAGTGAGCCCCGCTCATCACCCAACGGCTGGCGCGTCACGATCACAAGACCGGCGAGCGGCGCCGGGTTGAAGCTGAAGCGACTCATCGGAGCTGCTCGAAGTCTCGAATGTCCGCGAGGCACAGTTCATGCGCCCGCGCACCCAGGGCGAGTGATCGATACCACTCGATCGTTCTGCGAGTCGATTCGTGCAGCGACCAGCGTGGTTCGTAGCCGAGCGACTCGCGCGCCTTGGCCACCTCGAGAGCGAGCCAGCCCGCTTCGTGTGGTCCACCGTCGCCATCGCCGAAGCGGGTATCGCCACGCCCGTAAAGCGTCTGCGCGCGTTCGACGACGCTGCGCACAGTGGCGGCTTCATTGGTGACCGGGCCAAAGTTGTAGGCGCCGGCGAGCGTTGGGTCCTCATGCAGCCTCTGCGCCAGCAAGAGATATCCCTGCAGGGGTTCGAGCACGTGCTGCCACGGTCGAATTGCCTGTGGCCGACGGATCTGCAGCGTGGCATCGCCTTGCCATGCGCGGATGGCGTCCGGAATCAACCGATCCTCAGACCAATCGCCGCCGCCGATCACGTTGCCGGCGCGGGCGCTCGCAACGCCGATTCCAGCTTCTCGCAGGAACGAGTCGCGGTAACTGGCAATGACAATTTCCGCCGCAGCCTTGCTGGCACTGTACGGATCGTGACCGCCGAGCTCGTCGTTCTCGCGATACGGCCATGTCCATTCGTGGTTGCGGTACACCTTGTCGGTCGTGACGATCACTGCCGTCTTGACCGATGGGGTGTCGCGCAGGACTTGCAGCACGTTGACGGTGCCCTGGACATTGGTGGCAAACGTTTCGATCGGTTCGCGATAACTGGCTCTGACCAGCGGTTGCGCCGCGAGGTGAAAGACGATCTGCGGTGCACTCGCCGTAAACCGAGCACGGAGCCCGTCGAGATCACGAATATCGCAAAAATGACTGCTGCAGCGCTCATCGAGCTGCACCAACGAGAATAGGTTGGGATCTGTCGCAGGCGGCAGACTGATTCCCGTGACCTCCGCACCGAGGCGCTGCAGCCATAGCGTCAGCCACGCACCCTTGAAGCCCGAGTGCCCCGTAACGAGGACGCGCTTGCCGCGCCAGAACGAGTCGGTCAAGGCGGTGTTTACCATTTCTTCCATGGTGCACGACCCGACTGCCACAGATCCTCGAGCAGGTTCTTGTCGCGCAGTGTGTCCATGGCCTGCCAGAACCCGTCGTGCTCGAACGCCATCAACTGACCCTGGCGGGCGAGCTCGGTCAGGGGTTCAGCCTCCCAGCTCGATGCGTCTCCCTCGATGAGATCGAGGACGGCCGGCGAGAGGACGAAAAAACCACCATTGATCAGTGCGCCATCACCCCTCGGCTTCTCTGTGAAGGCGGTGACGCGCTCGCCATCGCGGCGGATCGCGCCGTAGCGACCCGGCGGCTGCACAGCTGTGATGGTGGCCCACTTGCCGTGGCCACGGTGGAAGTCGATGGAGGCGCGGATGTCGACGTTCGAGAGCCCATCGCCGTAGGTGAAGCAGAACGCGTCGTCGTTGCGAATGTAGTCGGCGACGCGCCGCAGTCGACCACCGGTCATGCTGCGCTCGCCCGTATCCACCAAGGTCACCTTCCAGGGTTCGGCATTTCGTTGGTGAACCTGCATTTCGTTGTTTGCCATGTCGAATGTGACGTCCGACATGTGCAAAAAGTAATTGGCAAAGTATTCCTTGATGACGTATCCGCGGTAACCGCAGCAGATCACGAATTCGTTGACGCCATGAGCGGAATACAGCTTCATGATGTGCCACAAGATGGGTTTACCGCCGATCTCGATCATCGGCTTGGGTTTCAGGTGCGTTTCCTCGGAGATACGCGTTCCGAGACCACCTGCGAGCATCACGCACTTCAAGCGCCGTCCCCCCGCATCGTTCAACTCCCCGTGAGTCCCGCCCGTTTCGCCAGGTCGGGACCGAGAACTTCACTGAAAAACTTATGGTAGGGCTCGCGCAACTGCGGGAGCCACAGTTCGATGATCACAAGGCAGGCGATCAGTTGATCAGCTGGATTGGTTGCTGCGAGGGCAATTTTTGCGGTTTGCAGCAGCTTAGGGCTTGGCTTCTCTCCTGACTCAAAGCGCTTTTGCAGCGTGCCGACGAAGTGGCCAAAGTACACACCGGCGACGAGCAGGCCTGCCTCGATTTTTTCCTCCATCGAGACGGGTGAGTCCGAGCGGGCGATGGCGACGAATCCGTCCACCGCCTGCAGTGCCATCTGGATCTGATCAGCCTCCGGTGGCAGTCCGCCTGCAGCCATGCCGCGCTGATTGCTGGCCCTGATTTTTTCTTCGGAGTCCCAGTTGGCGCTGTTGTACAGGTACAGCAGATGTGTTTCCTGGGTCATGGGTGCCGTCGACACCAATGCAAAAGTCAGCGACCAGTCTGTGAATCCTGCGCGGGTGGGATGGTGGGCAAGGTAACCGGCGAAGAGATTGCGCCACACTTCGCTGCGCATGGCGCTGTACAGCGTAACGTTGGAGCCCCCGTTCTTAATAAGGAACGCTTGAACCCGCTCCAGCGCGGTTGCGCCCTCGACCGCAAAGTTGGTGGGTCGATAAACACCCTGTTCCGCACTGAACATGGCATGAGCGGGCCTGAAGCCGATTTTGCCGGCCAAGTCTGCCGATCGGGGTGTGGCAAACCCCGGCAACACCGTCAGGATGTCGTCGTCGCCCAGCAGTACGATGAACTCGCCGCGGGCGCTGTCGATCACATGCCGCCAGTTCTGGAAACCGTCGTCATAAGGCGAGCGCAGATACCGGAATCCGGGGCGGTCTAACCCACCCAAAAAACTTTCTTTGCTCGGGTCCCGCGAGTTGTCACTGACGACGACTTGGATGTCACCGTAGGGCAATAAAGCAAGAGCGGACTCTATTGACGCGCGGGCCGCCGTAAGTGGGGCATGCGATGGAATACAGATCGAAAGTGCCGTCATATCGACACCGAAGGCGGAGACCCGCCTACAACGGCATCAGCCCGATGAGCGAATAATCGAAAATTCCCATCGCTATCGCTCAGACTGTCGGAAAAGAAGAGCAACTTATCGACAGTGCTATGACTGTCGCTCCCACAAACGACGGGTGTACCGATCGACTTTCCCGTTAGTGATACATTGTCGGGCGCAACTCCCGCCCAGTAGCGCTGCATGACCTGCTGATAGGCTTCTTCGATCTGCCGCGTGAACCTAGCGGAGTCGAAGAGCGGGCAGTTATCCCTGTTATCACGCAACCGTCTCTTAAGTGATGCCAGCTGATCCGGACGGTTTGCCAAGGCAACCGCCATGTCTTCATATTCTTTATTGGTGCGCATGATCAGCGTCGGAAGCCCAACCGCGCGCAGTAGACTTGACGCGACGCGGGACGAGAACGACCCGCCGATTCGCGTCAAGACGGGCAACCCGGCCCACAGCGCGTCGCTCGCGGTGGTATGGGCATTACACGGCCATGTATCGAGGAATAGGTCCGCCGCCCCATGTCGCGCCAAGTGAGCCGCGCCAGGCATCCGAGACGCGAACACCAGTCGGTCGGGCGCTACCCCTCTCGACGCCGCTTCGCGCTTGAGGTTTTCGGTCGTTACCGGGCTCTCGCCCAGTAGCCATAGCACGCTGCCCGGCACCCTCTTCAGAATCCGCATCCATACATCGAAAGTATCGGGCCGAATCTTGAAACTGTTATTGAAGCAGCAGAAGACGAACCCTTCCTCAGGTAAGCCGCACTCCGTGCGCGTGACGACATCAGCTGCAATAGATCGCTGCCTGTCGTTGACTTGGTAGCTGTCGGGCAGCCAGATCACCTTCTCCGAGTAGAACGGGAGGTCCTCCGGCGTGATCAGCGTCTGGTCAGCAACGATATAGTCGATGTACGGACTAGCCATAGTCCCAGGGAAGGCAAGCCAATTAACTTGAATCGGTGCGCAGCGTTCAGCAAGGATTCCCGGCCGCCTATCCTGCAGATACGCCTTGAGATCGATGGCGATGTCCACCTCGAGTTCTCGGCAACGTGCAGCCACCTCGAGATCGCTCAGATGGCGGACATCCTCAAATCGGTCGAACGCGCGGACCAACCGCTTGCGCATGGCGTCCTGCTTACCAGGCCCAAACGAAATAGCAGTCACCTCGAAGCGCTCACGGTCGTGACGCTCAAACATCTCGACGGCGAGCTGGCTGGTAGCGTGATTATGAAAATCGCCAGACAGGTAGGCGATATGAATCTTGTCCTTCCGGGGCCGGCGTGCGAGGGCCCCAAGTCGCCCGGTAGGGCGGACATTAATACTCACCCATCGCTCGGTCGCTTTCCGAAGTAGCGCCTGATCGTCCGTGAGCATAAAGAGTGGAAATGTCTCAGACGACAGGCGACCCACCGCGAGATCAGAAGTGATCTTTCCCACAAATGCGTCATCGCCTTCCCATTGACAGAATCGGCCGCGAAGATGTGCGATTATCCCTGGCAGAACGTCAAAATCTGGGTTGAGCTCTAGCGCTATCTCGTAGCTACCCAGCGCCTCGTACCACCAACCGAGCTCGTGAAGTGCATTTCCCTGATTGAAGTGACCGAGCGCACGGCCTGGAAATTGACGAACGACCTCATTGTAGCTACCAAGAGCTTCCGGAAACATCCGCCGTGACATGAAGGTGTTTCCGCGGTTGATCAAGGCACCTAGATGAGCGGGTTCGAGCTCCAAGACACGATTGAAATCAGCGCAGGCCTCCTCGTGTCGATTTAGGCTGACAAAGACATTGCCGCGGCAAAAATACAAGTCGGCGCTTGCAGGTTCCGCATCGATTGCATAGGTCAAGAATACTATCGCCTCATCGTGTCGACCTGCTGACTGCAGCAGCGCACCGACATTTTTTAAAGCAACCATATCATCTGGCGCCGCGCTCATCGCACCGACATACGCGGAGATGGCTTCGTCCGCATCCTCTGGACGCTTCAATAAGACAAGCAACTTTGCCCGATTGTACAAAGCCGACAGAAAACCTGAATCGAGACGTAAGGCGCTCTCAAAACTCTCGAGAGCTTCAGTAAATTTTCCCAAGTGCAGGAGCGACAGCCCGAGATTTACAAAGGCGTTTGCATGGGAAGGGTCGACGACCAGCGCACGATCGTAGCTCGCTATGGCTTCGTCCACCCGGCCGAGCTCCATCAACGCGGCGCCCAGATTGCAGTGGCAAACTGCATTTCGGGCCTCTATGTTGATTGATCGCGACATCAACTCGACCGCGTCGGCATGTCTTCTCTGCTGATGTGCAATCAGTCCGAGGAGGTGCAGAGCGTCTGCATCTCTCGGATTTTGCGCCAGAATCGTTTCATAAAGCTTTTTTGCAGACTCAAAATCGCCTTTCTGGTGCACAGCGATCGCCGCTGCCAAGGAACGATCATGACCCTTATTACCCGGTCGTTGCCCATTTCGTTCCTGCGTTCTTGTTTTGCGGTGTATCATCAGTCGTTGCTCTTCAGGTTCATGGCGTTTGTCAATTGCGATTGCGTGCTCTTGAAGGACGCCAGTACGGAGCTCATCGCAGCAAACTGTCTCTCGTAGTTCGCAGTAATCCGCTCGACATACGCGTCTAATGCAGCCTGTTTCTTCGCAACTCGATCGATCTTGTCTTGGTATCCCTTGCTCATCGCGGCGATCGTGCTGTCCGACGAGCTGATGAGATCGTAAGACACCCGCGCCACATCTCCTGCGAGTCCACTCGGTAGTTTTGCAGCCACATACGGGCTCGGCGCGTCGTTGCTCAGCACGGTCACCACCTCTGCAGGGTTCTTCTCGAAGGCTTCGATGAACCTCGATTCCTTCTCGAACTGGAGTACCCCGTTCCGATCAAACTCGACGCCTAGCGAGCTCCAGTGGGTGATTGAAACTGGCTTGGTATCAAGTTCGCTGAAGCGCGCTGTGATCGTCGAGCGGAGGCGGCTCAGTACACTGCGGGCACTGGAGTCGTTTTGCAGACTGCCCGCGACCTCATCCCCTGCCACTTTCGGCCCGGTCGCTTTCCGCAGAAAATCGGCGATGGTGTTGTAGGTGTCGACGAAGTTCTTGATGTTCTGCACGATCGAGGAAGGGTCCGGCTTGGCGCTGATCACCGCCGGGGTTCCAGAGACGGCATTGAGCTCCAATGACAGTCCGTTGATCGCATCGGTGACCTTGTTCGATCCCCGCTCTATCGCGATACCGTTGACGGTGAATCTGGCATTGGCAGCCGCAGTGATCTGTGTGAAAGCAAGTTCAGGTGCGGCGAGCGGCGGGGTGCCGCTTCCGGTGAAGGTGGCTGTAGCCTCGAACGCGTTTGCCGCGCCCGATGCGCCCTGCATTACGATACTGAGCGGGTTCGGAGTCTTTCCGGTGTTGAGCAAGGAGACGGTAAGCCCGGAGTCGGGTGCATTGGTTGTCACCCAGGCGTTGACAGCGCTAACAATGTCAGCCGGAGTCTTATCCGCAGCGATGTTGATAGTGGTAACGGCGCCCGCTTTTGCGCCAGGAACGTTCATCGTCAAGGTGATCGGCGCGGAGGTTTTATAGTCTGACGGAAATGCCGCAGAGATGCGCTTAGGGGTCGCCAGTGCCTCTACGGTCACCGAGTACGTACCTGTTTTTGCAGTGGCCGTGGCGACCGGAGAGCCTGATACCACCGCTGCATTCGTGGTCGTCACTTGGACCTTGTTGAGTTTCGACGTGCTGCCGATTTCGGTGGCCGCGGCCTGCAGTGCTGCCAATCCGCTCTTGAGCAACGCGGCGCTCGATATCGCGACCTCCGCCTTCTTCCGTTCCAGATCGATCAGTTTCTGGCGCGGCTCTTTGGTGGCTGCGACGAGGTTGACGGTAAGTTCCTTGGTGTCGATATCCGAAGCGCCCAAGGCGGTCATGACATTGGTGGTGGCCATGCCGTGTCACTCAACGCAAGTTATCGAGCAGCGACAGCTGCGACAACCGGCCAAGCATGCTCTGCGTCGCCTCCATCAACAGCTGCTGCTTCTGGAGCGAGGCGAGCGCCGCCGCGAAGTCGAGGTCCTTGAGTTCGGAAAGCGCCTGCTGCGCCCGGATGGAGGTCTCCTGTGCCTGGCGCTCACTGATCTCCAACCGTTGCTGTATGCCACCGGTCCGGGCGATCGCGAGCCCGATGTTGTTGGCGATGGCGTTGACGTCTGCGAGGCCCTCGGCCCGCTTCCCCATTTCCCCTGAACGATAGGCTTGCTCGAGCTCGGTGAGCGCCGCGAACAGGTCGATGGATTCGCCGTTCCGCGGGATGCCCTTCCAGACGTTCGGTCCCGGGACGCTGACATCCTCATAGCTGACATCGC
>Ga0315906_10004837_pt1 | contig 17089 bp, 15 predicted proteins | sample LakEriMetagenome_4_FD_203526 | JGI IMG/M metagenome (GOLD analysis project Ga0315906, IMG submission 203526) | Freshwater fungal communities from buoy surface, Lake Erie, Ohio, United States - Buoy 2 MA122 | ecosystem: Environmental > Aquatic > Freshwater > Lake > Lake biofilm | place: USA... | reverse complement strand
TAAAGTTTTATTAAATAAATCGGCTAAGATTGCCTTAACTCTTTTTGATTCGGAATATATTTGTAAAACATAACCATCTTGATTTGGTGTTGTTGATTCTTCAGAATATATATCTAATGCTGTTGAGATTTCTGGTGTATATTCCATTGATTCGTAATCATAGAAAGCTGAAATCCTATTTGGTTCATAATAAACCGCTTGTGCGTATAAATTATTTTCAATTTTTTTCCAGTTATCTGAAATATATAAACTTTGTTGCATTTGCAACTTTTCTTGTTCATATCTTTCTTTATCCGGTGTTCTTAATAATACTTTTTTGTCCAACTTATATGTTGGGTAATCCATATCAAGAAGTGAGTTTGGTCCAAATGTTTTGGACAATCTTTGCCATATTGTTAGATTATTTTGTTCCATATTTAAAATCTAATAATTTTCTTTTTTTTATAAATGTTTTAACAAAATATGATATTAGAATTATTTTGTGTAATTAAATTATCAAAATTTTGTGTTTCAAGATTACAAGTTTCAATTGGTATTGTTGTTGTAGTTGTGGTTGTTGGTACAATTAATGGTGCTTCAACAAAATCTTCATATCTTTTTCTTTTTTTATTAAAACTTGGTTGAAAAGTTTTTGTTGAATAGATTTCTTGTCCGTCAACAATAAGTCTTGACCCGCCAATTTTTTTTCCAGATTTTTTTCTACGACTCAATCCCATAGTAATAAATATTATCTCTTACCAAATAACCAAGAATACTCCATATAATCTTTTTTTGATGGTCCTGAAAAATCACGATTAAAACTTTCATTTTTAATATTCATATTTGGTAATGTTGGGTTAAAATAAACTTCTTTTGCAACAGCATCATTATTTGCTACAGTCCAAGAATCTATCATAATTTTTGTTTTTTCTGTAACTTTTTCTAACTTTGAAAATGATGATTCGCCAACATATATTGCCATAGATATACCCATAATAAGGTCATCGTGTTGTCCTTTTTGGTGATCCGGTCTACCATTAACATAAACAAAAGTGTTCATTTCATTGTATAGTCTAACACTTTTTATTTTAAATTTATGCCTAACATATTCTTCAAATGCCGCAACAATTTGGACTCTTTTATTGTTAAAGTTAATTCCTGGTATTTTATCGACAGATGATTTATTAACGGCCCAAATATTCATAGTATCAACACCGTCAATATAAAGACTTTTATATCCAAGTTCTTGCATTTTTCTAACGGTTGTAATACCCATACCACCGGTAATATCAACAACACAAAATGCGTTATACATTAAACCCCACTTGTATGCAATTTCAGCTAAAGCGTCTGGTGGTATCTTTCCAACATATTCTAATACTTGTTCTCTTTCATCAAAATCAATAATTTGAATTGAAGAAAAATCTTCACTATCACCACGAGAAACGTCAACACCCATTATGTATTTATGCCCAGGAACTGGGTCTTTCCACAACCATAATGAATTTCCCATCATTTTATTTGGAGCATCCTGTATTGTATTTTGTTTTATATAATCAAGTTGTTTTGCGTCAAATACGTTATCTCCAGACCCAAGAAATTCGCAATTAAGTTCTTGGTTAATTTTTCTCTTATCATATTTAAGTTTTTTAACCATTTTTTCATACCAAGTAGAACAAGGTTTATATCCTTGTAAAAAGTATTCTTTTATTTTTTCATAATCTCTTTCATATGGGTCCGTATCGGCAAATGAAATATTTCTAGAATGGTCCTTTTCATCTTTATTTAACAAATAATCAACCATATCGTCAGTTGGTACCAAAAACAAGTCTTTTGAGTATCTTGGGTCTTTCCACCAAAACATTTCAGATATTTTAAAGTTATTTATACCTTTTGTTGCTTGATTGTATATTTCATAATAAATTGGGTCATATCCGTTCGGTGTTGACACAACAATTACTTTACCACCGGTAGATAGTGATGCCATACAAGCTGCCCAGAAATCACCATCAGCTTCGATAAACGCGGCCTCATCAAATACAAGAATTGTTGGTGTATAACCTCTCAAGGCATCTCGTGATGTTGCAACAGCTTTTACTTCACAACCATTTGTTAATTTATAATGTCTTTGTGAATTTTTATCCGGTGAAAATCCAGAACCAACCCATTTTGGCCATTGTTCAACAAAGGCTCTAATTTTATTTGCCATCTCCATTGATGTATCAAGTTTGTTAGCAATAATTAGAATTTTTTCTGGTCTTTCTTTTTTAGCAAATACGAGTCTTTTAGATATCCAAGCGGCAGTTACTGTTGATACACCAGCCTGACGATATTTTAATGCAATATTTTCTTCGTATTCTTCATAATCTTTTAGTAATGATACTTGATCTGGAAATAATTCCAAAGGAACATATTTTGATACTGTATTATCGTAAGTTTGTAGGTATGTTCTTAAAGCATATGGAGTGTCTTTCATACATCTCACATATTCTAACATTATTTGTTCTTTAGTTAAACTCATAAATATATTTTAATATAAATATCAAAACCCCCAGTTATTTTCATAAAAGGGGGTTTTATATTATTTTATAGTTTTATTATAAACCTAATTTTGATAAGATGTCATCGTCTTCTTCTTCGTCCTCTTCGTCATCATCATTTTCTTCCAATTCTCTAACAATTTCATTTACCATTCTTTGTATTTTTTCTTTACCAGATGGTTTTTCTTCTAATACTTCTCTAAATAATTGAAAAAATTCTTCTGCTGGCATTGCACTCAATCTCATAAAAAGATAGTGTTGGATATGTTTCATATCTTCTTCTGTTAGAATTTCAATAGGATATGATTTTTGTAATAATTCCCAGAATACTGGTCCTAATTTTAAATCCCAAGCTTCAGCTGGAACTGTATCTTCTGCGGCCATAACCATTTCAGCTTGTCTTGGGTCATCAGGTAATCCATGTGTTCCAAACACTTCGTAAACACCTTTTACAAGTTCGTGAACTAATGTTGGGAAATTAACCCCTCTTGCTTTCACAGTTGGTGGGTCTGTTTGATTATTAATTTCTGATGTACCAATTTCACTACCACCTTGTCCAGACATTGCTTCTAATGTTTCTTCTGGATATAACCAGTATAAGTGATCCACAATAGCGGTAGTTACACCATACAAATCAATTAAACCTGGGTCAATTTCATTTAGTTTTTGTGAAACCATATGATACATATATTGACCTTTTTTAGCCGCACCACCAATAAGTGCATTTATCATTCTTCTTTTAGCTCTTTCTCTATCAAAATTATCCATAGCATCTAAAAAGGCCTCAACATCATTTTCGTGTTGTTGGGCACTTTTAAAAGCGTCCATCATTTCTTCTCTTGATGGTTCTTCAGCTTGTCTTCTCATATTTTGCGTTGACTCACTTTGACCCATACCAACAAGTTTAGCGTCAAATTGTAGTACACCTTGAGGAATTCCCATTTCTTTTTTTACTAATTCAACAGCTAAATTTTCAAGGTCTTCTTTATGTCTAGATTCTATTGCTGAACTCTTTCTAAGAGTTTGCATTATTAACATCATAAGATTCATAAGTGGATTGCCAGTTGTTAATTGTCTTGTTGTACCAACTGTTCTTTCTAATACAGATTTTAATTTATTAAGTGTATCATTAAATCTTTTTGATGAAATTAACTCAACAAAATCTCTACTCATTCTTGGCATTGCCGGATGTTTTGAGTATGGGGTACTTTTACTTAAAATCTTTCTTTCAATACTAGGGTCCATTCTTTCCGGACCTTCATAATCAATTGGTGCTTCTTTTAAAAGTCGATTAACAATTCTACTAATTTCTTTATCTCTTAAATTTCCCATTTTTATTTATTTTAAATTAACACCAAGTTTATTCCAAGTTAAAAAACTAGGTAATTTTTCTTTAAAAGCTTTTGGTTTAGGATTGTGTTTTGGTCCGTAAGGTGTTTTTTTATCCCTATCTTTACCTTTTTCTTTTTTATCTGTATCTGTATCTGGTCTTGATGGTGCAATTTCGTTCTCTTTATACTCACCTTTAAAAGCTTTTGGTTTAGGATTGTGTTTTGGTCCGTAAGGTGTTTTTTTATCCCTATCTTTACCTTTTTCTTTTTTATCTGTATCTGTATCTGGTCTTGATGGTACTGTTTTAGTGTTTTCACCAATCGATGATAGTTTACCAATAGGTCTTTTCATTGTTTTCATTTCTTTTCCTTCGTCTTTTGAAAACATAGAATTTTTTTTTGGTGTTTTCAACATAAAAGATTCTGACTTATTAACTTTTTCATTTATTGATTTTATTAATTGAGATTTTGTCATACTAGGATTGATATATTTTTCAACCATCTCAACAATACTATCTTCTAAAAATTGATCATAACTTTCTTTTCTAATATTAACAGTTTTTTCTGGGTGTAATTTTTCTGGTAGTTTTTTAAAGTTTTTTGTTTTATCAGAGAACTCTTCAGCCCATTTACACCATTTACTACTTTTATCTTTTGATTTGTTACATCTAGCCCAGAAAAATTTTTGTTGTGCTTTTGACTCAAATTTTTCATTCATTTCACCTTCAGTTGTTGGCATACCATCTGCAGTTGCGTCCGGATCTTGTACAATATTAATTGTATTATCCTCTTTTACTTCACCTGTTGGCCCTAATGTCATTGAGATTTTTTTAGTATTTGGGTCAATATGAATACCTTTTTGGGACAAGGTCTTTTGATCTGTAGGGTTATTTGGGTCATAAATAGCGTTAGTTACGGTTTGTTTTACTTCTTCTTTAGTCTCTTCTTTTTTAAACTTTTCGGCCAAAACTCTTATTTGAGATTCCGTTAATTTTGAAATGGTTTTTAATTCTAAACCATTGTCTAATAAAACTTTAATATTATCAGTTTTCATACATCATTTTTTTTTCAAATTCTAAAACGATATCTCGTTCGTATAATTTATCTTTTACTTCTTGTTCAGTGTCTCCATATTTAAAAACCAACCTCTTAACAAGAGAAAAATCAACTTCATTATTTTCTTTTTCCCAACCTAAAGCTATTACACCGTCTATCGCATCTAAAACAGAAAAAACATCAGACTCTTGCACTAAATCTAATACTATACTATCTTTTTTTAGTGTACCAACTTTTTTTATATATTCTATATCTGGTGGTGAAGGATAACCATTTGCCGGTTTTGATTCCCAATTTTCACCCCAAATATCTTCAGTAGTGTCAGAAAAAATAAATTCATAAATGTTGTCACCCTTATAGTTAGGTCCTAAACCATTTATGTAAATTAAAAAACTCATAATATTTTACCGTCAATAGAAATTTTCGTTTCATTTATTCCATTTTTAAAAATTAAGTTTTTATTAACGGTTGAGCCGACAATAGTTGCTTTAGGGTATTTTTCAATAAATTTTAAAGCCATTCTTTCTTGTTTTAAACTTTCAGAAAGTCTTTTAATTTCTTCTTTATTAATTTTTTTAATTTCGTTAATTTTTTTTATAATTTTTTCTTCTTTAATTAAATATTCATCTTCTTTAATATCAAAATAACTAGAAATTATATTATCTACAGTTGATTCTCCAAACGTACCGTGTTCAAAATGTTTGTAAAAATGTCGATTTTTTCTTCCGTTTCTTCTTTCATTTTCCATCATCTTATCAGCAAGAACAGATGTGTACGCACTCTCAAATTTTTCTTTAAAAGCATCGCCAAAATTTTTATAACCTTCAGCCATTTCACCACCAGTTGGTTTTGGTGTTTCTTCTGGTGATGGTGGCGGCCCTTCTAAACCAGGCTCTGGCCCCATACCACCCATTTCGTCTTCTGAATCTATATCTTCTTCATCTTCAATTTCCTCACCTTCTAAACGGTTTATAATTTCTTCAATGTCATCTTCATCTAACGCCTCAATATCTATTGCCGAAATTATTGAGTTTATAACATATTTAATATCATCTGATGACATTTCTTCTTTTTCACCAAATTTTCTTAATTTTTGTGCTAATTTCCCAGTTAATTTTTGAATTAATTTAAACGTTATTTCACCTTTTTTTTCGTTTTCTGGTTCCATACCACTTTCCATATCTCCAGGTCCCGTATCTCCAGGTCCCATATCTCCAGGTCCCATATCTCCAGACCCCATATCTCCAGGTCCCATATCTCCAGACCCCATATCTCCAGGTCCCATAGCACCACCAGTATTTAAACTATCTGGTGCTGGGTTATTTGTTGGTGGAGACATATTTGGGTCAGCCGGTTGTGGTGTCAACGCGTTTGGGTCAGCCGGTTGTGGTGGTGTTGTACCCTGTTCTTCTAAAGGTTCTTTACTTTTTTTTTCTTTTTTTAAATCACTTAAATCTAGATAGTACTTTTTTTTTTCACCGTCCTCACTATCAAACTCGTCTTTATTACTTTGCTCAAAAAGTGCGGTACCTTTTTTGTTACCATAAAGACTATTCATTTCTTTTGCCATTAAATTTAATCTTTTAAGTGCTTGAGAATATGAGTTATAATATTTTCTTTCTTGTATAGTATCAATATAGTGTTGTTCACCATTAAATGATTCTTTAATAATATAACCTTGTCTTTCTTTTACAATATTATACGTGTTTCCGTCTGACAATCTTAAAGAATAAACATCAGATTTTGTTTCATTAATTGGGTTTGGTTTATTTTCATTATATCTAGCAATCTCCATAATTCTACGAAGTTTGTCAGTACCTTGTAATTTTTCGCTTCCAATAGGTCTTAATCCTCCCATATTTTTAGTTTTTTAAAATTAATTTTTTATTAATAAATATATCAATAAATATGTTTATTTGATTAAATATAAAATTATTGTTCCATAGATAACCTATCATCTAAAATTTTTGAATATGCGGTCATTAGTTTTTCTATATAACCGTTTCTTCTTAAAATTTTAAATATCAAATTTTCAGGAGAATATTCCCCACCTTTTTCTAAACCACAAGTTCTAAATTTTTTTAATTTGTCTTTGTATTTGTCTAAAAGTTTTTTAGAAGTTTCAATATCTTCGTCTTGAATATTTTCAATTACTCCATCTATAATATTCATCCATTGTTTTGATTTTTCTTTTAATAAAGATTTATCTATTTCAACGGATTCCTTTTTTGGTTTATTTGACCATTCATCAAATAAAACAGAATAAACACCACTACTAAAATGTGCTTCAGTTTCATTTTGAACATAGAGTTCTACTTCGTAATTATAAATTTTAATATTTTGTTTTTGATTAAAAATTAATTTTTTTAAATTAAATAATTTTTCATACAACTCAACTTGAGATTCTTTGTATTGACTAAAGTCTGCAACAATATGTAAATCAAAATCAGAATATTTTGACCAATTATAGTTTGCTAAAGACCCGGTTAAAATAATATCCGAAACGATAATATCAATATCCAAAAAAATGATGTATTCATTTGCAATCTCTAATAACCTAGTTCTGACAACCGGTTCCATTCTATAAAAATCACCAAACTTTTCCCAAACTTTTGGGTTTAATTTATCTTTTGGTTCAAAACTTTTAAGTAGGGTAGTATCCATCACATATAAATATTGTGATTTTTGTTATTCTCCCAATTTCTTGTACTTGAATGTTTTTGCAATTTTAGAACTAAAGAATGAACCTTGTGATGGTGCTACTCTAAATTGGGTGTAAATTTGGTGCGGAACTTCATCATAAACATAGGATCCACCATGTTTAAACTCAACAATTAATTTTTTTGTTACAGTATCATATTCAGTTCTAACAATGTTTGACGATTGTACTTCGTTAATAATTTTTGTTCCTACGATTTCTTCTTTTGTAATTGCCATAATATATTTTTTTTATAAATATATTTTCTATAAAGTAAAAATCCACCCTTTTGGGGTGGACTTCTTTTATTTTAGGGAGTTGATTTCATCTCGTAATTCTATTGCCTTCTCAAAATTCTGGTTTTTTATACAATTATCCAGTTCTTTTTGTAGCTCACTTATTTTTTCTTTATGTTCTTCTAGATTTTTTATTTTATCTCTCAACTCCACTGCTTTTTCAAAATCTTGTTTTTCTACAGCAACATCAAGTTCTTGTTTTAATAGTGAAATTTCACTTGGTTTAGTTGGATTATTAAATCCATTAGTATTACTTGTGTAAATTGTAAAAGAAAAAGAACCATCATCTGAAGTATAATGTTTTCTTTCAAAGTTATTAGGGTTAAATATATCCCTATCTAAATCGTTAAATAATTCATTAAATAATCTGTTAAAATTTCTACCAAACATATTTTTTATTTTTTTAAGTTTATTTTGTGTTTTACTTTTCGAAATTTATTCCAGAAATAATATTTGTCATAAAAAAAATTAAAATGTCATATTTTTTGTCAATTATTGTCATATTTATATATAAAAATGTAAATTATGTCAGGTTTAAAATTTTCTAGGGAGTTTTTAAAAGTACTACATAATAAGAAAATCATCTATGAAATTGATAATAATGAAAGATTATCAATGTCAGAATTTATTGAGGATTGTTTAATTCGTTATCTAAATATAAATCTTTGTGAAATAAATGATGAAAAAATAACATTAAATGTAAAACTATATGATGAATCCAAAAGTGATAATTTAACTTTAACACCAGATGAGGATTTTATTTTTAATAACTATGTTTATGCTTATTTAAATCCATTAAAAAAATTAGATGAACCAATTAAAGTATATGTTGATGGTGAATTAATTATTTTTGATTATGAACCTTTTTACATTGGTAAAGGATCTGGTAATAGAATGTTAGAACATTTAAGATTAGATAGTAATGATAATAATCAAAATAAAAAAACAACAATACAAAATTTACTTGAATTGGGTTATGAACCACAAATTGTAATTGTAAAAAATGAATTAACGAATGTTGAGGCTTTTAATTTAGAAAATATCTTAATTACAAAGTTAGATAAACTAACCAACTTATCTGGTGGTAAAAGTAAAAAAAACATATACAAGGTTACAGAGTATAAATCAAATTTAGAATACAATAAAAAAAAGTTAATTGTTGATTTAATCAATCGTGGTTTAAAAAATAATGAAATTGCCAAAAAATTAAACATATCTGAAAGAACTGTATATAGACTAAAAAAGGGTTTAAAAATTATTGAGGTTTAATTTAAAATGATTATACTTTAATAAAACTTTTAATTATGGCAATAGAATTTGTAGATGACAGTGGAGACAAAAACAAAAAGAAAGATAATGGAACACCAGTTCTTGATAATTTTAGTAAAGATTTAATTAAATATGCCGAACAAGGTAAACTGGATCCTGTTATTGGTAGAAAAAAAGAAATATTAAGAATTGCTCAAGTACTATCAAGAAGAAAAAAAAATAACCCAATTATTATTGGTGAACCAGGTGCTGGTAAAACTGCAATTGTGGAAGGTCTTGCAATGATGATACACGCTGGAGAATGTCCTAAAAACTTATCAGATAAAAGAATTGTTTCATTAGATATAAATTCAATTGTTGCCGGAACCAAATATAGAGGTCAATTTGAAGAAAGAATGAAAGTAATAATTGAAGAATTACAAAACAATCCAAATATTATTATTTTTATTGATGAAATTCACACTATGGTTGGTGCCGGTAATAGTTCTGGGTCACTTGATGCTTCAAACATATTTAAACCGGCGTTATCTAGAGGAGAAATCCAATGTATTGGTGCAACAACACTTGATGAATATAGAAAACACTTTGAAAAAGACGGAGCACTTGAGAGAAGATTTCAAAAAATAATTGTTGACCCATCAACAAAAGAAGAGACTTTTGAAATACTAAAACAAAGTAAGGGTAAATATGAGGACCACCATAAAGTTAACTACACTGATGAATCATTAAGACTTTGTGTTGAGTTGGCAGATAGGTACATTACAGATAGAGAATTTCCAGATAAAGCATTTGACATTTTAGATGAGGTTGGTTCTAGAATGCAAATAGATATTAAACTTCCGGAACATATTGAAAAATTAAAACAAGAAGCTTTAGATATTAAACAAGAAAAGGCAGACGTTATTAAAAAACAAAAATATGAAATGGCAGCAGAACTTCGTGATAGAGAAAAAAATATTCTTTTAAAACTTGATGATGAAAAGAAAAAATTTGAGGACGAGTTAAAAAATAGTAAAAGAGGTATTCCAGAAGATTTAATTTACGAAGTTGTGTCAAATATGACAAAAATACCGGTTAATAAAATTAATATTGATGAAAAAAATTCATTAGTTAATTTGGAAGATTCATTAAATTCAAATGTGATTGGTCAAGAAGAAGCTGTTAAGAAGATTTCAAAATCAATTAGAAGAAATAGAGTTGGTATTAAGGACCCAAATAGACCAATTGGTTCTTTCATATTCCTTGGTTCAACCGGCGTTGGTAAAACATTTTTAGCAAAAAAATTAGCAAAAGAAATTTTTGGTAGTGAAGATAGTCTAATTCGTGTTGATATGTCAGAATATCAGGAAAAACACACAATATCAAGACTTATTGGTTCTCCTCCAGGATATGTTGGTCATGATGAAGGAGGACAATTAACAGAACAAGTAAAAAATAAACCATACTCTGTTATATTATTTGATGAGATTGAGAAAGCAAATAAAGATATTTTTTCAACTTTACTTCAAATGTTAGATGATGGTCATATGACAGATGGTCTTGGTAGGAAAATTAACTTTAAGAATTGTTTAATTATTATGACATCAAATATTGGTGTTAGAAAAATTCAAGATTTTGGTTCTGGGGTTGGGTTTAAAACAAACAATAATAGTGATGCAGTCCAAGAAGAATACAAAAGAGATGTTCTTAAAAAAGAATTAAGTAAGTTTTTTGCTCCAGAATTTTTAAATAGAATTGATGATGTTGTAATATTTAATTCACTTAAAAAGGATCACATTGATAAAATTGTTAAACTTGAAATTGATAAATTAATTTATCGTTTAGAATCAATGAAATATAAAGTTACATATGAACAATCGGTAATTGATTTAATTGCTAAAGTTGGGTTTGATGAGCAATATGGTGCTAGGCCAATAAAAAGAGCAATCCAGGATAAAATTGAAGATTTAATATCTGAAAAAATTCTAACAAATGAAGTTATTGAAGAAAAACAATATATGTTATTTGTAAAAGGTGAAGGTGATGAACAAACGATTGAGATTGAAAATCGTGAAATACCGGAGCCAAAGAAAAAAGGTAGAAAGAAAAAGGAGGATTAAAAACCCTCCTTTTTTTAATGTTTAGAATACCCAAGTTCCTCAATCATTAACTTACCAACTTTAATTCCGTTGTAAGTGTCATCAACAACAACATATTCGTTTTTTGTGTGATAATTGTAATAACCAATTGAGATGTTAAAACAAGATATCCCATACCGTTGATTTAACGGATATATATCCGTGTAAGGGTGTCTATGGTATTTTGTATCGCCTGGAAAGTGTTCTGTAATTAAACGACCACCAACTTCAAAAAATTGACTGTCTCTATTAAACATTGGTTTTGACATAAGATACTCGGAAATCATATTATTTTCCGGAGCGTCAAACTGAATAACATAACCAACATTTTTAAAAAATTCTGGATCTGAATTAAACGAACCTTTACAACCAGTTTCTTCAGCAACAAAAAATGCTGCTTTTAAATTCGGCAATTCTTTTAATAGTTCAAGACAAGCGTAAACACCACACTTATCATCACCACCAATACCGGTTGGGTTTCCATTATCATTATAAGCTTTTAGTGCTAGTTTAATTTCTTTTTGTGCGTTTGGTAACATTTCTTCTTTAACATTGATTGTGTCAATTGCATGAACCGTATCTGTGTGTGCAACAACACAAGGAAAATGTGTAACATTTTCATCAGTTTGTTTAAGTGCATAAACATTGTTAAATGTATCCAAATAAAATGGAATACCATTTTGTTCCAACCAATGACAAATAAATTCAATCATTAAACCTTCCTGGTAAGTTTTTGTTGGGACTGATAAAACTTGTTTTAATAAATCTAAATTTCTTTCCATATGTCAAATATAGAAATAATATTTCAATTTACAAAAGTTTTTTTAAAATTCTTCTAATACTTTCAAATAATTCTAAATTATACATCATAGTATTTAAATCTTCAACATTATCTACACTCCTCATCTCGCCTTTCCATTCGCCTTTTTTTGAATAAACTATCCTTAATTTATTTGTGTCTCTATCAATATCGTGAAATTTAATCCTATTACCGTCTTGAATATTAATCCATTTATCAAACCCACCAAGTTTATTAACAGTGTCCATTAAATTAATATACTCTTCATAATCCGGATTATTTTCCAAAGTTTCTTCGGCAGCTTCAAGCATCTTATCTAAATTATTGTCATATGATCTATCTATAGCTTCTCTATCAAAATCACTACACCAAGTATTATATTCTAATTCATACCAATCACCACGACCAGTTTTTGGTTGATATTTTGCAACAAGTGCTGTTAATAGACCTTTTAAATCTTCGTCCTCAACTTTTAATCTTTTATACCAGTTAAGTAAAACACCAACAGTAGTTTTAAATTTATAAGCGTGCTGTTCTTCAATAATACCAAAATTTTTAAAAGGATGCTTTGTTTCCTTTTCTAAAATACTAACAACTTCCCTTTTAATACACTGTTCAGATTCATAAGCATAATCATAAATAATATCATCCACTTCATTTTCAAATGCTGTTTCTAAAAATTTTGCAACTTGAGAATTATTATCATCAGTTAATGTAAGTTTTGGATTTGTAAGTTTTAAAATTTGTCTTACTTTATCTTTTTGTTCATCATTAAAACCATCCATAACATACCCTTCTTCCCAATCGTATTTCCATCTTTCAGTATCGACTTCATCACCATAATATCCTCTACCCATAAATCTACCCCAGGTCCATTTATCATCATCATTATCAATACCTAAAACATCTAAAAAATCATCATCACTATCAAAATTAATTATAACTTGTGTTGATGATGGGTATTTAGCAGAACGAATATCATAAATTAATTTATCCGGATAGCTCCATCTATTTCCAACTTCTTCACCATTATAAATTTTTTTTAAAAATTCGTATGTTTCACTTGCCATATTAAATAAATATAATTATATTTGTATTTATATATAGTTCTTTGATAATATGGGGGTGTTTTTGGATTTGACAGGTATTGGCTGAAGAATAAGGGCACGTGGGGACTGAATTAATCTCCTTAAAAACTGATTCAGAAAAACAACTGGCAATGTGCTAAACAAAATGGAAACTCTTGGATTAGTAAGAGGTTCTGAAGTTACTGTAGCTTAAGAAGTTTACGGAAACTGGGGGTCGATGGACATATAACCTAGCAACAGAAGTCTTTACAAAGGTGGATTGCGACTGAACCCGAAATCGAGTCGCTCATTGGTTGTTAGTCTACGATGGTGAAGAACAGATTAACTTTGTTTTTGATCAAATTAAAATCAAATATTTTGGAACGTTAGAAAATGTTAACCTAAACGTGTAGTCCTTATCTGACAGGATATTATGGACGAGGGTTCGAGTCCCTCCACCTCCACCAATTAAAAAACCCCACCTTTTTAGGATGGGGTTTTCTTTTTTTTGTAATATTTTTAATTACTTAATAACAACAGTGTCTTTAACAACTGTTGTGTCTTTAACAATTTGAGTTGCATTTTCTGTTGCATTACACGTACTATTGCAAGTCGCATTTTCTGTTGCATTATTAGTAGCGTTTTCTCCACAAGAAGTAATTAACGTAAAAATAGTTAAAAAAAGGATTGAGTTTAAAAAAATTTTTTTCATTTTAAAAATTATAATTAGATTGTTTATTATACACTAATATATATGTTTTTTTTATAAAAAATCAATTAACTAATTAAAAATTTGCTAAAATTAACTTGATTAGTTTTTTTATTTTGGTAAAATTGTTTTTTGATCAATTCTAGGCGCAACTGGTTCAGCAAACTTATAAACCATATTTTTTTGTAATTCCGAAACTGTAAATTTTTCTGCTTGAGTTGTTTTAAGTACTGTTTTTACACCGGCATCGGTAACTTGTTTAACAGCATTTTGAACTAATGGTGAAAATCCTGCTTTTGCTGTTTCAGATGTTATGAATTTTGTAGCTTGTGATTCCCAAGTTATAAGTCCACCAACTACCCTTGCTTGCATTGGTGTCATTGTACCAGCTCTTACTGCGGCTCTTAAATCCGCTAAAAGATATCCTTGTAATGCTTTTGGGTTCCATCCTGGAATAAAAGGTAAAAATCCAATAAAAACATCTAATGCTGCTGCGGCATAATTTTCTTGACTTAATTCTAGTGCACCATTAACAAGACCAACAGCGGCATTTGCTATATAGGCATTTGCACCTGGAACGGCAATACAAATTAACATACCTAAAACAATTGTACTATATTTTGTAATTTGTTTCCAATTTTCAGAATTAGACCAATTAAAATATTCTTGACTATCAATAACAGATTGTTTTAGATTGATTGTACCACCATTAATTAACAAACTAGATTCAAACCAGAAACTAGTTTCATTCCTACAACCACACCTTGGTTTTTTACCTCCGACATCATAAACCCATAAACCACCAAAATCTTCACACACAGAAGACATTGTTATTTCAGTTGGTTCACCAACATTTTGAGTTATTGTTGATTTTACTTCACCTCTATAAATATCTTGTTGTGTTGTTGGTTGGAATGTTACTTTTTCCTTTGAGCAGGCATAAAGAATGTCATTTTTTACTTTTTTCAAAGCTTCATTCCATTTTACCATACCACTAGATTTCTCAACACCTATAATTCCTCCAGCATATTGAGAAGAATTCCAATCTATTTTTGACATATTATTTGGGTCAAAAGATTTTTTTAGTTTATCTTTTGATGCTTCCTCAACCATTTTTGAGAATGCAATACATTCAGGTAAATATGGTTTTGGTTCTGGATAAACAGACGGTGCTATATCCCAATTTTCATCTACTAATATAGTTCCATTTTGCGATAAATATTTATCGGTTGTTTGCTTTTCAATTATTTTTAAAAATAAAGGATCTTTTGGTGTTGGAGGTTTTGGATTACCACTTGGATTTTCAACTGTAAAAACTTTTTTACATAATTTTTTAACTTTTTCAATATCATTAATATTTAAATTCTCAACCTTTTCAACATCCATAAAAAGATCATAAGATGTTTGAACAGATGGTACTGTTTTGTCGTATTGTTTTCCAACATTCATAAATGATTTTACAAAATCATATGGATTTTTACGTAGTATTTTTGCTAACTGATCATATCTTTGTTTTGAATTAATTCTTGAAAACGCCAATTGACAAACTTCTTCATCATCATCATACCATTTACTAGCATTTAATAACTGTTCACCAATCATCTCTATTGGTGGACTAGTTTGTGTTTTTAAAAGTTGTATAATTTGTTTTTGTGAATATTTTCTTGGTGCATTTTTGTTTGCAAAAACTTTATCTGACGTTCTATCAATCATTTTAATAACTTTCCCTGTTGGTGTATATTCTAATGCTTTACCAATACCGGCATATACGATATTTACATCAGGTGTTTTAACACCAAAATTCTTTAATCTATTAAAAATACCATACCATTCAGTTGGGTCAACCTCACTCATTTCGTCTTTTATCCAAGCTTCTAATGAACCATAATATCCTCTAGCAGCAACTAACCTATTAATTTCATCAAATGTTGTTTTTGATTGGATTTTTTCTACAGCTTTAAACGCCCTATCTTCATCTGTCCAGTCATAATCATTATCAATACCATTATTATTATAATCAAAACTAGCAACTAATTCTGAAAATATTGATGCTGCCAATTTTTTATCGGCGGCTTCTTGTTTCTTTTTAGCTTCAGCAACACCATCAATAATAGAGTCAAAAAAACTTTGAACCTCTTTTTGATTTGCAAACGACCAGTCACTTAATAATGGTAAAAGATCAAATGGACTATTTGGAAGACCTCTTAATATTAGTTTTACTTTATCAATAGGTTGTCCGGCATATTTATTACCTGTACCAACAAATTTCATATGATAAGTTGTCACATTACCCTTATCATTTTTAGGTGCTTTCCATATTATAGATAAATCTTTATAAAAAACCCATTGACCAAAATACATAAATGTAGAAAGTTTAGGGTCATTTGGATTTTCATATTTAACACCAATATTATATTTTTTAAAATTATCATATAGTATTGTCCAATACCCTTGATCACCAACAGTACTTCTATCCCAATTTGTTGGTTTTAAACTAGGATCTAAGGCTGGAATATCTGAACCAAAATTTTTCCAAGCTTGTAATAAACCATCTTTTAAACTTACTTTTTGTCCTTTATCATTTACTAACCAACCACCACTTAATTGACCATTTTTTAAATACTCACCAGTAAATAACCATTTACCTCCTTTAGACCAGGTTTTACCATTATGAAATTGTACAGTACCATCAGGAAAAAAATGTAGTTGTTGTGTTGTTGGTTTTCCATTATTAATATACCCATATACGAATAAACCACCTTTTTCTTTTCTTCCGATACTTAAAGTTTTTGGTTTATTAAATGTTATTTTTGTGTTTAAGTCATTTATTATGTCAGTAGACGCGACAGCCTCATTAAGAATAACTTTAGTATTATTAACATTTTCATTAATAGGTTTACCAACTTTGTAATTCATAACAAAGTTAATCCTTTTTAATTCTTCTAAAATTAAATTGTCGTTCAAAACAAATAAAAAAATTTATTATTTATTAATATAAATATATCAAAACAAAAAAAAAGGGTAACTAAATGTTACCCAAAATTTTTTTAATAAGATCTTAGATTTTAAAAAGAAAGGTTGAGATTACACCTGTTTTTGAGAACCTTTTAAAGGATTATTGTTTCCCTTCGTATCCACTTCCTTTTGAGAAGTATTTCTCAGTGACGGTCTTTTAGGTTTACCACTCCTTGAGGTTTGAATTACTCTCACCTTACTTGACTCTTTCCG
>Ga0315906_10004836_pt1 | contig 17089 bp, 11 predicted proteins | sample LakEriMetagenome_4_FD_203526 | JGI IMG/M metagenome (GOLD analysis project Ga0315906, IMG submission 203526) | Freshwater fungal communities from buoy surface, Lake Erie, Ohio, United States - Buoy 2 MA122 | ecosystem: Environmental > Aquatic > Freshwater > Lake > Lake biofilm | place: USA... | reverse complement strand
AATCAATACCGTCGCGTCTGTAGGTGCAACTTGTCGGATCTGTTCCAATACTTCCTGCAATGCACCGCAGTTACCGATGATCCCAGAAATCTCTCCGGCTGCTGCTAGCTTGCTTCGAAGCTCGAGGTTTTCGTTTCGCAGTCGATAATGCTCGGCAGCCTTTGACACCTGTTGGCGTATCAGATTCAGATCCACAGGCTTGGTGATGAAATCAAATGCCCCGCGCTTCATAGCCTCGACCGCACTCTCGACCGTACCATGGGCCGTGATCACAATCGATGTCGTCTCGGGCTTGCGCTGCTGAACGAGCGAAACGAGATCCAAACCATTTCGCTCCCCCGGCATGCGAACATCGGTAATGACCAACTGGAAGTTGCCTGCATCGAATTTCTCAAGGGCTTCATTCACCGAAGACGCGGTGTCAACGAAATCCACTTCATTAACTAATCCCTTGGCAAGTCCGGATCGAATGTTCGGCTCGTCATCGACGATCAAGACACTAAAAGGTAAGTTTTCTGGCATGGTCTAGGTTGGATTCACGTTCGGTAATGTGAGCTGAAAAGTAGTTCCTTGAGGGGACGTCCTGAAATCAAGCGTCCCCTGATGCTGTCGAATGATCTTGTCACAGATAGCCAAGCCCAAGCCGGTGCCGGAACTCTTTGTAGTGAAGTAGGGATCGAGAATTTTGTCCTGCAGGTTCTCGGGAATCCCGCACCCGGTATCACTAACCTCGATCCTCGCAGAGGTTTCGTCTCGAGTGACTTCGACACGGAGGCTTCCCCCTTGAGGCATCGCGTCCATGGCATTGACCATCAAATTCAAAAGGACTTGCTCGAGCCGTCCTCGGTCAGCAGTGATCACACAAGGTATCTGGCAAGGACTGAGTTCCAGTCGGATCCCCCGACTCTGTGCTTGGGGTGCCACCAACTCCACCTGACGCGACACCAAATCGTTCAGATTGACTTGGGTCAAATCCAAGTTGCTTACGGAGGCAAAATCCCGAAAGGCTTCGAGAACCCCACCGATTCGAGTCAACTCTGTCCGGATGATTCCAAGCATACTGCGGCTTTGATCCGTGGTACCATCGATCTCCAATTGCTCCTCGAGAAGTTGAACGTGGAGCGATAATGCAGCAAGAGGATTTCGAATCTCATGGTGCAAGCCCCCCAGCAACGAGCCCAGACCGGTGTAGCGTTCCATTCTCCTCATCTGCTCTTCCATCAACGTACTCATCGTGATGTCTCTAATCTGTAGCAGGTTGCCCATGACCGAACCGTCGCGACCTTGCAACGACTGACAAGATGCGAGAAGTATTTTTCGATTGCCTCCAGGCATGATTTGAAACTCCCGTACCAAGATCGGAGATCCATTTTCGACCCAGTCGCCTCGAAACTTTTCGAGCGGCAGACGATCCAGATTTTTCAGCGGCTGTCCGAGTCGCTCGGCAGGAAAATCCAAAAGCTCGCAACCACATTTGTTGATACTCGTGATCCGTCCCTCTAAATCGGTCGTGATCACTGCCGTCTCCATGCTGCTGAGAATGTCCGTCGCAAGCGCCTTGACATCTCGAAGCGACGCCTGAGACGCGTGGTAGGCACGCCACAAAAGCAAAACCGCAATCCCCGTGACGATCACGTTGAGAAAAATCAAAACTGCAAGTCGAAATTGCCATCGCAACTCCAGAGCCAGTGACTCCGCCTCTCCCAATGCCTCGCGAGGTAAACTCTTGGTGAGCTCGTCCACCATGGACTGCTCTTTCAAGAAGTCGATCATCATCCAAATCGTCGTGACCAGGGCTGCGGTGCTAAGTAGCGCCAAGCCAAACATGGCCATTCGATACCTGCGGTTTGTTTCCTCGGTTGAACTTTGAAACATCGATAACTCGATCATCTAGCTCGCCGGTAGACCTGGACTCTGCAAAGCGAGCTTGTGTCTAACAGGCAATTTTTGCGCCAATAAAAACAAATCTTAAAAATCGAGCCAAATGGCTCTCATTCGTTATATCCGAAAGGAGGATTCTAGACCGACACGCAAACAATTGCAGAACCTCTGCAAAAGGATTCGCACCGAGAAACGATTGAAAAAGCCGACCTGTAAGCTTTCTAACGACAACCCATAGCATGGAGTCGCTAAGACCAACGGTTCGATCAACTTGGCACGGATATTGCTCGCTAGAGGTTTCCTAACTGCTTGCAGTGTTTGGGACTCGCTGGTTTCAACGCCAAAAAACCCAAGCTTGAAGGAATCGTAATCTCCATGAGTACCGAACCAGTCAGAAATCAGAAGACCTTCTTCACGATGAAAAAAATATTTGTTTTCGCGACACTCTTTACCATTGCATCGACCATGTTTTCGACGTTCGATCAATGGAAGCAGCCGGCGAGTCAATACTTGGGTATCCCATTAGGATCCTCCGAGCCTCATAGCGAAGCTCATCAGCAACCAGGCCATGCGGTTGGCCACCATGCTAAGCACAAGATTTTCGTTACCAGCCCAGTAATTCAGGACGTGACGCTCACGCAACAGTATGTGGCTCGTGTTCATTCACGGCGACACATCGAGATTTGCGCTTTGGAGGGTGGTTACTTAAAAGACATCAACATCAACGAAGGCCAGACGGTCAAGAAAGGGGATCCGTTATTCCAGATCCTTCCGACGCTCTACGCAGCTAGGCTTGATGCAGACATCGCCGAAGCGAAACTTGCCAAAGCGAATGCCAAAGTGAAGTTAGCCCAAGCCGAGATGGGTTTTGCCAATATCACAGCACCTTTTGACGGAATCGTGGATCGATTGCATGAACAGGAAGGGAGTCTGATTGCGGAAGGTGCGGTCCTTACAACGCTTTCGGACAACAGTGTTATCTGGGTTTACTTCAATGTGCCCGAGGCCCGGTATCTTGAATTCCAAGAAGCGATGCGTACCGATCCGAAACTATCAAATTATGAAGTCCAATTGCGACTAGCAAATCACAAAATGTTTGGCCAAACCGGCAAGATTGGCGCCATCGAGGCTGATTTCGACAACGAAACGGGCAACATCTCTTTTCGGGCTGACTTCACAAACCCAGATGGCTTGCTTCGTCACGGCCAAACCGGCACGATCTTGATCCATCACCATGACGCCGGTGCGATTGTGATCCCTCAGCGAGCGACCTATGAAATCCTCGCTAAGAAATATGTGTTCGTGATCGATGAGCAAGGTGTGGCGCATCAGCGCGAGATTCGGATCCAACACGAACAAGACGATATTTTCGTGATTGACGAGGGTCTGCAAGCAGGAGAAAAAATCGTGCTAGAAGGGATTCTCCAGGTCCGCGACGGTGACAAAGTGGATTACGAGTTTCAAGCTCCAGAAGACGTGCTGGCACATCTGAAGTACCACGCCCAGTAAGCCTTAGTCCACCTATCGATTCGAACCTATGTTTTCAAAATTTCTGCATCGGCCAGCTTTGGCAATCGTCATTTCGCTCTTGATTTTGTTCATGGGTGGACTGGCAATCAACGTCCTCCCGATATCTCAGTTCCCTTCGGTCGCCCCCCAGAGTGTTCGCGTTTCGGTATCTTACCCGGGTGCTAGCGCAAAGATCCTCGTCGACTCCACCTTGGTGCTGCTCGAGCAAGCCATCAACGGGGTTCCCAACATGCGTTACATGATCGGGGATGCCACCAGCGCAGGGGAGGGAACCATTCAGGTGATTTTTGAACCTGGTACCGACCCCGACGTGGCGGTCATGAACGTTAACAATCGAGCGCAGATGGTCAAAAACAATCTGCCGGATATCGTTCAGCGCGAAGGTGTGATCGTCATGCAAAACATGACGAGCATGCTCATGTACATCAATGTCTTTAGCACCGACCCAGGGGTCGACCAGAACTTTCTGTACAACTACGCGACGGTCAAAGTCCTCAACGAAATCAAACGAATCCCGGGCGTTGGACAAGCCGTCATTTTAGGGAATCGCGCCTATGCGATGCGGGTTGAATTAGACATCGATCGCATGCGAGGTGCGCTCAACGCGGAAGGGAGAGCAGATCAAGCTCAAGGATATCGCGTCGGTACGCTTAGGCTCCTCGTTCTACGACCTGTACTCCGATATCGACGGATTCCCGTCGGCTGCGATCGTGATGAAGCAAAGCCCGGGCTCGAACGCGGCCGAAGTGATCAAGAAGGTCAAGGAAAAGGTCGAGGAAATCAAGCGAAAAAGTTTTCCTCCTGGGATGGACTACGCGGTAACCTACGACGTGTCGCAGTTCCTCGACGCATCGATCGAAAAGGTGCTCCATACCTTGTTCGAAGCTTTCATCTTGGTGTCGCTAGTCGTGTACTTTTTCTTAGGAGATTTCCGCAGCACTCTGATCCCGACGCTCGCAGTCCCTGTGTCGCTTATCGGAACTTTCTTCTTCATGATGATTTTTGCGATGTCGATCAATTTGATCACCCTTTTCGCGTTGGTTCTGGCAATCGGCGTGGTCGTCGACGATGCGATCGTGGTCGTCGAAGCGGTCCACGAAAAGATGCACTCGAAGCATTTAGGGCCTTATGCGGCCACCAAAGAAGTGATTCAAGAAGTCAGCGGTGCCATCATCGCTATTACGCTGGTCATGACAGCGGTGTTCATAGCGTCTTTTCCGCCTGATGGTCGTCTCACCGACCATTTCCGATTGCACCATTTTTGCATGATAATCGGTTCTTTAGGGTCGCACCGCTACTCGAAGGTTATGAAAACCTCCCGGCAATAGTGCCCGATAACCCCTCTGTGGAAGGATCCCCGTTCAATTCTGCCTAGACGGCTACGCACAAGGCATAATGATTTCGCCGACGAGTCGACCAGTTCGGTCCGCATTTCCTGCGATTCAAATCGCATTGGATTTTGCAATCATTGCATGGAGTTACCTAGCCATCCTCTACTGGCAAACGACTCCGCTTGCGTTTCCATCCCTCCAAAATGTTTTTATAGCCGCTCTTGGCTATGTCGTCGCAGGCGAATTCTTCGGGATATTCAATACAAGCCACCATCGACCGGCTGACTACGACATCTTGCTCATCGGTGCCTCATGGCTCTCAGGCTTTGCCTTTGCCGTTTCTGGTGGGTTTTTACTCAATCCGATAGCAGAACCTCTCCAGGGCAGTCACCAAGTTCTTTGGTTCATCCTCGCTCTGCTTTGTATCCTTTTGTTTCACATGATCGGACGAGGGATTTTTGTTTGGCTCAGCGAGCGGGGTTGGACTTCCAGGCGATGCGCGATCTTGGGAAATAACCCGCTGGGTCATCGGCTCGCCGAAGCTGCCTCGTTCGATCGAGATCAAGGTCTCAAAATCGTTGGGGTTTTCGATGAAAATCCCGAATCTCAGGGCAATGGATTTAACGAACTTTTAACCGAAATACATCGGCGAAAAATCGATACGGTATTCATCGCTGTACCGATCCAGAGGGATCAAAAAATCCGAGAGTGGATCGACCGCTTGGCCGATACCACCGTCTCCGTTTACCTGGTTCCGAACCTCGAAGCCTTCGATTACCTCTATTCACGTTGGGGTTTTGTAGGTGGACACACCGTCGTAAGCATCTTCGAAACCCCCATTTACGGGATCGACGGTTGTCTCAAAAGGGTCTTCGACATTGTGTTGAGTCTCCTTGGGTTGATCCTGTCGCTACCGATCATGGTCCTGGCGGCTTTGGCGATCAAACTCAACTCAAGTGGTCCGGTCTTTTTCCGCCAACGACGATATGGACTCGACGGCCAGGAAATCTACGTTTGGAAATTCCGGACTATGACCACCATGGACGACGGTATGGAAGTCAAACAAGCGACTAAAAACGATCCTAGGGTGACCGAGGTCGGTAGGTTCCTACGCAGGACTTCCTTGGACGAACTACCCCAATTATTCAATGTTTTAAGGGGTTCGATGTCACTCGTTGGCCCAAGGCCTTATGCCATCGCCCACAACGAGCAGTTCCGCAGCCTGATTCGAGGTTACATGCTCAGGCACAAGGTCAAGCCTGGGATTACTGGACTGGCCCAAGTTCTCGGCAGCCGGCTTGAGACCGACACGGTCGAGAAAATGCGAGCCCGGATCGAGTTGGATCATCGCTACATCCGAGATTGGTCTCTGTGGCTGGACCTGAAAATCATGGTCAAAACCATCGCTGTTGTTCTGCGACAAGAAGCGCACTAAGAAAGCGAAAATTCTCGACCTTTTTCCCGTTTGTACTGCAGTCACTTGGAACGAAATGACTAAAATTCCATCCGTTAATATCGGATTCCAGAGCACTACGTGTACAGCTCTGGAGCAGGAAGGATAGTCAACGTTTCCAAAGGTACAAAAGAAGATGCGTTGGGAAGGTAGAGAAGAATCGAAAAATATCGACGATCGCCGTGGTTCGGCGATGCCAGTTGCAGGGATGGCCGGCGGCGGTTTGCTGTTCCTGATCTTCACCGTCATCATTTCCATGCTCTTGGGAGCGAACCCAAGACAGTTGCTTGAGCAAGCCGGTCAGCAACAACCCTCTCAGCAACAAACCCGCGTTCCTCCTTCGGCTGAGAACGATAAAGATGCGGCGTTCAAAAAATTCGTAAGCGTTGTGCTCAAGGATAACGAAGATGTCTGGACCAAGCTCTTTCGCGAGAAGTTGAACGCTCGCTACGAGGAGCCAAAACTGGTGCTCTTTACCGGAGCTGTACGCTCGGCGTGCGGTGATGCAACCGCCGCTGTCGGTCCCTTCTACTGCCCCGGCGATAAAAATGTCTATCTCGACTTCGAATTCTTCCGAACCATGAAGAATCAACTCGGCGCCGAAGGCGAATTCGCAATGGCCTACGTCATCGCTCACGAAGTTGGACACCACATCCAAAACCTACTTGGGTTGTCGATGAAAATCCAACGCATGCAAATGCAAGCGAGCCAAGCCGAATCGAATCAGTTGAGCGTTAGGCTCGAACTCCAAGCCGATTACCTCGCAGGTGTATGGGCACACCACGCTCAGCAGATGAAGGGGATCCTTGAAAAAGGCGATATTGCCGATGCCATCAACACCGCCAAGCGGATTGGAGATGATGTTCTCCAAAAGCGATCGACCGGTGTGGTTCGCGAAGCCTTATTCACCCACGGCAGCGCTGAGGCTAGAGCTTATTGGTTCACTCAAGGGCTAAAGAGTGGGGATCTTGAGGCGATGATGAAAACTTTTGAAGTCCCCTTCGATCAACTCGATCCGAAAAAGATACAGTAAAAAAAGACGCAGAAAACAGCTCGCTCCGCCCGGAGCTACGATGGAAAAAGCCAAGCAATGGGAATACCCAGCTTGGCTTTTTTTATTGGGCGTGCAGCAAAGCCAAACAAATCCGATGCTGTTCCTATCCTCCAATAGCGCTCAAGCTCGCAAAGGTAAATACAGATCCGTCTGTAATTGATCCGCAGGTGTCTCGGGCTGCAACGTCGTATGGATCAGGAGTTTGAATCGCTTATCGAGTTTGAGTCGCTGGTGCTTTACCAATCGGTCTGCGACGGCTAAAGCATTCGGCAAATGCTCGTGGCTACCGGTATGTCGGATATGAAAAACCTTACAAGCCGGGTATCGCCATTCGACCAACTTTGAGTGGCTGGGCAATACCAACGAGTCAGGAATGGCCCGACCAATTAAAAACTCGATCCCCTGGGGCCCACTGGTCGTGCGCTTCAAAACCGATACCAAAAGTCCCTCGAGTGGTAAGCCTTCCTCGCGATATTCAAGATCTAATCTGCTTCGCATCTGGTCAAAGGACTGGCCGAATTCAAATAGACCTGTTGTCCCCTCGATCCCAGCAATTTTCAGTGTAGCGAATGTTTCAATCCCCATGTTATCAATCTGAGAAGAAATCTTACCCCGCTCAGCAAGCTCTCGGATCATGAGCAAGCCACGTTGGTAATCGTCTCCGATCCCATCGACGATCGCTGGCTTTAACCAGAAAAGAAACCAAGGCAAAGAACCATCGATGTTCCACGTCAGCAAGGTCTTCTGGCCATGGCTCTCGAGTTGGAATCCTGTTTTGCACACAGCTTGCATCGGGCGAATGAATCGCAGATCCGTTTGGACCAGTCGGTTTGGCTCGAGGTTCAGGTGTGTTATTTCTCCTTGGCCAATAACCTCCCCTTTCCATGAATACTTCGATCCGACGCGATCAGGAACATCACTGATTTGTATCGTAGTCAGCGGATCGGCGATAAGCCATGGAGACCACGACGTCCAAGTATGAAAGTCCGCAATCAGCTCATAGACTTTCGATACTGGTGCAGCGATCTCGATCGATCTTGCAACGCTCCAAGACGGCATGTTTTTCTCCTTTTCTACTATCTTCGTTCGCTTGATGGACTAACTGCAGACGACTTGTCCTGTTGAATGAGCCAAGCCCATCGATGCAGGTTTCGAGAATCGCTGTATCGAGCCGACGACCCGGAGGATCCCAACGTGACGACAAGCGTCTCGAATCCTTGATGGCGACTTAAGGATACCAAACAAGCACCGGCTGCGTCGGTCGTGCCCGTTTTGATTCCAACGTAACCTTGGCGATCCAAAAGCTGATTGGAATTGCTCCAAACCAATCGCCTAGTGTACCCTTCCAGGCCGTGCACCACGCAAGAATGCCTGCGTGACTGAACAATCTCCATGACCAGCGGGTGCTTGATCAACTCACGTGCAAGAATCAGCAAATCCGAACAAGTGCTTTTGTGCTCAGGATGAGTCATGCCGTGCGGGTTTCTAAAGACCGAGTGCATCATCCCTAGTTCCTGGGCTCGTTGATTCATCATGTCGATAAAAAGATCAAGTGGGTCTATCTTCTTGTCCTGCGCACCTTTGCGTAGACCGTACCATTCGGCAACGGCAACTGCAGCATCGTTTCCCGAAGGAAGCATCAATCCATAGAATGCATCTCGAAGCAATATCGATTCCCCTGCTCGAACAGTCGATGATGAACCTGTTGTTTCATCAGCCCGCTTTGAAAAAACCAATCGCTCATCCAGCAGTTTTGGATCGGACTGAATTTCTTGTGCCAGTAGCAACGCCGTCATCATCTTGGTGGTGCTTGCGATATCCAACGGCTCATCCTGCCGGTTACCCCCGAGCAATTCTCCTGTTTTTGCGTCGGCGATGACCCAGGCTTTGCAGGACACAACAGGCATTCCAGAGGGCTCGTCAGGTGCTTCTAGCGGTTTTAGATCCTCAAGCCTCTCCTGGTTATCCTTATCGAGTTTGATCTCACCGATTTTTGCCCACATGGCCGCATCGACTAGACCGATTTCTTCAAGCCCGTTTTCTCGACGAAATCGAACGACGGCCTGCTCGGTCATCCCGCCAAAGTCTCCATCGACACTCAACTTGGGCGAAGGACTGAGTCGATCGTTCAAGGCAGCTTGCAAGGCTTCGACCAATGGCCCGTTGGATCCAAGCTTGAGCGACTCGGGCTTGAAGTCGTCCCGAGCAATAGGATGGAAGTATTCATAAGCCGCTTGGGCAACGCGTCCACAAAGAATTTCCGCAGCATTCGTATCCCCCCAGCTTTTGTCCTGGTTCTGGCTCGTTAAGCAGACCATTGCGATCCAACCGCTTGGGGTCTGAAACAAACCTGCATCGGTACGCGACTCGTTGACCGCTCCGGTCTTGTGATAACCCTTGACCTCCTTGGGCAAGAATCGCAACAACTTCGTCTTGTCATCGCAACTCAGCAGGTGTTTCATCATCTGCTCAGAGGCTTCCTCGGATACCAATTTGCGCTCGTGGAGCTTTTCCAGTAAACTCAACATGTCAGCGGCCGTTGTGCTGCCAAGTCCGTATTTCTGACTTCGTTCGACCGCGATCGAAGTGTCTCGCCGAAACACCTTGGAATGAATCTGGGTTTCAGGAAGCCCTAATTCAGCCATGGTCTTGACGACATTGCTGAGCCCAACTTTATCGACGACAAGATTGGTTGCGGTGTTATCCGAATAGGTAATCATCAAATGCGCGACGGTCTCCAGGGGCACAACAGTACCACTGAGGAAGTGGTCGGTAAGAATCCCTGAACCAGGAACTTTGTCCGCTTCTTGCAATGTAACCATCAGATCGGGTGGCAACATTCCGGCTTGCCTTTGACGATAGTACTCGACCAAAACCGGGAACTTGATCAAACTCGCCGTCGGCACAACTTCTTTCTCACGGTGCAGATAAGTCTCACCGGTGCCCAGGTGCTTGATGGCAACACAAACGCTTCCTTGATGCTTCTCGATGAGCGGTTCGATGCGTTGGGCCAAGTCTTGGGCATGAACGTCACAGACCAGCCAAATCCAAAAGCAAAAGTGCACGACCCGTAACACTTGGAGTTCGCAGGTGGTCGAATTGAGAAATCTCATGTCGGTTTAGCCCTGAGCATAAAGTACGGAATACCGATCAAGATCAGTAGGATCCCAAAGACACCTTCGATCGGCTGTTCGAAAAGTATACTGAGGATAAACCAAAGATAAGCGACAATGTAGAGGACGGGAGTCCAAGGATACCATGGTGTCCGAAATGGCCTTGCAAGATCCGGTTGCTTGCGTCGCAGCACAATCAGCGCTGCAATCGCCGCTGTATAGAAAAGGCTTGCGGCAAATACAATGCAATCGGTCAAAAGATCAAAGATCGTCCGGTCTCGGAAGTAGTCGGTGGTTTGAATCAAAGCTGCCGATCCGATGACCATCAAACATGCCATCGCAGCTTGAAAAAAAATCGCAACCATCGGCGTTCGATATCGAGGGTGCAAAGTTCCAAAAGCTGCCGGCAAAAGACCATCGCGACCCATCGCATACGTCACGCGAGGACTCGTAAGAAGGTTGCTGTTGATCGTTCCGAGCGTGCTTAGCACCAACCCAACCGACATGACCGAACCGGCCCAAGGCCCAAGCGAACGAGTCAGCAAGAGCTCCGCGACATGCTCGCGATTCTCTTTGATCACCATGTCGGAAATTGGAATCACCAAATGGTAAGCGATCGTCGCACCCATGTAGAGCAATCCTAATAGCCCGATTCCACCCAGGAGCGCCAGCGGTAGATTTCTACCCGGATTCTTGACCTCCTCGGCGATCGGCACTACGCCTTCCCAACCATTAAAGGCCCACATCACGGCCAGGAGTACTGCAGCAAACTGAGAGGCCAGCGAAGGCTGCTCGGGTGAAACCGTTTCAGAAAGGTAACCAAAGTTCAATGTTGGTTTACCGGTCACCGAGAGTATCCACGGCAAGAGAACGATCGCCGAAACCAAACCGCACTTAACGACCGTCGTCAGGGCTTGCAAGCGAGCGCCCCAAAGAACACCGAGAACATTAAACGAGGCGACCAAACCGATGAGAATCATCGCAAGCGGAACGACTTGCCAAGGTCCAGCGCCAACGTCGATGATCCGCAAGAAAGATGTAATGCAGACGACCGCAAGTGCTCCCGTTGATGCAGGTCTTGCAAAGAGAAACTCTTGCCAACCAAACAAGAAGGCCGGTAAGGGCCCATAGGCTTCACGCAAATAGACGTAAAGACCTCCGGAACGCGGATGCATCGCTGAGAGTTCCGCTAAACACAACCCACCCAGCACGCAAAGAACCGTTCCGAAAATCCACACCGAAAAGATCAATGGGAATCCACCCGCATCCGCAGCAATCCTACCGGGTTTGACAAAGATTCCTGCACCGATGGTGTTGCCGATGACAATCGCAATTGCCATCCATAAACCTAAAACGCGAGGCAGACTTGCCGTTGATGTAGTGTTTGAGTCCACGACGTACTCGTTTGCTGGACGACTCGAGGTTTCTTGTTTGCATGCAAAACCTGGGATGTTACCAAGAAAATATCTGAAATGTGCGAAAGGATAACGGATTTTTCGCTCAGGGTTCGCTCAGGAAACGTTGAAACCAGATCGCATTGGCCGTATTCTAAGCACCTGGCCTCCGAGGCTGATTGCGAGAGTACGCAAGTTTTACAGGAAAGAAACACGTTTCATAGATAAGAGGATTTCAGCGATGAAAAGAGTTTTTGGATGGGTTAGAGCGACGATGGTCGCAGCGGTTCTTGGTGGCTTGTTCTCGTTCCCGATGGCTCATGCCATGACCGATGATCTGCTGACCATTGGAAGTGACGCGCCCGCACTGGACGTCGAGCACTGGGTACAAAACGGGGAAGGCAAATTCGGAAAGGTTACCAAGTTCGAAAAGGGCAAGGTTTACATCGTCGAGTTCTGGGCCACTTGGTGCGGTCCGTGCGTCGCGAGCATGCCCCATATCGTGGAAACCCAAGCCAAATACGCCGACAAGGGTGTTCAAATCGTCAGCATCAGCGACGAACCCAAAGAGACCGTCGAAGAGTTTTTGGAGCGCAAAGTACCACGCTCGGAAAAGGAAATGACCTTTCGAGAACTTACCAAATCCTACTGCTTGACCACCGACCCAGACGGATCGTCGAGCGAAAGCTACATGCAAGCTGCCGGGCAAAACGGGATCCCTTGTGCATTCATCGTTGGTAAAGACGGAAAGATCGAATGGATCGGCCATCCGATGAGCATGGATGATCCGCTCAAGGCTGTTGTCGAAGGCAAATGGGATCGCAAAGCCTTTGCTGACGAATTCAAGGAGCAGCAAGAGATGGAAGCACTTCAAATGAAAGTGCAGAGGGAAGTTGGCGGTCTGCTTCGTGACCGCGATTTCAAAGGTGCCATGGCCAAATTTGACGAGCTGACCGGCGAAATCAAAAATCCAGAAATGAAGTTGCAATTCGCGATGATGAAACTGCGATTGCACCAAGTTGCAAACAGCAGCAAGACCGAAGTGGTTAAGACGCTCAGGGATACCTTGGCCATGGCTAGCAAAGATCCAGCCATGTCGAATCAAGTCGCTTGGACCATTTGGGAGATGTCCGAGCAAGGACAAATCGATAAGGACAAGGAACTCTTCGCTGAGGCGGTCAAGGTTGCGCAAGCAGCAGCAGCCAAGCAAGAGGGTTCGCCCAAGGCCGCTACACTCGATACCCTTGCTCACCTCCAATACGGGTTGGGTAACCTCGCCGAGGCAATCAAAACACAAAAAGAAGCCGTTGCCATCGAAGGCGGTAATCCTGAGATCAAGGGCTTCCTCGAAGAACTTGAAGAAGAAGCCAACAAGAAGAAGTAACTGCATCGACTCCATGGCTTGAACTCCAACCCGCGAATCCAAAAGGCTTCGCGGGTTTTTTATTGCCCAAACGTAAGCGTACAGGCAACTTGGGTAGACTGATGGAACGCTGATTAGTTTTTACGGTTTGTGGCCCAGCGGGCCAGTATATAGGTAGCAAGCGACGCTCCCGTCTTTGTGGGTTTTACTTGGAAAACATCCACGTTACCTGCTGGTCACCGAGACTCAATGTCACACCGCCATCAAGATCGCCGAACCCTCGGGGTGCGCACTCCTGCGTTTTGCCCCAAACGAAGAATCCTAGCGGGCTTAATTAAATTTCCTCGCCGTTGGCTACGGGTTAAACGAATTATCGCCTATACCGAACCTTCTCGTTGATTTCCCCGAAATCAACGAGAGCGATTGAGCGAGGCCGCTCATTGGGTTGGACAAACCTGCTCCCATAACCGCTTGGCTCCCCTTCGCCCCCGGGCTTTGACGGGGGAGAAGCCTGGAGGGCGGCACTTGCCTGCCGTTGTGCGTAAGCCACCGGACCCTGGTAACAACACAATTATTCTATGTTTTTTAGATGCGCCAGTATACTTTTCTGATACATCGTATTTAACGTACTATCTCATTTAGCAAACACATGCTCAGCCTCTAATATTACCACTCAGTTCATGTGCCGCCCTCCGGGCTAAAACCAACTAGCCGAATACTCCATCTTCAATCAAAAAGGTGCTTTGCTGTTTCCGATGCTCGATGGTGGGTTGCACGGCAAAGCCGATTCACCCACCCTACGGGACTAGATGCGTGCTCCCGGACGATTTCAAGCGGCAACTTGCGGGATTTTTGATTGTCGATTCGCGACACGGTTCGATCGATCGCGTAAACTATGTCTCCAGGGTCAACCTAACAACAGCCTTGTCGATACCAAGGACGATGGACTTATGAGAGATGAGACTAGATTTCCAAATCAGGAGGATTCAGGCAAGTGTAGGCAGCCAAAGATGCAAGTGTACGCCCCCCTCATAACGACTCGATTGTAGTGGATACCAGTGCATTCCATCCTAGCTAGGTTTCCGAAATGATAAACTGTTTTGCTGCGTTAGTGAGCAACTTGAACAGACGGCCAACTCAGCTTTTCTGTTTAGCATTGATGTGCATGGGTGCATTGGTGCTTTTTACAACCTGGAAATACCGCCAGCCTTTACGAGCGTTGTCGAGTTCTCTCAAAGTTTGCTGGGTAGATATTGAAACCAGCACCGAAGCTGTAAGGGTTGGATGCTATTTGGTAGGAGACGATGAGAATTCTCCGCGGCTAGTTATTCCCTCAGAGCTACCGAATTTTTGTCGAACAACTTCAGATTCGCCAACAGCAAGATTTTGGATGAAGTCGCGTTTGGGTGGCAGCTCGGTAGAAAGTGACAATCCTTTCAGCATTCGATCGATCAATGATTTAGGTCGCGTCAATGTACGATGTCTGCAATCGATGCGAAAAGCAGACATTCTCGAGTCGAATCTCTTTGATCAAGACCAATTTCTTGCCGTGCTTACGCATCGTCCTCTCGATAGAGCGCCCTTGGGCTGGGCAAATGATCACGGTTATGATCACATAGAGTTCTACCGGTCCAATCTGCAGAATGATCAGTTGGAAACTCCTATTGCTGTTGCCCAATCTCTAGATACTCACGGCCAACCGCTAGCACTTCGATGCTTCAGCTTCGATCACAGGTTGGCTGTCGGCGCTTTATACAGCAATCCGGTAGTACGAGTTTACGAGGCGGCGGAGAAACAAAATGATCCGCCTAAAGTCGTATTAGAGATACCACCACACCAAGAGAATGGGGGGCACGTTTCCATAGCATTCTCTGTCAATGCCAGAAAAATCGCGATTTTGGAACAAATGGATAGTTCTCGCGGCGACTATTACCTCGATTTGTGGGACCTAAATACGCTTGAGCAATGCGGCAGCCAGAGGATTTCCTTGCCTTCGAACGTCAATCATTGGGTTCAAGTGGTGTTTCAAGGGGAGTCTCTCTTTCTTTGGACGAATGACGATTCTGTGTATCAGTTTGATTTTCAGGCTGGCGTCCCGAAATTGCTTAATATTCCCCTTGGACAACGGAGGATTTTTGGGATAGGAGCTTGCCGTCTACCAGACAATCAAACAGAACTCTTCTTCGTACTGACAAATTTCGAAGATCGTTGGCGCAGTACAGAGGAATTTTTAGCTATGGAAATTCATCGTGGAAAATTACTCAACATTGAAGACGTCACGTGGGAAAAAATTGTTCGTTACAAAATCGGTATTGAAAGTAATCATTAAATGAGGTTGCAAGTGTGCCGCCATAGGCGGTTGGTTGCATGCACAGTTTGACAGTCGAGGAGGGAACTTGAAAGACGGCGGCAGGAGGCAGTCGCTTGGTTTTAGGAGGATGCGTATTGGAAGTTGAAAGTAAGAAGTTCGACGATCGAAAGCTGGAAGCAACTCGCAAGTTGCGTCAATAGAAACGGGCTGCAACGAAACAAATTGCCTAGCGGCCCCGGTGCAATTTTTCTGACCTTAGATGCTCCGCATCCACAAAGTTTGCGCTTTGAGTTTCATGATTTTGCGAGTTTGATTCGAGACACGGAAGCCGCTTGTCAACGAAGAGATCATTGTGACTGACTATCGTGGAATTGGAAATGACCCAGGGGGGCCAGGTAGCTAGAACGTTGCTGCTTGCTTTAACAAAAGATCGAGGGGGATTCGCAAGTGAGAACAAAAAAGTACTTTTCCGTGAGTTGGACCTTGGTCGCATGTGGAGTTATCGGCGCATTATGTCTTTTTCTATTCATTCTTTCCAAGATACGTATCCCTGAATTTGAAGCTTCATATCGCCTTCGCAAACTAGAGAGCTTACGGAGCTCATTGCCACGCATAAGTGAAGATGGATTTGCAATTGACGATACAATGACAGAGCAGGTTAGGCACAGGGACAGGTTGGTGGATCTCGGCCTTTTTTTCCACAAGACGTATTCGCCCGATCCGCAATCAATCGCTCCAGAACCACACGGTCAGTTGTTTGATGCTCTAGTAAAAGCATTTCCTGACAACCACCTTTGGATGTTGAGTTTGGGCAATACTTTGGAAGTATGGGACTTAAAAAAGAATGAAGCGGACTGGGACGCTTTTGCGCATCGTCACAGTCTATCGGTTCACCTAAAGCCTAACCCTCCGTCAGCCAACGACAGTTCGCCAGAGCGGTGAGGGTGTTTTGGTTCACCGGCAAGTGGAATCTACTGCCTCATAGCTAACGAAGTTTGAAGGCATCCTGCACGGGGATTTCGCCTCGTCGTGCGGCGAAGGTTTATGTAGGAGTAGATGCTGCCAGCAAGCACCTGGATCTGTTTTTTCCGGACACCGGAAAGTCCGAACGGAATAAGAATGATGCCGAATCTGTCAAGGCTCTCTGTGTGCGAATCCAAGGTCAGTCCTAATACATGTTTGTCATGGAAACCAGTGGCGGTTATCCCTCAGAAGGTTGTGTCCCCACAGAGCCTTCGTCTGTTTCACCCTGCGCCATCATTGGAATAGTTTTGGGCGCAATGAACAGATGATTTTCCGAGCCTATGCCTAAAAACATCTCGGGGCTCAAACTCGGGGTCTGTCCCCGAGTTGCCGGGGGGATTTGCTAGCGATCCATTTGTGGGTCAAAGCGGGGTCTGTCCCCAAGTTGCTGCGGAGTTTTGCTAGCGATACAAACCCTTCTATTAAGGGACTGTCCCCACTGAATAAGAATAATCGAACAATGCGGGGACAGACCCTGTGCAACACCCCCAAGTTTTGCTGGCGATTTTGTCGCTGCAACGCGGCCATCGTTGCGTTCGCGAAATCGTTAAAAGTTTTTCTGACCAAATTCGAGCATGTTTTTCACTTTTGTGCACAATCAGAGTCATTGCTCGCTAGGCGAAGGGCTCGCCTAGA
>Ga0315906_10004833_pt1 | contig 17109 bp, 16 predicted proteins | sample LakEriMetagenome_4_FD_203526 | JGI IMG/M metagenome (GOLD analysis project Ga0315906, IMG submission 203526) | Freshwater fungal communities from buoy surface, Lake Erie, Ohio, United States - Buoy 2 MA122 | ecosystem: Environmental > Aquatic > Freshwater > Lake > Lake biofilm | place: USA... | reverse complement strand
GTCATTACTTGTCCGCGAAATGGCAAAACGCACTCATATCCGCGAAATTGCAGAGATGAAACTCGCGCCCCTTGATCGATATCAATCTCTAGTGAGATCTCTTCGCCATCAATCGCCTGTCCCAAACTCACTAATTTAACTCCTTTAACTTTGGAGGTTTTGCTCCAGCTCTCGAGCAAGTTATTCCCGCCGCCCGCACCGCACGCTGTAAAACTGATTGAAGAGAAGCGCCAGCTAACTCAGGATTCTTTAGCATTCCCTCAACAATAACCGCTCCGACGGTATCTCCCGCGCCGACCGTATCGACTACCTCAACTCTCTCCGAAGTCTGATGCAAAATCTCATCTCGCCTAAATGCCGATATTCCTTCGCCACCTCTAGTTAAGACGATTAATTCAGGACCCATTCCAAGAATCTTCAAAGTGCTCAGCCCAAGCCAATTCATATCCTCTTCACTTAATTTCACAACTTTTGAAATCTCAGCCCACTTAGCAAATGACGTTAAATACTTCTCTCTATCGCCCAGAACGCTGGGGCGAACATTGGGATCGTAAACAATCGATATCCCAAGATCTTTAATCCAGTTATACAAAGCGCTCGCTCCGGGCTCAATCAAAGTGGCCAGCGTTCCGGTATATAGAACTTTGGGATTTCCCCTTGGTAACCAATCGCCAAAATCAAAGGTCGCCGTCTTATCTAACTTAAACGCGTAAGTTGCTCCGCCATCTCGATCCAGCTTGACCTCAGCCGTTGCGGTAGGTAAATCAGATTTTTTTGCTAACTTCAGATCTACTTGATAACTCAATAATTCATTTTCTATAAGTTCTCCAAAAGTATCGGTGGATACGCCACCAATAAATGCGGTCTTAATCCCGAGGTTTGCCAGTGCTTTCGCAGTATTTGCCGGACCGCCACCTACAACAGGAGTCGGTTCACTCGCACCAGGCAGTAAATCAATTAACGCCTCACCCGCGACCCATACTTCATGAGAACTCTCGCTCAAACTTTGTACCCTCCCGAGCCTTAAGCCTAGACTTCGCAAATGCGCGTTGCCATTGTGGGCCAAGGATATGTAGGCGCAGCGCTCGCTTTGGGCGCTAAGAAAGCTGGCCATGAAGTAACTGGTATCGAAATCAATCAAAATCGAATCGACGAACTTAAAACTATTGGCTACCCAGTCACAAGCGATTACTCAAAGGTAGCTAACGCCGAAATTGTGGTCCTCGCCGTTCCAACGCCGCTCGATAAGAATCGGGAACCCGACCTCTCTTTCCTTAAATCAGCATGTAACTCTCTTAAGCCTCAACTTAAAGAGGCAACGCTAATCATCAATGAATCCACGTCATATCCCGGCACGTTAAGAAATTTTATCGCCCCAATACTCGGAACAACTCACCTTTACGCCTCAGCGCCGGAACGAGTAGATCCAGGTAACTCGAAATGGGATATTTCAAATACTCCACGCATTGTTGGCGCACTTACTGAAGCCGCAAGTGAAAAGGCCCTGGCTTTTTATCGAAGTATGACAAAAGAGGTTATTCCAGTTTCCTCGCCAGAAGTAGCAGAGGCTGCAAAGTTATTTGAAAACACCTTCCGCCAAGTAAATATCGCTCTAGTTAATGAATTTGCCCAGATTGCTAATGCTTTAAACCTTCCCACCCACGAAACCCTAGAAGCAGCAAACTCCAAGCCTTATGGCTTTATGAAGTTTCTTCCCAGCATCGGCGTCGGTGGCCATTGCATTCCTGTTGATCCCAGCTACCTCAGCTTCAAAGCTGCTGAAGTTGGAATCGATGCCAAATTTATAAATCTCGCCAACCAGGTAAATCTCGGCATGCCGGAATATGTCACACGTCGAATAAACGAGGAACATGGCGTCGCTGGTAAAACCATTCAAATAGCGGGTATCGCCTATAAACCAAACACTTCAGATACCAGAGAGTCCCCAGCCATCACACTCATGGCGTTGCTTAAGGGCAACGGTGCCCAAGTTAGTTGGCACGATAACCACGTCAAAGAACTAGAAAGCCAGCGCTCTGAACCGCTCTCTAAAGTGGATATTGGAATTATCTGCACGGCGCATGATGGTGTCGATTACTCCGTATGGAAAAATTCAGACACTTTGGTAATCGATGTAAGCACCACGAATAACTTAGGTTGGCCGAAATACCTATGAGCCAGAATTACGATTCCGCCGCCCGTCCGAGAATTTTTCGCGACACCTTTCTTGCCCTCTGGCACCATCGGGCCCTCATCCAGATACTGGTAAAGCGCGATATCGCCGTGCGTTACAAACGATCCTCACTCGGTCTGCTCTGGACGCTACTAAATCCACTTCTCACATCACTAGTTCTCTGGTTCGTCTTCATCACAATATTTTCGGCTCGCCTTCCTGATGGAACCCAATTTGCGCCATATTTATTGGCTGGAGTTCTTACAGTTACTTTCTTCACCCAAGGCTTCAATCAAGCTGCCGATTCGATTGCCCAAGGAGCTGGCATTCTTACCAAGGTTTATATCCCACCACAGGTACTTGCCTTTGCGGGTTCACTATCCAATGCCGTTAATTTTCTCTTTGGTCTAGTTGCACTTGCTGTAATTTCTCTTATTACTGGAGATGGTATCTCGATTGAAGCACCCCTAACTATTTTTGTAATTATCTGCATGTTGATGTATGTAACTGGTCTTGGCCTTATGGTCGCTATTCTATATATTAGATATGACGATACACGAAGTATTTTCGGAATATTAATTTCCTTTATGATGTACCTATCTCCAATCTTCTATCCAAAAGAGATTCTTAGCGAACGTATGCTTACTATCGTCAACGCTAACCCGCTGACTTCCTACCTAGATGTCTTTCGCCATGTCTTTTCAAATACGGGAGTAGCGACAACCTCTGACTGGCTATATATGTCGCTATCAAGCGCCTTTATTTTTGTTATCGGAATCCGCATCTTCTCTCGAGCTTGGCCTAAAACGGTGGTAATGCTCTAGTGTCCAAATTAATTGAATTAACTAATGCATCAGTTACTTATCAAATCCGACACGGCGCTAGTCCAACCTTGAAAGAGACCATCATTCGCTCTCTTAAAAGAGAACAGAAAGATGTTCGAGTTAAAGCATTAAATGGCGTCACCTTTGATGTTGAGGCCGGTGAAGTTCTTGCTGTCATCGGACGAAATGGTGCCGGTAAATCGACTCTGTTAAAACTTCTCGCCCGCGTCCTTCCACCCACTAGCGGTCGCGTTCAAGTAAAAGGAAGCGTTGCTCCGATGATTGAACTTGGGGCTGGCTTTAACGGAGAGCTCACGGGGCGCGAGAATGTAATTCTTTACGGAACACTTCTCGGTCGCTCACCAGGGGAAATGGAATCTCGTTCCGACTCCATAGCGAAATGGGCCGATCTTGAAGAATCTATCGATCTTCCACTTCGCACTTATTCCTCAGGAATGGTCGCCAAACTCGCCTTTTCCGTCGCAACTGATGTCCCTTCGGAAGTAATTCTGGTCGATGAGGTTCTTAGTGTTGGAGATGCCGAATTCCAAAAGAAATCAAAGGAACGCATGCGAGAGCTTTTCCAAGGTAAATCTGCAGTTGTGCTTGTCTCTCACGATTTAGAGTCAATCCGCAGCCTTGCCACTAAAGCAATTTGGATTGATCACGGCTATGTAAAGAAATATGGAGAAGTTAGCTCCGTTCTAGATTCTTATTTAAATGCATAAAATTCTTATCGTTATTGCCCGCTTAAACAAAGGGGGCACCGCCGCATACATCTCGGAACTTGTTAAACAACTACCTAAGAAGAAGTATGAGGTCTTGATAGCAACGGGCTACGTTCAAGGAAATGAAATAGAAGATGAATCGGCAAAATCACTTCCGATTATTCGAATTAAACACCTTGGTCGAAAAATTAGCCCGAAAAATGATTTCAAGGCCCGCCACGAACTAAAAGAAGTTATTGATAATTACCAACCAGACTTGATCTACTCGCATACGTTTAAAGCAGGTCTTCTAACTCGAACTCTACAAGTAGATGCTCCAATTATTCACGCCTTCCACGGCCATCTAATTGATGAACCCGAGTTAGCTGGTACAAAGATAAAAATCGCTATGGCAATTGAGCGGAGACTGGCAAAGAGAGCAAAATTCCTGGTAACCGTTGGAGAAAAGGTCGCAATAGATCTTCTTAAAGCTGGTGTTGGAAAGCCCGAACAATTCATTTCCATCCCTCCGGGCGTTCATCCACTAAAACTAGAGTCGAAAGCTAAAGCCCGTCGCGCACTTGGAATAAGTAGTGAGAAGCGACCTATCGTGGTTTGGATGGCCCGCGTTGTCGCTGTTAAAGGTCCGGAACGCGTTATTGAATTAGCCAAAGCAATTCCCGAAGCAAAGTTTTTACTTGCTGGCGGTGGAGATCTAATTGATCAGATAAAGCAAGCCGCTCCAGAAAATCTAACTATTCTAGGATGGCAACCTCCAGAGAGAATGTGGTCGGTCGCTGACCTTGCTGTAAGCACCTCTAATAATGAAGGCATGCCAATCGCTCTTATCGAAGCTCAGCTTGCTGGCATACCCGTGGTCGCCATCAACGTCGGATCAATTTCAGAGGTGATTGCAAACAATGAGTCTGGGTACGTCTTTTGCCACTTTGGAGATGTATTCATCGAGGGGGTGCGAGACCTTGTGATAAAACCTAAGTTACGAACCAAATTGGGGAGGAAAGGCAAAACACTTTCAAGAAAGAATTTTGATCCAATCGAGATGCGCAAGAAGCATCTCGATCTTTTCAATAGACTTCTTTAAGCGCCTCGCTTACAAGCAACGTTTTTCATTGTGTCCTCAAGACCCTCAATTGAATCTTGAAGTTCATCCATAGTCTTTTGTCCCTCGGCGCCAGCCAATTTAGCTAAATCTACCCAGTCTTCGTATTGTTCCTTTGCATCTTTCCACATGGAGTATGCAGTCAGACAGCCCCGAAGAGTCCATGTGTTTCTCTCAGGCTTCACATACGGATTCTTTGCACAACGATAAGTTTTTGAACCTGATTTCGCTGTGGCGCCAGACTTAGAACAATTCACGCCGTTCTTAATCGTAGCGGCAGACGTAGAAACTGGTGACACAGCAACTAAAAACAATGAAATTGTTGAAATTGCTAGGAACTTCTTCATTTTTCTCCTTTGACTACCCAAGAGTACTACTCAAATCCCGAAGAAAACAACCAAACTACAACAATTCAGTAATTTTTAAGTCAATTTAAGTCAAAAGGACCGCAAGCCGATCGTTGTTTGACTTTTTTAACGGATCCAGCTTTTGCAACTCTCTTCTTGCCTCAATCTCAATAGATTCAGACCCCTCGGTCTGGGCAATCAGAGCCTTTAGCTGCCATAAGTAATGATTTCGAGGCCACTCTTGAATTGATTCATTCAATATTGACTTCGCGTTTTCGCGATCTCCGTAATTATAAATAACTTGAATTCCCAACAATCGATACCTAACTTCCTTCGGTTGGAAGTCAATTGCTCTTTTAGCATGAAACACAAGGTAATCAAAATATTGTTGATTTTGAACATCTGATACCGTTTTGGTAGCCAAAACAATTGATCTTTCTGCAATCACTTTTGGTCGAATATAAACAAATGAAATCAAAATAATTAAAACTATTCCAACTCCAAAAAACAATCCTTTTTCTTGTAATTTCGCTATAGAATCAGAACCGGTTCTTCTATAGAAAAGTCTCTGGAGCATAATGCCCGTAATCACCGCATTCCACGAAAGCAAACTTACTTTTTGAATCGATATCTGGGAAATCAATAAAAACAGAATCCACGTGATGTAAATTAACCATTCGTCAATCTCAAAGATTGCTTTTTCTCTCAATATCTGTCGAAATCTATCCATTATTTTATAAATTAGATAAAAAACAAACATCAAATATGGAATTGCGAGCATAATTCCACCCGTTGCTGCAAATTGTAGAAAATCGTTGTGTGCGTAATTTGTAAAGACTTGATCGCTTCCATCCCTGTTCGCAGCCAAGCTATCTCTATAGAAAAGGTAATAACTTCCAAAATCATCAAGGCCTACACCAAATAACCAATTTTCTCTAAACATGCTCCAGGCAGATCTAAAATAGTCACCACGTAAAGCAATCGAATTTTGATAGACAAATTGTGAAATAGGGCCATGACCAAGCAACCCCAAAAATCCCACAACGGAAAATATGGCACTTGTTACAATAAATAAGAGCCTGGGTTTCGTACCTCTAATTTTCAATAAGATTAATATTGAAGATCCTAGAGCAAAAGCAAAAAATCCCTGAGATGAATCGCTTTTGAAAATGACAAAGAGTTGTAAACCAACCGTAATAATTAGAACTAATTTTTTGATTGCTGTTACATCTTTTTTGAACATCAATGCCAAAAAACATACTGCGCTTATTCCTAGGAAAGCCGATAAAAAATTGGACTGGGCGAATGTACCTGCTATGTTTAAATTCTGATTACTATAAACAAATAAATCAATTTTTAGAATTTGCATAAAAGCAAAAAATGTTTGGAATAACCCGATAATTCTGAATAATTGAATGACTCTAGATTGATCGCTCTTATTTAAGAACAGGAAGGACCATGCAGTAACAATTACAATGCAAATCCAAGTTAATAGTCCATTTAGACGACCATACTCACCCAAAAAACTCTTATATTCATCTTCGCTAAATACAAAGGCCAGAATAAAGCCTATAAAAAAAATTATATTGAGAAAAACGAAGATAGATGGCAACCGATAAATGATTATTTTAAGGTTATACAAAACAAAAGGAGCAAAAATTAGGGAGAACATAACCAAAAAGAGTAAATTTGGAACATTTGAAATGTCATTCAGAAAAGTGAAAAAAATTAAAGTTTCAAAAAGTAAAAATATTTGTAATAGTGATCCTGCCAAACTATGTTTAATTTTTGCCTCTTGTTTCATAGCAGCAGTAGTCTATAATTTCTGATTTATTTATGTAAGAAGGGGCCAGACCCTCTTATGGAGAGCCCGGCCCCTTCGTTTAGAAGATAACCTTAACCGTTATTAGCGGCGGCGAAGGGACTTCTGTAGTGCTCTAATCTGCTTGTTAATTGCAGCAATCAACTTAACGATTGAAGCAAGCACTTCGGCATTAGAGATTGCGCCGCTCTTGACTGTAAATGTTCCAGTTTGAGCTGTGGTAATCGCTGCTGCCATATCTGACTTCAGCGAGTACCCGTATGAACCTTCAGTTGTGGATGCATAGAACTTATACGTCCACTTTCCACCGGTTGCGGTATCTGTATGAGCTGGATCTGCTGAAACTTTAGTTAGTCCAGCACCAGTCCATGAAAGCGTACCGCTTGCGCTTGCTAATACCGTTGTGTCAGCAACAGGGTTGCCCTTTGCATTCTTAGCTTCAACGGTAATTGTGACAACTTCACCTGGTGCATAAATCTGCTTATCAGCAGAGATGGTCCAAGATGCAGCAGTCGCCGTGGTTGTGAAGAAGGCAATTGGAGCAGATGTTACATAAGTACCATCATCCAACTTAACGCGGATTGTTGTTGAAGAAGCGCCTTCAACAGATCCCGCTGTCAATGTTGCAGTCTGCACAGTAGTCGCTGATGAAGCGCCACCAAATGCAGTAACCGATGCGCCGTTAACGTCGGAAGTAGTCAAACCAGCTACCGGAGTCCAACCAGCAAGCTGATTTCCAGCGCTGTCACGAACTACGAAATTGATTGAGTCAGTTCCAGTTGTTGCAACATGTGAAGCAACTCCTGAAACAACTACAGATGCTGGTTGTCCTGTAAAGGTGACTGTTCGAGTTGCAACGGTTGTGCCGTTGAACTTAACAGTTACTGTGGTTTGCACAGGTGCAGTAGTTGATGGAAGCTTGATGTGTACAACTGCTGCTTGAATTGAAGAAGTAGCAACTGCGGTTGGCGAAGTCGGAGTTCCATTAATTCCGACAATCGCTCCGTTGGTAGCTGCTGCCTCTATATAAGAAGCTGTCGTGTCAATTGCTGCACCATACTTATCAGTTAGGAACAACTTCAAGTAAGTAGTTTCGGAGTATTTCTTGACTGCAGCTGTCGCGTCATCACCAGTAACAGCAGCCGCTGTTGTGGCATTAAGCGCAGTTGAATTGGTGTCGTCAAGATAAGTTACCGAAGTTGTAGCAGAGTAGCCGCCTTGATCACATGCAGCAACTGAATAGATTGTAAAAGTATCCAATACAGTTGTTGATCCGGCCGCAGTAGTCAAAGCAACTTTTATTTCTACTTTACCGGCACCAGTCAATCTAAAATCTGGATCGAGCATAGTATCTGCCGAACCATCTGCATCTGCTGTATAAGTGATTTTCTTGCCATCGGCAGCAAGTGACCTTGTTGCACCATTTGCCGCAGTGCCAGCCACAGTGAACACGGCAGGACCAGTGATAGTGAATGTTCCTACTTCATCGTTTCCTAAATCATCAGTGCCGTCGGTCACTAGAAGAGTAATTCCCCCAGTAACACGATTGAAATCGACAACTGCGGTGTCGGTTGCATTAGTAGGTGCAATACAAACGCCTGGAACGGTCGATGCTAAATCTGTTGTGGCATCTAAGTTCGACGCGCCCGCCGCAATCGCGGCTGCGTTTGCAGATGGCGCTACCGCCACTGACAACACTCCAGCGCCTAGAGCAGATACTGCAACAAGCGCGATGCGCTTGCGTAGTGTCTTTATAGACATTTTTTTCCTTTCATTAAGTCAAATCAGGCCTTTCCTGATTTGGCTCGAAGAAGCTTTTGGCCCCTTCTAATTCCATTTACCTATGTGAAGCACGTGCGATCACATAAGAAGATGGAAACCTTTATTCCTTCCCTTCAAGAAGTTGAAGGGCTTCTAACATCGCAACTGCGCTCTCTAACTGAGCGCTTTCAAAGGCGAGGTCATCTATTACTTGTTGGGTATTGACTTTGGCTTTTGCTTTAGGGGCAGGAGCTGCTGTTGGCTCAACTACTTCGATAGCAGGTGCTTCTTGTTCGATAGCAGGAGCGCTCTGGATAACTGTCTGGATTGGCTCAGTGCCGGTCATGGAGTTAAAACCAAGGAATGCGGTAACTAGAAGAACTAGTGACATGGCAGCTTTGCTGCTCTTCTTTGCCATCTCACTTGCCTTCTTATATGAGGTGCTTAGAAGGTCGAGTGCGGTAAGGCCGCGCTTCTCATCAATAACAAGAGTTGAAAGGACTTTACGGAGAGAAGCACGAGCACGGGATACTGTGTGGCGGACGGCAGATTCTTTAATGCCAAGTTCTTTAGCGATCTCTTGAGTGGAGCGACCCTCCATCTCCCACATAACAAGAGCTGCGCGCTCTGCTGAAGAGAGAAGTGAAAGCGCTTGGCGAACAATCGCGGCATCTTCTGCGGCAGAAATGACTTCAGAATGATCACCGTTTGCTTGCCAAGAGGCTTCAACTTCAGCGGATGCATCATCTAGCGCAACGAGATTCGGACGACGATTCTCAGCGCGGAAGAGATCGATGCAGAGATTCTCAATTGTTCGGTGTAGATAAGAGAGTGCATGCTCTTGGCTTGATAATTCAGGTGCTGCGAGCATGAACTTGATCAAGGCTTCTTGCGAAACCTCTTCCGCTCGCGCTCTATCTTTCAGGATCCGATTCGCGTGGTTAACAAGTTCCGCGCGATTGTGAGCGTAGAACGAGGAGAGCTGGGCAACGCTCCATGAGGCAGGAGTAGTTCCCTCGACTGCCGTGTTCTTCTTGGCTTTAAGCGCCACTTAGATACCCCTTAACCGGTTTTGGACTACAGAGATCAGCCGTCGCTGCCTCTAATCCCCACTACGAATTGGACCCAGAATTGTCGCTATGAAAGGACAAAACGGACATTTTGCTAAACGAAGTCTACCGTTAGACGTTCCGTGGGCCCACTCGGGATCGAACCGAGGACCCACGGATTAAAAGTCCGTTGCTCTACCGACTGAGCTATAGGCCCCAAGAGAATTTTTTGATGCGTTGCAGATAGTAAGTCATAAGAAGTCAATTGGAAGAATCCAAGTAGTAAATTGAAATTTTTACGGGCTATAGAATTCACCCTCCTCTAGTCCCCATCGTCTAGGGGCCTAGGACATCGCCCTTTCACGGCGGTAACACGGGTTCAAATCCCGTTGGGGACGCGAAGGCCCAGTAGCGCAGTTGGTTAGCGCGCCGCCCTGTCACGGCGGAGGTCGCGGGTTCAAGTCCCGTCTGGGTCGCGACTTACATTATTGGCTGGGTAGCTCAGTTGGTATGAGCGTGCGACTGAAAATCGTGAGGTCGACGGTTCGATCCCGTCCCCAGCCACTTCTATTCGGTATCTGCTGATTTAATAAAAAGTGTGAAGAGTGCAATCCAGAAAACAATTGCGATTCCGACTAAGAATTTGGTATCTGAATCTGTTGTGGCAACTGTTACCGCTATTGCAGAAAACATAGCGGTAAGTGACCAGAGCACGTAAGCAGATTGGCGTTTTGCAAAACCTCGTCTCATCAAGCGATGAGATAGATGATCGCGCCCTCCCTGAAAAGGAGAGACTCCTCTTTTAATTCTTGATAAAACAGCAACCGAAGTATCGAGAATAGGGATTGCGAGAAGTAGGATTGGAATTGAGAATGAGGTGAACTTTCCATCTACTTCTGGATTTAAGCGAAGGGCGAGAACTGAAATCAAAATTCCTAAAAATAGCGCTCCGGCGTCGCCCATATAAATACGAGCCGGGCTCTTGTTCCAGAGTAAGAATCCGAGAATTGCCCCGAACGTAGTTGCTGAGAGCGCAGCTAAGAAATATTGGCCATTGCTATGAGCTATAAGGAATAGCCCAAAACTTATTATGGCGACTGCTCCCGCAGCTCCACCATCTAAATTATCGAAGAAATTAATGGCGTTAGTAATTCCAACTACCCAGAGAATGGTGATGAGAGCATCAATAGCGGTATTTCCCGATGGATTTCCGACGGTGTTGGTTGCTATTAAGAAAATGGCTGTGAAAATGCCGGCGATTGATTGAGCTGCAAATCGCGGTAGTGGCGGCAAGCTCTTTCGATCATCTAAGAGTCCGATGATTCCGAGGATCGTTGCTGGAATTAAGAGCGATGAAGCGATGCCAACATCGCCACCGGTTCTATTTCTTAGAATTAAACCCCCGTAAGAAACAATGAGAATTCCGAGGATTATCGCTACCCCGCCAAGATAAGGAACCGGAGATTTATGGGTTTTATGTGAATGAGTGGGTCGATCGATGATGTCGGTTTTGATAGCAACTCTGCGCATGATTGGGGTTAGCAGTCCCACGATAAAGAAGGTGGCGGAAAAGAGATAGAAGTAATCGATACCTTGGATGACCTGCATTATGAGCGTGACTTTACCTCTGAGATTGTGTCTTTGAGAATCTTTGAGAGGTCAGAATTCGCTCTCCACCCGGTTAATTTCGACAATTTTGAAGAATCGGGAACCCGGCGATCTATTTCATCGAATCCGGGGGTGAGTTTTGAATGAGGGATAAATTCAATTTTCGATGATGAGTTAGTCTCTTTAATGACTCGCTCAGCAAGAGCCAGGATTGAAGTCTCTTCAAAACCGCCAAGATTGAATACTTCGCCTGATCCGGTTTTTTCATCCCAGAGCGCCAATATTCCAGATATCGCATCTTCGATATGGCAGAAAACTCTCTGTTGTCGGCCATCACCGTAAACGGTTAGTGGTTTGTTTTGTAGAGCAGCTTCGACGAATCGTGGAATGACCATTCCATATGCGGCGCTTTGGCGCGGACCAACGGTGTTGAATAGGCGAATAATTTTTATATTCCAAATATTTTTGAGATGAAGTGAGCGAGCCAGAGATTCATCAAGCGCTTTTGCCTCTGAATATGTCCATCGAGATAGAAGTGGAGAGCCAAGAACTCGATCAGATTCTTCGGTTAGCGGAACCTCAGTGTTCTTGCCATAGATCTCACTGGTACTTGCAAGAATGGTTGGAATGTTTTTTTTAGCAGCTTTGCTTAGGACTATTTCAGAGCCAAGAATATTGGTACGCATCGATCCGATTGGATCATCAAGAATCTTTTTTACTCCAACAGCGGCGGCAAAGTGCATAACGCCATCAACGCTTTCAATCAGCGAATTGACTAGTCTTTCATCAAGGATAGAGCCGCTAACGAATTTGAAATTTTGATGCTCCTTAATTGGATTTAGATTCTCTAGATTTCCCGTTGATAGGTCATCTAGCGCTATTACTGAATCGCCGCGCTTTACCAAAGCCTCAGCTAGGTGGGAGCCAATAAATCCGGCGCCACCGGTAATCAGAATCTTCATGGATTAAGCAGAGCCTGACTTGCGGCGAAACATCTTGGGGGCGCCACCTGAAGTCTGTTCGCCAGTTACCTTTGATTTGCCGGCGATATTGTTATTTCGAATTCCAGAATTCTTTTTCTTCTTTTCAAGAGCTTCGCGGAACTTTGCCTTTGGGTCATCTTGGCCAGCCATTATTTCCCTCCGGTCGTTGAGTTAAGGAGCGCATTTACCTCTGAAGAGCGATAGCGACGGTGACCGCCGAGGGTGCGGATCGCCGTTAATTTTCCAGCTTTTGCCCAGCGAGTAACTGTTTTGGGATCAACGCGAAAAAGAGTTGCAACCTCAGATGGGGTCAACAAGATCTCTTGTCCGGTGGGGCTACTCACTAATCCTCCATGAGTGCGAATGTCCTAATTCGCACGATATGACCTGAAGTATCCCCTATTGCGCGTTGCGATTACAAGGGGCAGTTACATCGCCTGTTCGAGAGCGGCAACGCGGCGCCATCTAGTAACGAGGCGTTCATAACCCTCGCCAGCCATTGCGCCATCGCCGGCGGCGAGACCATCAATTGAATGGAGGACATCTTCGATAGAGGCATCAGCTTCAATTCCACCTTCGCCATTATCGCGGAGCGCTTTATCTAAATAGATTGCTAGGCCGCCATAATCAAGTTCGACGATAGATTTGGGGTGGAAGATATTTAACCAATTAAGTAATTGGATTAACTCTTCTTCAACCGGCCCGGGTCCAAAGGCTTTTCTAACGGCCATATGGGCATTGATGCAACGCTTCTTTGCTAATTCGATTTCAGTCCGTGCGATAGTGAAGAGTCCCGAATTATTGGTACCACGGAGGCGCTCTTCTGGATCAAAGAGTGAGAACCAACGCGGTGGAATAATCCAAGTTTCGGTAAGAATATGGGGAACTTTATTTTCAAATTCCGAGCTATGTTCGGTTATCGCGCTTTCGGTTTCAAAAGGAATAAAGAATTTAACCACGCTAGATGGAAGAGTGCTCTTGAAATCTTCCAGGGCGGCCCAACAACGTTTCGCAGTTGACCAGGGCGCGACATAGCGCTTGCCCTTATGTTCGATGATATGTGCGCCATCGCTTCGCGAGGCGAGAGGTTCAGGAACTATGGTGCGGCGCATCGCACTTAACTCTTCTTGATAGCCGGTGGTTTCAGTTATCGAAATCTGGCCCCAACGAACTTGATCGCCCTTTTCAAAGGTATCGATTGGTTCGTAAACGCGAAGTGATGCGACGTATGGAGTTGGGCGCATTTACTTACGTGGAATGTAATTGCCCTCGGCGAATGGATCGAAATCATCGCGGTTTGAGTTCTTATCGACCTCACCGTGAAGTTCTTTCGCGAGGCGATCTACATCAATATCTTGTGAGCTGTATTTTAGATCGCGCGCGACTTTAGTTTGCTTAGCTTTTGAACGGCCACGCCCCATAGCGAGCCCTCCCCTACTTAATCTCTGTTGATGCCCTTACCTTATCGTGGCCGGCAAATCTGCGCGAAATTAGCGGATTTCTGCTGGTTGATAGGTAGCGGCGTTGGGAAATGGCGCAATCGCGCTTTTGATCCGCTTGATTACCCGGGCGGTCTGCATCTCAGCATTTCCTAGGAATTCACTTCGGTTAGCAATAAGTAAGTCGAGCGCTGGTTTATCGAGAGGGATTCGCGAGTCAGCTGCGAGAGCGTCGATAAGCGAAGAATCTTTTCCGGATTGGCGATCGATAATCGCTTTAGTTGAAAGTTCTTTAATCGCTTCATGGGCGCTCTCGCGCTTTGCGCCGTTTTTAATCGCTGCCATCAAGAATTTTGTTGTGGCAAGGAAGGGAAGTTCACTTTCAATTTCAGCGCTAATTCGCGCTTCGAAAATTCCGAATTCGTTGAGGATAGTTAGCGCGGTTTCGATAATTCCGTCGAGAGCGTAGAAAGCATCACTTAGCGCAACTCTTCTTACAACTGAATCTGAGACATCGCCTTCATTCCATTGGGCACCTGAAATTTGGGAGACCATAGTTAAGTAACCAGAGAGCACGGCAGTAAGTCCATTAATTCTCTCTGATGATCGCGCATTCATTTTATGTGGCATTGCAGATGAACCGGTCTGGCCGGCTTTAAATCCTTCAGTCGCAAGTCCAGCCCCGGCCATCAAACGAACCGCGGTTGCAAGATTTGAAGGAGCGGCGGCAAGTTGCAGAAGTGCGCTAACAACATCGAGATCAAAACTTCTCGGATAGATCTGAGAGGTTGCGTCTAAAGTTTTGGTAAAGCCGAGTGATTTAGCGATTACTTTTTCCAGTTCTTCATTTTCATCGCCGATAAGGTCGCGGATATCTTGTTCCGTTCCAACCGGGCCCTTTATGCCGCGGAGCGGATATCGCTCAATCAAGTTATTTAAGCGATCAAAGGCAAAAAGTAGCTCTTCACCAAAGGTGGCAAAGCGCTTTCCGAGGGTGGTCAATTGGGCTGGAACATTATGGGTTCTAGCAACAATCGGTTGTTCGGCATATTTCTTAGCGCTCTCACCTAAATTAAATAGCAGCGCAGCGGTCCGCTCTTGGATAAGAAGGAGCGCGCGCTTAATTTGAAAGGCCTCAATATTTTCAGTGAGGTCGCGGCTCGTCATCCCGAGGTGGATGTATTGGTGGCCAGCTAATTCATTAAATTCATCAATCCGCGCTTTAACATCATGGCGCGTTTTCTTTTCGCGGTTATCAATACTATTTAAATCGACTTGATCGAGGACTTTTTCATAATCTTGTAGAGATTTTTCTGGGATATCGAGAGCTTTGCTTTGAAAGCGAGTGACGGCGATCCAGAGTTTTCGTTCTGCGCGAACTTTAGATTCGCGCGACCAGATATCGCGCATCGCTTGTGAGGCGTAGCGATCAGAGAGCGTGCTCACTTCGCTCCTTTCTCAGCGGCCCAAGCCGAATCAATCATCTCTTTGAGAGTTGCTTTAGGACGCCATCCTAAATCTTTTTCAATCTTTTTTATTGAGGCAATTAACTTTGGCGAATCCCCAGGGCGGCGAGCGGAGGTGACTGGGTTTAATTTAACCGCCATAGATTCTTCTAATTGATCAAATATCTCTTTAACGGAGTATCCGGTTCCAGATCCGACGTTATAGACGCCATCAACTTCAGTATCGAGTTGCTTAAGCGCAACGAGATGGGCTTCGGCTAGGTCTTGTACGTGGATGTAATCGCGGATACAGGTTCCATCTTTAGTTGGGTAATCAGCGCCATAAATCTCAGGGCTTTTTCCTTCTTTAAAGGCCGCAAAAACTTTCGGAACTAAATTATCGCGAGAGTTATCGCCGAATTCCACTTTTTTAGAACCTACAACATTGAAATAGCGGAGTGAGATAGTTGAAAATCCTTCGGCTTGGCCGACTTTGCTGATTAGCTGTTCCGAGAGCAATTTAGTAGCGCCATATGGCGAAAGTGGATCGGTTGGGTCGCTCTCTTCAATGGCATCTTTATCACTCGGTGAATAGACCGCAGCGGAAGATGAAAAGACAATTTTATTTACTTTCTTGAGGCTCATCGCAGCGAGAACATTCATCGTTCCGCCAACATTATTGGTGTAGTACTTAAGTGGATCAGAAACCGATTCGCCCACGGCTTTCTTAGCGGCAAGGTGGATGACGGCATCTATGTCTTGCATGCTTTTGACTACCGCGTCGCGATCGGTGATATCGCCGTTAAAAATATCTTTAAAGTTTTTAACTCTTCGCTCTAATCCGTTGGAGAAATCATCGAAGATTCTTACTGAATATCCATTTTCTTGTAGAAGTTCGCTCACATGGGCGCCGATATATCCAGCGCCTCCTGTTACGAGAACTTTCATACAAAATCCTTAACAACAATAGTTTCCTCGCGCCCAGGGCCAACGCCGATCGCGCTCATTGGGGCGCCAGAAATCTCTTCTAGATATTTAATATAGGCGCGGGCATTTTCAGGTAGATCACTTAATTTACGGGCGCCGGAAATATTCTCACTCCAACCTGGAAGATATTCATAGATTGGTTTAGCGTGATGGAAATCTGTTTGTGAAGCGGGCAGTTCATCAACGCGCTTGCCGTAAATTTCGTAAGCGACGCAGACTGGAATTTTCTCCCAACCGGTCAAGACATCAAGTTTCGTTAAGAAGAAATCGGTTAGACCATTAATTCGAACTGCGTAGCGCGCGATAAGCGCGTCATACCAACCGGTGCGACGAGCTCTTCCAGTTGTGGTTCCAAATTCACCGCCATCAGCGCGGAGTTTTTCTCCAGCTGCATCAAGGAGTTCAGTCGGAAATGGGCCGGAACCAACGCGAGTGGTGTAGGCCTTTACGATTCCGATTACGCGATTAATTTTCGTTGGGCCGATTCCAGAACCCGTTGAGGCGCCACCAGCGGTTGGATTAGATGAAGTAACAAAGGGATAGGTGCCATGGTCAACATCAAGGAGCGTTCCTTGTGAGCCTTCTAGAAGAACTAATTCGCCTTTATCGAGAGCGTTATTTAAAAGAAGCGAAGTATCGGTTACATAAGGCCGCAAAATTTCAGCAAATTCGAGATATTCGGCTAGAACATCATCGACTTCAATTCCTTTACGGTTAAAAACTTTAATTAGGACTTGGTTCTTATCGCGTAGCGCGCCCTCTAATTTCTGGCGCAAGATTGATGGATCGAAGAGATCTTGGACGCGAATTCCGATGCGATTTATCTTGTCAGCATATGCCGGAC